>Ga0335075_10016296_pt1 | contig 11116 bp, 12 predicted proteins | sample Lox_Sample_24_FD_206723 | JGI IMG/M metagenome (GOLD analysis project Ga0335075, IMG submission 206723) | Soil microbial communities from Loxahatchee National Wildlife Refuge, Florida, United States - Lox_Sample_2.4 | ecosystem: Environmental > Terrestrial > Soil > Wetlands | place: USA... | reverse complement strand
CTGGTTCTGGTCGGTGATTGACCGTGACAGAGCCGCGACCACTTCCCGAGGCCACACCGGTCTCCCAGCCGTTCTGGCACGCGCTTACCGAACACCGGATCCTGGTGCAGTATTCGCCGTCGCTGGGACGATACGTGTTCTATCCGCGCACACTGGCTCCCGGGACGCTGGCCGACGACCTGGAATGGCGCGAAATCGACGGCGCCGGTTCGCTTTACACCTTCACCGTGGCGCAACGACCGACCGGCCCGCCGTGGGCGGATGCGGTGCCGCAGATCCTCGCGGTGGTGCAGTGGGACGCCGGGCCCCGGTTCAGCACCGAGCTGGTCGACGTGAATCCCGCCGATGTCCGGATCGGCATGCGGGTGACCCCGGTGTTCTGCGACATTCCCGATACCGGGGTCACATTGTTGCGGTATCGACCGGCGGCGACCGATGTTTGAGACCGTGCAGCAGCTGCTGCGGGCCCGCATGCACGACGACACGCCGGCCGTCGCGTACGGCGAGAAGACCTGGACCTGGCACGAGCATCTCGCCGAAGCAGCAGCCGAGGCAGCGGTGTTGATCGGGCTGGCCGACACCACCCGTCCGCTCCATGTCGGCGCCTTACTCGGCAATTCGCCGGCCATGCTGCGGTCGATGGCCGCGGCCGCGTTGGGTGGTTACGTGTTGTGCGGCGTCAACACCATCCGCCGCGGCGCCGGGCTGCTGGCCGACATCCGGCGCGCCGACTGCCAACTGCTGCTCGTCGATCCCGAGCACCTGCCGCTCCTGGACGGGCTGGATCTGCCCGACGTCACCGTGCTCGACGTGACGTCGCGTCGCTACCTCGACGCGGGCGCGGCCGCGCCGCCACTGGTGCCGGAGCGTGAAGTCGGTCCGACCGACACCCTGATGATGATCTTCACGTCGGGAACCAGTGGCGACCCGAAGGCGGTCCGGTTCGCCCACGTGGCGGCAATCCTGTGCGGCGCAAGTCTGATCGCACAGTTCGAAATCACCGCGGGCGATGTGTGCTATTTGTCGATGCCGCTGTTTCATTCCAATGGCGTGGCCGCCGGCTGGGCGGTGGCGATCGGAAGCGGCGCGACGATGGTTCCGGCGCGATTCTCGCCGTCGCGTTTTCTAGCGGACATCCGCCGCCACAACGTCACCTACATGAACTACGTCGGTAAGCCGCTGGCCTTGGTGCTGGCCACCCCGGAAAGGCCGGACGATGCCGACAACACGCTGCGGGTGGCGTTCGGCAACGAAGCGACCGATCGCGATATCGCAGAATTCGCCCGACGATTCGACTGTCGGGTTGTCGACAGTTTCGGATCGAGCGAGTTTGCGGTCATCGTCACCCGCGAAGACGGCACCCCGCCCGGGTCCATCGGCAGGGGATATCCCGGAGTCGCGGTGTACGACTCGCAGACCGTTACCGAATGCGCGCCGGCGGTCTTCGACGAGAACGGCGCCCTGGCCAACTTCGACGATGCAGTCGGTGAACTGGTGAACACCCAAGGCGGCGGCGCGTTCTCCGGGTACTACAACGACTCGGCGGCCACCAATGAGCGGATGCGCCACGGCATGTACTGGTCCGGCGATCTGGCCTACCGGGACGCCGACGGCTGGATCTACCTGGCCGGTCGCACCGCCGATTGGCTGCGGGTGGACGGCGAGAATTTGGCGGCCGCACCCATCGAGCGAATCCTGCAACGGCTGGCGCCGATCAACCAGGTGGCGGTTTATGGGGTGCCCGACCCGCACGTCGGCGATCAGGTGATGGCCGCCATTGTTCTCGATGAGGGCCAGTCGCTGACGCCGCGAGAGTTGGAAGAGTTCCTCGCCGCTCAACCTGACCTGTCGTCGAAGGCATGGCCCCGCTTTGTGCGTTTCAACGACACGCTGCCGAAGACACCCACCAACAAAATCCTCAAACGCGAGCTTGTTCGGGCGGGTGTCACCGCTGGCGGTGGCGTGTTGTGGGAGCGCGGGACTCGCGGAACAACCTACTCAGCGGCCTCGCCGACGCCCTAGCGAGTCGCAGTTATGTATTCCGAGTGCATGATCTGGTCGAGTTGCAGGTCGACTTCTGATGGGGTTCGGCCATATTCGGCCTGCAACTCGGGGTTGGTACGGACGGGTTCAACTACCCAGCCGTGCTCGGGGAGCCAGTCTGCGGGTTTGGCTTTCTCCGCGTCGTTGTAGGTCAGCGCCGAGAACTTCACGTCACCGGACAGGTTCAGACCGGGATAGGTCTTCTCCAGAGCGGCAAGCTTGTCGTCGTCGAGGCACGAGCCCAGCGCACCGATCGCGAGCCGACTGCCCGGCGCGGACAGGTCCCCGATACGGGTGAACAGTATGTCCTGCGCGTCGCCGGTCAGGTACGGCAGGATCCCTTCCACCGACCAGGCGGTGAGATGCTGCGGGTCAAACCCCGCCGCCCGCAGCGGTATTGACCAGTCGCCGCGCAGATCCGCCGCGACTTCTTCGCGTTGAGCGGCGGGCTCAGCCCCGTGTTCAGCGAGCACGCGTCGCTTGAATTCCAGGACTTTCAGCTGGTCGACCTCGAATACTGTTGTGCCGCTTGGCCAGTGCAGTCGGTACGCTCGCGAGTCAAGACCGGCGGCGATAATGACGGCCTGGCGGATACCGCGGGCGGCGGCGGAGGAGAAGAATTCGTCGAAGAACCGGGTCTGCACCCCGTAGAGCCGCGGGAAAGCCGCCGCACCCTCGGATGTTCCCGGGCTGGCAAGCTGAGCGGTCAAATACGGGTCCGCCGACGCGGTGATGAAATGCTGTGCGTAGTCGTCTCGCACCAGCGGCTGCGCACTCACTGCGTGCAAGGCACGCCAGCCGGCGACCAGCAGCGCGGTATAGCCCACGCTGCTGACGATGTCCCACTGGTCGTCGCCCGAACGCAGCGTCATGGCGTCCCTGGTAGCCGAAGGAACGCGTGGATCGTCGTCTCATCAGCGGTGGTGTGGGTGCGTACCAGGTCCGCCACCGCGTTGACCACATACAACACCCGGCCCCGTTCGCTGTCGCTGGCATACGGTCGACGCCCGGCGAGTGGATCGTCGAGGCGTCCGTTGTCGCGCGCTTCGCAGACCACATGGCCGTCGCGGTGCCACAGCGCGAGCCGGCACGTTCCGCCCACCTGGGTCAGGCTCGCAGTCGCGAGCTCGCTGGCGATCAGCTGCAGGTCTGCGGTTTGGTTCGGGGACAAGCCGAACCACTCCGCATAGGCGCCCGCGAAACCGCGTGCGCCGGCCAGATCACCGAGACTGCGCGCCGTATACCGGACCGCAGTCGAATCGCTGGAGAGCGGTTGGTTGTAGCGGGCCAACATCGCCTCAGGAGCATATTCCGCGTTGCCGTGCTCTAACACCCCGTTCTGCCACAGCACCGGATGGGTGCGCCGAGCGTCCGCGATGACCTCGGAATCAAGCTGCGACAGGTGATACGGGCACACCACCGTGACGTCACGGCCAGTGAATGCCCGGTTGAGCAGCGCCTCGTGTTGCACGCAGGCGGGGTATTCGAGTTCAGATCGACTCGGCCAGACCGGTTCGCCGATTATGCGCACCGGTTCGTCTCGATGCTTATCAACGAAGCTGCTCAGCACCTCGCCCAGAATGCGACTGGGGTTGCGGCCCACCTCGGCGATATCGGTCATCGTCACATTGACGGTCGACTCGCCCAACCCCTCGGCCAGTACCGCCAGGTTGGGTCGCGGTACCGCGACGAGTACCACTTGATCTGCCGTCAACGCATCGCGGATAAACGGCAGCAGACAATCCAGATAGTCCTGCTGCGTGCGGTAGAACAAGGCGCCGTGACCACTCTGTAAGTACGTCACGTCAGCCGCTCCAGGAAAACCAGGGCCCGGCTCTCCCGCCGGCCGCCTCGAAATCACGCTACGCTACCCGCCGCCGAGAACCCGCAAATCACAGCTCCAGCAGCACGGTCACCGGGCCGTCATTGATCAGTTCGACTTGCATGTGGGCGCCGAACGTGCCGGTTTGCACGTCGGCGCCCAGCTGCTCCAGCGCTTGCGCAAACGCCGTTATCAGCGGCTCGGCGACCGCGCCCGGCGCGGCGGTATTCCACGACGGTCGTCGGCCCTTGGCGGTGTTGGCGTACAAGGTGAACTGGCTGACCACCATGACCGGCGCACTGATGTCGGCCGCGGACTGATCTCCGTCGAGAATGCGTAGCTGCCAAAGCTTTTCAGCGAGCCTCCGCGCCTTATCGATATCGTCATCGTGAGTGACCCCAATGAACGCCAGAAGCCCCTGACTCTCAGGTCGAATCGATCCCACGACTTGATGCTCGACTGACACCGTTGCCGATGAGACCCGTTGCACCAGAACCCGCATGGCCTGATGCTGCCACGTGCCGCGAGTAGGGTCGTGTTGTGTCCGTACTGGTCGCATTTTCCGTCACACCGTTGGGAGTCGGCGAAAGCGTCGGTGAGCTCGTCGCCGAAGCGGTCCGCGTGGTCCGGGATTCAGGGTTACCGAACAAGACCGATTCGATGTTCACCGTGATCGAAGGCGACAACTGGGGCGAGGTGATGGCGGTCGTGCAGCACGCCGTCGAGGTCGTAGCAAAGAGCGCACCCCGTGTCAGCGTGGTGATCAAGGCCGACTGGCGATCGGGTGTCACCAACGCGATGACCGGCAAAGCCGAGTCGGTGGAGCGCCACCTGGGCAGGCCACAGGCTTAGCCGCCGGCCGCTGCGCGAAATGCTTGTTCGGCCGCGTCGCCGTGCACCGCGAACACCACCCGCTCCAGCGAATGCGGCTGGTGCTGCCGCACCGCGTCGACCATCAGCCGCGCAGCCTCATCCAGCGGGAAACCGCCGACGCCGGTTCCGAAAGCCACCAGGGCCAATGAGCGGCAACCCAATTCGTCGGCCGCGCGCAGAGTTGAGCGGGTGGCCCGCGCGATGATGTCGGCCGACGTCGGCCCGCCAAGCTCCATCGTCGCGGCATGGATCACATAGCGAGCCGGCATCTCGCCGGCTGTGGTTTCGACAGCTTCCCCGAGGCCGATCGGTGCCTTCACGTTCGATTCGCGCTGCACCGCCGGGCCGCCGGCCCGGGAGATGACCGCGGCAACCCCGCCGCCATGGCGAAGCTCGGTATTGGCCGCGTTGGTGATGGCGTCCACCTCGAGCTTGGTCACGTCAGTCTGAAGAACCTCTAACTCGATCATCGATACATCCTCCTCCACGCCTAGTGTCGTAGCGGTGAGCGCACGCGCGGGCATAGTCGTCACCGGAACCGAGGTGTTGACCGGTCGGGTCGCCGACCGCAACGGTCCATGGATCGCGGACCGGCTCCTTGAGTTGGGGGTCGAACTCGCCCATATCACCATCTGCGGCGACCGGGCATCGGACATCGAGGCGCAGCTGCGCTTCATGGCCGGCGAGGGGGTGGACCTGATCGTGACGAGCGGCGGCCTGGGGCCGACCGCCGACGATATGACGGTTGCTACCGTGGCGCAGTTCTGCGAACGCGAATTGATACTGGACGCCGAAGTCGAGGCGAAGATCGCGGCGATTTTGAAAAATTTGATGGCGCGCATCGAGGGCGGCGATTTCGGGGCGGTGCGCGCCGCCAACCGCAAGCAGGCCATGGTCCCGGCAGGCGCGCTGGTAATGGACCCGGTCGGGACCGCGCCTGGCGTTGTCGTTCCCGGCAAGCCGACCGTCGTGGTGCTGCCCGGCCCACCCCGCGAACTGCAGCCGATGTGGCGGACCGCCGTGCAGCTGCCCGCGGTCCAGGAAGCCATCGCGGCTCGGACGGTCTACCGCCAGGACACCATACGAATGTTTGGGCTGCCGGAGTCCGGCCTGGCGGAGACCCTCCGCGAGGCCGAGCAGCGCCTGCCAGATTTCGAGGACCTCGAGATCACCACCTGCTTGCGGCGCGGCGAGATCGAGATGGTCACCCGCTACGAGCCCGACACGGCAGGCGTTTACCGTCAGCTAGTCGAATTGCTGCGCGAACGACACCGGCAGCACATTTTTTCCGAAGACGGTTCGCAAGTGGACGACCAGGTGGCGCAGCTGCTGACCGGTCGCCGGATCGCGACGGCGGAGTCGTGCACCGGCGGACTGCTGGCGGCACGTCTCACGGAGCGAGCGGGTTCGTCCGGCTATGTCGCCGGCGGGTTGGTTGCCTACGCCAACGAGGCGAAAACCGAGTTGCTCGGCGTAGATACAACGCTGATCGAGGCGCACGGCGCGGTGTCCGAGCCGGTCGCCGAGGCGATGGCCGCCGGTGCACTGCGCCGGTTTGCGGCCGATACCGCGGTGGCGATCACCGGGATCGCCGGGCCGGACGGGGGAACCGAGGACAAGCCGGTGGGTACGGTCTGCTTCACCGTGGCGCTGGCCGACGGCGGATCGTCGACCCGAACGCTTCGACTGCCCGGCAACCGCACCGATGTGCGGGAGCGGTCGACAACGGTGGCGATGCACCTGCTGCGCCGGGCGCTGGGTGACGTGAAGGACTGACGTCCTCGCACCCACCGATGCCGGGTTGGCTGGGGTCTGGGCGCAACTGCACGCGACCGACGGCGCGGTGTTAGACCACAAGCTCGACGCGCTTGCCGCAACGGTCTGCCCGGCAGATCCGCGCACCAAACAGCAGCGTCGGGCCGATGCCGTGGGCGCGTTGGTTGCCGGGCTGTCGGCGATGCGCTGCGCGTGCGGGTCACCGGAGTGCTCGGCAGCACAACGACGCCCGGGCACCGGTGTGGTGATCCATGTCTTGGCGGAACAGACGACCATCAGCGGTGATTCTCAATCACCTGGTTATCTGCCCGGATTCGGGCCACTACCATCAAGCGCCCTGCGCGACATGGCGACAACCGCCAAGATCAAGCCGCTGGTGATGCCCTCAACCAGTCCCGAGCCCGGTTATCGACCTTCGGCGGCGTTGGCCGACTTCGTCCGCTGGCGGGATTTGACCTGTCGATTCCCCGGCTGCGATCAACCGGCCGAAGTATGCGATATCGACCACACCGTGCCGTTCCCGCTGGGCCCTACCCACCCCTCGAATTGCAAACTGCTCTGCCGTTATCACCACCTGCTGAAAACCTTCTACACCGGTGTCGGCGGCTGGATCGACCGTCAGCTCGCCGATGGCACCGTGGAATGGACCGCACCGACCGGTCACACCTACACCACCACCCCCGCCGGCAGCATCTTCTTCCCGGTATTGGCCTCCCCGACAGGCGAATTAGTGTCACCAACCACGATGCCAGCCATGGACAAGAACCGAGGACTGATGATGCCAACCCGTCGCCGGACCCGCGCCGCCGAGCGCGCCGCCCGAATCGCTTATGAGCGCGGCATCAACCAGGCCCTCATCGCCGCCGAAGCGGCCCGACAACGAATCGCCGCGCACAACGATCCACCACCCTTCTAACGGGTGACTTCGTCCGCGACATAAGCGCTTTGTCCGGTGCCGAAGCGAATTCCGGTCGCGTCTTTACCGATCGCCGTCAGCAGGGCGACGACGATGAGTACCGGCACAATCGTCGCCGCCAAGGCGAAGGGATAGCCGTGCGCAGCGGCCACCCGCTCTTGAATGGGCAAGTTGAACGCGGCCAACAGATTACCCAGCTGGTAGGTGACCCCCGGGTAGAAGCCCCGAATGGCGTCCGGCGACATCTCCGTCAGATGCGCCGGGATGACACCCCAGGCGCCCTGCACGACGAGCTGCATGAGAAAGGAACCAAGGCAAAGCATCGCCGCGGTGTGCGAGTAGGCGAACAGCGGCACGATCGGTAGTCCCAACACCGCGCAGAACACAACCATGTGGCGGCGGCCGAACTTTTGGGACAGCGAGCCGAAGATCAGCCCACCGACAACGGCGCCGACGTTGTAGGTCACCACGATCCACTTGGCGGTCGGGGGGTACAGCCCGGCGCCACCGTCGTGGGCGGCCGACAGAAACGTCGGGTACACATCCTGGGTACCGTGACTCATCCAATTGAAGGCGGTCATTAGCAACACCAGGTAAATGAACCGACGGATGATCGCGGCGTCGCGCAGCACATCGCGGATTCTGGTGTGCGACAGCCGCATCCGTTTCTGTTCGGTCTCCCAAACCTCGGATTCCCTTACCCGGTACCGGATGATCAGGCTCACCAGAGCGGGGACGATGCTCAGCCCGAACAGCCATCGCCACGACAGCCCGAGCCAGTCCATCACCAACAGTGACGCCAGTGTTGCAAGGAGGTAGCCGAATGCGTAGCCCTCTTGCAACAGGCCAGAGAAGAAGCCGCGTCGCTCGGCGGGAAGCTTCTCCATCGCGAGCGCGGCGCCCAGACCCCACTCGCCGCCCATCCCGACGCCGTAAAGCAGTCGCAGAATCACCAGCACAGTGAAATTCGGTGCGAACGCACACAAGAAACCGACCAGGGAATAGAACGTCACGTCGACCATCAGCGGTAGCCGCCGACCTACTCGGTCGGCCCACAGCCCGAACAACAATGCGCCCACCGGGCGCATCAGCAGGGTGGCGGTTGTCAGGAACGCGACTTCGGTTCTGGTGTGGTGGAAGGTCTTCGCGATGTCGGCGTAGACCAGCACGACGATGAAGTAATCGAAGGCGTCCATCGTCCAGCCCAGCAGCGCTGCAATGAACGAGTTACGTTGATCGCCGGTGAGCGGGGGTTTTCCGGGCACTCGCAGGATGTATCACACAGCAGGCTGCGGCGTGAGGTGCTCGGGAGGAAATCAGCTCTTCTCGATGCTGTCCCAGAGTTCGGTCATGCTGCGCAGAATTTCCTCGGCGGCGCCTAGGCCGGCGAGATGGCTTTCACCGGGCAGCCGATACAACTTCGCGTCGGGCAGCCGGTCGACGACATGCTGCCCATGGCTGAACGGGACGATGTGGTCGGCGTCGCCGTGCCACCACCGGACGGGGATCTTCACCTGCTCCAGCCGGAATCCCCAGTCCCGGGCAAAGACGATGACGTCGGCGAACGGAGCTGCCAGCTGCTTGCGGCTGCCGTTGAGCAGATCATCGAGGAACATCGCCTGGAATTCCGGCCGCACCAGCAGACGGCGATCGGCTTCGGGCGATATCCGGGCGTACGCATAAAGCGCAGGGGTCGCAAACGGCCGGATCAGCCGAATCAAACCGACCGCCGCCCACCGGATCGGGAATCCGGCCACCGAGAGCACCGGGGCTACCAGTGAGCCGAACGCCATCACTCCGCCACCGATGGCGTCCGCGCCGACCGTCGGCGCGACGCCACCGAGCACTCCGACCGCCACGACGCGATCGGGCATTGCCGCCGCGCAGCCGAGGGTGTACGGACCGCCGCCGGACAGGCCGATGACGGCCATCTTGTCGATGCCCAGTGTGTCCGCCACGGTGCGCAGGTCATCGGCGAATGCCACCACGGTGTCGTATTGGTAGGGCGTGGAGGCGCCAATTCCGGGTCGGTCGATGCCGATCAGCCGGATGTGGTTCTCCTCGGCGTAGACGCGGGCTTCGGTCGGGATCTGCCGCCGCGCGCCCGGGGTGCCATGCAGCCAGAAGATGGCGCGTCCCTGCGGGTCGCCGAACTCGGCGAACCCCAACTGGCGATCGTCGCCGACCGCGACGTTACCTTCCAGCTTGGGACGAGCAATAGCGATAACCATTACCGCAGTGTTTCACGAGCCATTACGTTCAGAGCATGCAGATCATCGATGCCGACGGACACGTCGCCGAGAACCCATCGCTTGCTATCGAGGCGATGAAACGCTGGCCGGACCACGTCAGGGCGAGCGCCGACGGGAAACCGAGATTGGTTATCGAGGGCCGAAATTATCCCGAAGACAGCGGTCCGGGCGCCGGCTGCCCGCCCGAGCACGGGATCAGCAAGGCGTCGGACATCAACTGCAGGTCGGTCGAGGGCGTGTTGGGCGACGCCGATCGCGACCAGATAAACACCATGGTGCTATATCCCAGCCTGGGCCTTTGCGCACCCAGCCTCGAGGATCCGGAGTTCGCCGCCGGGTTCGCGCGCCTGTACAACCAGTGGGTCGCGGATTTCTGCGCCCCGGCAAGCGGCCGGTTGCGCGGCGTCGCGGTGACCCCGATCGAGCATGGGCAGCTGGCGATCGACGTCATGCGGGAGGCCAAAGATCTCGGACTGGTGGCCACCCTCGTCCCGCCGGCACTCAAGACGCGCAACCTCGACCACCCCGACCTCGACCCGTTTTACGCTGCTGCGGTCGAGCTCGAAATGCCGCTCGGAATTCACGGCGCGCCCGGCATACATCTGCCCAAGATCGGCGTCGATCGCTTCACCAACTACATCCAGGTGCACTGCATCAGCTTTCCGTTCGACCAGATGACGGCGATGACCGCGATGATCTCCGGCGGTGTCTTCGACCGGCATCCCGGATTGCGCGTGGCTTTCCTCGAGGCGGGCGTGGGCTGGGTGCCGTTCTTCATCGACCGCCTGCACGAGCATTTCGAAAAGCGCGGTGACTGGATCGAGCGCGGCTGGCAACGCGACCCGCAGGATTACGTGCAGGCCGGGAACATCTTCGTGACCTGCGAGCCAGAGGAGCCGATCCTGCCCGGCGTCATCGACGTCCTCGGCGACGACTTCATCATGTTCGCCAGCGACTATCCGCATTGGGACGGCGAATGGCCGGAAAGCACCAAGCATCTGCGCACTCGCCCGGATATCAGTGAAGCCAACCGGGCAAAAATCGGCGGGCTGAATGCGCAGCGCTTCTACGACCTCAACTGACGCGGCTTGGCCACGCGGTCAGCGTGCCTGCCATCGCGCGGTCCGGCTAGCACTCCCATAGCCCGGGCTGCCAGGCGAATGTGCGGGCATTATCCTTTGCGGATCGACGCCTACCTGAGCTGGACACCGTTCACAGAATTGAGGGGCCGTGGCCGAATTCGATCCACCTGAAGGTGAAGCGCAAACCATTGTGAATCTCGCTGAGGCGGCGATGCACATGTACCGGGCTGCCATCGATTCTCTGCCTTTCCCTGAGGACAAGAAGTTCCAGAAACGCGCCGAGGTAGTCCTTACCGGCATGCGGAAATTGCGCGCGGCGCTGACGGAGGCGGCAAGCCACAGCAGACCGAGC
>Ga0335075_10016295_pt1 | contig 11117 bp, 10 predicted proteins | sample Lox_Sample_24_FD_206723 | JGI IMG/M metagenome (GOLD analysis project Ga0335075, IMG submission 206723) | Soil microbial communities from Loxahatchee National Wildlife Refuge, Florida, United States - Lox_Sample_2.4 | ecosystem: Environmental > Terrestrial > Soil > Wetlands | place: USA... | reverse complement strand
GAGGCTCTCGGCGATCGAGGACTGGCCGCAATGTACGTTGACCCGGCTTTCACCGCCGACGGCGTCCTGTCACCCCCGCCCGGCTACCTGCGGGAAACGGCGCGGCGGGTGCGAGCACTGGGCGGCCTGCTCGTTGCCGACGAAGTCCAGGCCGGCTACGGCAGGTCCGGTAATCACTTGTGGAGCTTCCAGGCGGCAGGGATCGAGCCGGACATTGTGGTGATGGGCAAGCCGATGGGCAACGGCTTCCCGGTCGCCGCCCTGGTGACCCGCGCCGATCTGGTTGCGGCCGTTCCAGCGGAGACCGAGCTATTCAGCACCTTTGGCGGCAACCCGGTAGCCTGCGCGGCCGCGCTTGCTGTGCTCGACGTCATCGCGGACGAGCGCCTGATGGAGAACGCCGCGCTCACCGGCACCTACCTCCGGCACGGCCTGGCCGGCCTGGCAGAACGTCATCCTGTCATCGGGGACGTCCGGGGCGAAGGGCTCCTGCTCGGGGTCGAACTGACCGACGAGGCTCGGGAGCCCGCAGCCGGAGCCGCTCGGAAGATAACAGAGGCACTGCGCGAACGTCGAACACTGATCAGCGCGACGGGTCCGGCCGGCAACGTGCTCAAAATCCGGCCGCCGCTCGTCTTCCAGCGCGAACACGCCGACATACTGCTTCAGGCGCTAGACGAAGTACTCTCCGGCGACTAAAGCGCTGACCTCAACGCCTGCAGTGCTTCTATCCTGCCATTACGCTGCGAGCAGGCAGACGGCGTCGCCGCCGGCCAGCGGGGTGGGCTGCCTGGCAGGGGCGCCCTGCTGCTGGGCGATCCCGAGCCTGACGACGGTGGCGCGCTGATCTAGTTCGCCCGCGAGCTCGCGGCCTACCGCCGCCAGCACATCCGGCAGGTCAGCCTCGAGGGCATCGCAGATCGCTGCTAGTACCTCTGAAGAGGCTTCCTTGCGGCCGCGCTCGATCTCTGACAGGTACTGCATCGATACCTTCGCGGCCCGTGCCACGTCGGCCAGCGTCCGGCCTTGCTCGAGGCGCGCCCGGCGCAGGACCTCGCCGAGCGTCGTCCGCAGCAGCGGCCTGGCTCGCCGGCTGTCGTGATAGGGGCTGGCGTCGTGCTGGCTCCTCATGAGGGCACGGTAGCCACTGGCGCGGGCGCCAGGAAGAGATTTCGCATTCGGCGTAGTGGCCGCCTGCGAGATCGGGGCTGCCAGTTCGAGACCGGATGCCGGTCCAGCGAGTTCACCGAGGCGGTAGCCCGGGTACCTGGAGAGCCAGCGGGACGACGGTCAGTTACCCGTCCGGCACCGGCATTCCGGCGTCAGCGCGGAGACCAGAGGGGGCAGCAGTGGGCACGATCACGACGCCCGATGGCACCGAAATCTTCTACAAGGACTGGGGCTCCGGCCAGCCGATTGTCTTCAGCCACGGCTGGCCGCTGTCGGGCGACGACTGGGACACCCAGATGCTGTTCTTCCTGCAGCATGGCTACCGCGTCATCGCCCACGACCGGCGCGGCCACGGACGTTCCTCGCAGACCAGCGACGGCCATGACATGGACCACTACGCCGACGATCTTGCCGCGGTGACCGCCCATCTCGATCTTCAGCACGCCATCCATGTCGGGCACTCCACCGGTGGCGGCGAAGTCGTCCGCTACATCGCCAGGCACGGCGAGAACCGCGTGGCCAAAGCAGTACTGATCAGTTCGGTGCCGCCGCTCATGGTGCAGACCGACGCCAACCCCGGCGGCTTGCCGAAGAGCGTCTTCGACGACCTCCAGGCCCAGCTGGCCGCCAACCGGTCCGAGTTCTACCGGGCCCTGCCGTCAGGCCCCTTCTACGGGTTCAACCGGCCCGGCGCGGAACCCTCGGAAGCGATCATCGAGAACTGGTGGCGCCAGGGAATGATGGGCGGAGCCAAAGCACATTACGACGGCATCGTCGCCTTTTCCCAGACCGATTTCACCGAGGACCTCAAGAAGATCGCGGTGCCGGTCCTCGTGATGCACGGCGACGACGACCAGATCGTTCCCTACGCCGACTCCGGACCGCTATCCGCGCGGCTCGTGCAGCACGGGACGCTGAAGACCTACACAGGCTTCCCGCACGGCATGCCTACCACGCAGGCCAAGACGATCAACGCTGACCTGCTGGCCTTTGTGCAGTCCTGACCGACTGTGCAGTCCTGACCGACTCGGCGGAAGACCGCCGCGGACCTCAGCGGCTCTGGAGTCATCACCGGCGGACGAGGAGTATTAGCAGCATGTCCTCTGCGACGTCGCCGGCAACCGCGGACCGCGTGGCTGCGCCCGCCGACCGGCGCTGGCTGGTCCTTATCGTGGTTGCCATCGCTCAGCTGATGGTGGTACTTGACTCTACGATCGTGAACATCGCGCTGCCGTCGGCACAGCGTGCGCTGGGATTCCCGAACAGCGACCGGCAGTGGGTCGTGACGGCGTATGCGCTGGCCTTCGGCAGCCTGCTGCTGGTGGGCGGCCGCCTCGGCGACATGTTCAGCCGCAAGCGGGTGTTCATTACCGGCCTGATCGGATTCGCCGTTGCCTCGGCCATCGGCGGCGCCTCCGTCTCGTTCACGATGCTGGCAGCAGCCAGGGCTCTGCAAGGAGCCTTCGGCGCCGTACTCGCGCCTTCGGCCCTGGGCACGCTGGTCAGCACCTTCCGTGAACCACGAGAGCGCGGCCGCGCATTTGGCGTCTTCGGGTCGGTCGCCGCCGGTGGCGGTGCCGTGGGGCTGATCCTCGGCGGAGTGCTCACGCAGTACCTGTCATGGCGCTGGACGCTATACGTCAACCTGCTGTTCGCCGTGATAGCGGTGGCCGGCGCGCTGGCCTGGATCGGCCCCAGCCGCGCGGACGTCCGGCCGCGGATGGAGTGGCCAGGCACCGTCCTCGGGTGTGTCAGTCTGTTCCTGATAGTTTTCGGCTTCTCCCGTGCCGGAACCGCCGGGTGGACGGCTCCGCAGACGATCGGCTCTCTGGCGGCGGGGGTGGTGCTGCTCGCCGGGTTCGTCGCCGCCGAGCGGCGGTCTAGTCACCCGCTGCTGCCGCTGCGGGTGATTCTCGACCGGGCCCGGGGCGGTTCCTATGTCGCGGTCTTCATCTCGGGAGTCGCGATCTTCGCAACGTTCCTGTTCCTCACGTACTACCTGCAAGTGATCAAGAGAGAAAGCCCGCTGGCCACCGGGTTGCTGTTCCTGCCCATGGTCGGCTGCATCCTGATCAGCTCCAACCTGTCCAGCATCGTGGGCCTGGCCCGGCTAGGCCCACGGGTCCTGATTGCTACCGGCATGCTCTTCGGCAGCGCGGGGATGGCGTACCTGACTCGGGTGACGGTGACTTCGAGCTATGCCAGCGCCGTGCTGCCCGCCTTGCTGATCCTGGGCCTGGGCTTCGGCATGATCTTCGCGCCGGCCATCAACACTGCCACCTACGGCGTCGCGCGTAGTGACTCCGGCGTCGCCTCTGCGCTGGTCAACACGATGCAGCAGGTCGGAGGCTCGATCGGGACGTCAGCTCTCAGCACGATCGCGCTCAGTACGGCCGCCAGCTACCTGATCGCCCATCACGCTAGCTCGCTTGCCCCGGCGATCGCGGCCACCCACGGCTACACCGTCGCCTTCAGCGTGTCCGCGGCGCTGCTCGGGCTCGGCTTCGTCCTCGCGATCGTCCTGCTGCCGTCTAAGCGCCGGCTTGCTGAGCTCAGGGACGCCGCCGCCGTGGCGCTCGCCGCTCCGGCGGCCGCAGTCCCGGCCGCCGCCCCGACTCCGGCCGCCGCCCCCGCTCCGGCCGCCGCCCCCGCTCCGCAGCCGGCGTTTGAGTCGATTCCCGTCGCGCTGTGCAGTTGCTCGCCGGTAGTGACCGCAGTACCTGGCACGGGTGCCACGCCGGTCCGCTAACGCCGGCTAGCCCGTCGCAGATCAGGCCGATGCCCGGCACGCACGCCTGCGCAGCTTGCCACGGCTTATCCTGCGCTCATGACTACTACCAGGCCGCCTGCGACGGAACTGCGTCTTGTCGTCGGCTACGACGGCTCTCCGCCCGCCAGCCGAGCACTCGACGCCGCGGCCAACCTGCTCCAGGGCCGCGCCGGCCAGATCGAGGTGGTCTATGTCGCTCACATACCGAGCATGGCCGCGCTGTCGCCCGGCGCCGTCGCCGAACTGGACACCGACTTCGACGACGTCGAGCAGGAACTCCGCGGCATGGCTGCCGAGCAGCTACGCGGTCGCGACGAGCGCTGGGATTTCAGCCGGCGCCAGGGCCTCATCGCTGAAGAACTGATCGCGGCCAGCCGGGACGTTGGCGCAGCGCATCCTCAGGCCACTGTCGTCATTGTGGTCGGCAGCTCGTCGCTCGTCGCGCACCGCGTGGTCGGCTCCGTCGCCATCAGCCTCGCCCGCCACTCCCCGGTACCTCTCGTCGTCGTGCCGTAGGCACCCTTGTCATCCTTCGTGAATACCGGCGGTCAGCGCGGTGCCAGCGCGAGGGACAGGCCGCTGACGTATCCGGCGCGAACGCGGCGCCGCGTCCAGATCAGGTCGGCAGCATCGCTACTTCGTAGTCGGCGAAGTGCTTGTCGTGCGTGACAATAGTCAATCCCTCCGCGACTGCCTGTGCTATCAGCATCCGGTCAAAAGGGTCATCGTGGCGTCGGGGAAGCTGACCCGCCGCTATCCCGTGCGCCAGGTCGATGGGCAACGGGGTGAAGCCACTCTCGTGAACCTGCCGCTCAAGGTCGTCAGGCGCCGTGAGCTTTCCAAGCGTCTTCTTGATTGAGATCTCCCAGGTGCTCGCAGCAGACACCATTACCAGATTGGCAGGATCAGCAATCGCTTTCCGAGCTTGCTCGCTCAGCCCTTCGTCTGCCAGCCACCACAACAGTGCATGCGTGTCCAGCAGGAGCCTCACGGACGCTCACCGCGGAACGCTGCAGCCGTGTCGGCCGGCAGGTCATCGAAGTCATCAGCAATGGTGACTTTGCCTCGCCAGGCACCCGGAGTGCGGCGTCGCGACGAAATCTCACTCAGCGCAACGAGACGCGCGATCGGGCGACCGGCGCGTGCGATCACGATCTCTTCCCCTGCTGCTGCACGATCCAGCAGTTGCGACAGGTGCGTCTTAGCCTCGTAGACATTGATGGTTTGCGTCATGAGACCACGCTAAGTACTTAGTCTAGTCTGGTCAAGTCTTGACTTGCGCTCACGGGCCGCGCGGGCTCAGGCGATGCCAGCGCGAGAGACAGACCGCTGACGTACCCGGTGCCGTCCGCGTCGATGCCTGCGCTGAAGGTTTCCTGGCCGGCGACAAGTCCCGTCACCCGCAGCGGAGCAGGCGGGAAGAGGCCGTCCAGCCGCGGCGGCGAGACACGAACCGCGCCAGCGGGCACGTCTGCTTCCAGTCCGAGAACCGCCTGGATCAGCGCGCCAGCGGCGGCGGCCGCCCAGGCCTGGGGCCGGCACGCCGCGGGATAGGGCACCGGCGAACCTGCCTCAGCACGCGAGTGACCAGTGAATAGCTCGGGCAGCCTCCAGTCGAACGCCGACGCCGCCTCGAGCAGGCCGTCGGCCAGCGCGGCTGCCGTAGCCGGGTGGCCGCTGCGCACGAGGCCAGCAATCGCGATGGCCGTGTCGTGGCTCCACACCGAGCCGCAGTGATAGCTCAGCGGCGAGTAGCCGCCGCTGGCCGCTGACATTGTGCGCAGCCCGAAGCCGGAGTTCATGTCCGGGCGGCTCAGCCGCTCCGCCGCCAGATCCTCCTCGGCAGCGCTCAGCATTCCGGTCCCGAGCAAGTGGGCGATATTGCTGGTCAGCGCATCCACCTGGCGCTTGGCCTGGTCCAGGGCCAGCGCCGGATACGGGCCGGCCGGGTCTGCGACCCAGAACGACGACCGGAACGCCGCAGCGAGGCGGGCCGCCCAGGCGCGCCACTCCGCCCCTCCGGGCTGATCAAAGGCGTCAAGCAGGTCGGCGCCGTTGATCGCAGCTTGATGGGCATATCCCTGGACCTCGCAGAGAGTGACCGGCGGTGCCGCCAGCCGGCCGTCGGAGAACCGGATAGCGTCCCTGGAGTCCTTCCAGCCCTGGTTCGCCAGGCCTGCGCCGCTCTCGTCGAGGTATTCGAGCAAGCCGTCGCCGTCGGCGTCGCCGAAGTCGCGCATCCAGGCAAGCGCGCGGCTCATGGCCGGGAGCAGCGCCCGGACGTCGGCCGGTGGCATGCCCCACCGCCAGGCGTCATGCAACAGGCAGATCCACAACGGAGTCGCGTCGATGGTCCCGTAGTACAACGGCGGCAGCGCTCCCGGGCGCATCGGATCCCGGCGGGTCGCGCGGAGCTCATGCGGGACCTTGCCCGGAGCCTCACCGGTCAGCGGATCGACTCGGGTGCCCTGAAACGCGGCCAGCGCGCGGAGGGTCCCGCGGGCGAGCCGCCAGCCGAACGGCAGCAAGAGCCGGGCAGCCCAGATGCTGTCGCGCCCGAACAGGGTCAGGTACCACGGCGCGCCGGCGGCAAGAAACACCTCGTCCGGCGCTCTCGCGGCGACCATGCGAAGCGCGCCGGCATCGGCCATCGAGCGGGACAGCAGGCGTGGCAGTCTGAAGTCGGCTGACTCTGCGCGGGCCAGTAGCCACTGGTCACTCTCCGCGCCATCGCGCGGGTCACCAGGCGTCCCGCCCGCGTGCGCTCGCGCTCGCGCCGTATCCGCGCTCTCCTCGCTGCTGCGTGCCCTGGGGATGCGGGCCAGGCTGGCGGGAGCACCGCGCGGTGCCATGACGACCGCAGTGGCGTCACTCACTGTTAGCTGCCAGTCGATCTCGTGCTCGCCAGGGCCGCGCAGCCGGACCTGCCAGGTGAGCGACGCCCCGCCATCGTCGCCGTTCGCCGCGACCGCGCCGGGCGCGCTCAGCCGCACCCGCAGCCGGTCGTCCCCCCACTCGAGCCCGGAGGTGGTAATCGTCATGGGGACCAGCCGGCCCGGGCGGCCGGCCTTGATATCGGCCAGCATCGCCAGGTCCGCCGCGACCCGCAGGGTCACCGGCACGACGACGTCGATATGACGGGCGGCCGTCAGGCGCAGGAGTTCGTGCACGCTGCCGGGGCTCACTGTCCGCTTCCTGGTCAGCCAGACCACCGGGTCAGGGCCGTCCCCGGCAAGATCACGCGGAATGGCGGTGAACAATGCCGTCGCGGCGGCCAGGCTTGAACTGACTGGCGCTGGCTCGGCGCCGGCTACCTCAAGGACGGCCTGGCACAGCACGCGCGAATCGGCATGGAGCGCTCCCTGTGCGCCTGACCTGCGCAGCTGCCCGCCGGGCTCGCTGAGCATCATCGTCGGCGCGCTCAGCACCGTGGTCAGGTCATGTAGCCACGGCTGGTGCCCATACGCCATCGAATCCGTCGCTCCCGTTTGTAATCATCTGTCACGAACCCCTGACAGGCAACTGACGTAGCTCTTGATGACTGTCTCAGCCCGGGGGCAACTGGCGCAGTGATGGCGCATCCGCTACCGTCGAGTTGGCCGTTTGCGCTGCATATTCGGTCATCAGCCGGGAGGACACAGGTGCTGGAGCAGGTGCGGTGACGAGCCAGGCCGAACGCACGTCGCCGCCGGGCCCGGCAGTGTCGCCAGGCCCGGCGCAGTCGTCACGGGTAGCCGACGACCGCGACGCCTTCGCCGAGATGTTCGATGCGCACGCGCAGCACGTCTTCGATTACTGCTACTCGCTGCTAGGCGACCGGTCGCGGGCCGCAAGCGCCACGCAGGTCACGCTCATCGCAGCACACTCCCTAGCGGGCCGCTTGACGGATACCGGCCGCATGCGGGCCTTCGTGCTTGCGCTCGGCCGGTGGGAATGCCTGAGCGGAGAGCAGGGCCTGGACGGTGCAGCTGAGCTGGCTGCGATCGGGCCGTCCGCAACTGAGGAGCTCGCTGCCGCACTCGCGTTCGTTGACCCGTCCGGCGATGACGAAGGCGACGTCAGTCCCGGCGAGCTCACGCTCTCGGACTTCGAGGCTGCCAGCGGGCTGTCGCTTCGCGCGATGCTGGACGCGCTTCCCCGCGAGGACCGGGAGATCCTTGACCTGCTCTACCGACACGATGTCGGCATGCCTGAGCTGGCTCCGTTGCTCGGCGTGCCGACTGGCAGCGTGCCGCGCATGCTCGCGGCAGCCAAGGCCAAGTTCATCGCGCAAGCCAGCGAGAAGCCCGGTCCGGAGGGAGTCGGCCCGGCGAGCCCGGATGTGCAAGCTGAACAGCTATCGGCTGTCCGGTTGCTTAGCGTGCCCGCTTCGGTATGGCGGCGCACCGCCCGGGTGGTCATGGATCCGCGCTTCAGCTCTTACCGCGAAGCTGTCAGCGCGCACGCTGAGCACCTCGGTCCAGACGGCTTCCCGGTCCAGCCCACGGCCACCCCATCCGGCCGGAAGCTTGTGCTGGCATCCGCGCTGATGGCCGGCCTGCTGCTGGCACCAGCCGCCGCTGGCGGCGTGGGATACGCCGCCTTCAGCGCTATCTCGCACGTCGTCGACCACCGGCACAGCGTCGCCGTGACGCCTGGCGGACAGACTCCAGCCGGGGCCGCGACAGGCGGCGGGTCAGCTGCGGGCCACGCGCACTCCGCGGGAGGAGCCAAGCGAGGCGGCTCGAAGACGGGAAGCAACCAGGGCGGCAGCCTGGCTCCGCAGCCCCAGCAGTCGGCGTCCCGCCCGGCTCACCACAAGCCGTCCTCGTCCCCGTCGCCGACGCCGCGGTTCTCCTCGTCGTCGGGGTCGCCGTCCTCGTCGTCGCCGCCGTCGTCCACGCCGCCAGCGTCCACGCCGCCCACGTCCACGCCGCCCACATCGACGCCGCCGACATCTTCACCAAGCGCGGCAGACACCACCGGCAGCGCTTGACGGCACTGCGTCCCTGGCGGTGTCAGCGCGCGCTCTCGAAGATGGCGGCAACGCCTTGCCCGCCGCCGACGCACATGGTCTCCAGCAGGTAGCGGCCATCTCGCCTGCGCAACTCGCGCAGCCCGGTGGTAAGGATGCGCGCGCCGGTGGCGCCGATCGGGTGGCCGAGTGAGATGCCCGAGCCGTTGACGTTGAGCTTGTCCGGGTCGTTCCACCCCCAGCCGGCCAGCACGCCGAGCACCTGCGCGGCGAATGCCTCGTTCAGCTCGACCAGGTCCATCGAGCGGAAGTCGAGCCCGGTCCTGGCGAACAGCCTGGCCACGGCCGGGACTGGTCCGATGCCCATGGTGGCTGGCTCGCAGCCGGCTGCCGCCCAGCCGACCAGGTACCCGAGCGGCTCCAGATCGAGTTCGGCTAGTTTCTCTTCGGCGACGACGAGGCAGGCGGCGGCCGCGTCGTTCTGCTGGCTGGCGTTGCCGGCAGTGACGGTGCCGCCCGGCATGATGGCGCGGAGCTTACTCAGCGACTCCGGAGTGGAATCAGGCCGCACGCCTTCATCCTTGCTGACCGTCACCGGGTCGCCCCGGCGCTGCGGCACCTGAACGGGCACGACTTCGTCGTCGAACTGGCCGGCCGCCCAGGCCGCAGCTGCTCGCTGGTGACTGCGCGCGGCGTAGGCGTCCGCTTCGTCCCGCGTGATCCCGAACTGCTCGGCCACATTTTCCGCGGTCTCGATCATCCCGGAGATCTTGCCGAACCGCCATTCCGGCTGGGAGCGCTCCCGTCCCCGGTCCAGCCGGTCATACAGGAACTGACTACCCGACCTGGCGCCCCACCGCATCGAAGTCGTGTAGTGCTCCACGTTGCTCATGCTCTCCACGCCGCCGGCCAGCACAACGTCCGCCGCCCCGGTCTGCACCATCATCGCTGCCGTGATGATCGCCTGCAGCCCGCCGCCGCAGCGCCGGTCGAGCTGGAAACCCGGCACGCTGACCGGAAGCCCTGCCTGCAGCGCTGCCCACCGGCCGATGCACGGCGTCTCGCCGCTGGCGTAAGACTGGGCGAACGAGACGTCCTCGATCAGTTCCGGGTCGATGCCGGTCCTGGCCAGCACCGCCTTGATGACCGTGGCGGCAAGCTCCTCGACCGGCACGTCGCGGAGGCTTCCGCCGAAGGTGCCTACGGGCGTGCGCATCGGCGCGACTATCGCGGCTCGGCGGGTGGTCATGGCGTTCTCCCTCTCTCCAGTGCTTCGGCGTGGTCGGGATGCGCGATGGCGAGCATCCGGTCACGCCGCTGCGAAAGCGTCAGGCCGCGCAGGTCGGCTACTCCATACTCGGTCACGATCACGCCTGCGTCAGCACGAGCCTGGCTGGCCGGCCCGCTGAGCGCGGCGACGATCCGGCTGGCCGCGCCTGCCGTCGACGACGGTGCTGTCGAAGGAAGGGCAATAACCGGAACGCCCCCTTGCGACCTGGCGGCGCCGCGCAGGAAGTCGGTGGCACCGCCCACCGCGCCCACATAACGGCCCGCCGCCGTCTCGCAATTCACGGCTCCGGACAAGTCGACCTCGATGGCCGAGTTGATGGCGACGAACCGGTGCTGGGCGGCGAGGACTGCCGGGTCGTGGGTGTAGCGGGTGTCCCTGAGCTGGATCGAGGCGTCGGCGGCAGCACGCGCGATCAGCCGCCGGGTGCCCATCAGGAAGCCGGTCACCACGAGCCCGGCGTCGAGGCTCTTGCGCGCGCCGGTCACCACTCCAGCCTCGATCAGCTCGGCGACCGCGTCGGTGCAGACGCCCGTGTGGATGCCGAGGTCGCGATGGCCGCGCAGCCGGCTGGCGATCGCTGACGGGATGGCGCCGATGCCAAGCTGGATGGTGGCACCGTCCGGGATCAGCTCGGCGACGTGCGCAGCGATTGCATCTTCCACGCCGCGGGCCGCGGCGGGCGGGTACTCGGCCGGCGGGCGCGAGACGTGCACGAGCACGTCGATCTCGTCCCTGGTCAGTCTCCGGTCGCAGCCGACGTCCGGTACCTGATCGTTGATTTCGGCGATCACGGTCCGCACGCGGCCGATCAGGGTGGCGACGTAATCCGCGGCGAGGCCAAGCCCGTGGCTGCCGTCCTGGCCTGCCGGCGGCAGCGACAGGAACAGTACGTCGGCGTTGAGCGGCCCGTCGCTCAGGATCCGTGGCAGCTC
>Ga0335075_10016294_pt1 | contig 11117 bp, 11 predicted proteins | sample Lox_Sample_24_FD_206723 | JGI IMG/M metagenome (GOLD analysis project Ga0335075, IMG submission 206723) | Soil microbial communities from Loxahatchee National Wildlife Refuge, Florida, United States - Lox_Sample_2.4 | ecosystem: Environmental > Terrestrial > Soil > Wetlands | place: USA... | reverse complement strand
AACGCCCGGGGCCGCCACGGTAAAGCGGCTGCGCTCGCTAGCTTGAGGTTGAGTTGGACAGCGCAGACGCAGCTTTGATCAGCGCCTGGCAAGCGCCGGTCTGCTGGGCGGTTCCGAAAATCGGCTTGTCTCGGAAAGCTGCGTCCTCCAGCTCACCCTTGATCTGGCCGGCCAGCTGGTCCCTGGCGACTTCGAGTCCGCGCAGCTGAGCATCGACGCGCAGGTACTCGGAGTCACCCGCGGTGTTGCTCTCGATCGCATTGGTGTCTGCCTGCAGCGTGTCGGCCGCGAACTCGCCAACACTTGAGTTGAGCTGCTTGTAGCACTCACCGAGCGCGGTCACGCCTGGCTGGCTCAGCGCGAAGTTGGGATAGCTGAGTATCTGGGTGATGACCCGCCCGTCGTGCTCGTAGTCGTCCCTGAGGCCCAGGAGGTACATCATCGTCGGGCGGATGTCGGTCTCATCCACCCACGGACCCGGCAGGTGGTAGTCCGACACCACGGTCAGCCCGCTATTGGCACCTGCGGAGTCCGGCCCCTGGTTTGCGGCGGGGCCGTCCAGGCCGAGGTGCTTCACGCCTGGTCCGACGAAGCCGACGTAGTTGGAGTTGACTTCGGCAGCGTAGTCACCGTGATCCCAGGCGTAGGAGTCGGTCTGGTAGACGCAGTTCGGGCTCTTGTAGCTCGTGCCCACGCCGGAAGCGGTGCAACTTGTCGACCCGGTCTGCAGGTAGTAGTCCGGGTTGGCGAACATGGCCAGCGTCGGTGTCCTGGCTGGGTCCGCGTTGACCATGTGCAGGATCGCTTCCTCGGTCGGATCAGCCAGGTAGTCGGTGGTTGTTCGACAGCATGACGCCGTTCTGCTCGATGAAGTTCAGCAGGTTAGGCATGAGCTCGAGGTCGGAGGGGACGTTTGGGTTGTCCCGGAAGAAGTGCACGTTGTCAAAGCCAATCTGGACCACGTGCTTGATGCCATTAGCGAGGTGGCACGAATCGCCATCGCCCCTCGCTGAATGTGCCTTGACCGGGCTCGCCGACGCCAGCCCTGATGTCACAGTACCGACCGCGCACAAACCGCCGACCAGCACCGCACTCGCGGCTACGGCGGTCAGGCGCATTCGGCGCCCGCCTCCGCTTCGCTGCCGAGGTCGCATGTGCTCCTCCTGTTACCCCGCCGCCCGAACGGACGGCGAAATGGACAATGCCGCCACCGACGCTATGCATGCCGATCAAACTCTCAGCGACAAATCAGCGACGAGTCAGCCAATCCTCAGGCCGTTTCTGCACGACCCCGCGGCATGCTCGCGCCGTGCCGCGCCGCCCGCTCGGGCCGAAGCGGCGCATGGTGGTAAATGTGCCTGCCGCGCTGGTCTAAGCAATTGAGGCCAAGCGAAGGGACGGGACGCCATGCGGGCAACGACCACGGCCGCGCGGATCAGCGGTCGGCCGGCGACGGCCGGCGAGGCTCCTGCCCACGAGCAAACTGACAGCGTTCCGGCAACCGCCTGGCCGGACTTCGAGGCGTTCGTCAGGGACGTGGAGCCGCGGCTCAGCCGGGCGTTTGCGGCCGCCTACGGCTTTGAGGACGGCCGGGACGCAACCGCCGAGGCGCTGGCTTACGCGTTCGAGCACTGGGAGCGGCTGCAGCACATCGTGAACCTGCCGGGGTACCTGTTCCGGGTCGGCCAGTCGCGAAGCAGGAGGCGCCGGCAACCGGTGGTCTTCGCGGTCCCTGACAGCACGGATCACGCCTTCGAGCCGGGCCTTCCCGCCGCGCTGGGCAGCCTGACACAGCGGCAGCGCCTCGCCGTCGTGCTCGTGTACGGCTACGCCTACACCCTGCGAGAGGTTGCCGAGCTAACCGGCATCCGTCCGACGACTGTGCAGAACCACCTGGCCCGCGGCCTAGCCCGGTTGCGCTCGAGAATGGGAGTGAGCGATGACAGCTGACCTTAAGGATCAAATTCACCTCCTGATGGAACGCGGTGTTCACCGTGTCAGCGCCGCGGACGTCGCAGCGCAGCCCGCCGCTGTGAGCGCGTTCCCGCCCGGACGCCTCAGGTCGGGACTCCGCTCGAGGCTAACGCTGACGATCGCCGCCGCTGTCGCGACCGCGTGCGCTGTCGGGCTCGTCGCGGCGCTGGCCGGCAACGCCGCCAGCCCGGGGCGGCCCGGGCCGACCAGGGTCCCGTTCGTACTGACAGCCGCGATGCTCCGCCACGTGACTAGCGCGTCCAGGCTGGCGCTCGCGCATGCCGGGCGGGCGGTTGTCACCTCACTCGAAACGCTCGGCGGCGTGCTGCAGCAGACCGGCACCGCCAGCATCACGTTCGACGGCCGGAACTGGAATGACTCCTTCAGCGTCGTGATGCCTCCCGCGACCGGGCAGCCGGCTTCCCGCGAGTCGGCGATTAACCGGGTCGTCAATGGTCAGGCCTACGACTACTTCGTCGCGGCCGACGGGCTGGCCTGGTACCACGAAACCGGGCCGGATGCCGTTGCTAACCTGGCCATCCCGGATCCGCGCGTGCTGCTGCGTGAACTGGCACCCTCAGCCCGGTTCGCGAAGGACGGCACCAGCGTGCTGGACGGCGTGAAGGTGACCAAGCTGACAGCTACGAAAACCACGGGCCTGCCGGCGCTCAACTCCCCCGACATCTGGCCGACGGGCACGGTCAGCGCGCTGACGATCTGGGTCGACGGCAGTGGCGTCGTCCGGCAGGTCATGGTCACCGCCACTCAGACAGAGCGCGTCGGGATGCTGGTCTCCGGCGGGGCCGCGGGCCGCAAGCTGACTCAGTTCCAGGCCAGGGTCCGCGATCTCGAGAAGCGCGACCACCTGGCCCCTGCTCAGGCGATCATGCGAGAGAAGTCCTCGGTGCTCGGGCGGGAACTTCGCAGGGAGTACCTGGTGGGCCCCAAGACCGAGGCCGACGTCACCACGATGACGATCCGGTTTACCGGGATCGGCCAGCCGCAGGTTATCAAGGCTCCAGCGCACGCGATCAAGGTTTACGGGCGGGGCTGAGGCATCCCGGACCGGGCCCTACCTCTGGCTACTGACAGATCAGCAGGCCCGGGTGAGTCGTGACACGGAAGACTCCGTCCAGGCCGAACGGCACCCGGCCGGTTACCTCGGCGACGAAGGCTGCCGGGTCAGGCGCAGCATGGGCCCGCATGCTGGCCAGGTAGCTGGCGACCGGCTCTACTCCTGGCAGCCTTAGCTCGCTGACAAAGTCGTGCCGCCGCACCGAGGTAAACACCCTGGACAGCAATTCGGCGCCGGCGTCAATGGTCATGAGCCTGAAGGTGTCGTAGACGGCCTCGGCGGGGAAGCCGCAAGCTGCCGCCCCCGACGCGATCAGCTCGCGCAGTTCGGCCAGATGATCGTTGCCGTTGAGCACGACCAGCAACTGCCCGCCTGGCCGGGTGATCCGACGGAACTCGGCCGCAGCCGCCGCCGGGTCGCGAACGTGGTAAAGCATGTGCGGAGCCAGCGTGACATCGGCCGCGTGATCGGCGACCGGAAGTGCGGCGGCGTCGCCAACGGCCAGTCCGGCCGCAGGCGCACCAACCCGTGTTGCGGCCAGCATGCCGGGCGACAGGTCCACGCCGATCGTCAGGCCGCGATGCCCGCGGCGGGCCAGCCCGGCGAGGTAGATCCCGTTCCCGCAGCCGACGTCGACCACCGTCTCGTCGCCGGTGAGCCCTGCGAGGCCAAGCACCGTGGAGACAAGATCGATGCGCGGCTCCTGGAACGCGTAAATCGACTGCCGCGCCGCGAGGTTCACGTCCGTCCGGTACTGGACTGTGGTCAGGTAGGCCTTATCACTTAGCACCTCAGCGCCGCTGAGCTGGCTGTCATCGATAGACATAGATCGCTACGGTAACGGCGCCTGGCCAGATTCGCGAGACTAGTCACGCTGCGCACGCCCCGCGCCGCTGAAAGCGGAGACCTTGATCATCGCAGCCGTCGTGATGTACAACCGGGTGGGGACCGCAGCACGCGGCCCGTCTGGTGATGGCTGGCAAGGCGTCATCAGAGCGGTCGAGTTAACGGGGAGTTCAATGTTCACCAACCGCAAATTAGTCTGCGCTATCGGCGCTACCGCACTCACAGCAGGGCTGACTCTAGCTGGAGCGGCTGGTCAGGCGGTCGCGTCGCCGCGCCCGAGCATGGTTAGGCTGCCGCAGAGCAGTGTCCCGTTCACCGCGCACACGCATGTGATCGGCAAAGTGGCGGCTTCGCAGCGACTCACCATCCAGGCGTGGCTGCGACCCCGGCTCGCGGCAGCCCAGCGCTACGCCACGGCGGTGAGCACTCCCGGCAACCGCCTATACCGCCACTACCTGAGCCCTGACGCTTACACCGCTCGCTTCGGCGCGACCAAGGCAGCCGCTGCTGCCACCGAAAAGTGGCTGCGCGCCCAGGGATTCACCGGAGTGCACGCTAACTCGCAGCGCGATTACGTCCGGGCAACCGGCACTACCGCGACCATCGATAAGGCCCTGCACACCACGCTGAAGCTGTACGCCAGCTCGGCTTCCACGAACGCTGGCCCGTACAAGCTGCGGGCGAACAGCACTGCGATCACGATCCCGCGCTCGCTGGCAGGCAGCGTGCTCGGCGTCACCGGCCTGGACAACAGCGCTCCGATTGTGCCGCTCATCCGGCCTAACTCGCACGCGCCCGCCAAGGCATCAACGCCGAAGGCACCGCACTTCGCGTGCTCGCAGTACTACGGGGAGCACGTGATCAGCAACTTGCCCAAGGCACTGGGCGAGACGAGCTTCCCGACCGACGTCTGCGGGTACAGCGCGGCACAGCTGCGAGCGGCCTACGGCTCCAACTTCACCAACACCGGCAAGGGCGAGACGATCGCGCTGATCGAGCTTGGCCTGACCCAGGACATGTTCCTGACTCTCCAGGACTACGCCAAAGCTAACCACATGCCAGCGCCGTCGTCTGAGCGCTACGCGGAGCTTTCGCTCGGCAACGGCACCGCTTGCGGAGACGACTTCGACATCGAGGAGCAACTCGACGTCGAGGCGTCCTACGACATGGCTCCAGGCGCAAACCAGCTCGTCGTCGGTGGTGACTCCTGCAACTTCGGTGACTTCGGGCTGCAGGGGCTCTTCGACGCCGATATCGCCGTCCTGAGCGGGAACGGCCACAGCCCGCTGGCCAGTGCCGCCTCCAACTCCTGGGAAGGCGCGGACGAAGCCCAGCCGGCATTCCTTGACAACATCGAGCACTCATACCTCCTCCGCGCCGCGGCAGAGGGCGTGGGTATGTACTTCTCGTCCGGTGACAGTTCTGGCGTTGAGACGCCGTCGAGCGATCCTGACGCGATCGGGGTTGGCGGCACCACGCTGGGCATCGGCCAGTCGAACAACCGGCTATTCGAAACCGGCTGGTCGACCTCGGTCTACTTCCTTATCAGCAAGGCCTGGCAGAACGAGGGCGAGTTCGGGGCTGCCGGCGGCGGCCCGAGCATTCTCTGGCGCCAGCCCGGGTACCAGAAGGGCAAGGTCCGGGTCTCGCTGAGCGTGGCACCCGGAAACCGGGGCGGCAGGGTCCGGTCGGTGCCGGATATCAGCGCTGACGCCGACCCGTTCACCGGCATGCTGATCGGCTTCCTGAATTTCCCGAAGAACAAGGCGCCGCGCTACGTCCAGGAGGACATCGGCGGCACCAGCCTGGCCTCGCCGCTGGTGGCAGGCATGGTGACAGCCGCGCAACAAGGGCAGAAGCGGTTCGGAATGATCAACCCAGCCCTGTACAAGCTGGAGGGTACCTCGGCCCTGACCGACGCGCTGCCGCTGACCAGCACCACGCCCGCGCTCTACCGCGGCACCGTGTGCGACGAGTACACCTGCGGCATCGAGTTGCTCACCGGGTTCGATGTGCAGAGCTACAACATGGAGGGTTACACCGGTCAGGTGACGCTGAAGGGCTACGACAACATGACCGGTGTCGGCACGCCCAACGGGCAAGATTTCATAACGGCGCTGCGCAAGCTCCGCTAGGAGTCTGCGAGGCAGAGATCGCCGGGTCCGTCCGCCTCGAGGCGGACCCGGCGCTTCGCTGGGCCGATCGCGTGCGCGGCATTGTTACGATCGTGCCGTGACGCTGGAAGCCGTGATCTTCGACTGGGGCGGAACGCTGACACCATGGCACGTCATCGACCCGGCAAAGCTGTGGGCGTGGGTGTGCGAACCGCACTTTCCGTCGGCCGAGGCAGCCGAGTACGCTGCCGCATTGCTGGCCGCCGAGGCCGAGCTGTGGCAGCTGTGCAAGACCGACCAGCGCAGTGCGACCTTGAGCCAGGTGTTCGAACTGGCGGGCGTTGCCGTAACCGACGCAGTCCTGGACAGCTACGTCCGCGCGTGGGAACCGCACACCTACACCGATCCTGAGGCGTCTGAGCTGCTCGCCTACCTCGGCGCTCGCGACATTCGCGTCGGGGTTTTGTCAAACACGATGTGGCCGCGCAGCTGGCACGAGGAGATCTTTCAGCGCGACGGGGTGCTGGAGCTGATCGACGGAGCCGTGTATACCAGCGAGATCGACTGGACCAAGCCGCACCATGAGGCCTTCCAGGCAGCGATGGCAGCGATCGGCGTCACCGACCCGACACGCTGTGTATTCGTCGGCGACCGCCCGTACGACGACGTCTTCGGCGCCAAGAGCATTGGCATGCGGGCCGTGCTCATCCCGAACGACGACGTTCCCTCATATGAGAGTGTCACGCCGGACGCGGTGGTCAGCCGCCTCAGCGAGCTGGCCCCGCTCATTGAATCCTGGTAACTGCAATTGGCACGTTGACGGTCTTCCGGGACGGCTCGTCCCAGCTCTATAGTTAGCGCTCGCAATGGCGGATCCCTCTCGTGTAGAGGTCGACGCCGGAAAGCAATTGGCCCGCGAGCGGGTTCGGCAGCGCCGCCGCGACTATCGTGCAAGGGGCTTTTATGCATATAAGTGCTGGAGACACCGCCTGGATGCTCACGTCCACGGCTCTTGTGCTGTTCATGATGCCGGGGCTCGCGCTGTTCTACGGCGGCCTCGTCGGGGCCAAGAACGTGATCGCCACTATGGTGCAGTCCTTCGTCGCCATCGGCTTGATCAGCGTTTTGTGGGTCGTTGTCGGCTACTCACTCGCGTTCGGCACTGATCACGGCGGCGTGATCGGCAGCCTGTCGAACGTGATGCTGCGCGGCGTCGGGGTGAACCCCACCCACTTTGCGCCCACGATCCCCGCTCTTGTCTACATGGCGTTCCAGATGAAGTTCGCCGTCATCACGCCAGCGCTCATTGCCGGCGCATTCTGCGAGCGAATGCGCTTCCGGGGGTACCTGGTTTTCATCGGCCTATGGTCCCTCATCGTCTACTGCCCGTTCGCGCATGCGGTCTGGGGCGGCGGCATCCTCGGGACTGGTGGCCTCCACGCGATCGACTTCGCGGGCGGCTCGGTCGTGCATGAACTGGCCGGAGCTGCCGCACTAGCCACCGCGTTCTATCTGAAGCGAACCAAGCAGCTCGACCGGCCGCACAACGTGCCGCTAGTGCTGCTCGGCGCGGGGATCCTCTGGTTCGGCTGGTTCGGCTTCAATGCCGGAAGCGCAACCTCGGCGGGCGGAGTCGCCGCATACGCCCTGGTGAACACGCAGCTGGGCGCCTCGACCGCGATGCTCGCCTGGATGGGCTTTGAGTGGTGGCGGAAGAAGAAGCCATCAGGTGTCGGGATCGCCGCTGGTGCCGTCGCGGGCCTGGCGGCCATTACGCCCGCGTCCGGCTACGTTCCGCCGTGGGCCGCGATCATCATCGGCGCTGCCGCTGGCACGCTCTGCTACTTCGCGGTCAATCTCAAGGACGTGCTGCACTACGACGACTCGCTGGACGTGGTCGGCGTGCACATGGTCGGCGGCATCATCGGAGTTGTCCTGACCGGCGTATTCTCCAGCCTGGCAGTTAACGCTGCCGGTGAGCCTGGCGGTCTCACTCAGCTCGGGCGCCAGGCCGTGCTCGCGGTCGCCGGCGTGGTTTACCCGTTCGTCATGACCTGGCTCATCCTGCTGGTCACTGACAAGCTGGTCGGGCTGAAGGTCACCGAGACGGACGAGGAAACGGGCCTGGACGTCGCCGAGCACGGCGAGAACGGATACGGCTGGTCCTACCCGGCTCCGGCAATGGCCGGGGCATCGGGCTCCGGCGACGATCCCGACCAGATCGTCGTTCAGGCAACCGACTAGCGCTTTCGCCCGGCCGGTTCGCCGCTTCGGGCGGGCTCAGTAGTGGATGTGCGCCTGCCAGTCGCGGGGTACACGGCCGTGCGGGCCCGGCACTGGCTGGTTCTCGGGGTGATTCTCCGGCGGCGCCAGTGCCGGGCCGCTCTCGTACATCTGCTCAGACTCGTAATCCCAGAACCACGACTCGCCGGGCTCGAAGCTCCGGATAATCCGGTGCCCCGTAGCTTCGGCATGCTTTGTCGCATGCTGCTCCGGTGAGGTGTCGCAGCAGCCGATGTGCCCGCACTCAGCGCACCTGCGCAGGTGCACCCACCAGCCGCCGGCTGCATCGCACTCGGTGCACCCGGTGCCGCTGGGCGGAACCGACGGGTTGATTCCTTCGATCGTCGTCATGATCTCTCCAGATCTGATGGCGGGAACGGGTCGCCGAAGGACTCGTTGGCCGCCCACCGATATACCCCGCTGGACATGGTGGATGTGGCCCGCTCTGCGCGGATGCTGAATACGCGGTGCCGGGCTGCGCGCACCTCGGCGTCGTCCGGCGCGGCCTGCCAGGCAAATTCGGCTAGATGACCGGCGAGGCGCAGTCCGTCCTCGCCGCCGCGCAGGCCGGCCACTCGAGGGTCGCTGGCGGCCGAGTCCTGCCCGGCTGACGCAGCGTCATCCGCCGGCACCATCTCGGCGACGACCCCCTCAGCGAGTTCGAGCGCGCGGCGCGCGAGTGCAGCCGGGCCGCCGGCGAGTGATGCGAGTTCAGCAGCAAGCGCCCGCTCCGGGGCGGGCTTCAGCGTCGCGGGGTTTCCGTCCCACCAGCCTCCGTACTGCCGCCACACAGTCCGGACAATGAACTCCGGCTCGTCGTACACCGGCTGCAAGTATGGCCGGTCGGCGAGGTGACGCGGCACCGCGACGGTATGGATGGCTTCGTCGAGCCGGCCTCCGCCATTCATCACCTCAAGCGTCTGACTGACCAGCGATTCGAGCAGTTCGGCGGTGTCTGCGAGCGTCCGGGCCACCCGGTCCGCGCCGACTACCGGCAGTCCGTGGCCGGGCAGCAAGTACTCCGCGGGCAGCGCGAGCATCCGGCGGAGCGCTTGCGCCCATTCCATCGGGTAGCGCTGTACCTTCTGCGGATTGCCGGCGTTCGGCGACGCCCAGATGAACAGGTCGCCGCAGCACAGCACACGCCGGCTGGCCAGCCAGGTGACGGTGTGATCGTCGGTCTCGCCCTTCTCGTGCCGCAGGGCGAACGCCGTGCCGCCCACGTCGATCGCGAGTTCGCGCGAGTACGTGCGGTCCGGATAGCGGTAACTCGTCGGCCAGCGCAGGCCTCGGGCGCCGAACTGACGCTGGTTGATCAAGCCGTTGTACCCGGCTGTCGCGATGTACCGGTCGAAGCGCAGCGGCAGTGCCTCGTGGGCGATCACCACGGGCGCCGGCCAGCCGCGCTCGGCTGCCTCCGCTTCCCACGGGCCGACACCGAAGACATGATCTATGTGCCCGTGCGAGTAGATAGCTGTGTGCAGCCGCTGATCGGCCCAGCCGCGGAGCTGAGCGTGGATGTCCTGAGCTGCGAAAACGCTGCCGGTGTCCACCAACACCAGCCCGTCCGGCGTCCTGATAGCTGTCACGTTGGCGAAGGCCGGCACGAACGCAACGTCCTCGCAGATCTCGGCCATCGTGCCGGCCTGCATGACTGGGTGGAACTCACTGGTTCGCGCCTCACCGCGCCACAGCTTGTCTGCCAGCGCCAGGATGTCAGTGGTCATCGGCCCAGCGCTCCTGTGTCAGATCGTCCCGGAAGGCTGCATACCACGATGGGAAGTCCGCCAGCGACCCGAGTACCTCTGCCGCCCCAGCCGCCCGCAGCTCCTCGGAGGTGAACGATCCTGTCGGAACGCCGACCGCAAGCGCGGCGGCGGCCTGCGCGGCGGCCATGTCAGCCGGTGTGTCGCCGACGTACACAACCGCCCCCACGTGGGCAAGCACGGCAGCCTTCTCGGGTCCGTGCACGTGCGTGAATATCTCGTCCGCCTGCAGCCCGACGGCGTCGAGACTGGGCTGGACCGAGACCTGGTGTTTCGCCGTGACGATAATCGCTCGTTCCCCTGCTTGCCTGACCGCTGCCAGCGACTCCGCGGCCCCAGCCAGGGGGAAAGTCAGCGTCGGAGCCAGCCGCACGTAATGGCGCCGGTAGCTGTCGGCCGCGTGCTGGTGCCCGTCCGCCGGGAACCAGTAGCTGACCTCCTCCTCCAGCTTGATGCCCATCCGCTGATCTACCTCGGCGAGGTCGATCTGCACACCCAACTCCGCCGAGACCGCAGACCAGGCGGCCATGATCGCCGGCCTGGAGTTGACAAGCGTGAGGTCAAGATCAAAGCCAACCGGCCCGGCCTTGCGCATCTCGATCGTCACTGCCCTGTCCTCCACTCGCCGGCGCCGCGATGGCAACCGTATCTCCGGCGTCACGCCTGCGCGTCCCCGCCAGCGCCGCCCGCCCCTGCCGCGGTCAGCGCCCGGACGTGGCCAACCAGTTGCCCCGCGACGAGGTCAAACGGCCGGATGTCCTGCTCAGCGCGGCACATAACGACGGCGCCCTCGCTGGCGGCGAGCAGCATGGTAGCCGTCGACCCGGCGCCCGCCTCGCTTAGTCCGCCTGCCTCAAGCGCGCATGCCAGCTTGTCCCGCCAGTCGCGGAACGCCTCGGCTGCCCGCTGCCGGAGCGCGTCCGTCTCTGCCCCCACGGTGACTGCCACCAGCGCACAGCCTGCATCGAAGTGCGCGCAGGTTAGCAGCCCGCGCCAGGCGGCCAGGAACGACTCGGTGACTTCCACCGCGGGCGCGCCCATGTCCTGGTCGATGAGGCT
>Ga0335075_10016291_pt1 | contig 11118 bp, 10 predicted proteins | sample Lox_Sample_24_FD_206723 | JGI IMG/M metagenome (GOLD analysis project Ga0335075, IMG submission 206723) | Soil microbial communities from Loxahatchee National Wildlife Refuge, Florida, United States - Lox_Sample_2.4 | ecosystem: Environmental > Terrestrial > Soil > Wetlands | place: USA... | reverse complement strand
TAGGCGCCCGCTGGCCTTTAAGCGGCCGGGGCTGGCGCAGCACGCGCGCTCACGTCCTGCCCGGAGCGAGCGGCCGAACCTCTGAGGTTCAAACAAGATATTTGGTTCACTGTCATCTGTTGACAGTTGGCGATTGACTGTGTTTCTATCTCAGCATCCCGAGGAGGTGTAGGCGTGACGATCGACTCGCATATGCACGTCGGGGACTTCCCGATGTTCGGTGTGAGCCTCGATCCGGCCGGGCTAGCTGAGGTGTTCAAGAAGCACGACATCACCGCTGGCATGGTCTTCTACCCCGACAACGCGCTGACCAGGGACGTCGTCGAGAGCATCGATCCGGCGTTCGGCTTCTACTGGGCGAACCCCCGGCAGGCGAACTACGTGGCAGAAGCGGCTGGTTACCTCGACCATCCCAAGTTCCGCGGTGTCAAGATGCATCCGCTGATCGATGGATACCACCCGAACGACCCGGCGGTGTACCCGCTGATCGAGCTGCTGATCGAGCGCGATATGCCCGTGCTGATTCATTGCGGGCACCCGATCTTCACATTGCCATGGAGCATCGAAGAGCTAATCATTCGCTATCCCGACGCGAAGATAATTCTCGGCCATATGGGCCACGGGAACATCGTCTACATCAATGCAGCCATTGACGTAGCCGCCCGGCACCCCAATGTTTACCTGGAGACGTCCGGGATGCCGATGCACTCAAAAATCGCTGAGGCTGCGCAGCGAGTTGGCAACCGCGTGCTGTACGGCTCGGACGTGCCATTCCACGACCCGGCAGTAGAGATGCTCAAGGTCAGGGTCAGCGGCCTGGATGACGCCGGAGTCCGCGCGGTCTTGCACGACAACGCTCAGCAGCTTTTTTTCGGTTAGGACGTCCCAGCCCTCGGGCGGAGCGCTGGACGGGAGGGAGAGGTTCCTATGGACGAAGGCCAGTCGGCGCTCCTGGACATTGAAGAGCACCACATCGACATCATTCCTGATGACGAGCGCCACGGGCGGGTGTGGCACCAGTTCACCCTATGGCTCGGCGGCAATACCAACGTATTCAACGTAGTGCTCGGCGGCGTCGTCGTCAGCTTCGGCCTGAGCTTCTGGTGGGCGCTCATAGCGATCATCGTTGGGACCGGGATCGGCGCGCTGCTGATCGCGCTCCACGCGACACAGGGCCCGAAGCTCGGCGTGCCGCAGATGCTGCAGAGCCGTGGTCAATTCGGGTTCTACGGCTCCTCGTTCCTGTTCCTTGCTGTGTTCTTGCTGAATTTCGGTTTCATTGCCGCGCAGTTTGTCATCCAGGCGCAGTCGTTCAACTATGTCGTCTCGGGCATATCCATCCCGGCGTGGATCCTGATCCTGGCAGTGCCGGCCATTGTCATTGGCATTTACGGCTACAAGTGGGTGCACCGCGCTGCTCAGGTGACAGCCGTGGTAGTCGGCATCACGATCGTGGTGATGTTCATCCAGGCGCTGGCCTTCAGCTCGCTCCCGCATAGCGAGACGAGCTGGTCGCCGCCGACGCTCGGGCTGTTCGTGGCGGGTGTGGCGCTGCTCGTCATCGACATGCTGAGCTTCGGGCCATTCGTCTCGGATTACTCGCGTTACCTGCCCAAGAACGTCAAGTCAACCCGCGTCTTCTCGAGCATTTACTTCGGCAATATCATCGCGACGGTGGCCGCCTGCGCAGTGGGCGCCTACATGGCGGCGCTGCTGCCGAAGGATTCGTCGATACAGGCGATCGGCAAGATCTCCGGGTCTTGGGCGCTGGTCATCATGGGACTCAGCCTGGTCAACGCCGACACGTTTAATGCCTACACCGGCGCGTTCCAGATCCTGTCGCTCGGGAACATGTTCAGGAAGCTAAAGCAGTCCGCCTGGCTGCGGATCTGGCCGTTCCTGTTCACCATGGCAGTCGGCGTGGTCGTCGCCCTGCTTGGCTACAAGTCGTTCGTCAACAACCTGTCGAATTTCCTCGACGTGCTGCTGGTGATCTTCATCCCGTGGTCGGCTGTCAACCTGACCGACTACTTCCTGATCCGGCACGCCGACTACGACGTCCCGTCGTTCCTGCGCCCAGACGGCATCTATGGCAAGTTCGCATGGCGCGGGCTACTCGCCTACGCAATCGGCTTGGGCATCGAGTTCCCGTTCGTCAGCCAGACGTACTACACCGGACCGTTCGTTAAGGACCTGGGTGGCGCGGACATCTCCTGGCTGGTCGGCTTCTTCGTGGCCGCGGGTTGTTATCTGCTGCTCAACCGGCTGGCGCCGATGAGCACCATGGAAGTGCCTGTTTCGGCGTCGGTGCGCGGCGCGGCACCCGAGACCAGCGGGTAATGGCGTCGCCCTGCGCTGGCAACTAATCAACCCCGGCAAGAAAGGAGCGCCGCTGTGCGCGATCCCGACTTCACGCTCTCAGCCGGCCCGACATCCGCCACGTTCCGCACGCTGGCTGCTCTCGGCAGTCCCATTACCTACCACTACGATCCGGCATTCATCGACGCCTTCCGGCGGACCGAGGGAATGGTGGGCGAGCTGCTGCGGACGTCCGACGAGATCATCCTCATGCAAGGTGAGGCTGTCCTCGGACTCGAGGCGGCGGCTCGCTCGCTGGTTCGGCCCGGTACGCAGGTGCTGAACCTGGTGTCCGGTGTGTTCGGCAAGGGCATGGGCTACTGGCTGAAGGACTTCGGGGCCGAACTCCACGAGCTGGAAGTGCCGTATAACGAGTCGGTGGACCCCGGTGAGGTCGAGCGGTATCTGGACGAGCACCCGGAGATCACGCTGCTCACCGTCGTGCACTCGGAGACACCGTCCGGGACGCTGAATGACTGCGCCCGGATCGGCCCCATTGCCAGGGCGCACGGAGTGGTGACGCTGGTGGACTGCGTGTCCTCGCTCGGCGGGATACCGTTCGACGCCGACGGCTGGCAGCTAGACGTGTGTATCGCCGGGCCGCAGAAATGCCTTGGCGGCCCGCCAGGGATGTCCCTCATGTCAGTCAGCGAGCAAGCCTGGGCGGTGATCGAACGTAATCCCGCAGCGCCGCGGGCCTCGTTCCTGTCTCTGCTCGACTGGCGGGAAAAATGGCATGCGAAGGGGCAGTTTCCATATACCCCATCCGTTTCCGATGTGCACGGCGTAGCTGCCGCGTGCGAGCAGGCTCTGGCCGAGGGCTTGGACAACTGCATCGCGCGGCACGCGGCAGCGGCGAAGGCATGCCGGGCGGGGGTCGTGCAGATGGGCCTGCAGCTATGGCCGCGCAGCGAGGACATCACCGCGGACTGCGTGACCGCGATCGCTGTTCCCGCCGGGCTGGAGCACGAGCAGGTGCGCGATCACGCACGGCGACGTTACGGGGTCATGCTGTCGTCTGGTCAGGGAGCGGGGAACCTGGTCAGGATCGGCCATATGGGCCCGACGGCGAACGGCCTGTATCCCGAGGTCGGGCTGATGGCACTCGGCCGGACCCTGGCCGACCTCGGAGCCGCAGTGCGGATAGGAGATGGCCTGGAGGCCGCGCTCGCCGTCACCTCGGCCCAGCAGGTGTCTTCCGACTGACGGGGCTTCAGGACCCTGGTGCCGGCTGGCTAGTTAATAGGGAACAACCACGACTTTGGTGGCCTGGCGGCTGCCCTTTCATGCTGGCTCCTCTATCTCCACCAGGTAGCCATCCGGGTCCACGCAGAAAAACCGGCACCCGCCCCAGGGCGGGCGGTAGCTGTCGGCCAGGAACTCCACCCCGCGGTCGGCTAGCTCACGGCGAGCCGCCTCCGCGTCACCGACCTCCAGCACGAGGACCACGTTCGCGACAGTCCTGTCGGCCGGCGCGAGCAGTTGTACGTTCGGCCGGTCGGGTGCCGCGTGGCCCTGCTCTGCCAATGAGATCCGGGCACCCGCCGCGGTAAGAGTCGCGTACGGCGGATCGTCATAGACCGCCACCTCGGTAAGCCCGAGCTGATCACGGTAGAAGCGAAGCGAGGCAGCGAAATCGGACACGGCGATGATGGCGCCCGCACGGTTAACGCCGATGACTGTCATCACAGGTCCTGACCCGGCTCGCGCCCTGAGGGCTGAGCCTCTGGCTCGTCCCAGCCGGGCAAGCCTTCGTTGAGCATGGCCTGAAGCCGCTGGGCGGGCACGCGCACGTGCGCCGCAGCGAGCTCCGCCGCCTTGTCGGCGTCGCGCAGTCGCATGGCCGCCAGGATGGCTCGATGCTCGGTGAGCGAGTCCTCCAGGCTTCCGCGCAGAGCAAGCGTCCGCTTTTGGAACCTGCCGATCTCGCCCTCGAGCCGGTGATGTACCTCTTGCAGCTTCGTGTTGCCGCTCAGCTTGCACAGGGTCTCATGGAACTCGACGTTGACTGCGAAGAATTCCCTGACGGCATTTGCTGCAACGTGCGCTGCCATCTGATCGATGAGCTCATCAAGCCGAGCCAGGTCGGCCTCGGTGAGCCGGGGAATGGCGAGTCGCACCGCGAGCACTTCGAGCGATTCCCGAACCTGATAGGCATCGATGAGCTCCTGCGGAGTCAGCGACCGCACCTCGGCCCGGCGACGGGGATGCACAGTAATAAGGCCCTCGGCTGCCAGCCGGCCCATGGCCTCACGAATCGGGCCGCGGCTGATGGCGAGGTCCTTTGACAGCGCCACCTCCGACAACTCGGTGCCGGGCGGGAGGCGGTCAGTCAGGATTTCCTCACGCAGGTGCTCATACACCCGCTGCGAAAGCGTCAAGTTATCGAATGCCACAGTCATAAAATCACCTCAGCCGCGCTGCCCTCTGAATGGGACAGGCCATCGCTGGCACAAAGTAGGCTCGACACAGCGCGCATCCATAGGAACGAGCCCGCCCTTCTCAACAATCTCCGTCAAGGCAGGCGCCGCGCCGCCGCTGGTCATCGTAGTAGGCGCCTGCTGTGGTCTCGCGGTGTACAGCCAACGCCCAGTTTATTTTAACCATAAGTTGACTTCGAACTGTCAACAGCCATCAGCAGGTGGCACGTTAGCCGACCCGGAGAGCGGCTTTAGCCGCGATGGTCCGGATAGCCAAGGCCCTGCGCGCCTCGGCCAGGCGCCGGCAGCAGCTCAGGCTACGTCATCTGTTGACAGTTAGCAGTTTTCGCAGCTAGCGTAAGTAACTCCAGGGCCCTTCAATCGACGATCGGGGTCAGCAGTGGAATTCGGGGTCAACCTGAACAACCGTGAGCCGCTGATCACGTCTGACTACAGACTGTCCGACGTGCTCGACCTCGCGGTGCTAGCGGAGCAGCTCGGGTTCAGCTCGGTGTGGGTGGGCGACAGCCTGTTCTCCAAGCCCCGGTACGAGCCACTCAGCCTGCTATCGGCGATCTCCCAGCGGACGTCGCGCGTCCGGCTCGGCACCGCGTGCCTGGTCACTTCGACCAGGCACCCGCTGTACCTAGCGCTGGAATGGGCCACGCTCGACCAGCTCAGCAACGGCCGGACAATTCTCGGCGCTTGCATGGGCAACCCTGAGCACGGCGTGCGCCGCGAATTCCAGGCCCTTGGTCTGCCATTCAAGAACCGGGCGGCGGTATTCGAAGAAGGCCTGAGCGTGCTGCGCTCACTGTGGACCGCGGGTACGGTCACCCACCACGGCCAGTACTACGACTTCGACGACGTCTCGTTCTACTCAGGTACCGAAATGGGCCCGCTGATGCCACTGCAGGTGCCGGTGCCGACCTGGATCGTGTCCAACATCAGGCTCACCGGCGAGCTGTCTCCTGAGGTCGCCAAGGAGCGGATGCGAACTGCCTGCGAGCGGGTGATCAAGTATGGCGACGGCTGGATGACATGCTGCCGGGCGACTCACGTGGACGAAGTTGCCGAGCAGGTCAGCCAGCTCCGCAAGGCTGCCGCCGAGCTTGGCGAAGACTTCAGCCGCTACACCGTCTCCTATCAGGTCACGATGAACATCGGCGACTCGGCGGAGCAGGCAAAGAGCGCGTTCGGCGAGTACATCGGGAGTTACTACCCCGAGCTCAGCAAGTCCGTCGACCTGTCCGACTGGGGCCCGACCGGGACGCCGGAGACGATCGCGGACTGGATCAGGCAATTCCGCGAGGCCGGCGTGGACCACTTCATCTGCCGGTTCGGAGCCCTCGACCAGTTCGGCCAGGTAGAACGATTCGCGTCCGAAGTGCTCCCCGCCGTGCAGCCTTGACAGCCCTACCGCCGTAGAGGAGAAAGGTTCGGATCAATGCCGGAGGAACCCCGCACAGAGGCGCAGCTGCGCCAGTCGGCTGAGCTGGTAGTGGACGTCTGCTTCGAAGTGAAAGACGGGGACGTCGTCACGATCATCACCGACGACCGTCGCAAGCCTGAGGCCGAGATGGTTGCCACCGTGGTAGCCGAGCGTGGCGGCCTGCCCATCGTGGCAAACAACGAGACACAGATCCGCCGGGCACTGGCAGACACGCTGTTCCCCATGGTCCCGCCCCGCAACCTGCACCAGGCCATGGTGGTGTCTAACCAGATCATCATCATGACCAACCTGGAGTGGGCCAACCGCTTCGCTCACGTCCCAGCGGTCAAGGAATCGGTCGCGAACCAGGTGCGGATCGGCTCGATCGAGGAAGGTTTCGGGCGCTGGCCCATCTCAGTCGCCGACATCGAGGCGACCATCGGCAACGCCCAGCGGGCAATCGCGCTGCTTGAGGGCAAGCGGCGGGTCCGGGTGACGTCGCCGGCCGGGACCGACGTGGAGGTGTCCATCGAGGCGCGGCCAGCGCTCGAGGTAGTGCCGGTCAAGAAGCCCGGCGCGATGATGGGCCCGGCGCCGCTATGGGGCGAGGTTGCCTACGCTGCGGTCGAGGACTACACGAACGGCAGGATCGTCATCGACGGCAACATGCTCGGCATCGGGGTACCCGGGCACGTCGAGAGCCCCATCACCTGGCACGTCGAGGGCGGGAAGTACCGCGCGATCGAGGGCGGTGCCGAGGCTCAGCGGCTGCTCGACGTGATCACCGGAGTCGAGGGCACCGAGGTGGTAGCCGAGTTCGCGTTCGGCACCAGCGACTTCGCGCCGATCGGATCTCCGTCGGAGAAGGGCCGCAAGGGGACAGTGCACTTCGCGCTCGGCGACAACCAGAACTGCTACCCAGGCGGGGTGAACCGCAGCCTGCTGCACCTCGACGGCGTCTGCCACAACGTCACGCTGCAGATCGTCGACACCGGTGAGTACGTCGTCAAGGACGGAGTCTGGCAGCTGTGACCGGCGTGGTGGTGATTTCCCTCGCGGACGTCCAGCCAGTCGAACTTCCGGGCGGCAGCTGGTCCCGTGTCCTGGTCAGCGACCAGACCGTCGGCACGAACGCTTCCGCGCTCGGTTACTCCGTCTTCAGGCCCGGCACCCAGACAGCCGACCTGTCCCACGAGGTCGAGGAGTTGGCTTTCGTGGTCAGCGGCAGCGGCACCATCCGGCTCGGCGACACCGACGTGCCCGTCGGCGCCGGCCAGGCCATGTTCATCCCGGCGCGGCTGTGGCACACGGTGGTGAACAGTGGCACCCAGGACCTCGTGATGGTGTTCTCGTTCCCGTCGCCCGGTTATCCGGCCACGGCGCGGCGCGAGGCCGCCCAGTGACCAGGTTCGTGTCCGGACGGCCACCAGCCACGGCCGATGATGCCGTGGCTCAGGTCGCGCTGGCGTGCCAGATCATCGCCAGGTTCGGCCATGAGGACCTCACCCTCGGCCACGTCAGCGTCCGCGCTCCGGACGAGCGGACCATCTACATCAAGCGCAAGGGCAAGGCGCTGCGCGACGTCCGGGCCGACGACGTGATGAGGATCGCGCTCGACGACGAGAACGGCTACCTGACGCCGGGTGCGCACCTCGAGACGGTGATGCACACGGAGACCTATCTGGCCCGCCCGGATGTCGGCGCGGTCATCCATACCCACCCTGTGTACTCGGTTGCGCTAGGAGCGACGACCGCGGGCCTGGCGTTGCTGTCCCACGACGGTCTCCTGTTCGCCGACGGCGTGCCGGTCTTCGACGAGACCGCCGGGCTAGTGACCACCCGTCGCGAAGGCGCCGCGGTCGCCCGCGCGCTGGGCGCCGGCCGGGCTGTCCTGCTGCGCAACCACGGCATCCTGGTGGCCGGTGCCGACGTGAGCTGGGCGGTGCTGACTGCCATCACGCTCGAGAGGGCAGCCAGGATCCAGTACATCTCTACCGTGCTGGGCGAGCCAGTTCCGATCCCGGCAGGGGTAGCGCGCGAACTATCCGCCAGTAAGTATCAGGATGAGTTTCTTGACGAGTACTGGCAGGACTGGTGCGGAATGCTGAAGGCCACGGAGGCGCTGGCATGACAGTTTCGGTCTCTGTGACCGTGAACGGATCGCCGTTCGCAGGCGAGGTTCCGGCCGAGGAGCTGCTGCTCGACTTCCTTCGTGACCGGCTGGGCCTGACCGGGGTCAGGCAGTCGTGCGAGGTTGAGGTGTGCGGTGTCTGCACCGTGCTGGTGGACGGGCACCCGGTGAGCTCGTGCTGCTATCTGGCCGCCGACGTCGACGGCCGCTCAGTAGAGACGATCGAGGGCCTGGCAGGATCCGAATTCCACCAGCGCGCGGTCGACAGCTTTCTGCAGCACGCGGCCGTTCAGTGCGGCTTCTGCACGCCCGGCATGGTGCTCACAGCGAAGGCCCTGCGGCTGCGCGGCATCACAAGTCGCGACGCCATCGCAGTCGCCATGAACGGCAATCTGTGTCGCTGCACGGGATACGGATCCATCCTCGACTCCCTATGTGATCTGCTGGCGGCTCCGGCGAGCGCCGGCGAGGCAGGCGCCCAGTGACCGACCGGGCAGGCACCGGAGCCTTCGTCACACCGGTCGGCCAGAGCATGGAACGCGCTGACGGCCGGCTGAAGCTCTCCGGTCAGGCGGAGTTCACCGGCGACCTTCGCATCCCTGGCATGCTCTACGCCGTCGTGCTGCATAGCCCGTATGCTCGCGCCCGGATCCGATCCATCGACACCGCTGCGGCGGAGAAGCTGGACGGGGTCGTCGCGATCCTCACCGGCGCCGACCTGCAGGACACCGACCCCTACTACGGGCACGCGCTGCGGGACCGTCCCATCGTGGCGATTGACCAGGTGCGCTTCGTCGGCGAGCCGGTAGCCGTGGTTGCGGCCGAGACCCAGGCCGCGGCGGAGCGGGCGGTCTACCACATCGATGTCGACTATGAGCAGCTGCCGCCTGCCGTAACAGTCGACGCGGCGCTCAGGCCAGCAGCCCCACTGGTTCACGACGAGGCCGCCCGCCCCGGCAGCGCGCATGGCCTCGGCAAGCTTCCCGAGCGCGACGGCAACATTTGCTACAGCTACGCCCTGCGCCGCGGCCCGGTCGACGACCTGTTCGCCGACGCAGCCGTCGTGGTGGAGGGTGAGTACGAGTTCCCGGCTGTCTACCAGTACGCCATGGAAACTCACACCACGATCGCGTCCTGGCACGGCGGTGAGCTGACGCTGTGGTCCTCCTGCCAGCATCCATTCCTGGTCCGCCAGGAGATCGCGTCGCTGTTCGCACTGCCGGTCGACCAGGTGCAGGTCATCGTTCCGTTCCTTGGCGGCGGCTTCGGCAGCAAGTCTTACACCAAGATGGAGCCGCTTACGGCCGCGATCGCCCGCAAGGCGGGCCGCCCGGTCCGCATACTCAACGCCGTACACGAGTCGATGATCACCACCCGGCGGCACAACATGGTGTGCCGGATGCGCACCGCTGCCGCGGCGGATGGCACGCTGCTAGCCCGTGACTGCGTGGCCTGGCTCGACACCGGTGCCTACGCTGACAACGGCCCCAGGGTGACGGCGACCGCCGGGGACGCGGCACCTGGCCCTTACCGATGGCAAGCCATCCAAGTAGCGGCGCACTGTGTGTACACCAACACCAGCCCGGCTGGGTCCTATCGGGCCTTTGGCGCTACCCACCTGCAGTGGGTGGGCGAGTCTCAGGTCGATGAGGTGGCCCGCCGTCTGTCTATCGACCGCCTGGAGATCCGCCGCAAGAACCTGCTCAGGCCGGGCGAGGAAGTGCGGCCAGGGGGCAAGCCCTTGGACGCAGACCTCATCGGCGACGTGGAGAAGGCGGCGTCGGGGGTCGGCTGGGGCACCGCGCTGTTCGCGGACCCCGCGCGAGAACCGGCAGCCACCAAGCGCCGCGGCCGAGGCGTCTCAGTCGGCCTGCTGGCGGCAGGCGCTCACCCCGTGTCGATGGCCACCGTCCGGATGGGCCCGGATGGCGCTGTCACTGTGCTCGTCGGCACGACCGAGCTCGGCCAGGGCGCCCGCACCGTCATGGCACAGATCGCGGCAGCGGCGTTGCTGATGCGGCCGGACCGGGTGCTGGTCCGCGGCACGGACACCAGGTACACGCCTTACGACCGCTCGACCGGGGCAAGCCGCTCCACGACTGTCGCTGGCCTGGCTGTCCAGCGCGCAGCCGAGCAGGTGCTTGACTCCCTGCTAGAGACCGCCTCGGTGCGCCTGGAGGCGCCGCGCGAGTTGCTGACTGCCTCGGACGGTGCGGTGCGCGACCCCGGCGGCCGTTCGATGAGCTACGCGGAGCTGGTCCGCGCTCGATTCGGCTTCGACGGGGGCGAGCTGATCGGCCATGGACGCGTCCAGCCCGAAGGCGGGACTGGCTCCTACGCCGAGGGTCCGGTCTTCTGGGAGGTCTGCGTCGGCGCGGCCGAAGTGGAGGTGGACACCGAGAGCGGCGTGGTCAGAGTGCTCCGCACGTCTACCGTTGCCGACGTCGGCAAGGCGATCAACCCTCAGCTTGTCGCACGCCAGGACGAAGGTGCCACGCTCCAGGGCATCGGGAACGCGCTATTCGAGGAGATGCACTTTGCCGACGACGGTGGCCTGCAGAACGACACCCTGCTTGGCTACCGGGTCCCGGCATTCGCTGATGTTCCCGTTTCGATGGTCTGCGCGATCGTCGAGAACGGTGACGGGCCAGGCCCGTTCGGTGCCAAGGGCTGCGGCGAGGGTGCACTCGCGGCCATCCCGGCCGCGATCGTCAACGCGCTGGCAGACGCCGGCGTGCCGATGAACAAGCTGCCACTAACGCCAGAGCGGGTCTGGC
>Ga0335075_10016290_pt1 | contig 11119 bp, 9 predicted proteins | sample Lox_Sample_24_FD_206723 | JGI IMG/M metagenome (GOLD analysis project Ga0335075, IMG submission 206723) | Soil microbial communities from Loxahatchee National Wildlife Refuge, Florida, United States - Lox_Sample_2.4 | ecosystem: Environmental > Terrestrial > Soil > Wetlands | place: USA: Florida... | reverse complement strand
CGCCAGTACTCGGAGCAGCGGGTCCGCGCCGGCGTGCTGGAGCAGGGAACTGTCGACCTGCTCACGGAAATGGGTGTCGGCGAGCGGATGAAGAAAGAGGGTTTGGTTCACCACGGAATCGAACTGCGATTCGCGGGCCGAGGCCACCGCATCGATTTCCAGGAACTCACCGGCAAGGGAATTACGATTTATTCCCAGCACGAAGTGTTAAAAGACCTGAACAATGCCCGAATCGCTGCCGGCGGGCAAGTTTTGTTTGAAGTCGAGAACGTCAAAGTGCATGGCCTCGATGAAGCGGCCCCAAGACTTCAGTACTGTAAAGATGGAGATGTCTACGAACTCACGTGCGACTTCATTGCGGGCTGCGATGGCTTTCACGGCATATGCCGTCCCAGCGTTCCGCCAGGAGCGCTGACGCATTTTGAGCGCGAGTATCCTTTCGGATGGCTGGGGATTTTGGCGGAGGCGCCACCGTCCTCGCACGAACTGATTTATAGCTATCACGATCGCGGCTTCGCGCTGCTCAGCATGAGAACGCCGCAGATCAGCCGCTTGTACCTGCAATGCGCGCCTGAGGAAAACATTGATCTGTGGAGCGACGAGAAAATCTGGCAGGAACTTCAGGTTCGCCTGGCATCGGACGGATGGAAACTGACGGAAGGGCCGGTGCTGCAAAAAGGGGTCACAGGAATGCGCAGCTTCGTAGTCGAGCCCATGCAATATGGGCGGCTGTTTTTGGCCGGCGACTCCGCGCACATTGTGCCGCCGACGGGAGCAAAGGGCCTGAATCTAGCGATTGCCGACGTTCAGATTTTGGCGCGCGGTTTCAAGAAGTTCTATTCCACTGGGAGCCCTGATCTGCTCGATCACTATTCTGAAATTTGCCTGCGTCGCGTCTGGAAGGTGCAACGTTTCTCGTGGTGGATGACTTCCATGCTGCATCGCTTCCCCGACGAGAATCCTTTCGATCAGCGGCGGCAACTTGCGGAACTCGACTATGTCACAAGTTCCCGAGCCGCTGCGAAGAGTCTCGCGGAAAACTACGTCGGACTCCCGCTCGAATGAAGGTTCGATCACTCTTCAAGTTTTGCCGCGTTGGGGCTTTTTCGGAGTCGACAGCTTCTTGATTACTTCCTGCGGCAAAGGCACGCCCTTCATTCGGTGAGGCTTCGTGGGGTGGGCCGCCGCCCACACATGCGTTTCCGAACCCTCCGCGGCCAGTTCGCCATCGCGAAAAAATTTGTGATGGATCACAAAGCTGCTGTTCTTCCATTCCGTGACGCACGACTCCGCAATCAGTTCGTCTCCGTAGGAAGATGGAATGATGTAACGCGCTCGTGCATCCACCAGCGGGATGCCGACAATTCCATGAGCCTTGAACAACTCCTGCAAAGGCAAGCCGGCTGCGCGGAAAAGAGCTGTCGTACACTGATCGAACCAGCGGAAATAATTAGCGAAGAAAACGATCTTCGCCGGATCGCAATCTCCAAACTCGACGCGAATACGAATGCGGTTCACAAACATTTTGACTCGCCGAAAAAGATGTTCATTCGAAGATTGTGTTCCTTAATCCCACGTGATTTCGAACTGTAGTTTCGAACTTCAGAGAAACAGAATCGGAATGATAATTCACTTCCTGAGACAGCGGAGATCCATTTTGCGATTTTGACCTGTTGCTGAGCTTGCGTCGCGGGCACAAGCCGCCATTGCCCATCGCATGGCCGCGTGGCAACATGGAAGGCCATGGCGAACGCGCCAAAACGTTTGGAGCCACGCTGGCCTGCAGTGCTTGCCTTGCTGGCCGTGGGCGGATTACGTCTCTCTTTGCCGGAATCGCTGTCAGCGGGGCCGGACTGGCTGCTGATTCTCGTTATCGCGGTGCTGCTGGTTCCAACGGTATGGGCCCGCCAGCGAGAAATGGATAAGCTCAATCGATTCTTGGGCTATTTGCTGACGTCGATCGTCACCATTGACATGATCTGGTCGCTGGCGCTGCTGGTAGCGGCTTTACCCGCGCACCGGCAGTCTCCGAAAGATCTGTTGCGATCGGCGGCTGCGCTCTGGATTACAAACATCCTCGTCTTCGCCTCGTGGTACTGGCGGCTGGATGCAGGCGGACCGCGAGAGCGTGAGCTGCGCGGCGTCCACACCGATGGAGCGTTCCTGTTCCCTCAGATGACCCTCGACCAGCAAGCCAAGCGCGAAATGGGCGAGCAATGCTGGAGCCCCGGCTTTGTGGATTACTTGTTTCTCGCCTTCAACACGAGCACCGCATTCTCGCCGACAGACTGCCCCGTCTTATCCGCATGGGCCAAAATCCTTATGATGGTTCAATCGCTCATATCCCTGACGACGGTAGCTTTGTTGGCGGCTCGTGCGGTCAACATTCTGTAGAGGAAACGCTTCTACGGTTCTTAGACCTGCGTAAATGATTGATTCACAAGGTGCAAAAGCCTGCATGCAAACCACGGGATTATCGATAAAATATATCGTTGTGCGATACAACGTGAAACGACCGGCATGGAATCCAAATTATGGCGGATTTGGCATCGCTGGCATCGCTGGCATCGCTTGCCTCGTGATTGGAACCCCTAGAATTATCTGTCGGGAACACCAGGCAATTGACACGCTGGAGTCTGGCTTTTTAATATGACTTCAGCCCCACACTGTTCAGGTGTGGTTCGGCGCAACGGTTGAAGATTCTCGCTGTTGACAACAACTGCTTATGATCACCGTAAAAGAACTGACCAAGCGGTATGCCCGCACTACTGCGGTCGACCACATCTCCTTTGAAGTAGCGAAAGGTCAGATCGTTGGGTTTCTCGGTCCCAACGGCGCCGGTAAGACCACGACCATGCGCATTCTCACCTGTTTTCTGCCTCCCTCCGCGGGCACTGCGATGGTTGCCGGTTTCGACGTGCTCGAGCAGCCGCTTGAAGTCAAGCGGCGAATCGGCTACCTGCCCGAAACCCCACCCATTTATCCAGAGATGGAGACGGCCGACTATCTGAAATTTGTTGGCAAGCTGAAGGGCCTCAAGAGCAAGGATTTACAGAAACGAGTTGACTACGTATGCGATCGATGCGCTGTAGCCGATGTCAAAAAAAAGCTTCTCGGAAAGTTATCCAAAGGCTACCGGCAACGAGTGGGACTGGCACAGGCGATCATTCACAATCCAGACGTGCTGATTCTCGATGAGCCTACAGCCGGGCTCGATCCTAAACAGATCAACGAAACCCGCGACCTGATCAAAGACCTGGCCGGCGAGCACACCATCATCCTGAGCACCCATATCCTGCCCGAAGTCGAGCAGACTTGCGAACAGGTCATCATCATCAACCGGGGAAAGCTGGTGGCGACCGATTCGGTTCGCAATTTGCAAGCGCGCGCTCGCGGCGCCGAATCCGTTATGGTCGAGATTGCCGGACGCAACGGAAATCTCGAGGCGCCCATTGTGCAGCACAAGCTGGAACAGGTGGCCGGAGTCAGCCGCGTGCAGTGCAAGGAACAGGTCGACAGCCGCTTCCTGTTTGAAGTGGAAAGCCAGAAGGGCCGCTCAGTGAGAGGCGATCTGGCGCGCGCCGTGGTCGAGTCTGGTTGGGATCTCAATGAGCTTCGGCCGTCGGCCATGAGCCTGGAGGAAGTCTTCCTGCAACTCACCGGAAGCTCGCCATCTTCTGAAAATGAAAAAGTCTCGGCAAAGGAGTCGCAGTAATGAGGAATGTTTGGATCATTTGCCGGAAAGAGCTGCACAGTTACTTCGTTTCGCCCGTCGCCTACATTTTGCTGCTCATGTTTGGCGTGATCTTCGGATTCTTTTTCTGGAACGCGCTCGGCGTTTTTGTGGTTGAGGGCATGGAGATGCAGATGCGCGGCCAGTCCTTTCCCATGAATCTCAACGAACAGATCATCCGGCCACTGTTGTCGAACGTAGGCGTCATTGGGCTGTTTTTTATTCCCATGATCACGATGCGCCTATTCGCCGAAGAGAAGCGGACCGGCACGATCGAATTGCTCTCGACTTCTCCCATCCGCGACTTGGAAATCATTGTCGGCAAATGGCTGGCTGCAATGATGCTCTATTCCTGCCTGCTTCTTTTTGCAGCCCTGAATTTCGCATTTCTGTTCAGATACGGCAATCCGGATTGGAAGCCGCTGGCGATCGGTTACCTGGGCCTGGTGTTGCAAGCGGGCGCGCTGCTTGCGATCGGCACCTTCATTTCCACGCTCACTAAAAATCAAATCATCGCCGGCGCAATCACATTCGGCGTCCTCTTGCTGCTGTGGGTTATTGGCTGGGTCGGCGAATATGAAACTGCAACCTGGGCGCGCGTGCTCTCCTACATTTCGATCATTACGCACTTCGATTCCTTCGGACGAGGCGTGCTCGATACCAAGGACGCCATCTTTTATGTCACGGCAATTTTTCTCGGACTCTTCTTCACGGCGCGGTCCATGGAATCGCTGCGCTGGAGGTCATAAATGGCAAGCCAGTGGCTCAAGGCCAGACAAACCAAATATGCGGCCTACGCAACCATCTATATTCTCGTCGTGATCGCGGTCGTGGTGTTTGCCAACATATTGGCAGATCGTTACAACAAATCGTACGACGCAACTTCGAACAAGCGCTACAGCCTTTCCGCTCAGACTGCCAAGATCGTCAAAGGCCTGAAGCAAGGCGCGACCATCACCTACTTCAACCAGAGCACGCGTTTTCACAACGGCAAAGATTTGCTCGACGAATACGCGAACCTCTCTCCAAAAGTGCATGTGGAATACATTGACCCCGACAAAAATCCTCAGGCGGCGAGAGAAGCCGGCATTAACGAATTCGGCACAGCGATTGTGCAAGTCGGCTCGAAAAAGGATGAAGCCAAGAGCATGACGGAGGAAGGGATTACGGGCGCCTTCATCCGCGACCTGAAGAGCAATACGCGGACCATTTGCTTCGCGGCCGGCAGCGGCGAGCACCAACTCGACGACAGCCAGCGCGAGGGGCTTTCACAATTCAAGGAGAGCCTCTCCAAAGATGACTACGAAACAAAGAGCGTCGATCTCTTGCAGAAAGCCGAAGTTCCCGGCGATTGCACTACTCTCGTGATTGCCGGTCCCACCAAGAATTATCAGCAACCGGAAGTGGATGCCATCAAGAAGTATGTGGAGGATGGCGGCCGTGCCTTGTTCCTGCTCGACCCGCCTCTCAAACTTGGCCGCGATGAAATTGCCGAAAACGACGCGCTTACCAGCTTGCTGCAGACTTGGGGCGTGACAATGGAGAACGACCTGATTCTCGATCTGAACCCGATCGGGCAATTAGCCGGCCTGGGACCGCAAGTGGCGCTGGTCACCAGCTATGGCACTCAGCCGATTGTGAACGACATGAAGGGAACGGCAACCGGTTTTCCTCTGGCCCGCTCTCTTGAAATCAAGAGCACCGACAAAACCAGCGTGCAGAAGCTGTTCGATTCCTCCGGCAGCAGCCTGGCAACGAATAATCTGAGTTCGCCCGCAGTCAACGTGAACGATCCCAGGAACAAAAAGGGACCTCTGACACTTGCGGCGGCGGGCACTTACAACACGGGCAAGGAGAAATCGCAGGGACGTTTTGTGGTGGTTGGGGACTCGTCCTGGATTGCCAACCGTTTTATCGATTTCAACGGAAACAGCGACCTGGCGCTGAACACCATCAACTGGCTCGCCTCCGATGAGGATTTGATCTCGATCCGGCCTAAGAAGGAGGACGACCGGCGCATTACTATGACGCGGGCACAGTTGGGCTGGGTTCGGGCCACCAGTCAATTTCTGCTGCCCGGCATCGTCCTGGTCGTCGGCATTGGAGTGTGGTGGAAGAGGAGGTAAAGCAGGATCCGGAAGCGCCATGAAAATTCGTAGCCTGATCGTCGCAACGTTCGTACTGCTCGCACTTGTGGGTACGCTGTATTGGTCCGATCACAAGAAGCCGTCGATTGAGGTCACAAAGGCATCGGCCAACACGTCGCCCGCGATCCTCAAGTTGGACCCGGCATCGATCGCGAAACTCGAGATCAAACCGAAAGATGCTGAACCGGTCGCTCTCTCGAAAGATAGTTCCGGACATTGGCAAATCGTCGAACCTAAGTCCCTCCGGGCCGATCAGAGCGCCGTTTCGAAAGTGTTGTCATCCTTATCGTCGCTGAACTCCGAGCGCGTTGTTGAAGACAAGGCATCCGACCTTAAGCAGTTTGGTCTCGATCATCCTGCGGTTGAAATCAACGTTGGGGAAAAAAACAATTCAAGTCAACAACTGCTGATCGGGGACGACACGCCCGCTGGTGGCGCGGTGTACGCGATGCTGGAGGGCGATCCTCGCATCTTCACTATGCCCAGCTACAAGAAAAGTGAGATCGATCAGAACCTGACTGATCTGCGCGATAAGCGGTTACTGACTGTGACCCCGGACAAAGTGAGCCGATTGGAACTGTACGAAAAAAATCAGGAAATTGGGTTTGGACGCAATAAAGACGAATGGCAAATCCTGAAGCCCAAGCCTCTGCCCGCCGATAGTGCGCAGGTCGGCGAATTGGTTGCGAAGCTGACTGACGCCCGCATGGATCTCAGCGGTGCGGATAAAGATGCGAACGAAACGCCAGCTGCATTCGCTCATGACAAGCCGGTAGCAACGGCCAAGTTGAGCGATCCCTCCGGAACGCAAGAGCTTCAAGTTCGCAAGAACAACAACAAAGATATCTATTTCGCAAAATCAAGCGCCGTCGATGGCATTTATAAGGTGGACGCGAGCCTTGGACAGGCACTCGATAAAAACCTCGACGATTTCCGTAACAAGAAGCTATTCGACTTAAGCTACAACGAACCGAGCAAGATTGAGATCCACGATGGCGCGAAAGCCTATCTCCTGACGAAGGGCGGCGCTGACTGGTGGTCGGACGGAAAGAAGATGAATTCGGGAAGCGTGGAAACCTTAATCTCAGACCTGCGAGATTTGGCGGCGAGTAAGTTTGTCGATTCCGGATATGCAAACCCAACGATAGAGATCACAGTTAGCTCTGACGATGGTAAGCGCGTGGAGAAGGTTTCTATCGCGAAATCGAGCGGCAACTTCATCGCAAAGCGCGACAGCGACCCAACTCTTTACTACCTGAGCTCGAGCCAAATCGAAGCGCTTCAAAAAGCCGCAAGTGAAATCAAGCCGTGACTGCGAGTATCGGCCAGTCTCGGCGCCCGCGGCAACTTGTCGCTAATCCGCCCTTAAATGTTTCTTCACCCTCGGGCCATCAAGTTTGCGCCCGGACTGTCATCGCGGCGGGTCGCGTTCTGCGGGTGGAGGAAGATCTTCACGGGGCTTCCGGCCAAAAAGGAATTGAACCCCAAAATAGCCGATGAAATAAGACTGAGTGCTGCGAGCAGCTTCGAGGCTGCGGCCGGCCATGAATAGGAAGATGATGGAAGGACGAATCTTGTAGCGTCCCCCAAAGTCGATCGTCGGCTGGTTCGCCGAGGGATGGAACGTTCCCTGATTGTAGAGTTCCACGTCCATCTCAAGCTTCTCAGTGAAATCATGCCCCACGACCAGGCCGTTCAGCCAGCCATTTGGGCCTCTGTGCACGAAAAGATAGCCGGCTTCATAATTCACATCGACCGGACCCAGCTTTCTGGAAAACTCAACCGGCAGGAGAAACGCTTGGCTTGTTGGAGTGATGCCGCGGTGCACCGCATCGTCTGGATTGTTGAGAAAAAACTGCGGGAAAGTGGAGATGTTGAGGCCAGATTCGCCATGGTCGAAGAACCGCCATTTCACGCCCGGATTGGACTGGCCCAGGCCGAATTTGGCCGCTGAGGATGGGGCTTGAACTCGCAGCCATGCATTCTCGTAGGTCAGTTGGATGCGGTCGCCGACGCCGAAATTGATGTCGACGTCAGGCGAGTGCGTTACCGATTGATCGCTGTAGAGAAACGGTATGTAGCCGAGGTTGATCTCCCAATCGAAGTTACCGGGTGTTCCAGGATCGTTGGTGTAGTACGGTGGACCACCTTGCGCGAGGGCACACGCGGAACTTAATAGAAAAATAACGAGCAGTAAATCGCGGAACCGGGGTTGGGCTGATGTTCGAGTCAGCTGCGTTCTTATCGCTCGAGGTCGGTCCATTGCGGCTTTTGAAAGGCTAGCATGAGTTTCTTCGAATCGGTTCCACCGTTGCCGAACTCCAAACATTCATCTCACCTTTTAACCGCAACGTTCCGGACTACGGGGCGAATGCTCATTCCAGCGCAGCCGCCGTCTGGACGCAGCATGTTCGGTGCGATCTCGTCGGGAGCGTCGCAAAGTGCAATTCACGTGAAGTAGTTCCCTGTAACTCATAATTTCAAGGAACAGGGCTACACTGAATTAGCTGGCAAGTAGCCGAGATTCCATCTGGAGCTCAAATATGCTTCACTGTCGTGCGGCGGTCGCCGCCGCCGTTTTATCTCTTACGACTTTCTCCGCTGCGCAGAGTTACCACCTCGCTGACCACTGGAAGATCGGTGGGCAGGGCGGTTGGGACTATCTGCTAAGCGATGACGCCGCCCACCGCCTGTACGTCACGCACAATGCACAAGTCGAAGTGGTGGACAGCACCACGGGCAAGCTCGTTGGAGCTATCACCGGACTGAAAGGAACGCATGGCATCGCTTTGAATCCAGATGAAAAAACCGGGTACATCACCGACGGAGCGGGGAACGCGATTGTGGTTTTTAACCGCGCGGATTTCTCGGTGAAATCGAAAGTTGCCGCGGGCACGAATCCGGACGGCATCGCATTCGAACCGATCACCAGGACGGTATGGGCATTCAACGGGCGCAGCAAAGACGTTTCGGTGATGGACACCGCTTCGAACACCATCGTCGCAACGATCCCCATGCCCGGCAAGCCCGAGTTTCCGCAGGCGGATGGCGCTGGATCGGTTTTCGTGAACATCGAAGACAAAAACGAAATTGTGAAATTGGACGCGGCAGGGCGCAAAGCTGTCGCCACCTGGCCGCTCCCCGGATGCGAATCGCCTTCAGGCATGGCCATCGATAAAGTGAAGCATCGCCTATTTTCGGTGTGTGATGGCGGCAAGATGGCCATTGTGGATTATGAAACTGGCAAAGTTCTCGGCCTAGCTGCCATCGGAGATTCGCCTGACGCGGCCGCCTTTGATCCCAAACGCGGGCTCGCCTTCTCTTCCAACGGGGGCGATGGCACGTTGACGATCATACAAGCGAACAAACCCGGCTTTCCCGCTCTGCAAACGGTGCAGACGGCGAAGGGCGCCCGAACCATGACGCTTGATGTTTCCACTGGCCGCGTTTATCTGGTGACGGCGCAACTTGGCCCCGCTTCAGCGCCTACTACAGATATGCCACATCCGCGACCCAGCGTAGTGCCCGGCACGTTCGAGGTCATCGTGGTAACACCGTGATCTCGCTGAGGCGCGAAGAGATGCGCGCCCATCTCAAGCAGGTGTTCTCCCATGACTCCTTGTCTATTAACATATTTCCAGAGAAGCGGCGGAAAGCATAAGTAAGAATAAGCGAGGACTCGAATGGCGCAATTAGGATTTGTAGGTTTGGGCGTGATGGGTGGCAACATGGTCGCGCGCCTTTTGGAAAAAGGCCACAGTGTGATCGGGTATAACCGCACTCGCTCGAAGGCGCAGTGGCTGATCGATAAAGGAATGAAGTTCGCGGATTCACCTAAAAGCGTGGCCGCCGCCGCCGACGTGACATTTTCCATGGTCACGAACGCGGCCGCATTGGCTGCTGTTACGGAGGGCTCCGATGGCATTCTTGCTGGAATCGGAGCGGGCAAATTTCTGGTCGATATGAGCACGGTAAGCCCCGACGCCAGCCGCGCGTTAGCCGAGAAAGTTCGCGCCAGAGGGGCAGACATGATCGACGCTCCTGTCTCGGGAAGCGTGATTACTCTGCAGCAGGGAAAATTGTCGGTGATGGTCGGAGGGAGAAAGGAGGCGTTCGAGCACCTGAAACCGCTGCTTCTCGATATTGGTCCCAAAGTCACTCACGTCGGGGATAACGGGCTTGCGCTTTCCATGAAGATCGCCATCAACTTACAACTGGCGGTGCAGATGATGGGCTTCTGCGAGGGCGTGCTGCTCGCGGAGAAGAGCGGCATTTCGCGCGAAATCGCGGTGGACGTGATGACTCATAGCGCTATCGCATCGCCCATGATCGTCTATCGTGGTCCTTTCATCCTACAGCAGCCGGAAGAGGCTTGGTTCGATTGCAACATGATGCAAAAAGACATGCTACTGGCCATGGAATTGGGCCGCAAGCTCAATGTGCCCGTGCCCACCACCGCCGTCAGCAACGAATTTCTAACCGCCGCGCGCGGCATGGGTTGGGAGAAGAAGGATTTTGCCGTCGTTTTCGATGTTCTTGCGCGCATGTCAGGAGTGGCCCGTTGACCCAGGGACGGAAGACAGTTCTAAGCTTTCGCTTCTCTATCGATGCGATAAGAACAAGAATCAATTGTTAGTGTGGTGGAGGCGGCGGGAGTCGAACTATTCAGCGTGTTGACAGTACGTAAGTTATTGATTCTTCGTATGGCCAGAGGGGCAAAAAAGGCACCATTGCCGATTCCATTGTACGTTTATTGTACGAAAATCATTTCGCACTCCAATAGCACGAAGCCCCATCAACAGCGGAGTATCCCACACTTGGACGTTACACTGAAAGAATATTTCACCTCCTCGGCCCTGCTTTTCAGGGCTCCGGAATCTTCTCTTTCACTATGAACTGGCCAACACCTACCTCAAGCGAAGAGCAAGACTCCTGGCGTCCGCTAGGGCCGGTGACTCGGCGGCACTTTGAAACGCTCATCTTGCCCCGGAACAGCCTCCTCCGCGTAACGCAAACGATTCTTCGTAATCGAGAAGATGCCGAGGATGCCGTTCAGAGCGCATTTCTCGATGCTTTCCGTAACCTAAGGGGCTTTCAGGGACGGTCGCGCTTCTCCTCGTGGCTGACTCGTATCGCTATGAACTCGGCCTTGATGCGATTGCGAGTGAGCCGCCGAAAACAGGGAAGGCCATTAGATGAGACAGACGGAATCGGAATGGCTCAAGTGAGACTTCATCAG
>Ga0335075_10016289_pt1 | contig 11119 bp, 7 predicted proteins | sample Lox_Sample_24_FD_206723 | JGI IMG/M metagenome (GOLD analysis project Ga0335075, IMG submission 206723) | Soil microbial communities from Loxahatchee National Wildlife Refuge, Florida, United States - Lox_Sample_2.4 | ecosystem: Environmental > Terrestrial > Soil > Wetlands | place: USA: Florida... | reverse complement strand
ACGCGCGGGACCAGTATGTCGCACCAACCTTTATCGATGCGCATATCCATATCGAATACACAAAGCTTACGCCGGGCGAGCTTGCTCGCCTCTCGATCCCACGGGGCACCACGGCTCTGTTGGCAGACGCCAATTGTATCGGCAATGTGCTTGGCACGGAAGGGTTCGACATCGTCGGCCAGACGCGCACGCCGTTGCGCATCTTTCGCCAAGTGTCGCACAAGGTTCCTCGCAATCCCGAACTCGAAGTTGGCGGCGCCGTCATTCCCAACGAGGTATTGGTTGACCGCGTGCAGGATCCGGAAACGGCCACTCTCGGGGAATCCATCCCGTTCGATCTCGACGAATGGTCCGCGCGAAAACAGGTCGCTGCCTTGTCGGCCGGCAAACGAATTACCGGGCATACGGCACGTCTTAGCGGCGAGCCGCTTTGGGGTTATCTTGCCGGCGGCGTCAGCGACGACCACAACGCGGTGACGACGAAGGAAGTACTGGAGCGGCTGCGGCTTGGCGCCATGCTGACCTTGATGGCAGGCAGCATGAACGACAACAGTGAAACCGTCTTTGCCGATATTCCGGCACTCGGTCACGGGATTCATCACATTTGTTTTTGCGCGGACGATAAGCTCGTCGAGGATCTCGATGCGCAGGGTCATATTGATCATCATGTTCGCCAGGCAATCCGCTATGGCGTCGATCCGATCACCGCTTGGCGAATGGCGACTCTGACGCCGGCCGCCTTCTATCGGCTGGACCATGTTATCGGCTCAGTGACCCCGAGCCGGCTCGCCGACCTGCAACTGGTTCCCGACCTTGCCGACGTTCGCCCGTCGCTGGTGATGGTCGGCGGTCACGTCGTTGCGCGCAACGGCAAACCGCTCTTTAGGAACGAAGATCCCATTCCGGCCGTGCTGCGGAACACGATTCATCTTCATCCCGATCTGTCCACGGAATTGTTCTCGGTCAAGGCCGTCGGCTCGACTGCCTGGGTTCAGGCGATGGAAATGTATGATGGCTATTTTAAGCGCGCCTTTCACGCCGAGCTCGCGGTGATCGACGGCCGCGTTCGATGCGACGTCGAGAACGACGTGCTCAAGGTCGCGATCGTCGATCGTCATCATGCCAGTAAGATGATCGGTATGGGGTTCGTGCGCGGCTTCCGACTAAAGCGCGGCGCACTGGCAGCTACTACCAACTGCGAAAATCAGAATCTAGTCATTGTCGGAACCAGTGACGAGGATATCGCCTTTGCCGCCAAGGCGACGGGCGAGCTTGGCGGCGGTCTTATCGTGGTCGATGACGGCAAGGTTCTCGCAAGCGTGCCGTTGCCGCTTGGAGGTATCATGAGCGACAAACCGTGGGAGGCGGTTCGCGATGAATCGCTCGCCGCCGACGCCGCTGCCGCTTCGATCGGTTGTGAAATGCATGCCCCTTTCATGATCATGTCATTTATCGGGCTGGCGGGCGTGCCGGATCTGGGGTTGACTGAAAAAGGACTGATCGAAAGCACAAGCCAGAGCTTCATTGATGTTGTGTTGCCGATGCAGGCGGGAATGGTCTGCTGTCGCTGCCCCAGTCACGCTCATGATATTCACCGCTTGATGGATCCGCTCACCGCCAGCGTTGAGGCTTGAGGGGGACCGGGTAAAGCGGGCGACACGGCTGCCGTTCGTGCAGGCGGCGTGATGGCGCGCGGGCGGGTCTTTCGCCGGAACGATCGCCATCGGCCAATCGAACTGCGTGCGTTTTGCTCGCTGGGCTGTCAATCGGCATCGGATCGGAATCCCTGATCGGCGTCCGGAAGGCACGATACTTTTGGAAAACCGACACCTACTTTTTCGGATCATGTTCTAAGGGAAAAGTTTTAAACTTCAATCGTCCTTCCTTAATCGCGAGATTGCAGGCGGCCGTCAGCCAGCCGACCTTTTTCGCCGAGATACTGGCCGCGCCGACGGTTGCCAAACATAAAGCCGCCCTACTGGCCGCGCGCCCCGTCTTGAGATGACTCCTTACACGCTCAATGCGAAAGTTGCCCGCCGAGGCGTATTTCGCTGGTGTAGCGGGCTGTGCTAGCGATTTGCCGTTTGAACTCTAAGACCCGGCCGAGCAATGGGCGCCGCATTCGATTTTGACGCTAGGGCATTGCGTCGCTTAGCCGCGCGCATTCGCATCCGCGCCACCGAGATGGTTTCGATTCAAGGTTTCGGCTATCTCGGACAAGCTTTATCATCCGCCGAAATCTTCGCGGTATTATTCGGTGGCGTCATGCGCTACGGCCGCGACCGCTTTGTGCTGTCGCCCGGCCATTACGTGATCAGCCTGTACGCCGTGGCCGCTGAAACCGGGCGGCTCGATCCGGCAAAACTTGACGGCTACGGCAAGGATGGCGCCGATCTCGAAGCGATCGGCAGCGAGCGCACGCCGGTGGTGGACCTGGTGTGCGGCTCGCTCGGGCAAGGGCTTTCGGGCGCCATCGGCTACGCGTTGGCGGCGCAACTTGCCGGCGAGGATCGCGACGTATTCGCATTTCTCAGCGACGGCGAGATGGAAGAGGGCCAGGTCTGGGAAGCGGCGATGTTCGCCGCGCATCGTCGTCTTGGTCGCCTGGTGGTCGTCATCGATGCCAACAATTCGCAAGTCGACGGTCCGGTGACGTCGGTCGCCACGCTCGAGCCGCTTGCCGAAAAATGGCGGACGTTCGGTTGGCGCGTCGCCGAAGTGGACGGCCACGATGTCGAAGCGCTGTGGCGGGCGCTCGTTTTGCGGCGCAACGCCGCGAGCCCGCTCGTCGTCATTGCCCGCACCGAGATAACGGGCCGAGTCCGCGCGATTCCGCCGACCATCTATGGGCATTTCATCAAGCTCGACGGCGTGCTGCGGGCGGCGATCTTAAGTGAACTGGAGGCCGCGCTTGCGTGAACCGCCTTATCAAACCGTGCTCAAGCCCTACGGCGCCGCGCTGATCGAGATGGCGCGGCAGCGGCCGGAGATCGTCTGTCTCGGCGCCGATCTTACCCGTCAGACCGAAACCGATTTGTTTCGCGACGAAATTCCCGCTCGCTTCATCAACGTCGGCATGGCCGAAGCGAATATGCTCAGCATCGCCGGCGGTTTGGCACGTGCCGGTCATATCGTCTTCGTGAATACCTTTGGCGTATTCTGCACGCGGCGCTGCTTCGATCAGATCGCTATGTCGGTCGCCTATCCAAACCTCAACGTCAAAATCGTGGGATTTATGCCCGGCCTGTCGAGCCCCGGCGGTCCGAGCCACCAGGCGATCGAAGATGTCGCGCTGATGCGCGCGCTGCCTAACATGACGGTGGTCGAACCCGCCGACGCCATCGAGACCGAACAGTTAGTTGCGGCGATCGCCGACCGACCGGGGCCGGTTTATTTGCGATTGAAACGCGGCGAGATCCCGGTGATCTTCGACGATCGTCACTGTGTCGATTTGAGCAAAGCGCAAATCTTGATCGGCGACGAGGACAGCGATGTCTGCATCATTGCCGCGGGAATGATGATACCCGCAAGCTTGGCCGCGGCTCGCACACTTGTTGCGAACGGCGTCACTGCCGCGGTCATTAACGTGCCGATCATCAAGCCGCTCGACGGCGCGACCATCGGCGCGATGGCGCGGCGCAGTCGCATCGTCATTACCGCGGAGAACCACAGCATCGTGGGCGGCCTCGGGTCGGCGGTCGCCGAAACCTTGGCGGAAGCCGCAATTGCCGCGCCATTGCGCCGCGTCGGCATCGCCGACACCTTCGCAGAAGCCGGCAGCCGCGAATATCTGTTCGCCAAATATGGGCTCAGCACGCAGACGATCGTTGAGACGGCTTGGCGCGGGCTGGCGATCAACCGCCCGACCCCCACTGCGCCGGTTATCGAGACCAGCTCCGGCGCCTACGCGCCGGTCTAGTGCTCCCAACTCGACAATCAAGAATTTGCGCACCGGACTGTTCGCCCGCGGGGGAGCCTCAGTCGGCGATCGGAATTACCGGCAGCAGAAGATGTGAGGGGTGCGTTGCGTCGTGATAGACGCTGTGCACGACCGTGCGGCTGCTGCAGACGTGATAGGGTATATACTCGACATTGGTGGCGCCGAGGACTCCGGTGGCGAGATCCAGACTGGTGATCTCGATGCAGATTCGGTGGCCCTTGCGGAATAGGTTGGCCATCGCAAAGATTTCAATCGCATATTCCTCGATTTTGCCCGGCGTCACCTTTTGCCGCGCTTGGCGGGTGAGTTTGTGCCAAGGCTTCCACGGTTTTGATCGCGTCGCATCCAGCGCGCGATTCGAGGCTTTCAGCCAGCCGCGCGTCAGCTCGCGTTCGGCAAGGTCGGTCGCGATTTCGCGTTCGCCTTCCCGCGCCGTTCGCACCGACGGATCCGGCCCGACATCTTTGAGGATAATGATCCAGTTGGTGTCATCCCGATCGATCGCGGCGAAGAGATTAAGAGCGCTCGGACCGGCAACCAGCAGATCATGTGGCAGCGGATCGGTAAGGAAGCGCAGTTTGGCGATGCGGTTGGTCTGTGTTGGCGGCATCTGCGCGAACACGTCAGGCGGAATGTACTCGTCGATACTCGCTCCGACATAAGGCTCGGCGGTGAGACGCTCCCAGCTTGCGAGATAAAGCTTCGTCCACTGCGTCTCCGGCAGCGGCCAATCGGCGCCGCGTCGCCATTCGTTCGCGCCCATCACCCAATAGGTGACCGGTGGCTCCTCCATGATCGCGGTGTCGATGCCCATAAGCCAATGGTCGTACCAGCGCAGCATCTCAGTGCGTAGTGCCCGCAGTGGCCGGTCCGGGTGCGCCGGTCCGGTCATCACCATCTTTTTCTTTGCCGGGATTTTACTGAAATAGGTCTGTGCGCCCGCGAGATGAGTCTTGTAGGTGTAGCCGTACCACCCGGCGCCGGTATAGGTCGGCACGATGATTTTCGAAAATTCAGCCTCCGCTTCGATAATCGTTTTCTCCTGATCGTAGGGATCGATCAGCACATCGAAATATCGCGGCATGTGCTGACCTTTCTGCACCAACACATTATGGATGTGCGGGTACATGCGAATGTCAGGGTCCGAAATCGCCTCGCGCCATTTTTCTTCCCGTTCCGGGGTCAGCGTGCCCGGCGTGCTACGCACCGTGTGCGCAGAGGAGAAGTGATCCAGCAGATAGCGGAAGGCGTGAAGCACGCCACCCGGATATTCCTCGCGGAAGCCACCGAATTTGCCGTAGGCGCCGCGCGGATCGTAGGGAAAGATCGCCTTGAGGTGCGGCGGCCGTTGGCGGGCGGCGTGGAGTTGCTCGGAGGCAAAGGCGCCGATGCCGATCATGCCGACATTACCGTCGCACCACGGTTGCCGCGCAATCCATTCAATCACGTCATAGCTGTCCCACTCGCGCGACCCGCCGTCGGCCGATTTGAGAAAGCCGCGCGGTGAACCGACCACATGTACATAGCCACGCGATACGAAAAACTCGGTATCGCCTGCTTCTGCATGGCCAAGCCACAGCGACGACCACGACGGCTGTGGCGGGAAGTTCTTCGGATAGTCGCTGCCTTGCAACTCCTTGGAATGAATGCCGAAGGCAAACAGAACCGGAAATGGACGTTGAGCATCCGGCCGATAGACGTCGACTACGACGTTGACACCGTCACGCATCGGTACCGCGATGTCCTTGTCGCACACGATGCGCTGATATTGCGGCGCCCGCCGGTAGTCGGACGGCGGCTGGTTGCCCGAGGGAAAAAGCTCCTCGGCGGCGCGAATGTCGTTGTCTTCCATGGCGCTGCGATTTCTACCGGCCGGCGTTATTTGCCGCCCACCATCACGCACATCAGCAACGCGGGCTCGCTGCCGGTGTTGACCCAAGCGTGATTGGTGGCGCGCTGCACGACCGCGTCGAAAGGTTTGAGCTCTATCGGATCCCCCGTATCGAGAACAAGCGAAATTCGGCCGGACAGCAGCAGGATGTAGTCGACCGTCGGCGTCACGTGCATCATCGGATGGCGGCTGGTGTCGACACGAGCGTCCGGGGAGCCGACTTCCTTGAAGAACCAATCCTGCAACGAAGAAATTTGTGCCGGCGTCATCTTGGGATCGAGGGGCGGAATCGTGAACAGACGAAACATCGTGCCGCCGGATTCTGGAAAGAATTTCATCGGCGAGCGGCCGACCGACAGATCGTGCGGCGATCGGCCGGTGTTGGTCTGCCAGAAGTCGAAATTACCCGGTCCGCGCAATGGGGCATGGGCTTCCTCCACCACGACGGATTTACCCGCGTCGTTCGTGCCGGTAACGATGACGCGATGCGACTCCGGCATTTTTTCATCCCTCTTCATGCTGCGATCGCCGACATTGGCGGAGCTGCTATTGTGGAACGGCGAGCCGCCCGAGCGGCAGCCTAGCAAGGCTGTGCGCCAGTGCGGTGTGAATTTGCAACTGGACTGTAGGAATTGCAAATTCACGGCGTTGGCTCGGGCGAGCTGAATTTAGAGTCGTAAAGCGCCACGACACGCGAAGCGGAAAAGCGACGCCACCGTGCCAAGGGTGCACCAACCTGGGCGTCGCCAGCCATGCAGGGTATGTATCTCGTTGCGACTGATTGTTATTTGCCCCCATGCCGATCGCGGCATTTGACTGCCCTCGTTGCGAGGAGATGCTGGCGGCGCGAGCTGCCACGAGGAGTTGCACAATGCAGATTACTGCCGCCGTCGCGCGCGCCAAGAAGGCGCCGCTGACCATCGAGGAAATTACGCTTGGCGAGCCGCGCGCCGATGAAGTGCTGGTCCGACTGGTCGCCGCCGGCATCTGCCACACCGACATCTCGATGCGCGACCATCTCATCTATCCGGTGCCGCATCCGGTCGTGCTCGGCCACGAAGGTGCCGGCATCGTCGAACGGATCGGCGTTGGTGTCACGCGGGTCGTGCCGGGCGACGCGGTCATCCTCGCGTCTGCCTTCTGTGGGCATTGCCCAAGCTGTGACGCCGGTTTCCCGATCTATTGCTACGAATTCCACGAACGCAATTTCGAAGGCACCCGGATCGACGGCTCAAGTCCGCTGTCGAAGGGCAAAGAAGTTATCTACTATTATCAAGGGCAGTCTTCATTCGCGACGCATGCAGTGCTCCGCGAGCGCAGCGTGGTGAAGGTGCCGAAAGATGCGCCGCTTGAAATGCTCGGGCCGTTCGGCTGCGGCATCATGACCGGCGCTGGCGCCGTCATCAACTCGCTCGGCGTCGACATCGACCACTCGGTCGCGGTCTTCGGCACCGGGTCGGTCGGTCTCAGTGCCATCATGGCGGCGAAACTAGTCGGCGCCGGCACGATCATCGCTGTCGATCTCGTGGATGCTCGTCTCGAGCTTGCGCGCGAGCTGGGCGCCACCGACACCATCAACTCCGGGCGGCAGTCGGCGCCGGAGGCTGTTCGCAAGATCCTGCCGCTCGGAGTCGACTTCATCGTCGATACCACAGCAAACCCGACCGTGCTGCGTGAGGCCGTCGCGCTCCTGGCGCTACGCGGCACGCTCGGCTTGGTCGGCGGCGCGCCGAAGGGATTGGAATTTCCGCTCGACGTCCAACACATGCTGACCGGCGGCCGCACCGTGCGCGGCATCATCGAAGGTGACGCCAATCCGGATATTTTCTTGCCCAAGCTGGTCGATCTCTTCGTGAAAGGAAAATTCCCGATCGACCGCCTCGTCACTTTTTATCCGTTCGCGCGCATCAACGATGCGATTGCAGATTCATTGAGCGGCAAGGTCGTCAAACCGATCCTTCGTTTCTAACGGACTGAAAAAAGCGAAAGCGGGAGAAAGCCAACATGCCGGACGATAAGCAGCGCGACATCGCGCAGGTCGAGAAACTGCCCATCCCGATTTCGCAGGCCATCATCGACGGCAAGCGCAGCGCTGCGGTTTCGGGCAAGACGCTTGCCGTCGTCTCCCCGATCGACGGCCAAACGATCGCGGCAATTCCGGATTGTGAAGCAGGCGACGTCGACCGCGCGGTCGCCGGCGCGCGAAAGGCCTTCGCATCGCGCCGTTGGCAAGGCGCAAGCCCCAAGCAACGCAAGCGCATCATGCTCGATTGGGCGGATCGCATCGCTGCGGAAGCGCTCCGGCTCGCGGTGCTGGAAAGCCGCGACATGGGTATGCCGATCCGCATGGCCGAAGAGCTCGAAATCGCTTTTGCCATCGACAGCTTGCGCTGGTATGGCGAGGCCGCCGACAAGCTCTACGATGAACTCGCACATCTGGAAGATAACGTCACGGCGATGATTTCGCGCACGCCGCTCGGCGTCGTCGGCGCCATTTTGCCGTGGAACGCGCCGGCCATGATCGCGGCCTGGAAGCTCGGCCCGGCGCTGATCGCGGGCAACTCGGTGGTGCTCAAGCCGGCCGAGGACGCTTCGCTGGTTTGTCTGCGCATCGCCGAACTGGGCCTCGAAGCCGGCATCCCGGAAGGCGTTTTGCAGGTCGTTACGGGCGACGACAAGGCCGGCGCTGCGCTGGCGGCGCATCATGACGTCGATTGCATTACCTTCACCGGCTCCGGCGAAGTCGGCCGCAAGATCATGACGGCGGCCGCCAATTCCAATCTCAAGCGCGTCAGCCTCGAGCTTGGCGGCAAGAGCGCCAATATCGTGCTTGCCGATGCCCCCGATCTCGGCATGGCCGCCGAGGTCTCGGTCAAATTCATGTTCGGCAATCAGGGCCAGGTCTGCGAGGCGCCGACTAGGCTTCTTGTCCAGCGCGATATTCGCGACAGCTTCACCGATGAAGTCGTCAAGCGAACCCGCGCGCTCACGGTCGGCAACCCGCTCGACCTTCAGTCCGATCTCGGGCCGATCGTCAACAGTGCGCAGCATGCTCAGATTCTTGCCCGCATGGAGCGGGCCGAAAAAGAAGGCGCTCGTTTCGCGCTTGACGGCCGCGTGGCTCAAGTGCCGAAGACCGGCTTCTATCTGGCGCCGAGCGTCGCCGTCGATGTCGACCCGAAGAGCTCTCTGGCGCAGGAGGAAGTGTTTGGTCCGGTATTGAGCGTGCTCAGCTTCGATACGATCGACGAAGCGATCGCGCTTGCCAACGGCACCAAGTATGGCCTCGGTGCCTCGATCTGGTCGAACAATCTCGATAACGTGTTCTACACGACCAAGCGTCTCGTCGCCGGCAACATCAACGTCAATGGCGGCACCGGGCCCGTGGTCGAACTTCCTTTTGGCGGTTTTAAGCAATCGGGCTTCGGGCGCGACCGCTCGTTGCATGCGGTCGACAAATATTCCGATCTCAAAAACGTCATCATCCGCACCGCCCCTTAACCGAGCTCAGCGACGTTTGGCGCTTTCGACCAGCGACCGCTGTAGCCTGTCCCGCACGGCTTCGGCCTCGCTGGGCGTCCACCGCCGGAATCCTTTGCCGGTCTTCATGCCCAGCTCGCCCTTATCGACCAGCGCGTTGAGGTAAGGGTGGGTGTGCGGCGTCACGTCAAGATCCGGAAGCAGCGTATCATGGATGTTCTTTGTCAGATCGAGGCCGACTAGATCGGACTGTTCAAGCGGCCCGAGCACGGCGAGCCGGGCGCCGAAGCCTTGTTTGACCACATCATCGATGGTCTCGGCATCACAGACGCCGGCCGCGACGAGCGCAATGGCCTCGCGCTTGAGAGCGTGTTGCAGGCGGTTACCGATGAAGCCCGGAATGTCGCGATGCACGAGCACCGGATGACGGCCGATCGCACGCAGAATTGCCGCCAGCCGCTCGGCTGCTGGCCGATTCTCCGGCGCCATCAGCACGATCTCCACCAGCGCGATGAGATGCGGCGGATTCCAAAAATGCGCGCCAAGGATGCGTGCCTTGTTGTGTAGTCCGGCGGCAATGCGGCTGATCGGCAGCGCCGATGTATTGCTCGCGAGAATCGCGTCCGCCGGCGCCACCCGCTCCAGTTCTGCGAACACGGCCCGTTTGAGCGCGAGTTTTTCCGGCGCTGCCTCGACCACAATGCCGACGTCTGCCGCCGCCCACTCGATCGACGCGCCGCCGCTGACCCGGGCAGCCACCGCGTGGTCAGTGCCGAAGAGATCGCAGATGTCGCGGATGCGGCGCGGCAAGCCTTCCACGGCGGCCATATCCGGGTCCTGCACCCGCACGTCGTAGCCGCCGGCGGCAAACAAATAGGCAATGCCGTGGCCCATCAGGCCGGCGCCGATGACTGCGATGTGGGACGTGTCCATCTGGCTCAGCCGGCGGTAAAGCCGCCGTCGACATACATGATCTGACCGGTGCAGAAGTCCGAGGCCGGCGACAGAAGATAAATCGCCATGCCGACGAGATCCTCGGCCTCGCCAAGCCGCCCAAGCGGAATTCGCGACAGGGTGCGGGTGCGGGTCGCGTTGCCGACGTCGTCGTCCTTCCACATCCACTCGGTGAGCTTGGAGCGAAAAGTCGTGGGCGCGATGGCGTTGACCGTGGTGCCATATTTCGCCCATTCGGTCGCGAGCACCCTCGTCAGCCCGTCGGTCGCCCCCTTCGAGCTGCAATAGGCGGTGTAACCGGAAAAATTGCCGTGCCGGCCGCGGGTCGAGGACATCAGCACCATCTTGCCCTTGATGCCTTCCTTGATCCAGTAGCTGCCGACCGCTTTCGCCATCAGCCAAGGCCCGCGGACATTGGCATCCATCACCCGCTGCCAGTCCTCGTAGGACTGGTTCTCGATGAAGCCCGCCTTGTTGGTGCCGGAGGCGACCACCAGCTGATCGACGCGGCCGTAGGCATCGAGCGCCGCCTTGAGGATTGCCTCGGCGTCTGCAAGCGTATCCGGTCGGCGAATGATACTGGCAACTTTGCCGCCGACCCCGCGCACGTCGTTGATGACGCCTCGCAGTTCGTCCGCGGAGCCTGAGGCGAGCAAAAGCTTCACTCCGAGCGCGCCCAACGCAACGGCGCAGGCGTGGCCGAACGAGCCGGACGCGCCGGTGATGAACGCGACCTTGTCGCGCACGTCGAACAACGACAGTGGATTGCGAATTCTCTCGCTGATCATGCCGTCGCCGTCATTTGCCGGTTTCGATGCGGAAGCGCTGTTCCGGGTCGAGAATTGCGACGACCC
>Ga0335075_10016288_pt1 | contig 11119 bp, 9 predicted proteins | sample Lox_Sample_24_FD_206723 | JGI IMG/M metagenome (GOLD analysis project Ga0335075, IMG submission 206723) | Soil microbial communities from Loxahatchee National Wildlife Refuge, Florida, United States - Lox_Sample_2.4 | ecosystem: Environmental > Terrestrial > Soil > Wetlands | place: USA: Florida... | reverse complement strand
GACCGTGGTCAGCTCGTCGCCGAGGCTGAACACTGCGGCGTGCCAGCGGCTGTGACCGAGCGGATCCTGACCGTACTGGCAGCGAGCGGTGTGCTTGTCGACCATCCAGTCGCTACGCTGCGCGCGATTGCCCCCGAGTTGCGACGAGAGCTGATGCCCGTTCTGGCTACTGCGTCGCTATCCGAACGGGACGGCGACGGCGGAGCACGGTTGCTGGCACGGCGGTCGTCGACGACGGTTCAGCTGCAGGGCTCTGGCCTCGTCGCGGCTTCGCTGGCGGATCTGCTGACTCGCTCAGGCCTGGCCGTTCGTCGTAGCGAGGCGCCGCGAACCCAGCGGAGCTCGGACCCCGACTTGCTGGTCCTTGTCGGCCGTCAGCTTCCGGACCGGACAGCTGAACTACTGGCAAAGCCGGTGCCACATCTCGGCGTCTACGCAGACGAGGCCATTGGCGTGGTCGGTCCGTTTGTCCAGCCGGGAGGCACGGCGTGCCTGCGCTGCATCGACCTCGCTCGGACCGAGCGCGACCCGGCCTGGCCACTCATCCTTGCCCAGCTGGCCGACCGCGCGGCCGACCCGCCGGCCTGCGACCCGGTCCTGGCCACCTCCGTCGCAGCGCAAGCAGCCGCGCAAGTCATCGCATTCGCTGACCGGTGCGTAGCGCCCGCCGGCACGGCGAATGGCACTCTCGAGCTCGTCCTGCCGTCCTGGCAGTGGCGGCGACGGACCTGGCTACCCCACCCGGCATGCACGTGCGGGAGTTACGCGGAAGCCGGCTGATTCCGCCCTCGTCGCTACCTCCATGGCGGCAGCCGCGATGGCGATGAGCACGCTGGGCCCGGCCCGTAGCCCGGTCCCGGCAAACCCCCCGACCCCAGCGACCGGCCGGCCCGCTCATCAAAGCGCAGCACGCCAGCTGACCGTGCCATCCGCACGGTCAGCTGGCGCGTCGGTGTGGCGTAAGTCCTGTCGCTATTGGAGCCGCTGGTGACCGACAATAGAGATCATGAGTGACTTCCCGCAGCGCGCCGTGACCAGGACTGCCAAACTGGCCACGTTGCCGGTGGGGATCGCCGGCCGCGCTGCCCTCGGACTTGGCAAGAGGCTCGGAGGCCGGCCAGCGGAGCTGGTCGCGCAGGAGCTCCAGCAGCGGACCGCAGAGCAGATTTTTCGTGTGCTCGGGGAGCTCAAAGGCGGAGCCCTCAAGCTCGGGCAGGCGCTCTCGATCTTCGAGGCAGCGCTACCACCGGAGATCGCGGGACCGTACCGGGCGACGCTGACGAAGCTGCAGGAGTCGGCGCCCCCGCTGCCCGCGGCGACCGTTCACAAGGTTCTGGCCGAGGACCTCGGTGAAGGCTGGCGCGACAAGTTCGCGGAGTTCGACGATCAGCCCGCGGCCGCCGCATCGATCGGTCAGGTCCACCGCGCAATCTGGCACGACGGCCGCCAGGTGGCCGTCAAGATCCAGTACCCGGGAGCAGGCCGGGCGCTCACGAGTGACTTCTCCCAGCTGAGCCGGGTGGGCGTGCTGTTCGGCATCCTCATGCCTGGCCTCGAGGTCAAGCCGATGCTCGAGGAACTCCGGGCGAGAGTCATCGAGGAGCTCGACTACCGCCTTGAGGCCGCCGCGCAGCAAGCCTTCGCCGACGCCTACGCGGGTGATCCTGACATCGCAGTGCCGGGGGTGCTCGAGGCCACTGGCCATGTGCTGGTCAGCGAGTGGATGGACGGCACTCCGCTGGCCGAGATCATCGCCTCGGGAAGCCAGGAACAGCGCGACCACGCGGGTCTGCTGCTCGTCCGGTTCCTGTTCAGCGGACCGGCCCGAGCTGGCCTTCTCCATGCCGACCCGCATCCGGGCAACTTCCGCCTGCTTGCCGACGGGCGGCTAGGAGTTCTCGACTTCGGAGCGGTCGATCGTCTGCCGGAGGGCTTGCCGTTGATCTTCGGGCGGTTGCTGTGGCTCCTGCATAATGACGGCGACATCGAGATGGTCGAGGAGGACCTCCGCGCGAACGGTTTCCTGCGGCCGGGTATGAATGTTGATCTGGACGAGCTGCACGCCTTCCTCGCGCCGCTTGCCGATCCGTCGAAGACCGACACGTTCGCCTTCAGCCGCGAGTGGATGCGCGGTGAAGCCATCCGGGTCGCGGATATCCGGCCAGCGAACGTCGCCCGGCGCCTGAACCTGCCACCCTCCTACGTCCTCATCCATCGAGTGTCGACCGCAGGCATCGGTGTGCTGTGCCAGCTGGAATGCTGCGGGCCCTTCCGTGCCGAAGTCCTCCGCTGGGTTCCCGGCTACGGGCCGCCACCTCCCACGAGCAGCCCTGTCGACCCGTCGTCGGCTCCGGCTGATCAGCGGTCCGGCGACTCCATCAACCCGCCCGGCGTCAGCGAGGTTGACGACATGGGTCCGCTGGATGAGGGCTGGCCGGTCGCCACCGACTGAAGATTGGGTAACCCGGCGACGCGACCATCACCGAGGTGCCGGACTGCTACTGGCGTGATTAAGCGAGCGGGCCCTAGGGATGCGCGGATGGTGCTTCTTCAGGGTTCCGCCGGAAACATGAAGGGCCCGGGATAACTCCCGGGCCCTCATGAACTATTCGGAACTTGTCCGCTCCGGACTACAGAGCCGACTCGATCTGATTGAGCCGCGCCCGCAGCCGGATCGCCTGGTCGCGATTGCTGAGCTGGCGACGCTCAGCACGCTCAGCCTGGCGGATGATCCGCTTGTGCAGCTGCGCCTGCCGTGCGACGCGCTCAGACTCCGCGTACTCCAGCAAGGTTCGTTGTCGTTGTCGTACAAGTTCCGCTTGCACATGCGCCATTGCACTATCCCCTTGTCGTGTCACTTTGTCAGGCAGCTACCGCGTCCTTACGCGGGCGTCCCCGGGGCCGCTTGCGCGGGATGATCTCGCCCCGCAGGAACAGCTCGCCACCCCAGACGCCCCATGGCTCTGCCCGCGCGATGGCGCCGGCGAGGCAGACCATCTGAGCCGGGCAGCTTCCGCACAGCGACTTCGCGAATTCAACATCCTCCGGTGACTCCGCGAAGAACAGCTCCGGGTCGTCCCGGCAGGGCAGCTCAGCGTTGACGTACTCCTGGCCGCTGAACGCCAGGTTGCCGAGCTGACCGCTGAGCTCCTGGCTGGTCAGACCAGAGCCACTCGGAACGCCTTCGAGTCCTTCCAGCACGTCCGTTGTGCCGGGCCACTGCATCGGTGCCATCCCCTCTCCACTACTCGTCGAGCTTCTCTCATGCCTCTGACAATCCGTGGCCGCGCATAACGAAGGCCGCGGACCCTGTCGGGTCCGCGGCCTTGAGAGGTTCTGGCCGGTCTGTTCTAGACCGGTACCGGTTCTCTCACCGGATGCGGACCCAATCCACCCGGGGTCGCCGGGTTAATGCGGGTCATCTGGTTGTTCTGCTGGGTGCTGACTGGGCTGGACTTGGTGACAGGGCTGGACTGGTGAGCGCCGAAGCCACTGCCGGTGCGGAAGCCGCTCCCGGCCCGGTCGGGCTGCCTGCGGTAGGCCTGCGCCGAGCCGGTCTGACCGCCACCACGCGTGAAGGCGCCCGCGCCGAATCCGGCGAGCGAACGCGTGGCGGCCAGAACGACATCCACGTCAGCAGCGTCGACTGCGATCTGCAGGCTGCCTGGGGTCACCGTGGCCGGTGTGATGTTCACCATCTCGGGGCACCTCCTCTCGGGCGTAGTGGGTCGGCTCTTCGACACGCAGAAGCCTATGTAGGGCCCACGGAGCAAGGCAACTATTTTTCTACCTGCGATTTCTTTGTTGCTCTGCTGCGGCCGGGCCGTTATCTGGGGAGACCGGACATCAGGCCTTACGAGGCCGTAGCAGCCCCTCCTGCACCACCGAGACGACGAGCTCACCCTCTTGCGTGTAGACCTCGCCGCGGGCGAGTCCGCGCGCTCCGCCGGCGCTGGGTGAGTCCTGGACGTACAGCAGCCAGCGATCGGCCCGGAACGGCCGGTGGAACCACATCGCGTGGTCCAGGCTCGCTCCGGCGACGAGACCATCGGTCCACGAGACCCCGTGAGCGAGCAGAACAGTATCAAGCAGGGTCATATCGGACGCATAGGTCATCAGGCACACGTGCAGCAGCGGGTTGTCGGGCAGGTCTCCGTCGGCTCGGAGCCAGACGATATTGCGCGACGTGACCAGCGAAGGATCCCGCGCCGCCTCGGCCGTCAGCGGGCCGACGTACCGGATGTCGATCGGATTCGGCCAGCGGAACTCGTCGGCGGCGGCGCCGTACAGGCGCCGCAGCCGGTCAGCAGTGGGCTCGACCTCGTCGGGACCCGGTACCTTCGGCATCGTGTCGGCGTGCTCGAAGCCGCTCTCGGCGTGATGGAACGAAGCCGACAGGGTGAAGATCGTCTTCCCGTGCTGAACAGTCGTGACGCGCCGCGTCGTGAACGAACGGCCGTCCCGCACGCGCTCCACGATGTAGACCAGTGGCACGGTCGGGTCACCGGGCCGGATGAAGTACGCGTGCAGCGAGTGCACCGGCCGGTCCTCTGGCACCGTCCGGCCCGCTGCCACCAGCGCCTGCCCGGCGACCTGACCGCCGAAGACCCGCTGGCGGCGCTCCCCCGGCGGGCTCTCTCCCCGGAAGATGTCCTGCTCGATCTGTTCGAGGTCGAGCAGGTCGATGACCTCGTCGAGCGCCTTGGTCATCGAGCATCCTGGTTCGCGCAGAGTTCCAGCACGGCGGCACCGTACCGGTCGAGCTTGACCGCGCCGACACCAGGGATAGCGGCGAGCTCACCGCGGCTGGCGGGCTCCGCCGCTGCGATGGCCTGCAGCGTTGCATCGGAGAAGACAACATAAGCGGGAACGCCCTGCTCGCGTGACGCGGTAAGCCGCCATTCGCGGAGCCGGGCGAAGAGCGGGCTATCGGGCAGTTCCTTACGCTTCGCCGGAGCCGGGGTGGCAGGTCGAGCCCGACCGCCCGTCAGGTCGGCAAGGAAGCGGCTCGGTTTCCTCGACCGGCGCCCGCCCGCCGTCCGGGAGAGCGCCCAGGACAGATACAGGCGTTCGCGCGCCCGCGTGACGCCGACGTACAGAAGCCGCCGTTCCTCCTCGACGGCCTCGTCGGTCTGCGCGTAAACGATGGGAACCGTACCGTCGGTAAGCCCGGCCAGGAAGACGACCTGCCATTCCAGGCCCTTGGCGGCGTGCAGCGACGCGAGAGTGACCCCGGCCATGGCGGGGGCGTGCCCGATCGCGCTGCGGACCGACAGCTCTGCGGACAGGTCAGCCAGGCTCGCATCCGGGCTGGCGGCGAAAAAGTCGGCCGCTAGCTGAGCGAGCGACTCCAGGGACTCCCAGCGATCGCGAGCCGTGCCGCGACCGCCTGGCGGCTGCGGCGTCAGTCCGATGCTCGCGAGGATGGGCCGGACCTGGTCAGCAGGCTCGTCGTCCGCGGATGCCGAGCGGGATGCCGCCCGCAGCAGCCCCACCGCCTGGCGGACTTCGTTACGGTCGAAGAACCGTTCGGCGCCACGCAGCTGGAACGGCACGCCTGCCTCCCCCAGCGCCTGCTCCAGTCCCTGCGTCTGCGCGTTCGTGCGGACGAGGATCGCGACCTCGCCGGCCGGCGTTCCCGACTTCACCAGCGTGCGCACCTGGCGCGCGATGGCAGCCGACTCAGCCGGCTCGTCCGGGTACTCGGTGAGCTGCGGCGCCGGGCCAGCCGCGTTCTGGGCGACCAGAGCGCCCGGTCCGCCCAGCAGTTTGTTCGCGAGCGTCACTACCTGCGGCGTCGAGCGGTAGTTGCGCACCAGCCTGATGACGGGCGCCGCCGGGAACTCCGCCGGGAAGCCGGTCAGGTAAGCAGGGGTGGCCCCGGTGAAGGAGTAGATGGTCTGGCGCGGATCACCGACTACGCAGACCTCGTCCCGTTCGCCGAGCCACATGTCGAGCAGCAGCTTCTGCAGCGGGTTAACGTCCTGGTACTCGTCGACCACGAAGCAGCCGTACCGGTCGCGCACGGAGCCGGCAGCGGCCGGGAACTCAGCCAGAATCGCGGCCGTCAGCTCGAGCACCGACTCGAAATCGATCAGGTGACGCTCGTCACGCAGGTCCTCGTAGACAGAGTAAAGCCGGGCCAGCGTGCTCGCGTCGAGCGGTGGAGTCCGGCCAGCCTTGGCACTGACGGCCGGGTAGTCCTCAGGCCGGACCTGAGTCACCTTGGCCCACTCGATCTCGCCCGCAACGTCGCGCAGTTCCGGGAGTCCGGCCGAGACGCGGAGGCGGCGCGCAGCCTCCGCGACCAGGCTGATCTTCGACTGCAGCACCTGCGGCGCCGTTCCGCCGACTGTGGACGGCCAGAAATGGGTGAGCTGGCGCAGGGCGGCGGAATGGAAGGTCCGGGCCTGCACCTTCCCGAGCTCAGCGCCAGGTACGAGCTGCCCCAGCTGCCGCAGACGGCCGCGCAGCTCGCCGGCGGCCCTTGTGGTGAACGTCACCGCCAGCACTCGGGAGGGATCCGCCTGGCCGGTAGCGACAAGGTAGGCGATGCGGTGCGCGACCGCCCTGGTCTTGCCGGTCCCGGCCCCGGCCAGGACGCAGACAGGCCCGCGCGGGGCCAGCGCAACCTCCCGCTGCTCGGGGTCCAGGTTCGCCAGAATCGCCTCCGGGCCGGTCAGGTCCTCGGGCATGTTCGCTCCCTTCTGTGCCGGTCGCCATACTCCCGCATGGCACCGACGCTTGCGTCCCGGGCCGGGAAGTGCACAAGGGTCGCCAGCGTTAGTACAGTTCAATAGGAAGCCTTGCGGATAAGGAGAGCAACGGTGCCGCAGCCGCTGACCATGTACACAACCACCTGGTGCGCTTTCTGCCGTCGGCTGAAGGCCCAGCTGGCGGCCGAGGGTATCGAGATGACCGAGATCAACATCGAGGAAGATCCCGCCGCGGCGGACTTCGTCATGTCGGTTAACGGCGGCTTCCAGACGGTTCCGACCGTCGTCTTCCCGGACGGCAGCGCGCTGACGAATCCGTCGTCAACGGAGGTCAGGCAGCGCCTGGGTGAACTCGCTGGAACGCGATGACGAGTAAGCGCCGCCGCGCGGGCGGAACCAAAGCTGCAGCAGACGCCGGCAGGGGCGTTGTAGCTGGCGCTGCGGTGGATCACGCTAGTGGCGTCGATCGCGGCGGTGCAGCGCGTGGCAGTAGTGCTGCGGGCAGTAGCAGTGCTGCGGGCAGTAGCAGTGCTGCGGGCAGTAGCAGTGCTGCGGGCAGTAGCAGTGCTGCGGCCGGTAGCGCTGCCCTCGACAGCGGTGCAGGCCCCGTCACTAGTGCTGGCCTGGCTGGTGCCGTTCCGGGAGGTGGTCGGGCGACCGGTGAAGCCCGGGCGGCCAGGGACACCACTGCGGAGTCCGGGCTGTACAGCGCTGTCGTCCGCCGCACCAAGGATGGCTGGCGCGTCGGCAGCGACGACCTGCCCGACCTGACGTGCGCCATGGTTCTCGCTGACCTGCTGGCGGCCGAGAACGGCATGCCCGAGGGACCCGCTAAACCAGCCGCTCAGCCAGGAGCAGCGAGCGAGGCGGGCAAGCTGCGCGCGACCGTCGGCCAGCTGGAGCATGCGCTCGCCACCCGCATCCGGGTCGAGCAGGCGATCGGGGTCCTGGCCGAGCGGCATCGCATCAAGCCACGCCAGGCGTTCGAGCAACTGCGGGAAGCGGCGCGCAGCCGGGGCCGCAAGGTGATCGACATCGCAGGCGATGTCGTCGCGAGTGCGACGAACCCGCTGCTGCAGCTTCCCGACGAGCTCTCCCGGCCGCGTACTTCACCACGCCGCCGCCAGCCGTCGGGCGCTCAGTAACTCCCTCTCCGCCGGGCGATAGCGGCTGCGATGGGGTCGAGCCACGTTTCCGTTTTGATGTGGTTGACGTTCCGTAGCCAGGGGTAACACAGCGTCGTGGACCGCACGAGGTCCGACGTGAGGCGGAGGGCGTGGACGACGGGGGATCGCCAGGTCGGCTGCTCATCATCGGCGGCGCCGAGGACAGGTGCTGCGGAGCCGGGTTGCTCGAGCGGTTCGCCGAGCTCTGCGGGGGCGAGAAAGCCCGGATCGTCCTCATCACCACGGCTACCGATGTCCCGGAAGAGGTACTCGCGGACTACGAGCGAGTCTTCCGCAAGCTCGGCGTCGACCACATCAGCGAGCTGCGGCTCCGGGGTCGCGCTGACGCCGATTCCGACGACGCCGCCAAGCTCCTGACCGAGGCCACCGGAGTGTTCTTCAGCGGAGGCGACCAGTCGCGGCTGCGCACCCTGGTCGGATCGCGCATCAACGACATCCTGGCTGACCGGCTGAGCGAAGGTCTGGTCATCGGCGGCACGAGCGCGGGCGCCACTGCCATGGGGCGCACCATGATCCTCGGCGGGGCCGGACCGGACGTCTCGGCGGCTGCGGTGCGCACCGGCCCGGGGCTGGGCCTGGTGCCGCAGGCGCTCATCGACATGCACTTCGGCGAGCGCGGGCGGCTGCCGCGGCTGCTCAGCGGCGTCGCTCTCGATCCCGAGCATCTGGGCATCGGGCTCGACGAGAACACCGGAGTGCTGATCGACGGCAACGGCTTCGAGGTAATCGGCAGCGGCGTGACCACCGTCGTCGACGCGGAAGACGCGACTGTCGTGCATCCGGCGGGCGAATCCGATCCCATCACCTTGTTCGGCGTGCGGCTGCACCTGCTGCCCGCTGGCTGCCTGTTCGACTTTGGCACGCGGACTCCGGCTATCGGGCCGGAGCACGACCGCTACTGATCTGCCATTTACCGAGAGCAAAGGACGCCGACGTGCGGTTCATTGACCAACGGCACCTGAGCGCGCCGAATGTCTTCACCGCCAGGCCGGCCTGCGTCGCCCGGCTCGAGCTGGACGACCTGACCTGCCGGGAGACGACAGAATTCGGCGGTTTCGCTGACCGCCTGAGCGAGCTGCTGCCGGGGCTCGCTTCGCATCACTGTGCAGCCGGCCAGCCGGGCGGCTTCCTGACGGCGATGGCGAGCGGCACGTACTTCGGGCATGTCACCGAACACGTGGCGCTTGAGCTGTCCGGTCTCGCCGGGCGCGACGTGCACCTGGGGCGCACTATGTGGGCCGGGGCGGACGGGCGGTACGACGTGCTGACGGAGTGCCCGCAGGACGAGCCCGCGGACTCGGCCGTGCCCGCGGACCTGATCCGGCTGGCGATGCGCGTCGTGCAGGACGTGCTCGACCGGCGGATGCCGGAGATCGCGGACTCACTCGAGCAGATCGCGGCGACCTGCGAGCGCGAGCGCCTCGGGGTCAGCACTGCCGCTATCGCAGCCGCCGCCCGGAGGCGCGGCATCCCGACCCGGCGCGTCGGCGGACGCAGCCTGCTGCGGCTCGGCTACGGCCGCCACCGGCAGCTCGTCTGCGCCGCACTCACCAGTCAGACCTCGGCGGTCGGCGTCGACATCGCCGCGGACAAGCAGATGTCGAAGCAGCTCCTCGCCGGAGCGGGGATCCCGGTTCCGGCGGGCGTGGTGGCTTTGTCCGCGGAGGAAACGGCCGCGGCGCTCGCCCAGATCGGCGCTCCGGTGGTCGTCAAGCCGCTGGGCGGCAATCACGGCGCGAACCTCACCATCGGCGTGCAGACTGCTGCCGGTGCAGCGAACGCCTACGCGAAGGCAGCCTCGGTGAGCGAGGCAGTGCTGGTGGAGGAACTCGTACCCGGGGCGGACTACCGGGTCCTGGTCATCGACGGCCAGGTCGCGGCAGCGGCGCAGCTCCGGCCAGCGGCAGTGACCGGTGATGGCAACCAGACGATCGCGCAGCTCGTCGTCGCGGCCAACACCGATCCGCGCCGGGGCGTCGGTCACTCGAGGGAACTGACGCAGATCAGGCTCGACGCGGATGCTCTTGCGCACCTTGACGCACTCGGCCTCGACGAGCATTCGGTCCCGGCGGCCGCGCAGGTCGTGACGCTGCGCCGCAACGCGAACCTGTCGACCGGCGGCACGAGCAGAGACGTGACCGAGCTGGTGCACCCGGAAGTGGCGGACATGTGCCGCCGCGCCGCCGCGGTGTCCGGACTCGACATCTGCGGCATCGACGTCCGGCTCGGGGACATCGCCGCGCCGCTGCGCGATGGAGATGGTCACGCTCAGCCCTGCGCGGTACTCGAACTGAATGCCTGCCCGGGCCTGCGGATGCACCTGTCGCCCACCGAGGGACAGCCGCGCGATGTCGCCGCGGCTGTCGTGGACAGCCTCTACCCGCCGGGCGTGCCGTCCCGGATCCCGATCCTGTCGGTGACCGGCACGAACGGCAAGACCACTGCCGTGCGGATGATCAGCCAGGTGCTGCGGCAGGCCGGACTGCGTGTCGGGATGTGCTGCACAGATGGCGTGTACATCGGCGGCAAGCTCGTGCACGCAACCGATGCCTCGGGGCCGCGGTCGGCGGAGATAGTGCTGGACGACCCGACTGCGGAAGCAGCCGTGCTGGAGACCGCGCGGGGCGGGATCGTCCGCCGGGGTCTTGGCTACGACCAGGCCGATGTCGCGGTCGTCACCAACATCAGCGCCGACCATCTCGGCGACGACGGCATCGACGACCTGGCCGAGCTCATTCACGTCAAGGCGCTGGTCGCCGAGCGGATTGCCTACGGTGGCTCGGTCGTGCTCAACGCGGATGACCAGGCCACCGCAGCGCTCGCCGACCGGCCGGCGGTACGAGCGCAGGCGCCAGTGATCCGGTTCTTCAGCACGGCGTCGCGCAGCCCGGTAATCGAGCGGCACAAGGCGGCAGGCGGTTCGTGCTACGAGGTAATCGACGGCTGGCTCACCGAGACCGAGGCCGGAGAGCCGCGCCCGCTGCTCGCACTCGATGAGCTACCGGGCGCGTACGGCGGCCGGGCCGCACACGTGGTGGCGAACGCGCTCGCTGCTGCCGCCGCCTGCCGCGCGGCTGGAGTCAGCGCCAAGGACATCGCGCGCGGGCTGAAGACGTTCACCAGCGAGCAGAACCCCGGTCGCGCCAGCATCTTCCGGGTCGGCGGCACGCCCGTCATCCTCGACTACGGACACAATGCCGAGGCGCTGCGGGCGAC
>Ga0335075_10016287_pt1 | contig 11119 bp, 8 predicted proteins | sample Lox_Sample_24_FD_206723 | JGI IMG/M metagenome (GOLD analysis project Ga0335075, IMG submission 206723) | Soil microbial communities from Loxahatchee National Wildlife Refuge, Florida, United States - Lox_Sample_2.4 | ecosystem: Environmental > Terrestrial > Soil > Wetlands | place: USA: Florida... | reverse complement strand
GTGTGGTCAAGCGAAAGATGTCGAAGTTCAAGAAGAAACGTGCTGAGCATCGCCCCGTACCACCCTTGAAGAAAACCTTTGAAGAAACAGTGGTTATGCTTGTTTGAACCGTATTGCGGCTAAACGGATCAGTTGACTTCGACTACTTTCAGATCCAAGGTCTGCGTAATCGTCTTGCCGTTACTGTTCTCGTCCGTGGCGGTGACGACGATCTTGAACTTGCCGCTGCGGTTGACCTGAATGGGCACGCTGAAAGGGATGACCTTCAGCTGCTTGGCTTCGTCGGAAATGCTTGTGGCCTTGCCGCCGAACGGCTTTTTCAGCACGGGATTGCCGCTCTCGTCCAGGACCTTCATCTCCACCTTCACCTTCGGATCCTGCTTGTTTCCCGCAAGAGCAAAGCCGACCACGGCGAAGTGCAGCATCAGGTTCTGTCCAGGCACAGCCACCGGCGGAGCATATATGATCGTGGAGGCGCCTGCCTGCTCATCCCCCATGAGATTGTAAACTAAGCCGGGCCGCACGATGCCGAACGCCGGCTTTGTCACCTCGAAATCGCGCTCCAGCTTTTTGCTGATCTTGCCGGTGCCGTCGGCGACCTCCACCGTCATGGTGTATTTGCCCGGCTCCGTATCGGTGCCGATGTTGGTCAGAGCGAAGGTCGGCAAGCGCGAGCCGCCCAGCGTATTGACGACCGACATGCGCTGCGGCAATTTCTTGAACACCTCTTTTTTCTGTTTGTGGTCGTACAGGGTCACGCTCATGCTGTACTGGATCAGGCCGTCCGCGCCTACGGGCAGGCCCTCGATGTCGAAGGCCAAAACGACCATGTCGCCCGGCAAATAGTTGGTGTCCTTGCGCTCCTGGCCGAGGATGCCGTAGGTAACGCGCGGGTTTTTCAGCTCCAGCCGGGGCGCCTGCGCGGGCGTCCAGCTCAATGCCGACATCAGGGCCAAAGTCGTCCACATACCGTATCCTCCCTCTCACTTTTGGGGGGTTCGTCTTCCTGCCCGGACAGCCACTCCGTCATTGTGCGCGTTCGGCCCCCCGCCTGCCAGAGCAAATTGCCAACGGCAGCTCGCCAGGATTTCTCGTTTACCGTTCTTGACCTGCTTGCCGAGTCGTTTAGAATACCCTTAATGGATCGCGTGAACGTGGCGCGATGGGCTAGAAGCTCTGCCGGCCTGCGAAGTTGGTTCGTCGCGGGCGGCGGGGAAACCCTAGCAGAAGGAGGTGATCCGAGTGTGTAATAGTAACCAGGTGAGGCTGCACTAGGCGCAGCCGACGGGCTGCCGTCGGGTGCAGCCAAACTTTAGTAAGAGGCCCCGATGCAATCTCATCGGGGTCTCTCTTCTTCCTCAGAAAGCAGTTAGCAGCGATGGCGGCGAACGCGTATCCTTACGGGTGGTTTACCAGCCCCAATGCGTGGGATTTCGGGGGTACGATCGCTCGTTGACATCGACAATCGCAATCGTCAAGCCCCTGGGACCCACGCGGTCCCAGGGGTTTTTTTTGTTGATGCGGCGGCAATGAGTACGGTTATCTTTCCGGGAGACACAACCATGATCGTGGTCATGAAAGAAGGCGCCGAGAAGTGGCAAATCGATCAGGTGATCGACCACATCGAGCAGCTGGGCTTGCGCAGTCACGTCATCGAGGGCACCGAGCTGACCGTCGTGGCCGCCCTGGGCGAGAAGCGCGACGGGGCCAAGCAAGCCCTGGAAACACTGGAAGGGGTTGAGAAAGTGGTCCCTATTCTGGCCCCGTACAAGATGGCGAGCACCGAAGTCAAAAAGGACCCAACCGTCGTCGAGACGCGCGGCCTGCGGATCGGCGGCGGCCATCTCGGCGTCATCGCCGGGCCGTGCTCGGTCGAGAGCCGCGAGCAAATCCTGGAGGTGGCCCACATGGTCAAGGAGGCGGGGGCGGCCGGCCTCCGCGGCGGCGCGTTCAAGCCGCGCACCAGTCCCTACAGCTTCCAGGGACTCAAGGAAAAGGGGCTGGAGCTGCTGGCTGAGGCGCGCGAGGCCACCGGCCTGGCGATTGTCACCGAGATCATGGCCAAGGAGCAAATCGAGCTGGTGTCGCGCTACGCCGACGTGTTGCAGGTCGGCGCCCGCAACATGCAGAATTATCCGTTGCTGGAGGCGGTCGGCGAATCGAGTCTGCCCGTGCTGCTCAAGCGCGGTCCGTCGGCGACGATGGATGAATTCTTGCTGGCCGCCGAGTACATCCTGAAAATGGGCAACACGCGAGTCATGCTGTGCGAGCGCGGCATCCGCACCTTCGAGGACCACACTCGTTTCACGCTGCCGCTGGCCAGCGTGCCCTATCTGCATCAGCACACGCATCTGCCGGTCGTCGTCGATCCCAGTCACGGCACGGGCAAGGCCAGCCTGGTGACGGCGATGGCGCGGGCGGCGGTGGCGGCGGGAGCAGATGGACTGATTGTCGAAATGCACCCCAATCCGGATAAGGCGCTGAGCGATGGTTATCAATCGCTAACGCCGGCCGGCTTCCGGCAGATGATGACGGAATGTCGCAAGATCGCGCGCGTGTTGGAGATGCGCATGTGAGTGGCGAGCGGGGTGGGGGGGGGGGGGCGCCCGCCGCGGGCGGGCAGAGCGCGACCCCGCTCGCCGTTGAAGCATGCACGCTCGTTGCTACAATGGCGGCGTTAGTGTGCGTGCAGTGTGCGGACCTTTTCCATCCCTTGCCAGTGCGGCGATGGTGCGAGCTCCATCGGCTCATGGCAGCAGAGCGTGTACGCTCCGCAATGGGGACAGGGACAGGACTCGACCGCTTGTTGTTCGTAAAGTGAGAAGGGAGCGGCGGCCAACCACTGTCGGCCGCAGCTGGCACACTTGATCGAGACACGATCCATGATGCACCTTCGAGATCCTTCCTTCAATGGATCCACGGTCTGAGCAACCGCGGTTAGGTTGCGCGTCAGTGGTGGCCGCCAAAACTAGAATACTCCCCTTGCATCGACTGTTAAAGGAGAAAACTTGAATGACTGCTCTCTCCCCTCCGCGCAGCTACCGTTTTACCTTCGGCCCCTGGAACATCAGTACAGGCATGGATCCATTCGGGCCGGCCGTGCGCAAGGAAGTCGTTTTTGCCGCGAAAATCCGCGAATATAAGAAGCTCGGCTTCGACGGCGTGCAGTTTCACGATGACGACGTGGTGCCCGCCGACCTCGCTCCTGATGCGACGCGAAAAGGCGTCGCCAAGGTCAAAAAAATTCTTGACGGCGAGGGGCTTTTTTGTGAAATTCTCGCGCCGCGCCTGTGGGAGCACCCCAAAACCATCGACGGCGGCTTCACCTCCAACAGCGCCGCCGAGCGCAAGTACGCCCTCGAGCGCTCCAAGAGGACAATTGATATCGCCAATGGACTCGAATGCCGCGACATCGTTCTGTGGCTGGCCCGTGAGGGCACCTACATCCGCGAGGCCAAGGAGCCGCTGACCGCTTACGAGCGCATCCTGGAAGCGGTCAACGTGCTGTTGGCTCACGACCCAAACATCCGCATCCTCGGCGAGATGAAGCCGAACGAGCCGATGGATCAGGCGTATCTGCCGACGCCCGGCCACTTCCTGGCGATGTGCTATCGCACCAGCGATCCGTCGCGCTGCGGCGTGCTGATCGAGTCGGCCCATTCGATCCTGGCCGGACTCGATCCGTCCGACGACATGGCTTATGCGCTGTGGCACAAGAAGCTGTGGAGCGTCCATCTCAACGATCAGAACGGTTTGAAGTACGATCAGGACAAGACGTTCGGCTCGGTCGATCTGCGCCGCGCCTTCAACCAGGTGTGGGTGCTGGAGCGCGCGGGCTACGACGGCTGCATCGGCCTGGACGTGAAGGCGATGCGGGCGACGAAGCCGGCGGACCAGACGAAGCATCTTGTCAACAGCCGCGAGATGTTCCTGCGTTTGCTGGAGGTGGCGCGTTCCGTGGATGCGGCGAAGGTCGAGCAGTATCGCGGCGAGCGCAATTACGAGGGATTGGAGATGTACATTCTCGAAAAGCTGATGGGCAAGTGACGCCGCCGCTTGCGGCTTAGCGAGAAACGGTAGGCAACCGCTGCCGCCACCAGGCTGCTTCGTCGGGCGTCATCGGCGGCGTTAGCTCCATGGTGTAGTTGATGCTCTGCTCGTAGCGGAAGCGGCGATAAATGGTGTCGAGGAGCGATTGCAGACTCACGGACAGGTCCGGATCGGGCTTGGCCAGCGGCACGGGAATGGCCGGCAGCGGCTCCTGAAAATGTCCCTCCCAGACCAGGCAGGCATCCGTTTTCCGGGCCCGTGCCACCATCAGCACATACGGGCTGTTCGGCCAGGGATCCAGCATTGGCATGCGCTGGCCGCCACGAAGCAAGTCGATCTCGACGAGATTGACGCGGCCTAACAAGAGGCTCTGCCGCTTGCGCTGATAGAGATCCCATCCTTCGCTGTTGGGCCGCTTGTTCGAGGGCGACAACACTTCGATGGATGTAACGAGACGCATTTCGGGGCCGGTTTCGTAGATTTCAACGAACGCCTCGCGGTGCTCCTCCTCGATGAAGGCGCGCAAGACGTGGGGCTTCGTTTCGCTGGCCGGCTCCGCGACAGCCGTGCCGCCTTTTTTGCCGCCCTTTTTACGGCTGCGCGGCGTGGTAACGCTTACGTCCGGCAGAAAAGGATGCTCTTTCTTGCCCTCCGACTGGACAAGGACAAGATAAGAGCGCTCCCCTGTGCGCACCACGTAACGTTCGGGAACCGTGTCGGCCAGCTGAATGGCAATGTGGGAGGTAAGGTTGGTATGGAAAACTTCCCACAACCCGCACGCTTCGATGAAAGGGTCCATTCCCGGAAATGGTGACGGCATGAAATCGCCCTCCGCGGATGACCGAATGCCCACACGATAACAAGCGTTGCCGTGAAAGATCAATCCGTCTCCCCCCGCAGGCCCGCCGGCGCGACGCGGAGGCTGGAATTAGGGCGAGCTGTCCCAAACTTCACGGATGTCAAGAACGACATCGGGCGGCATTTCGCCGCATCATGTGGTTACACTCCATTCGCTGGCGCCGGGAATTGCTGGCACAATTCCTGCACCTGCTGTCGAACGCGCGCTTGCACCGCCGTGTCCGCAGGGTTGGCGAGCACCTCGCCGATCCACGCCGCGATTTGTCGCATCTCCGGCTCGCGCATGCCGCGCGTCGTCAGCGCCGGCGTGCCGATGCGGATGCCGGACGGATCGAGCGGCGGGCGGGTGTCGAAGGGGATGCCGTTGCGGTTGATGGTGATGCCGGCCGCGTCGAGCGCCTTCTCGGCCACCTTGCCGGTGAGGCCGCGCGAGGTCACGTCCACCAGCAGCAGATGATTGTCGGTGCCGCCGGAAACGAGGCGGAATTGACGCTCCGTTAGCTCGTGGGCCAGCGTGCGGGCGTTGGCGATGGTCTGCGCGGCGTAGCCGCGGAAGGACGGCTGTAGCGCCTCGCCGAAAGCGATGGCCTTGGCGGCGATGACGTGCATCAGCGGGCCTCCCTGCATGCCGGGGAAGACCGCCTGATTGAGCTTGGCCGCCCAGTCTTTCCGGCACAGTACGAAGCCGGCGCGCGGGCCGCGCAGCGTTTTGTGCGTCGTCGAAGTGACGAACTCCGCCCACGGCACCGGGCTGGGATGCTGATCCCCCGCCACCAGGCCGGCGATGTGGGCCATGTCCACCATCAAAAGCGCTCCACTTTCTCTGCAAATCTCGGCGAAGCGCTCAAAGTCGATGGTGCGCGGATAGGCGCTGGCGCCGGCGACGATCAATTTCGGCTTGTGCTCGCGGGCCAGGGCGGCAACCTGATCGTAATCGATGCGATGATCGTCCTTGCGAACGCCATAGTGAACGACGCGATAGAGCTTGCCGGAAAAGTTCAGGTGCATGCCGTGCGTCAGATGGCCGCCATGTGCGAGGTTCATGGCCAGCATGGTATCGCCCGGCTCCAGGCAGGCGAAGTACACGGCCATGTTCGCCTGGGCGCCGGAGTGCGGCTGGACGTTGGCATGCTCGGCGCCGAACAATTTCAGCACGCGATCGATCGCGAGGCGCTCGACCACATCGACGAATTCGCAGCCGCCGTAGTAGCGGCGTCCGGGATAGCCCTCGGCGTACTTGTTGGTCAGCACCGATCCCTGAGCCGCGAGCACAGTGGAGCTGGTGTAGTTCTCCGAGGCGATCATCTCCAGGCCGGTTTGCTGGCGCAGACGCTCGCCGGCGATGGCCTGCCACACTTCGGCATCACACTGTTCGATGGGATTCATGGCAATCTCCGTTCTTCGGGAGCCAGCTCGATCCCCACCTTGTGCAGCTCGCGGCGGAGATCGAGGTCCCGATGATAAACGATGCCCTGCCATCCACACGCGCGGGCCGCCTCGATGTTGGCCGGCAGATCATCGATAAACAGGCATTCCCGCGGCGCGGCGCCGGCGACCTGATGACAATGGGCATATATGTCCGCACACGGCTTGCGTAATCCTACCTCATGCGACAGCACCAGAGAGTCGAAATGGCCCAGCGTGTCGGCAAACTGGCGGCGAAAGTGCGTGGCGTGCAGCTCGTTGGTGTTGCTCAGCAGCACCAGGCGATAGCGCGGCTTCAACGCCGGCACGAGGGCGCACACATCATGATTCGGCGTGAACATGTCCGCGATGGCCAGATCGAGCTGTTCGTCGCTGCACGTCACCCGGCAGCGACGCCGCACCTCTTCGCGGAAGGCGGGCAGGCTCATGCGACCGGACTCGAAATCGTCCTCCAGCCGCGAGTCGAGATAGTGATGCAGGATGTCCTCGACCGACAGCGAGCTGTACACCGCCAGCTGCTCGGCGGCTTTGCGATGACTGAAGAAACCCAGCACATTGCCGAAATCGAAAACGATCGTCGTGATGTTCATATCTACCTTGTTACAAATTCGCTCACTTTTGGCGAGCGGGGGGCGTAAGCCCCCAGATTCTGGACTGGCGAAGAATCAGGGGGCTTACGCCCCCCGCTCGCCGACCTTTTCTTTTACGTGTACATGCGTATAATTAAAGAGGAAAGAGGGCATGTACGAAGAGGGCATCATGGACAACGCAACCATCGCACACAAGCTGAACGATTACGCGACCTACCTGGAGGGCGAGGACACGAACGTCTACCGGGTACGTGCGTATCGACGGGCCGCGGCGACCGTGCTGGCGCAGGAGCGCGCGCTGGCCGAGGTGGTCAACGAGAAGGGACGGGCGGGCCTGGAAGAATTGCCGGGCATCGGCTCCAGCCTGGCCTACACGATCGAGGGGCTGGTCCGCACCGGCGAGTTTCGCACACTGCGTCCGGACGCCGGCCATGTCGATCCCGAACGTCTGCTCACCAGCTTGCCGGGCGTCGGACGGCAGCTGGCGCACACGCTGCACGAACAGCTCGGCATCACGACGCTGGAAGAGCTGGAACGCGCCGCGCACGATGGCCGCTTGGCGCGAGCGGGGGTAGGTCCGAAACGGCTGCGCGGCCTGATCGACGCCCTGGCCGGCCAACTGCGGCGCAGCCGGCTGCCGGAGCCGATTCAGGGCGAGCCATCGGTTGCCGCCTTTCTCGCCGTCGATGAGGAATATCGCCGCCAAGCTCAGGGAGATACGCTGCCAATGGTGACGCCGCGTCGTTTCAATCCGGAGCATGAGCCGTGGCTGCCGTTGTTCGTCACTGATCGCGACGGCTGGCGCTTCCGTGCGTTGTTCTCAAACACGGCCCTCGCTCATCGACTGGGCAAGACGCAGGACTGGGTCGTCATCTCGTTTCATGACGGTTTCCATTCCAGCCAGCGCACCGTCGTCACCGAGACGCGCGGCGATCTGCGGGGCTTGCGTGTGGTGCGCGGCCGAGAGCGCGAGTGCCGGGCGTTTTATCAGGAGCATTCTCCGGCGCCTGTGGGGCCGGACAGCGCCGCATAACGGTCAGCTCGCCTAGTTCGATTCCCGTGTCGGATGGTACAATCGCTACTCGGAGTCTCCACGAAGACCTTCGCGTCGAGGTGGCCGTGTCCGATACCCTATCCGCGAAAAGCTCTCCAATGCTCCGCGTTACCGAGGCTCAGGCGATTGTGCGGCAGCACGTTCGGCCGTTGCCTCCGGAGCCGATGCCGCTCACAACGGCCGCCCTCGGCTACGTCCTTGGCGCCGATGTCGTCAGTGATCTCGACATGCCGCCCTATCACAAATCGATGATGGACGGCTACGCCGTGCGCTGCGCCGATCTGCTCGACGGCAAGGGAACGCTCGAAGTCATCGAGGAAATCACCGCTGGGAAGGTGCCGCGCGAGACGGTGGAAGCTGGGAAAGCCAGCCGCATCATGACGGGAGCGCCGCTCCCGCGCGGGGCCGATGCCGTGGTCGTCGTCGAGCGGACGCGCCTGGATGGCGAGGGGCTGGTGACGATCGAGGACCGTCCGCCGAAGCCGGGGCAGAACATTTTGCCGCGCGGCGCCGAGATGCAGCGCGGCGACAAGGTGCTGCCCGCGGGGACCGTGCTGCGATCGCAAGAATTCGGCGTCCTCGCCACCATCGGCCGCACTACCGTCTCGGTACACCCCGCCCCGCGCGTCGCCATCCTGTCCACTGGCGACGAGCTGATCGAGCCGGACCAGCGGCCGGAGGGCGGGCAGATCCGCAACAGCAACGCTGCCCTGCTCGTCGCTCTGGCGTGTCGGGCCGGCGGCGCGCCGCGCTATCTCGGCATCGCCCGCGATGATCCCGCCTGTCTGCGTCCGATGGTTTGCGACGGACTCAAGTCGCACGTGCTGCTGCTGTCGGGCGGCGTCTCGGCCGGCAAGCTCGATCTGGTGCCCGGCGTGTTACGCGATGCCGGCGTCGCCGCGCACTTTCACAAGGTCGAGATGAAGCCCGGCAAGCCGGTGTTCTTCGGCACCTCCGCGCGTCCCGGAGGCGGCGAGCCGACGCTGGTGTTCGGCTTGCCCGGCAATCCCGTCAGCGTGCTGGTCTGCTTCGAGCTGTTCGTTCGCCCGGCGCTGCGCCGCCTGCGCGGCCATGCTGATCCCGGCCCACACTTTGTTTCCGCCATGCTGAGTGAGGAATTCACTTACCGTACCGATCGACCGACGTATCATCCGGCTCGGCTGGAGATGAGCACGACGGGTTGGCGGGTACGCGCGGTGCCGTGGCTCGGCTCGGCGGATTTGCGGGCCTTGACGCAGGCGAATGGCTTGATGCTGGTTCCGCCGGGAGAGCAGCGCTATCGAGCGGGGCAGACGCTGGAAGCGCTGAGCCTGGATTAGATCAGGGAGGGGATGGCATGCCTATTTCGGAGATCACGCTCGCGCGCCCGCAAACGTCCGCACCGGCAATCCCTCCCACGTCTTCACCAATCCCCCGTCGCGCGTTCCTGCTCTCGCTGACAACTAGTGGCTTATTGTGGCTGTGCTATTTCCCCGCTGACTGCGGCTGGCTCATGTGGGTCGCCCTGGTACCGCTGCTCACCCTGGTGCGCAGCACCGCTCGGCCGCGCCGCATTTACCTTAGCGCCTGGATTGGCGGACTGGCGTTCTATCTGGCGGCCATCCAGTGGATGCGCGTCGCCGATCCGCGCATGTACTTCACCTGGATCGGCCTGGCCTTCTATTGCTCGCTGTATTTCCCCCTGACCGTGTGGCTGATTCGCTTTCTCGATCGCCGCACATGCTGGCCGCTGGTGCTGACGGTGCCGATCGTATGGACGGCCCTGGAGCTTCCGCGCTCGACATTCGGCGGCGGCTTCGCCTGGTATCTGCTCGGCCATTCCCAGCACGCCTTCCTGCCGTTGATCCAGATCGCCGACCTGACCGGAGCTTACGGCATCAGTTTTCTGATCGCCGCCGTCAACGCCTTGCTGTTCGAGATCCTCTGGCGAGCGGGGGGCGTAAGCCCCCTGATTCTCTCCGGAACGAAGAATCAGGGGGCTTACGCCCCCCGCTCGCCAAAATCGAGCCGTATCGGCTTGCTCGTCCAAGGATTGGCCATCCTCGCCGCGTTGACCGCCACGACGATTTACGGCTTCTGGCGGCTGGGACAGGAGCGGCAGACGCCGGGACCGCGAATCGCCCTCATCCAGGGCAATCTCGATCAACGGCTTCGCAACGCCAGCTCCGTTTCCGAGGATGCCGCCAAACGCATGGCCCGCCACTTCCACGACCTGGCCGACCTCGCCTCGTCCTATCGGCCCGATTTGATCGTCTGGCCGGAAACGAGCTGGCCTTACGAGTGGCTGGAAGACGCGAAGGGACCAAAGCCGGGCTGCCTCGAGATGGCCGAGGACATGGCTGAGCGCTGGAACAGCAATTTGCTGGTGGGTATGAACGGTGCCCGAGCTGGTCCGGACGGCCACAAACGCCGCTACAACTCCGCCATCCTCATCGATCGCCACGGCAAAGCCGCCGGCCGCTACGACAAAATCCATCGCGTGCCGTTCGGCGAATACGTGCCGTTTCGCGATTGGCTGCCGTGGATGAACTATTTCGCGCCCTACGATTTCGATTACAGCGTCTGGCCGGGCGAGCAGCACACGCGCATGCCGCTGGTCGATTCGGCGACGGGCCGGCAGCTCACCTTCGGCGTGCTGATTTGCTATGAGGACACCGACGCGGAAGTCGCTCGTCCCTACGGCGGCGGAGAACCGGCGGATTTCCTGCTCAACATCTCCAACGACGGCTGGTTCGACGGCACCAGCGAGCACGATCAGCACCTGGCCATCTGCCGTTTCCGCGCCGTCGAGTGTCGCCGCTCCGTGGCTCGCAGCGTCAACATGGGCATCTCCGCCGTCATCGACAGCAATGGCCGCGTTCTTCGGCCGCGAGAGCTGCCGCGTCCCGATCCGCATTTCGATCCCAACTTTCACGTCTGGAACGTGCCGATGCAGCGCGGCGGCACGGTGGAATTGCCCGTGTCGCAGTGGCACGATTACAAGAAAGTCGCGGGAGTGCTGCTGGCTGCCGTACCCATTGATGACCGCGTGAGCCTGTACGCACACTGGGGCGATTGGCTGCCGTGGTCGTGCTGGATCATGCTCGCCGGTGCATTTGTCCTCACCTGGGTGCGCCCGGCCGGGAGTAAGCCAGCGATACCC
>Ga0335075_10016286_pt1 | contig 11119 bp, 8 predicted proteins | sample Lox_Sample_24_FD_206723 | JGI IMG/M metagenome (GOLD analysis project Ga0335075, IMG submission 206723) | Soil microbial communities from Loxahatchee National Wildlife Refuge, Florida, United States - Lox_Sample_2.4 | ecosystem: Environmental > Terrestrial > Soil > Wetlands | place: USA: Florida... | reverse complement strand
ACTGTACACACCCTCCCACTTCGCTGTAACACCTTAGTATGCCATCCTCCCTGCTGGAGCAAAGCCACAGTTCATCCAAGAGGATCAGCTCCCCTCGCTACCCCGTGGTCACACATAACCGTATCATCCCCGTCCGAGCTGAGCGTCACACCTTAATACTCTGGAACGTGGCTGTCCATGGGCTTGGGGGCGGGCTCTCCCGGTGTTTTCAGAAAAAATAGCGGGTGGTATCTTGGTTGCATCCCATGATACACTGCTGGGCTGATTTTGGGGTCAGTGATCTGCCCACATCAACCAATTGAAGATCAGAAACAGACTATTTTGCGTAGGCGCTTAATGGCGGAATAGAGCAGAGGAGCACAACAACTTGGGCCGCATGCAGGAAGTAATTGGTGTACTGTAGCATAATACAGCTGTCATTTCTCTTTCCAGCAAAACTGAGAGTTTTTTTAGGAGCAGTTCGTTACCTCGCTTCCCTCACCGAAAGGCAATTTTCAGTGGTACAAAAAGCAGGTGCGGGATGGGATGCGAAGTGCCTCTTTTGCTCACAGTGTGCCCAGCGATCTGCCGATACACCCTAGAACACTGGCGGTTCTCTGCCTTGCCAGCACAGCCTCGTACAAAGGTTGATTGAAGAGAATACGCGTCGGTCTTCCACTTCTTTTCCTTTTACATTTAGATTGATCGCATCGGTCCAATGTAACACCACTGGTGTACCAACCGCTAACGATGGCACAAAGGAATCAATCCAATTTTCAAGGACAGTCAATCGATTCGACAATAACAGATTCCTCCTCGAGACCTGAACCCGACGGTTGGCGTGGGAACCTGAACGATGAAGGCAGCGAAGGACATGCCATTTTACCCGATGTAGAGCGGTCAGCATCTCCCTCAACGTCGACGTGGTCATCCGAGAACCCAGAGAATCCTTTCAATACGACGCAGTCGGCCGATTTTGCGGTTCCACAGCGGACAGAGAGCACGATAGCTTCTTCTGAGTCAGACTCACTCAGCCGTGGCCAAGACACTCCTCGAAGCCAGTCAAACCAATCGGGCCACTTTCGTGGGTCATATCAGCACAGGCCATCCTTGCCCAGCCTCGAAATTCTGCAAGAAGATTTCCCATCTCTTACAGATAGACAGGACAAGATACCTACTCACAATCGAGACGGCCTTCCACGAATTCCAGCACCTGAAGAACTACGGACACTGCCAGTGAAAGTACACATGATACCCCCAAAAAGTAAAGAAAGCGTCGAAAACATCATTATTGTTTTACACGATCGTTCGGGTAACGAGTACTTCCTTCAAGACTTTGCAGAGAAGTACCTCCATCCCAAAAATACCGCGTGTCTCCTACTTCGAGGAGTCAGTACGATTGCTGGGAAAAAAGACAGTTACCATTGGGTGGATAATAGCGACACTTTCCTGAAATTAAGCAAAATTATTTTAGAAGATGTCATCAGCGGTCTCCTTATAAGCAAATGCAATATTCCAGCACGGAAAATCATTCTTTTCGGCCAAGGTGAGGGTGCAGTGGCCGCTCTTACAACATTTTCTACATGGAGGAGAGTCGAATTTGGGGGGGTGATATGTGTTGGTGGAGATTTACCTCCATATGCCGGACCATCTGGAGACACAAAGAGTAAGACCGCAGTTTTACTTCTCGGCGGTGAGCTTGGAATCACGACTCCTGTGGCAAAGAACCATATTGAAAATGCCTTTTCATACGTCGATTGCGACCTCCTAGAAGGCAAAGATGATGCTCTTCCTAGAACTAAGCAGCAATTAAGAAGTCTCAGAGACTTCTTTTGTCATCGACTTCACGAAGAAGAATGGACGAAACCAGCTGTGATTACATTTGGTAAGCCAATCTGCGTATAACCAAGGACGGCGTACTGACAAATATTAGATGGTGGTGGAATCAGAGGTTATGGTAGCTTGCTTATTCTCCAAGCCTTGATGAACAGGATTGGTGCAGAAGAAAGACGACTAGATAGAAGCACAGAGTCAAGCTTTTCCCCGTGCATGTATAAACCAGGGAGCAAGGAGCCTGAGCTGCAGCCGAGGCATGTCGGTAATAGTTCTAATGAGGCTATTGACTCCGAAGAGTCTACCACTGCTGTAGCAACGCCGACAGCAGGGCTTCCAGACTCGTCACTCTTCCTACCTTGTCATTACTTCCAATATGCAGGAGGCACAAGCACCGGGGGGTATATTACAGACGCGCTCCTCAATTGGCAACGCTAACAGATTGAAGGCTAATAAGCATTATGATTTCACGCTTCCGTATGACTGTCGATGACTGCTTGCAGGAATATAGGACTCTAGGTAGTGATGTCTTTGGAAGACCGCGGCTTTTCACCTTGAAAGGCCTCCTGGGTAACAAATTTAACGAAGAGCATCTGCACAAGGTAATTGAGCAGGTAACCTCTCGACACTGCGAGGATCCACGGCTCACGACGAGATTTCCATCACCCAAGGATCTCTGTCGCACGTTAGTACATCCCGTCCTCACCTGTCAGACATCATGTTAACAGCAGCTCGGTAGTACTGTCGTAGCATATAACGACAAAGGTACATCAGACGACCCTTACCTGATTAGGACCTTTGAAACAATCCAACCTCCTGCAGGTATGGTCAAACGGAGAAGTAGTTTTACAATTCGCAATGTTGGACCCGCACAGGATATGGACATACCTACAGTAGGGAGGGCAACAACCGCAGCTCCAGGATATTTTAGACACCTCACAACCAGGATCGGTGGCACTACCCTAAGATTCAAGGACGGCGGGTTCGGGTGTAACAATCCAAGCTGGGAGATTTACAAAGATATTAAGGCGATTCTTGCCAATGGAAGCAAAGACATGGGGCCTTTCATAAGTATTGGCACAGGAGTTTCTGATGTGCATCTTTTCCCTAAGAAACAGGGCCATCTGCGGCACAAGTGGGCCGAGCTTCGTGCTGTCACTAAGGGATTGCCAACTAGGACGAAAGGCGCTCATGATGCAATGTGGCATGCTGCCTATTCTGACAATCAAACGAAGTTTCAATACTCACGGTTCGACGGCGGAAGCGACCTTGGTGCCATCTCAATGGACGAATGGAAGCCAAATGATCGGAAAGGAATGGCTCTTCTCACGGGTAAGCACAAACACTCAGGCAGAGATACTATAAAGAAGATCGAGGACACCATAGCGCTTTACCTGGCCAAGAAAGAAGTACAAGATGAGCTCGAGGAATGCGCTAAAATTCTCGTTCGACGACGACGGTTACAGACCCGTAATGAATCAAGATGGGATCGCTTTGCACTGGCCTCTTCTTATATTTGCCCATACAAGAAATGCCCGGAGCGGCGGCACGGTAATTTGGATGATTTTAAGGCTCATGTCCGTCGAAACCATTCAAAAGATGTTAATCAAGAGCAATTGGATGCGGACGCTCAGCTTGCAAGACGCTGCTGGCTCTACAGGGATAACGGCAACCGAGTTACGAATCACGAAAGCAATGCAAATGTTGACCATGATGGACCAGAGATGCCAGGGATAAATCCGGCATCGACTTTTGGATCAGTAGAAATATGATATCCTACAGTGTCCTTTGGAAACTTCCTAATGTATAGCATGTAGACTATATTACTTTGTACATCCTGAGATACCATGTCTTTATTCTGCTTTCAATTTCCTAATTATCTATATGCGTTGGGGTTCCAACAATTGTTATTCAAAATTTATCAAGTTTTACCACTAAAAAAGTAGCGGCTATATTTCAAATATCACATCTAAAGTGCATTTCCGTTGATATTAGTTTATATATTGTGGTGGGGTTCCGTGGTCCCCTACAAAATCATATGATTAGAGCTCGCACTAGGGTATTGATATATTTAGCTAGCTCGTGGACTACCTTCGAGCATCATCATCCTTTGCAGCTATCTTTTAAGGGTTTTTTTTACGGGTTTTTATAGGAAGCTTTATGGACATGGAATGCATTCTTTTCTTTTGTGTGTTTTGTGTTACAAACTCAGTCAATCAAGGTATAAGTCACGCATAAGATGAGCGAACAACCTGTACAATTAGTATTTCTAAATACAAAAATCGAAAGCTAAGGAAGAAAAAGGAGGTCAGGAGCCAAAGACTCATAAATACAGAAGGTGCTATGCTAAGTGATGCCCGTCTGTAAGGGGAGTTTCAAGTTGTACCAAGACAATTACTGACTATCACCTAACTTACGGTCCGCAACAAAGATAGGTCTCTAAAATGATAGTAATATTTAAGGAACTACTTGCTACCTTTTCCACTTTTAGGAATGTTATTCTTTAAGTATAACTAGCGTAAGCCAGTTAGAGAAACCACACTCTATAGCGTTTTAACATGTGCAGCGGCTTGAACTATATGCTATGCATTCTAGCGCTTGACATTTTTATATAAATCTTAAATAGATTTCTCTTCTTAATCTCTTAATGTTATATTTCTTAAGGTAACGTTATAGTCGTATGGCTAAAGCATAATGTCCTTTAAGATCTTAAGGAGGATAATATTTACAGAAATATATCTTTGTACGCTCCTTTTCTTCTTTTGTCGTTATATAGCAATATTTGCGAATTGAAGAGGTAAATCTTAAAGTCTATACAGTACAACTAGTTAAGACTAAGCTTGCATCCACTCTAGTTTTAATAACGCTTAAATAAGTAGAATGAGTATTAACTTTAAAAGAAATATTACTATTATTATTATTAATCTCACACCGTTTGAGCTTAAGGCTATGCAGATCTCCTATAAAAGTCTTAAACTAGGGAAAACTTTACTACTTTCATAGTAGGATGAAAAAAACCTAAGCTGCATGTCCTTATAGGAGGCTGTACCTTACTCACGGCCTGCAATTACTAAATAAGTAGCCCTACCGCCACCTACTTGTCAAGGAGAGCGTTAGCTATTCGCTGTCGAATAGTAAGCATTTAGCTAAAGCAAACTGTTTCAGCCTTCTTGAATACATCATCCACCGTACGAAGTACCTAGCCCCTTCGTTTGTGCCTATCATTTGAGGGTATGTCCGGTTCCGGCCTGTGTGTAAGTAGTGTCTCCTATCTGCTTCGTACGTGCAATACGAAACATTACTATTAAAGAAATCAGAAAACCTTATTGGTATTAACTATATTAAGCTGTTGTACAATAGAAATAAAGGGTTTTGTTCTCTAAGTAGGGAATCTGCCAATGCCAAGCACTGCTATAATTGTTTCTGATAATCAGGCGATTACGAAGGCGCTGGCAAAAAGTATTTTGACAAATTTCCGAACATCACCCCTACCTAAAACCTCACTTTCTGCTTTGGAAACTATGTAGATATATTAACAAACTATGCATGAAACTCGTTACTACCTTCGTGCTCTATTCCTAATTGATTTATCTCTGCTATTCTGCAAATCCAAGCCCTAATCTTATCCTAACGCAAATTAGCCCACTCTGCTCTCCATACCTGATCTGTCTATTTAATTGCATAGGGTCGATTCCAGTCCTAGGTAATTAAAATTCGAGTTGGCATCCAAGCACTCTCTATTGCAATTATATCTAGAGAATTACCACGTGCTTAAATAGTAGAATATTAGCTTTTTTCAACTCCTAAACAGTCCACTAGCTTGCGTGTAATGGTGCATTATCTTGTTGAAAGGTAAATCGTTGAATGTTGCATTCGAACCCGTTAAGATTATGGATCTAAACGTTAATCTCTATAAATAGAACAAGAAATGGAATAATATACTTATAAGTGCATTGCATATTGTCAATTCTCGCCCTTGTATTTCACATTTCTCTTCTGCTTCTGATTTTCCTAATGTATGTGACGGCACGTACAAACTGCTATTCAACAGAAGATGAAGGAAGCTTTGTAGATTGCACTATTCGAAGATACTAAGCTAAGGAGAGAAGAAGAGGGAAGAAGGGGGTAAGAGTGGCTCTTATACACACAAGCTGTCTACCTGCTCTCAACACAGTCCCTCGTAATTGCCCTTGTAACTACCATTGGCGGTTTCAGTGCTAGTTTGAGACAGTAGTTGTTGTGTACATGTAACGAACCGTCACACCATGCGACTAAGAGTTGGTTAGAGCTGCTGTTGAGCATATAAGGAACCAAGGTCGAGATCCTGACGATGTACGACTCCCTGCGCCGTCGAAACATAGGTTAAGAACTTCATGAGAGCTTATAAGGATTTTCATACCATTAAGTGGAAACCAATGAACTAGAAGAGAAGAGCTACACAAGACAAGGGTTCTGTTATTTAATAGTTCAAGGACTATAAAGCTCTTATAAAAAAAATACAATATTTGATCTTAAGACTTATAGAATTTCAATGAATCTGGCTTACGTTTAGCTTGTCCTAACATCAAAGAGGTGTAAGTTCCTATAGAAATCAAAGAGGTTGGTTTATAGCTCTTAAACAAAATATAAATGTATACTTATATACTTGCAGCTATTCTTCGACAGTCCCAAGAATCGCAGAATGAATACGATTATCAAATCAATCTCTACTGTTAGCGAAATTATCCCTCCTTATATTATTATCAACAGCAAAAAGCAAATGGATAACTAGTTTAATACCAATCTTGACCGGATACGATTATCAACATGAGCAACACTAGATATACAAATAACTGGATTAGGGTTGACTTTCTTAAACATTTTATTAAGCATACTAAGAGTTCTTCTACATCTCGTTATAAAATGTTATTGTTTAATAGTGCAGAATCTTATGAGACAGACGAATTTAAACAGCTTGCCCTTAATTATAATATTATTCTCTTTCGTTAACCCCTTTATCTTACACATCTTATGCAACTACTTAATGTAGGATGCTTTCAAAGTTATAAACATTAGCACGATTGTGCTGTCCATTCTGCTGTACAGCATTTAGAACTTAGTTATAATATCCTCTTTCCTTTAAGATTTACTAGAAATCCAGAATCTTACGTTTACTTTAAAGACTATTATATTATCTCTTAAGAAAGCTGGAATGTGGCTGCCTAATCTCAAAGTTGCTCTTAATAAGATAAAGTCATATTCTAATCTTGTTGAAGATCTTCCCCCTTTAATCACAGAAAAGAATGTATTACTCTCAACTGTTTCTCATGCGTTGCTTGTAGGAGTGACTTAGAATAAAAATAGGGGATGCTTTAAGGAGTCCTTCTCGTTGACAGTTTGAATCTCATATATGTAGTATGGAAGAACAGTTACAAATAGGGGATTTAGTACAAAACGATTTAATTCAAATTAGGATGGCTGTGAAGGAATCACAAAAGGTAAAGGCAACATGTAGAATGTACACTATAAGTAAGGGCCCAACTACTATAAAGGATGCACAAAAGCTAGTTGCAGAGAAGGTTGCACGGAGAAAGCCAAATAAGCAGATTCAAGTAGATACACAGTTTATTGTATTTATAGATGATGACGATGAAATAGGTGGTAAGGTTGACGACGAGGATATTGACTTAGAACTCTAGGCTTTTGCGTGTGGGGACAGTATAAGGGATCTTTTTGCAGAGCAGGAGAATTACATTACATTTTAAAATACACAAAAAATGTATACTTTATTGTAATTCTATTGTATTCGTGTTGTAAAACTATAGAATACGTATAGGTGTGTGGTTGGGGGCGAAAGTGGTAAAAGTCGTTTGCACCCACAACGAGGAACGAGTGGTAGAGGACCCACGAGTAGTGCTTGTTTCTCGAGGTAGAGTGGCGTGAGAGTATATTCAGCTTCTCAGCCACCGATCCATTGCATCGCAGTAGTGTCGGCGGGAGAAGCCGGTGGGAATACACCCCTGCTCCCACGCCCGAGAGCAGGTAGGAATCCACAAGCTGTAGGCATGGCTTAACCACTCCCAATATCATAGCTCCTACCGTGGTGGAATGATGCCAGTGAGTGGTCACGACACGCTACACGTTTTTGCTGACGGTCGACGAGCGTCACTTCTCACACCACTCATGCATTCAGCTCCTCACAGAGGCGTAAAGGTAGCTTTTTCATTAGTTGTTACGTGTTTCATAACTCGGATATTCTGCAGAGTGTTTCATACAACTGGTCGATTCCATATTCGAATCCTTGGCAAGTGTTACCTGGAGCATAAATAGCCAAGGTGTTAAGCAGAGATACTGCGAACAAGATTTCTCTCCAATTCTTCCTGCTACATACAAGCTGTTAAAATTCGAATCCAAGAAGCAAAACAATCCATCAAAATGCCGCCTCCAAGCCAAGATGACATTCTTGAGGGTTTGAAGTCGCTCTCCGACTCCCTCGACGACCAGCTCCAAAAGTACGCTGCGTCAAAGAACGAAGCAAACATCACATTGACAAAGCTTCATGCTCCTCTCGCCAAGATCGTCGGCGACAACGAAGATATAATCAAAGATCGAATCGACGAGATCAAGAAACGCCCGAAGCTCGAAAAACCCACTCCTATCTCACCGCCACCCAAGACGCCTTTGGCTGTTTTCAATCAATTCTTCCAAGCACCCTACGGTTTCCAGTGGACCTATACAGGAGGAGATGGCGGTGTTCCCAATGCCTCCGCCAACAAAGAAAATGGCAGCATCAGCGTCTCGGTCGCCGCCTCCAATCAACACGGCACCGCAGCCGCCGCAGTAGGATTTCAATTCCAAGCCCCTCGAAGCATGCTTCTCTACATCACGCCTCTCATCACGTACAACTTCAACTGGCTAGACCTGGCGAATTTCGTCAACGCGAGCAATAGCGGGACTTTCCTTATTTATGTGCAAGTGTTCAAATCTGATGGGAAGACACAACTTCCTGCCCTTACCTTCACGTATCCCCTGTGGAATGACGATGCGGGCTGGTTGAATGAAGATAGCAATAGTGGTACGGGAGTGACGATTAATGTCAGTCCGAGTATCTCCGCTATCGAGGGGTATTACTATATCATTTGGTTTGAGTTCGAGACTTCTTGTAATACGGGTTTCACTACGTTCTCCAATAGTTCGATTGAGGCGACGTTGGATTATGTTGTCTTGTATTCACCGAATTGATGATGAAGGGGGAGAGGATTGTTGGCGATACATTCGTGGATGGTGGTTTGCTGAGATAGCGCAGATGTATGGGGTTATAGAAGGATAGTTTCTACAACTCGCAAAAAGCATTGTTGTTCTGCGGTATGGAAATATGCGACATGAATTGCTTTTTTCCTTATTAAAAGTTATTTTTAGAATCATTTGGCTTCTTTTTACTTGCCTACTTCATTCAACAAAGTGATCTCCCAATATGTGAAGGGAAATGTTTTCAAGGATTGGATCGATGAAATAAGAGGCCCACTTCCCTTTTATTGTTCCTTTTATTATATTTTCTCAGGGCTTGGATGACATTGCGTAAATAGGCGCTTTTTAGCCTGTTATTGTAACGCTAGATAAAGTCTTAGGTCTAATTCTTTCCCACCTCCCTTCTATTTATCTCTTCACTAAAGTTTTAACTATCTAACTAGTAGGAGGGATATGCTTATTAGTTAGCTTGTTGATTTGCTTAATTAGAGCCTTTTCTTGTGCTATTGTCAAGCATTGTCGAGATTCTAATAGGCAGACCTTCTGTAGGGCTGAAGGTCGAGAGCTTAAAGTTGGGTGTTCGCTTGGCTTGCGCTTAGCGTGTGCTTAGTTAAATCCTTTTACTGAGCCAAACCCCTTTCTAATCCTTAAGTAATAGCTTGTGCATACAATTATTCTTCCAATACCAACCTCTGCCTTGCTACGCTTGACACAACACCTCTTACACCTTCTAGGAGACTGTCTGGCCTTTATACTGTTTTGAGAGGGTTATCCGCTTGAGTTTGTACTTTTTAGCAACCTAAGAGTAATTGCGAGTCTCTTGCAAGTCTGACTCAGCAAAAGCTGCCTCTATTCATTTCGAAGTCCATTTTATAGTATATTAAAGGTGGGGTGGCGAAAAGTGGGATTTTAAGCGGGGTAGGAATGTAATAGGGATTACCAGTAGATGAGGCTTTATCTATACTAAGAATAAGCTTTGATCCGTAGACTAGGCCTTATCTCGTGACGAGCCTCTATCTAGGCTAAAGACGGGGCCTAATCCTATAAGGAGCGTCTATTTGCGCTTTAATTGTCGACATACAGTCAATAAGGCATTACAATAATCAATTACACCTAATTGCGAAGGCAGAAATTAATGGTAAATTTAATTACAACCATCCAAAGTCCACCTCAATGATTAGGACAGTTAAAACTATTAACACTTGGGTAGCACGATTCCAATGCGACATTAATATCCTTGCCCGGACCAGGGAATGCATTAAACCAAAGTTGAATATCCCCGTCGCTTTCCACACATTGATAGTTGCTAACCCAGATCGACCAAGTGTTGAGAGCATTATTCATATGGTCGCAGTCCGATGCACCACCAAAGGGAATTCCAATCTGGACGCTATAGGCAATGTAAAAAGCGTGGTCGGTAGCGTGGCAGGACTGGGTTGCGCGACGTTCGGGAGAAGTGCGTATATTAAGAGCGGCAGCGTTGACAGAAACCCATAAGAGTGAGGGCTATAAGAATCTCTTAGGAGAGGAACATGACGCAGAGATCAAGCTTCTAGAAAAGAAGAGCTCGTCCAGAATTGGTTGATGGAATAAAACAAATGCGAGAGTCTGCCGTTATCTCATTAGGGATGAAGCAAAGTTATATGGTGCTACCTCAAGCCCTGTCAATTTTAAAAATACCTCCAATGATCCCTTCCCGTTTTGTCTTGATGCCTGACATTTCTGGCCGAGGGGCCTCAACAAGACGAGATCGAAGTTGACAGATGGATACGGGGTAATCAAAGCAATACTATCCTCCAGTGCCGTCCGCGATCTTCCTCGGCTCTGGGCTACGGAACAAGGCCATCCCGGTTCGAATATAAATAGGGTTCCAGGTAGATGGCCCGTGTCAACAGAAAATCTGGGAGGAACTCTTGTACTCCTAAATGGCGTTCTAGTGTGGTGCCTCCACTATGAATTGCGACTGCGGACTGCAGACGAGCCATTATTTGTAGACATCCAAAAAAGGGTTGTTGGACGCCTAACAGGGAAGATAGATATCAACAATATTCCTAACATACTTTTAATCGAGCGAGCAGCA
>Ga0335075_10016285_pt1 | contig 11119 bp, 11 predicted proteins | sample Lox_Sample_24_FD_206723 | JGI IMG/M metagenome (GOLD analysis project Ga0335075, IMG submission 206723) | Soil microbial communities from Loxahatchee National Wildlife Refuge, Florida, United States - Lox_Sample_2.4 | ecosystem: Environmental > Terrestrial > Soil > Wetlands | place: USA... | reverse complement strand
GGGCGCACCATCGACGCCGCCGAGGCCGAACGCAGCGGCCTGGTGTCGCGGGTGGTACCCGCCGACGACCTACTCACCGAGGCCAAGGCCGTCGCCACCACCATCGCCCAAATGTCACGCTCGGCGAGCCGGATGGCCAAAGAGGCCGTCAACCGCGCCTTCGAATCCACCCTGGCCGAAGGGCTGCTCTACGAACGCCGACTGTTCCACTCCGCCTTCGCCACCAACGACCAGTCAGAAGGCATGACCGCGTTCATCGAAAAACGGCCGCCCAACTTCACCCACCGCTAACGAGGCTGTGATGGCCGAGCCGACGATTGCCGAATCCCCCGCAGCAGCCGTCGAGCCGGCGCGTAAGAAACCGTGGTGGGTTCGGCATTACACCTTCACCGGGACCGCGGTGGGCCTGGTGTTCGTGTGGTTTTCGATGACGCCGTCGCTGTTGCCACGCGGGCCGCTGTTTCAGGGCTTGGTCAGCGGCCTGTCCGGCGCGGCCGGTTACGGCATCGGGGTTTTCGCGGTATGGCTGGTCCGCTACATGCGGTCGAAAGACTCCAGCCCGCCGGCACCGCGCCGGGCCTGGCTTGTCCTGATCGCCGCCGGTGCGGTCGGCCTGGTCGCGATGGTGATCTGGTTTCACGTCTGGCAGGACCGGGTGCGCGATCTGATGGGCGTAGCGCACCTGAAATGGTTCGACTATCCGATGGCCACCGTGTTGTCGTTGATCGTGCTGTTCGCCGTCGTTGAAGTCGGCCAGCTGATCCGGCGACTGAACCGCTTCCTGGATCTGCGGCTGGATCGCTTTGCGCCGCCGCGAGTTTCGGCCGTCATCGTGGTGTTCCTGCTACTGGCCCTGACAATCGCGCTGCTCAACGGCGTGGTGGTGAAATTCGCGATGCGGACCATGAACAACACGTTCGCCACGGTCAACAATGAAATAAATCCCGCCACCGCCGCGCCGAAGACACCGCTGCGTTCCGGCGGTCCGCAATCGCTGGTGTCCTGGGAATCGCTGGGCCACCAGGGCCGCATCTTCGTCGAAGGCGGGCCCACTATCGCGCAGCTCACCGCATTCAACGGCGCGCCGGCAACCGAACCGATCCGCGCCTACGCCGGTCTGAACTCCGCCGACGGCATCACCGCCACCGCGGAGTTGGCCGCGCGAGAGCTGCAGCGCACCGGCGGATTACGCCGCGCCGTCGTCGCGGTCGGAACCACTACGGGCACCGGCTGGATCAACGAGGCGGAGGCCGACGCGCTGGAGTACATGTACAACGGCAACACCGCAGTCGTGAGCATGCAGTACTCGTTCCTGCCCAGTTGGCTGTCGTTCCTGGTGGACAAGAACAACGCCCGCCACGCCGGCCAGGCGCTGTTCGAGGCGGTGGACAGGCTGGTACGCCAACTGCCGGAGGCGCAGCGTCCCAAGCTCGTCGTGTTCGGCGAAAGCCTGGGCTCATTCGGCGGCGAAGCGCCGTTCATGACTCTCGACAATGTCCTGGCCCGCACCGACGGCGCCTTGTTTTCCGGGCCGACGTTCCAGAACACCATCTGGACCGACCTCACCGCGACCCGCGATCGCGGCTCACCGGAATGGCTGCCGATCTACGACGACGGGCGCCACGTCCGGTTCGTGGCCCGCCCGGACGACCTTGATCGCCCGCACACCGCCTGGCCACACCCGCGGGTGGTGTATCTGCAGCACGCGTCCGATCCCATCGCTTGGTGGGATCCCGACCTGCTGTTCCGCAGACCCGACTGGCTACGCGAAAAACGCGGCTACGACGTGCTGCCGGAGACCGAGTGGATCCCGGTGGTGACGTTCTTGCAGGTGTCGGCCGATATGGCGGTAGCGACCGGGGTGCCGCAGGGGCACGGCCACGTCTACGTCGCCGACGTGGCCAACGGCTGGGCGGCGGTGCTGGAGCCGCCGGGTTGGACGCCGGAGAAAACGGCCAAACTGCGCCCGCTACTGCACGCCAGCGACGGCTGACGCCGGGCAACAGTCGCCTGGGTGTGGCTTCGGTATCTGAACAGTAGGAACGCGGCATGAATAGCTATCGCGATGACCGGCTTACTGGCAACATCAGCTATCCGGGGCTCGACACTGGTGAAGGGACTGGTCAATGGCTCGGGCAAGGATGGGCGCACGCGGCAGTATCGCGAAGATCGCGGTTGCGGGAGTGCTCTTCGGTGTACCCATCGCCGCCGTGGGCGTCCCGGCGTACGCCGTGCCTGCGGGCACGCCGACTGTGCTCCCGGCGCCGCTTCCAGCGGATCCACCTACCAATGCGCCAGAGCCGCCGCCACCGCCGGCCGCTGTGCAGTCGAATTACGCCGACGACTGGTACGGCTGGGGTTGGACAGGCGACGGTGGCGGCGGGGGCGGCTGAGCGCAACTATCGCCCGGCCAGCACCCCGGCCGCGGCCAGCGCGTGATAGCCGCCGACGACGTCGGTGGCACGGTGCAGCCCCAGATCCTGCAGCGCGGCCGCCGCGAGGCTGGACGTGTAGCCCTCCGAGCACAGGATCACCCACTCCACGTCGTCGCTGGCGGCTTGCGGCAGTCGGGCCTCGCTGGTGGGGTCGCAGCGCCACTCCAGCACGTTGCGTTCGATGACCAAGGGCTTCAGCGCGCCGGGCACCTCGCCTTCGCGGGCGCGCTGCGCCTGCGGCCGGATGTCGACGAGCAAGGCGCCGCGGCGCAGCGCGGCGGGCACGTCGTCGGCAGCCAGCCGGCGCAGTCGGGCGCGGGCGGAATCCAGAACCTGATCGATGCGACTCACAGCTTCTCCGGTTGGTCGGTCAACTCGGTGCGCTTGCGGCGCAACGTGTGCTGCCCGGTGACCTCGTAGTACGACATCACGGTCAGTGGGGGCGAGTACGCGTGCACGCTCAGCGTGGGACCTGCCGGTGAGGTCACGGCCGCGGTCTCGGTGCTCGGGGCCCACACCACGTCATGCACCCAACCCAACGGGAACCCCGCCTGGTCGCCGGCCTGCAGGCGCCTGCGGCGCAACCGTTGGCCGTCCCAGCGGTATTCATCGAGTGACCCGGATAACAGCGTCAGTGCACCCAGTGATCCACCGTGATCGTGCAATTCGGTGCTATGCCCCGGCGTCCAGCTGATCAGCCAGATGTCGACGTCGTCAGCACTGTGCAGTCGGGCGAACCAGCGGTCGTCGGTAGGCACACCTCCCGGCGGGACCAGGTGGTCGTAGTGACCGCGCAGCACCTCGTCGGTGGTGTGGTCGGTGATGTGCAATAGGTCGGCCAGCCGTAGCCGGGCGGGGCCGGAAGCCGAGCGGGACGTCGACGGGCGGGACGGGGCGCGATCGGCGACGAGGTTTGCGGAAACCATGTAAGAACTCCAGAACGAAACGTGGGGACCAGGGGGCGGCGGCAAGTCAGCGCCGACAACACTCCCGAAATCCAGTTCGCTCCATCACGGCCGCCAGTGTTGCATAGATTGACGGGGTGCGCTGGCGCCTACGTCGCCCCTTGCTGTGGGGCGCGGTCGTCCTCACGGCCGTCGCTTCGGCGGCGGGCTGCTCGGCACACCCCAACGAGGCCACGCCCACGTCGGTGACAGTGTCCGATGGGCCCGGTACCAAGGAAGCCGGGGCGGCCTCGCCGTCCGCCCGTCCGGGCATCTCGCCCAGCGGGGTGACGACCCGCGTTGACGCGCCCGCACAGTCGACCGAGGAAGAGTACTTTCAGGCCTGTCACGCTGCGAAGACGTGGATGCAGGACCGATCCGGTGATCCCCAGGCCTTGGTCGAGGCGTACCTGGCAGCCGTTCAAGCACCGCGGGCCAGTGGAGCCGGCACATGGAACGTCCCGTGGGCTCGGCTCACTGCGGCGCGGCAGTCAGCGGTGATCGTGGCGGCACGCGCCGCCGCCGCCAGCGAATGCGGCTGACCTGAGGACGGGTGTGGGATTGAATCACGCCGGGCGAAAGTGGCGAAAGTGTGGATCGTCGGCATTGGACCCCAGTTCGTCGATCGCTCACTGCCCAGAGGGTGCCGCCTTGCCGACCGGCCGAAAATCCGTTCGTTCAGAATTCTCAGCACTTAAAGCGCGGCTTATGGATACGCTACGAACATTCCCAGTGTATTTTCAGTTTTCCGGTGCACAATGCCGCGAAAGTGTTCTGGCGTTTGCAATGCGTAAACGCGGGCCGAGATGGCGTATTGAACTCGTTAAAACACCTCAGAGTGGTTGCAGCCAGCGCTTGACATATTTAGCTTCGGCGCTATGCCTACATTTAATGTGAACACCGTCGACTGGGATGAGCTCTACAACGGAGAGGCGTCTTACGCGCCCGGAAATCCCGGCTGGAATATCGGCGAACTGCAACCCGAGCTCGCGGCGCTGGAACGTCAAGGGCGTTTCCGCAGCCCGGTTCTGGACTCCGGCTGTGGCGTCGGCGTCACGACATTGGCGCTCGCGGAGAAGGGATATGACGTTGTCGGCCTCGACCTTTGCGCCAGCGCCATCGCGCAAGCCAAGCATGCCGCGGCTGAGCGTGGTCTGGACGCCGAATTCGCCGTCGCCGACCTCTCTCAAACGACCGGCTACGAGGGCTACTTCAACACCGTCATCGACGGACTGGTCTTTCACTGCCTGCCCGAGAAGCTCCGCGACGGATACATCGGATCGAGCGCACAGGCACTGCGACCCGGCGGGAAATTCTTCGCGTTGGTTTTCTCCACCGATGCGTTCCCGCCGGACGCCGATTTCGGACCGCGGCCATTCACCGAGACGCAATTGCGCGAGATCGTCGACAGGCACCTCGTCGTCGATGAGGTACGACCCGCACGGGCGTGGGTCAACGCGCCCGGAACGTTGCCGAGCGGTTTCGAATACCGCAATGTGACGATCGGATCTGACGGGCGCGCGCAGCTGCCGTCGTTTCTGGTGAGCGCTCACCGCGCCTGATTCGAGAAGGACCGCTGCGGGCGGGCAGGGCAAGGCACAGGGAACAATGAGCCCATGGCCGACTCCGCTGCCGACTGCGCCGATGATTCGCCGCAGGCTCGGGTCGCGCTGGCGCTCGGCAGCGGCGGCGCACGCGGATACGCCCATATCGGAGTGATCCACGAGCTTCGCGACCGCGGGTACCGGATCGTCGGGATAGCCGGTTCATCGATGGGCGCACTGGTCGGCGGATTGCAGGCGGCGGGACGGCTCGACGACTTCGCCGACTGGGCGCGCTCGTTGACTCAGCGCGCGATTCTGCGGCTGCTGGATCCGTCGATCAGTGCCGCCGGCGTGCTGCGAGCCGAGAAGATCCTGGATGCCGTGCGCGACATCCTCGGTGCGGCCACCATCGAGGAGTTGTCGATCCCCTACACCGCGGTGGCGACCGACCTGTTGGCCGGCAAGTCGGTGTGGTTGCAGCGCGGGCCGGTCGACGAGGCCATCCGGGCGTCGATTGCCATCCCGGGGGTGATCGCGCCACATGTCGTCGACGGGCGACTGCTCGCCGACGGCGGGATCCTCGATCCGCTGCCGATGGCACCGATCGCCGCCGTCAACGCCGACCTGACCATCGCGGTCAGCCTGTCCGGCAGCGAGACCGTCGGCGACACCGAGCCCGAACCCCGGCCTACGACCGAGTGGCTGAACCGCATGCTGAGCAGCACGTCCGCGCTGTTCGACACCGCTGCCGCGCGTTCGCTGCTCGACCGGCCCACCGCGCGGGCCGTGCTGAACCGGTTCGGAGTCGGCGACCCCGAATCCGACGTCGAGGCCGAAGCCGCAGATGAGCCCGACGTACCGAAGCTCGGCGGTTTCGAGGTGATGAACCGAACCATCGACATCGCCCAGGCCGCCCTGGCCCGCCACACTTTGGCCGCCTACCCGCCCGACTTGCTGATTGAGGTGCCGCGCTCGGCCTGCCGCGGCTTGGAATTCCACCGTGCGGCTGAGGTGATCGACATCGGCCGGGCGCTGGCCGCCCACGCACTGGATACGCTGGACACCGCTCCACCCGACGTCGGCGGCGCCCTCTGAGGGAGTGGATTAGCCATGGCACGAGCGACTTCACCCGACGCCCCGGCGGCGGACCGACCGTGGCGACGGCCCGGTGCTGCGCGCTACGCGCTCGAGCGCCTGCGCGGTTTCGTCCGATCGCCTGCCGACGTCTACCCGGCGCAACCTTCCGCACTGGCGATCGACAACAATGTCGCCGTTCCCGCTCGCGACGGAACGGTGTTGCGCGTCAACGTGTATCGGCCGCCCGACGGCGGCCCGTTCCCGGTCCTGCTGTGCGCACATCCCTACGGCAAGGACAACCTTCCCACTAAAAGGAAGCGCGGCCGTGGTTACTCGGTGTCCATCCAGTACCGGGTGCTGCGCCAACCGACGCCACCGCGGTTTTCTGATCTGACCGGTTGGGAGGCTCCCGACCCGGTGTGGTGGACGGAGCACGGGTTCGCGGTGGTCAATTGCGATCTGCGCGGTGCCGGTCGATCCGACGGAGTGTGCGCACTGCTTTCTGATCAGGAAGCCGAGGATGTCTACGACCTAGTCGAATGGGCTGCGGCGCAACCGTGGAGCACCGGCGCGGTGGGCATGATCGGGGTGTCCTACCTGGCCATCTCGCAGTGGAAGGCCGCGGCCCTGCGACCGCCGCACCTCGCTGCGATCGTCCCATGGGAAGGGTTCACCGACGCCTACCGCGACTTCGCCCGCACCGGCGGCATCCGTGAGACCGGCTTCCTCAACATGTGGAGCCGCGGTCTGAGGGCCGCGCGACTGAAATACAACATGAACGAAGAAGCCGCCAAAAGACCGCTGCGCGACGAGTGGTGGCAAGCGCTGGCGCCCGACTTACCGAAAATCGAAGTGCCAGCACTGATTTGCGGCAGCTTCTCCGATAACAACCTGCACAGCCGTGGGTCGGTGCGTGCCTTCGAACAGATCAGTTCGCCCGAACGCCATCTCTACACCCACCGCGGCGGCAAGTGGACGACGTTCTATTCCCCCTCGGCGCTCGAAGCCCAGTTGGCATTCCTCGACCGGCATCTGCGCGGAGGGACGGGCACACCGCCGCCGAAGGTTCGCCTGGAAGTCCGCGAGGACCGCGACCATATCGTCGACGTCCGCGACGAAACCAGCTGGCCGCTGGAGTCCACCGACTGGACGGCGCTCTACCTCAGCGATGCCGGACTAAGCATCCGCTCCCCCGAACGGGGCGGCTCCATCGCGTTCGATACGCGTTCGGGCGGAGCACGATTCGGCTGGACGCTGGACGCCGACACCGAGATCACCGGTCCGATGGCGATGCGGCTGTTCGTCGACGTGCAGGGCAGCGATGACGTGGATCTTTTCGTCGGTGTCGAAAAGTGGCGTGGCCGAGAGTATGTCCCGTTCGAGGGGTCTTACGGCTTTGGCCGCGATCGGATCACGAGTGGGTGGTTGAAGGCATCGATGCGAGCACTTGACGAGCCGCACTCTCGGCCGTTTGCGCCGTTGCCCGCCCTGGATCGGCGTAACCCGGTGCAAGCCGGGCAGATCGTGCAGGTCGACATCCCGCTCGGGCCGTCGGCGACGCTGTTCCGTGCCGGTGAGCAGCTTCGGCTTGTTGTTGCGGGCCGGTGGTTGTGGCCCCGCAACCCACTGAGTGGTCAGTTCCCGTCGGCTTACGAGCCCGGCCCGCGCTGCAAGTGCACACTGCACTGGGGCCCGGATCACGCTGCCCGACTGCTTGTTCCGGTGATCGGCTAGGTAGGTCCTACACCGAGGAACGCGGCAACCCCGGCCGCCTCGCGTCGGCCCTGCGCCCGCCCGGCCTGTGCCGAGGCGATCCGGCAGCGCGGATCAAGCGGGTTGGGCCCGAAGGCCGCCAGCGACGTGTGGTCGGCGAACATCCCCAACGCCGTACCGCCGAACGCCGCGATCTCGGCGACCGGTCCGGCACCGAATGGCGACGGCGCCGACACTCCCGCGGGTACCAGCACCACCGCCACGTCACAGTCGTCGGCGACGTCCAGATTGATCGTGCTGCCGATCCCGCCGTCCATGTAGCGCCGGTCTCCGATCGTCACCGGCGGCCACGCGCCTGGTACCGCGCAACTGGCGGCCACCGCGTCGACCAGCTCGACACCCGAATCGCGTTCGAACACAACCAGTTCGCCGGTCGCGATATCGATGGCGGTGACCCGCAACTCCCGTTCGGGCCAGGCGTGTGTCGGCAGTCGCTGGGCGATCACGTAGCGCCGAACCGGCTCGGCCACGGTTTCGGCCGCGAGCGCGACCGCCCCGATCCGTTGCCGCTTCTGCGGCACCGTGGCATCGGGTTGTGACAGGGCAGCCAGGAAGAAGTCGGTGATGGCCTGAACCCCGACGCCCGGATCGATTTCCGCCGAGTTTTCCCGGATTTGCCGCGCGAACAGCTCCTCGAGACTGCAGCCGCTGCACAGTTGCGCGACCACCGCCGAGCCGGCCGACGTGCCGACCAGCACATCAGAATCCAGCAGCGCTCGTGCGGCGATTGGCGACTCGTCGGCGATTCCCTGTAAAATACCTGTCTCCCAAGCGATTCCAGCCACACCGCCACCGCCGAGCACCAGCGCTCGTTTGATCGTCACATCCACCCGCTACGCGTTTGCGTGCTGGGCGGCCAGGGCCGCCGCACTCAGATCCTCGGAATGCAGCTGGTGCCGCGGTGGATCCGGCAGCACAAGCTCCCGGCGGATCTGTAACCCGGCGTCGACGTGAATCAGCTCCCCCGGGTCGATGAGGCGCCATCGCTCGGCATCATCCATCGGCTCGCTGGCGAACACCACCGATGGCCGGACGCGCAGATGCTCGGAAACCGCGCGAATGCGCTTGGTGCGCAGATGGAATTGCGAGTCCGGCGTGGTTTCACGGCGGTCTGACACGTACAGTTCGTGCGCCTCCGGGTAGCGCAGCGCCCACATATCGGTTGCCGTGCTCAGCACCACGTTGACCGCGAAGATCGGCACGTTGGCGGCCAGCCAGCGCATCGCGTCGACCAGCCCGGCCGTGACTTCCCCGCCCCGCGCCCGGATCGAGCCGGTAATCAACGCGAACACCCGCTCGGAGTCGGTCTGCCCCAAAACCAGGTCCGCGGTGCCGATTTCACGCAGCCGCTCGTCGAGCAGATCGAGGCCTTCCACCACGCCGTTGTGCGCCAAGATCCGGTCGTCTTGCAAGAACGGATGGGTGTTGACCGCTTCGTGGGATCCGGTGGTCGCGTAGCGGACGTGCGCGATGAAGGTGGTGCCGGTCATGTCGTGGGCTTCGGTGGCGAAGTCGGCGTCGCGCCACGCGGCGATCGGCTGCTTACGCACTTGCGGGTGGCCCTGGCCGTCAAACACGCCAAGCCCGGTGCCGTCCGGGTTTCTCCTGCTCTGCGCCTCGAGGTTGTCCGGGGCATCCAGCAGCCAAAAGGTCGCGGTGACAACGTTCGTCCCGGCGTGCAACCCAAAAAGTCGGCACATGGTCAGCCCGTCAGCAGCGTTGACAGTGTTTCCAGCGACCGGCGCGCGTAGCCTTTCCACAGCACGCCGAGCGCCGGCAACAGCGGCGCGGTGAATGCTGACCGGGCATGGATATTCCAGCGCCAGGTGACCTCAGTCCCGCCACCGCTGGCGGTGAAGCGCCACTCGCCGTCTGCGCGACCGATCAGCAATCCCAGTGGGCCGTTAATCCGGGTCAGGGTGTAACCGAACGAATGCGGGGGGTCGAGGCTGGTCAACTCTTCGTGGAAGCTTCCGCTGGGGGTCAGCATCACCACTCGGGTCTGCCCGGCCGCATCCCAGTCACCGATCTGATCGCGGACTTCTTTGATCGGCCCGATGGGTCCATACCAATGACTGAAAATCGTTGTAAGCGGTAGCGGCAATGTGCCGGCAAACGCCTCGTCGACCCCGACGGGTATCACGCGGGACTGCTCGACGGCCAAGGAGCGTGTCATGACCGCGGGCTACCGTGACAACCCGGGTGCGGCCCGAGCGGTGATCAGCGGCAGGTCGAAGAAGCTTTGGACGCCGGCCGGGGCCGCGCACGTCGCCGGGACTGCGTTGACACAGTGCGCCGCGGTCGCGACGATGCCGGGGTTGCTCTTCAGTCCGGCCTCTACGCTCTCCGGCTGCCAGCCCTTGACCGTGACGAACGCGTCGGGGTTGCCGCGAATCTCGATTTCATACCGCTCGCCCGCTGGCCCGAACGACCAAGGCGGATCAAGGTTTTCCTCGCCCATCAACCAGTTCACCGTGATCCGGACGACCACCGTGTCGCCGACCAAGGCCTCCCAGTGGAAGCGGCGCCCGGCGACCTGCCCCGGCTCGATCACGCCGATCGGCGAGTCGATCGGCGCGCCGGCCACGGCAACCTCCTGCGATGTGCGGATCTCGGGTTCGGCGGCGAAACCCAACCGGTCGACGCACAGCCGGACCGATTGGATGAATCCGCCGTCGAGAATTTTCTGCATCGGTCCGGTCAACGCGCTGTCTGGGGTCCCGCCGAAACCCATCACATGGCGCAGGACATCTGGCGCGCCGTACGTCCTTAGGTCGGAGAACTCTTCGGAGCGAACGAAAGTCACACCGGTGGACATCACGGACAGCAGCAACGGAAACAGCTCGGTCGCCGCGCCCGGACCGATACCGGCGCCGTGTAAGGTCGCGTTGCCGGCCTGCGCGGCAACCTCAAGCGGCGCGGCCTCTCGCTCGCCGGGGTAGAACCATCCAACGGGGGTGACGACATTCTTGCCGGAGCGCAGCAAGGCCGCGACTTCGTCGGCGTCGGGCAGCAGCGGCGCGTAGATCACCGCATCGGCGTCAAGTGCGAGGATGTCGTCGAGGCTGTTGGTCGCGGTCACGCCCAGCGCCGGTGTTCCGATGATCTCGCCGACGTCCATGCCGCTCTTGGCTTTTGAATGCACCCAACAACCGGCGAGTTCGAGCTCGGGGTGGTCGAGCACGCCTTTGATCGCGGCCTTACCGACCGACCCCGTTGCCCATTGAACGACCCGCAGGCTCACTGGTGCACCATCCTTAAGTCACTGATCTTGGATGGGTCGGTGATGCGCCCGAGGTGCCGCCAGGTCATCGCCCTGTTCGCTTGACACGGTTGATGTCCATCA
>Ga0335075_10016284_pt1 | contig 11119 bp, 10 predicted proteins | sample Lox_Sample_24_FD_206723 | JGI IMG/M metagenome (GOLD analysis project Ga0335075, IMG submission 206723) | Soil microbial communities from Loxahatchee National Wildlife Refuge, Florida, United States - Lox_Sample_2.4 | ecosystem: Environmental > Terrestrial > Soil > Wetlands | place: USA... | reverse complement strand
TCGGCTCGCCGCAGGAGGTCATCGACAAGACGCTGACGTTCCGCGAGTCCTTCGGCGACTACCAGCGCCAGCTGTTCCTGATGGACCACGCGGGCCTGCCCCTGGGCAAGGTCCTCGACCAGCTCGAACTGCTCGGCGGGGAGGTCGTCCCGGTGCTGCGCAGGGAACTCGCGGCCCGCAAGGACCCCGAGGTTCCTGACGCGCCCACGCACGAGAGCCTGGTCAAGGCCAAGTACGGCGATAACCCGCCGCGCCAGCCGCGCCCCAACGCCAACCGCGGCGACAACGTGACCGGTGCCTCTCCCTACCAGGACAGCGCCGAGAACGTTGAGGTCGAGTACCCGTCGGTCGTCTGAAGAGCTACGGAAGGCTGAGCCCCGACATGGCCGACCCCCGGCACCCCGCCAACGACGCGTGGGAGGCGCTGCTGTCCGCCCACGCGTCGCTGATGCGGCACTTTAACGCCGACGACGTCTGGGAGGACATCTCCATGAAGGAGTACGACGTCCTCTACACGCTGTCCAAGTGCCCCGACCCGATCAGGCCGACCGACCTCAACCAGCACGTGCTGCTGAGCCAGCCCGCCCTATCCCGGCTGGTCGACCGGCTGTCCGCCCGTGGGCTGGTGCAGCGGATCGCCGACAGCCGGGACCTGCGCACCGTCCGGCTCTCGCTGACCGAGGACGGCCGGGCGCTCCAGCGCCGAGTCGGCCGGCGGCACGCCCGTTCGGTCGCGCGCGCCATGCGCTCCGAGCTCACCCCGGCCGAGCTCGACCAGCTGACGGCGATCTGCGCCAAGTTGACAGCCACCCCGGTCCGTTAGGAAGAAAGAAAATGAGCAACTCACCTGAAGACAGCCCGCTGAACCTGGTGGTGGTCAGCGCCGGCACGTCCGACCCCTCCTCGACCAGGCTGCTGGCCGACCGCACGGCTCAGCGCGTCGCCGCGCTGGCCGAAGTCCGGGGCGCCACCGTCGCAACCCGCGTCATCGACCTGCGCGACCTCGCGACCGACGTCACCACTGCGCTGACCAGTCAGTTGATCACCCCCCGACTGCAGCAGGCGATCGACGCCCTCGGCCGCGCGGACGGGATCATCGCCGCCGCCCCGGTCTACAAGGCCGGCCCGAGCGGGATTTTCACCTCGTTCTTCCACGCGCTCGACAACGACCTGCTGATCGGCAAGCCGGTGATACTGGCAGCGACGGCCGGCACCGCTCGGCACGCGCTGGTGGTGGACGACCAGATGCGGTCGCTCTTCGCCTACCTGCGCACCCTGCCGGTGCCGACGTCGCTGTTCGCGGCGCCCGAGGACTGGGGCGACGACTCGCTCAACAAGCGCATCGACCGGGCCGCGTTCGAGCTCGTGCTGCTGATGGAGTCCGGTTTCGCCCGCAAGGTCCGGGACGAGTCGTGGCAGAACTACCAGCACGAGCTCGGCTCCGCGGGCGGAACCGAGCTCGGGATCAACATCGACAGTGACCTGATGCGCCTGGCCACCGGGGGCAGCGCCTCCTAGAAAAATTCAAAATCGGTCATATCGAACGGACCCGCCCGACTCTCCTCCGTCCATGACACCGAGCCGGCCAATCGGCCTTCTCGCCGACCATGACACGGAGCCGGCTAAATCGGCCCTCCGCGCCGCTCATGACGCGCTGCCGGCGCAGACGCCCACCTCCGCCTGGCCAGTACCCTTGCGCCCGTGAGCTCGCTGCCCGCGTCGGCCGCGACGGCGGTCGCGCTGTTCGCGGCGACCAACGTCGATGACCTGGTGGTCCTCGCGCTGCTCAGCGCGACCTCGCAGGCCGCTGGCCGGCCGAGACGGTGGGAGATCTGGGCCGGGCAGTACCTCGGCTTCGCCGTCCTCGTCGGACTGTCCCTCGCCGCCGGGCGCGGCCTGTCGCTGGTCCCGGCGCGCTGGCTGTGGCTGCTCGCCCTGATCCCGCTCGTCATCGGCGTCGTCACGCTGGCCGCCGCCTTCCGGTCCGCGCGCCGGGGCGACCAGTCAACGCCCTCCCTGCCCAGAGTGACGGGCGTGCCCAAGGTGCGCTGGCTGGCGTGGATGGCCGGAGTCGTCGGCGTGGGCACGCTCACCGTGGTCGACGGCGCGGACAACCTGGCCGCCTACACGCCGGTCTTCGCCACCGCCGACGCCGCCCGGATCGCGGTCACCCTCGTCGTCTTCGCGGTAGGCGTCGCGGCCTGGTGCGCGGCCGGCGCCCTGCTAACCCGCCATCACCGCATCACCAACGCACTGCAGCGCTACGGCCGCTGGATCCTCCCGGCCGCCTTCATCCTCATAGCCCTGTACACCCTCCACACCACCAACGCCCCCATCCACCCCTGAACCCGGGACCGGCCGACGACCCTCTGTCCCCCGGCCATCGCGCCGGCAGGTCCCGGCAGGTCCCAGCGGGTCCTAGCGGGCCGGCGCGTCCCCGGCGCTTCCCCGCTCGTCCCCCGGCGCTCGCCCCTGCCCGCGTCCCCGCTCGCCCCTGCCCGCGTCCCCGCTCGCCCCCGCCTGCGTCCCCGCTCGCCCCCGCCTGCGTCCCCGCTCGCCCGAGCCCGCGTCCCCGCTCGCCCGAGCCCGCGTCCCCGCTCGCCCCTGCCCGCGTCCCCGCTCGCCCCCGCCTGCGTCCCCGCTCGCCCCCGCCTGCGTCCCCGCTCGCCCGAGCCCGCGTCCCCGCTCGCCCGAGCCCGCGTCCCCGCTCGCCCCCGCCCGCGTCCCCGGCACGTCGCCAGCAAGTGGCCCTGTGGCCCACGGGCACGCATAGAGCGGGCCCGTGGCCCCCAGGGCTAACACGCAAACGGGCCTGTGGCCCCCAGGGCCAATTCCGAAACGGGCCCGTGGCCCCCAAGGCCAATACGAAGGGGGCGTGGCACCCGGCGCCAATACCGGTTCAGCCCGGTGGCCCCGGGGCTACTACCGCTAGGCGAGCTGGTAGCCGCCGGCCTCGTCGAGCGCGGTGCTGAGCTCGGGGTCGGGCAGCAGGGCGGCAGCTGTGACCGTCACCAGTGAGACGCCGTTCGGCACCAGCTGGACCTGCACCGCGGATACGCCGCCCAGCGCGCTGACCTCGGTCGTCACCGCGTTCGCGCAGTGCTCGCAGGTCATGCCGGTGACCTTGTAGGTCGTCGTTGTCATCGGGGGTCCCTCTCTGCTCCGGTTATCCAAGGTCAGGAACGAACGAGGCGGGCGATTGCTTCCGAGGCTTCCTTGATCTTCTCGGTCGCGTCGTCGCCGCCCTCGGCCAGCGCCTGGCTCACGCAGTGCCCGAGGTGCTCCTCGAGCAGGCCGAGCGCGACCGCCTGCAGGGCCTTGGTCGCGGCTGAGACCTGAGTGAGGATGTCGATGCAGTACTTGTCTTCCTCAACCATGCGCTGCAGGCCGCGTACCTGGCCCTCGATACGACGCAGCCGCCGAAGGTAGCCGTCCTTGTCGTGCGTGTAACCGTGCATGTTGCCTTCCGGATCCTTCATCGTTTGCCGAGCGGAGGGGATACCGCTGCAGGCGGAGGCTGTTGGCTACCACGAAGACCGAGGACAGGGTCATCGCGGCGGCGGCGACGATCGGATTGAGCAGGCCGAGCGCGGCCAGCGGGATCGCCGCCACGTTGTAACCGAACGACCAGCCGAGGTTGACGCGGATCGTCGCGAAGGTGGCGCGCGACAGCCTGATCGCGTCGGGCACGCAGCGAAGGTCGTCACGGAGCAGGATCACGTCGGCGGCGCAGATCGCCACGTCGGTGCCGGACCCGAGGGCGAGCCCGAGGTTGGCGGCGGCGAGAGCCGGGCCGTCGTTGATCCCGTCGCCGACCATCGCCACCCGGTGCCCGCGCGCTCGCAAGCCGTCAATGACGGCGGCCTTGCCGGCCGGCAAGGTGCCCGCGATGACCTCGTCGATGCCCGCCTTGGCGGCGACCGCCCGCGCGGTCGCCTCGCTGTCCCCGGTCAGCAGGATCGGGTGCAGCCCGAGCGCGCGCAGTTCGGCGACGGCGGCGGCGGCGGAGTCCTTGACCGTGTCGGCGACCGCGACCGCGCCGCGGACGGCTCCGTCCCAGCCGACCAGCACCGCGGTGCGGCCCGCCCGCTCCCACCGGCGGCACTGCCCGGCCAGTTCGGCGTCCACCTCCATCCCGTGCTCGGCCAGGAGCCTTGCGCGCCCGATGACGACCTCCCGCCCGTCGACGGTGCCTCGGGCGCCGAGCCCGGGCAGCGCCCTGAACGCTTCCGCCAGGGGCAGCGGTCCGCACTCCACCCGCGCGGCCGCGGTGATCGCCGCCGCGACCGAGTGCTCGGAGGCGTCCTCGACCGCGCCCGCATACCGGAGCACGTCGGCCCGGGCGGCGCCGTCGGCGGGCTGCACGCCCACCAGTTCCATCCGGCCGGTGGTGACCGTCCCGGTCTTGTCGAGGACCACCACGTCGACCGCCCGCGACGACTCGAGCGCCTGGTACTCCTTGACGAATATCCCGTTGCTGGCGCCCCGGCCGGACGCCGCCACGAGCGCGGCGGGGGTCGCCAGGCCGAGCGCGCACGGACACGCGATGATCAGCACCGCGAGCCCGGCGCTGAACGCGTGCTCGGCCGCGGACCCGGCCAGCAGCCAGCCAGCGAGGCTGGCCACGGCGCAGACGAGCACCGCGGGCACGAACACGCCGCAGATCCGGTCCGCTACCCGCTGGATCGCCGCCTTCTGCCCCTGTGCCTGCTCGACCAAGTCGATGAGCTGGGCGAGCTGGGTGTCGCGGCCGACGTTGACCGCGCGGACGACCACGCGGCCGGTGAGCACGACGGTGCCGCCGGTCACGCTGTCGCCCTCGAGGGCCTCGCCCGGCACCGACTCGCCGGTCATCATCGAGCGGTCGACCGCCGTCTGACCGAACTCGACCTCCCCGTCCGCGGCGATGGTCTCACCCGGTCTGACCACGAACCGGTCGCCCGGACGCAGCCGGGTGGCGGGAACCTGGCGCTCGGTCCCGTCCGGCTCGAGCAGGCACACGTCCCTGGCTGCCGCGGCCGCGAGGTCGCGCATCGCCTGGCCCGCGATGCGCCGGGCGCGCGCTTCGTACAGACGGCCTGCCAGCAGGAAAGTGGTAACCGTGGCGGCGGTCTCCAGGTAGATGCCGCCGCCGGAGTTGTGGATCAGCCGCTGCCAGAGCGTGCCGCCTGCCCCGCCGCGGTCGAGGGCGAACATCGCGTACACCGACCAGCCGCAGGCCGCGACGATCCCGAGTGACACCAGGGTGTCCATCGTCGTCGTGCCGTGGCGGGCGTTCTTCAGCGCGGCCCGGTGGAAGGGCCACGCGCACCACAGCGCCACCGGCGCCGCGCAGGCGACCAGCAGCCACTGCCAGCCGGGGAACCGCAGCGATGGCACGAGCGACAGCATCAGCGACAGGTCGGTTAGCGGGATGAACAGCACCAGCGAGACGATCAGCCGCCGCTTGAGGTAGGCGGCGTGCCTGGCGTCGGCCTCCCCGCCCGTCTGGTCCTCGTCCCCGGCTTCCGGCTCGCTGGCCGGCGCGGTCGCCGTGTAACCGGCTCTTACGACCGCCGCGATGAGCTCCTCGGTCGGCACGGCGGTCGGCGCGGTGACCCGCGCGGTCCCGGTTGCGTAGTTCACCGACGCCTGAACATCATCCAGCTTGGTCAGTTTCTTCTCGATCCGCACCGCGCAGGCCGCGCAGGTCATCCCCTCGATCGTGAGCTCGACATGCCGCACGCCCGCGTCCGCCGGGCCTGCGTCGGGCGGCGCGCCAACGGCGTCCCTGCGCACGGTCGGCGGGTTGGTGATCGGCGCGCTTGGCGTCACGCGACCTCCTCGTCGTGCGCCTTGCCAGGCTTCTCGGGCATAGCCGCGGCGGCGGTGTCCGGGCCGGTCTCGCGGGCGGCGTCGCCGCCCCACGGGTGCTGCCGCCCGCCATCGAGCAGTGCGGTCGGGGCAATATCGGGCCCGTCGGCCGACGTTACCGTCGGGCCTTCGCCGGGCACGATGGCGGGGACCGCGGTCTCGGTGTCGATGCCACGAGACTGCCAGACCAGGAGCGCGGCTCCGGCCAGGGCGACGAGGTGCAGAGCCTCGTCCGCGCCGATGGCCTGCCCGCCGATCAGGTCGATGATGGCGGTTGTGACCAGGCCGCCCGCTGCTATCCCGCACGGCCAGGCGAGTCCGGCCGACAGCTTCGGGCGGACCGCGCCCACGGCGAACGCGATCGCCAGCGCCAGGTTGAACGAGCCGAGCTCGTGCGCGGCATGCACGCCGGCCTCACGGTCGTGGCCGAGGAACAGCATCGGCGCGGCGATCGCGAACTGCGCCAGGGCGAGGGCGATGAGCAAGCCGCGCCTGGCCAGCCGCAACCGCCCCCGGTCTTCGGCGAGGGGGACGGCCGCGAGCACCCGGGGCGCGAGGTCGTGGTCGAGCAAGGCGCCGCCGAGCCGCACCCGCCGGGTCACCGTGTGCGCGCGACGCTGCCAGTCGCGGCAGGCGGGGCAGCCCGCCAGGTGCGTCGCGAGCGCGTCAGAGGGCAGCCACGGGGCCTCGCCGTCGATCTGGGTCGAGATGGCCACGCGGATCGTGTAGCAATCCATGGAGTAGTAGTGCCTGGAAGTGCTCGAGAAGTTCCCTTCGCCGGGTCGTCTCTTGGGCCACCCGCCAGATCGCCGAGCCTCCGCTCCATGATGCCTGCGAGTTTCCTGGACGACGAAAACCGTGCCCTGCGTGATCGCTGCGGCCACGGCGACCCTCGGTTTCTGGCTTGGGGCCGGCCTGCCCGCCGCCCAGGGCTGGAGCGCCGCCGTCGCCGTCCTCGTGGTCGCCTGCCCCTGCGCGCTCGGCTTGGCCACGCCGACCGCGCTGGTGGCCGCGGTCGGCCGCGGCGCCGAGCTCGGCATCCTGGTCAAGAGCGTGCATGCGCTTGAGTCGGCCCGGCGGGTCGCGCTGGTCGTGCTCGACAAGACCGGAACCCTCACCACCGGCGCCATGGCGGTGACCGCCGTAATCGTGGACCCCGGTGCCCCTCCTGGTTTTCCGCGACGCCGGGCAGATCGCCATCGACGCGCCCGTCACCGCCCCGGATACACCGTGAGCTTTTCCCCCCACGGTCAGCTTGCACTACTGATTGTCGTACTCTTTTCTCGTGGACGAGCTGACCTCCCTGGCCCGCGCCGCCGGGCGCGGGGATCGCGACGCGCTCGCGCGGTTGGTCAGGCAGACGCAGGGTGACGTATGGCGGTTCTGCGCTCACCTCGTCGATCCGGCCGCCGCCGACGATCTCGCCCAGGAGACCTACCTGCGGGCCATCCCCGCGCTGCGCCGGTTCCGCGGCGACGCCCAGGTGCGCACCTGGCTGCTCTCGATCGCGCGCCGGGTCTGCGCCGCGGAGTTCGGCGCGCGAACGCGCGACCGTGAGCTGGCCGCTCGTCTGCTGACCGCCCCGACGGCCGGCCTCGGGCAGCCGCCGCCCGAGCCGGGTGCCCAGACGACGGTCGACCTGCTGCTCGCCGCGCTCGACCCGGACCGTCGGGCCGCGTTCGTGCTCACCCAGCTGCTTGGCTGCTCCTATGCCGAGGCCGCGCAGGTCTGCGACTGCCCGATCGGCACGATCCGCTCCCGCGTCGCCCGCGCCCGCGAGGATCTGGACGCGATGCTCCGGGAGCCGGCCGAACGCCCGCGCAGCATCGGCAGTAGCGGGGTGTGCTAGCGCGGGGAACGGGCCCGGGCGAGGTCAAAGACGGAAGGATCTCTGGTCCGAACGGCCCGTTGCTTCGCCCGATCGGCTGGTGTGGGACGCTAGATTCCGACCAGCGTCGAAGGGGATGCCCGTGCCAGAGGAGTCAACTGAGGCGTCAGAGCCGCAGCCGGTGCTCAGCCCGCTGACAGCGGCGGCCGTGTTCCTGGTGCTGACCATCGAGCCGGGCGGCGAGGATGCCGTCCGCGATCTGCTCGGCGACGTGACCGCCCTGGAGCGCTCGGTCGGCTTCCGTACTCCCGGCGGGGCGCTGCAGGTGGTCGCCGCGATCGGCTCGGACGCCTGGGACCGGATGTTCGCGGGCCCGCGCCCGGCCGGGCTGCATCCCTTCCGCGAGCTCGACGGGCCCCGCCACCGGGCCCCGGCCACACCGGGTGACCTGCTCTTTCACATCAGGGCGAACCGGATGGACCTGTGCTTTGAGTACACCACCCAGGTGATGGCGCGGCTGGCCGGCGCGGTCAGGGTCGTCGACGAGGAGCACGGCTTCCGCTACTTCGACGAGCGGGACCTGATCGGCTTCGTCGACGGCACCGAGTCGCCCTCGGGATCGGCCGGCGTCAAGGCCGGGATCGTCGATCCCGCCGACGACCCGGACTTCGCCGGCGGCAGCTACGTGATCATCCAGAAGTACCTCCACGACCTGCCGGCCTGGAACGCGATCAGCGTCGAGGAGCAGGAGCGCGTGATCGGCCGGTCGAAGCTGGACGACATCGAGATGCCGGACGACGTGAAGCCGGTCAACTCGCACGTCGCGCTCAACACGGTGACCGGGCCGGACGGCGAGGAAGTGAAGATCGTGCGGGCGAACATGCCGTTCGGCCACGCCAGCAGGGGCGAGTTCGGTACGTACTACATCGCCTACGCCGCCACCCCCGACATCATCGAGCTGATGCTGGTGAACATGTTCATCGGGCGGCCGCCGGGTAACACGGACCGGATACTTGACTTCTCGACCGCAGTGACCGGCTCCCTGTTCTTCGCCCCGCCCGCCTACTTCCTGGAGGACCCGCCGGGCCCGCCGTCGGCCGGCCAGGGGGCGGCGGGTACGGCGGCCGCGGATAACGTTTCACCCGGGAACGCCCCGGCCGGGGATGGCTCGCTTGGCATCGGCTCTCTGAAGGGATAGGCAGCTATGAACAACCTGCATCGCGAACTCGCCCCCGTTTCCGCCGCCGCCTGGGCTGGCATCGAGGAGGAGGCCAAGCGCACGTTCGCGAGGCACGCCGCGGCGCGTAAGTCGGTCGACGTGACCGGCCCCGACGGGCCGACGCTGGCCGGCGTCGGGACCGGTCACTCGGAATCGATCGACCCGCCCGCGGCCGGCATCCAGGCGACGCTGCGGGCCTGGCAGCCGGTGGTCGAGCTCAGGGTCCCGTTCACACTGAGCCGGTCGGAGATCGACTCGGTCGAGCGCGGCTCCCAGGACCCGGACTGGCAGCCGGTCAAGGACGCCGCCAAGAAGATCGCCTTCGCCGAGGACCGCGCGGTCTTCGACGGCTACCCGCAGGCCAAGATCACCGGCGTCGGCCCCGCCTCGACCAACTCCGGCCTGACGCTGCCGGCCGAGGCCAGAGACTACCCGGACGTGGTCAGCAAGGCCCTCAGCCAGCTCCGGCTGGCGGGTGTGGCCGGCCCGTACTCGCTGCTGCTGTCGGCCGACGCGTGGACGGCGGTGAGCGAGACCTCCGATCACGGTTACCCAATCCGCGAGCACCTGGCGAGGGTGCTCGACGGCGACATCATCTGGGCGCCCGCCATGGACGGCGCGCTGCTGCTCTCCGGCCGCGGCGGCGACTACGAGCTGCGCCTCGGCCAGGATCTGTCGATCGGCTACCTGTCTCACGACGCCGAGCACGTCGAGCTCTACTTCGTCGAGTCCTTCACGTTCTCCGTCTACACCACCGAAGCCAGCGTCGCCATCACCGCCTAGAACAAGCACCGGTCCTCGCAGTAGTACTCGCAGGAGGGCTCGCTCACCGGTGATCATCGGCCGGCGCGGTGGCGGCGGCTTTGGCCGCCAGGACGGCGCTGGTGAGTGCGGCGATGTCGTAGCTGCCGTAGTGGCGGCGGCCGTTGATGAAGAAGGTCGGGGTGCCGGTGACGTCGCTGAGGTCGGCGGTGTTGACGTCCTCGGCGATCCGCGCGGCGCCTGCGTGCTTGCGGAGGTGCTCTCCGAATCGCTCGCTGTCGAGCCCGATGTCGCCTGCATAACGGATCAGGTCCCGTGGCTGGAGCGCATCCTGGTGCTCCAGGAGTAGGTCGTGCATTCCCCAGAAAGCCTTTTGGTCCGCAGCGGCTTCGGCGGCCTCAGCGGCGAGCTGGGCGTGCGGGTGCACGTCGTTCAGCGGGAGGTGGCGCCACACGTACCGGACGTCGCCGTGGTCGGCCAGCACTTCCCTGAGGACGGGCTCGGCTTGGCCGCAGTAGGGGCATTCGAAGTCGCCGTACTCCACGATGGTGACCGGCGCCCGGGCGGGGCCGCGGATGCGGTCGCGGGCGGGGTCGACGGGGGCGCCGAGGTCGGTGATGACCTGCGCGGTGCCGAGCAGGGCACGGACCTGCAGCCGAGTCGGCAGCAGGCCGGCGGCGCGGAAGACCAGCCAGGTGAGCGCGGGCCCGGCGAGGACGGTGGACAGAACGCCGAGCTTGGCTTCCTGCAGCTGAATGCCGGTGAAGGCGAGGGTGGCGATCAGGATGGACACCGCGAAGCCGATTCCGGCGATCGTCCCCACGCCGGCGACGGTGGCCCAGCCGACGGGCGGCCGCAGCCGTCCCCGGCTCACGCGGGTGAGCAGCCACGACGCGCCGGTGATGCCGAGGGGCTTGCCCGCCACGTAGCCGATGAGGATGCCCAGGGTGATGGGCGAGGTGTAGCCGCGGGCGAGGAAGGCGCCGCTGATCGGGATGCCGGCGTTGGCGAGCGCGAACAGCGGGACTACGGCGTAGCTGGTCCAAGGGTGATACAGCTGCAGCAGCCGCTCGTTCGGGGACAGCGCCGTGGCGAGCCCGGCGCGCGCTGACTGTGCGAGGTCGGGGGTCGGTTGCTCGCGGAAGCTGCGGAACAGGTCGCTCGCCCGTTCCAGGTCGGCCCGGGCCGCCGGGTAGGCGACGGTCAGCAGCCCCATCACGAGGCCGACGACCACCGGGTCGACGCCGGACTCCAGAACCGCGACCCACGCCGCGATCCCGGCCGCCGCGTAGATGATCCCGGACCGGACCCCGGCCCGGCGCAGGAGCAAGATCACGGCGAAGATCCCGGCCGCGATCAGCAGCGGAGTCAGCACCACGGCCTTGCTGTAGGCGGCGCCGATCACCACCAGGGACACCAGGTCATCGACGACCGCGACCGACAGCAGGAACGCTCGC
>Ga0335075_10016283_pt1 | contig 11120 bp, 10 predicted proteins | sample Lox_Sample_24_FD_206723 | JGI IMG/M metagenome (GOLD analysis project Ga0335075, IMG submission 206723) | Soil microbial communities from Loxahatchee National Wildlife Refuge, Florida, United States - Lox_Sample_2.4 | ecosystem: Environmental > Terrestrial > Soil > Wetlands | place: USA... | reverse complement strand
GCCGGGCGGGCCCACGCTCGTCATGATTACGGACCACGCGGTGGCCGGGGCTTCAGACAACAACGGCACGGGCGCTCCGCGAACGGTGCTGCTGAATGTGAGTGCGCTGGGGAGCTTTACGGGCGGAAAGCAACTGACGCTCGACGCGAATACCAGTCCGACGAATGGGCCGACGGAGCAGCCTCTGACGCCGGCGGCGCAGATGCAGGTGACGCTGGGTGGATACGGGACGACGATTTTGACGCTGCAATGAGTGGTTGGCACCAATCGCTCACTGCCCGAATCCGGACAGATTTGCGCTGGCAAAATGCGCTCTGGAGAAGTCGCAGGTTTGTGACATAAGTTGCGTACTGCTTCTGGTAGCCTTGGTGCGCGGTTTTGAAGCCGCTATAAGGAGAACGAGCCAATGCGTTTTCGGGGATTGCTGTGTGCGGGTATGTGTTTGGCGCTGGCTGGGCCAGCGGTGACGATGGGGCAGGAAGGAGGCGCGGCAAGCGCACAGAAGCCGTTCACGCCGGCGCCCATCGCCCCGGCCGATTCGCTGAGTGCGCTGGAGAGCCTGTTGCAAAGCGAAGTGGTGAGTGCGGCGGACGCCATGCCCGCCGACAAGTACGATTTTGCGCCGCCGGCGACCTACGGCACGTTCGCGGGCGTGCGCACGTTTGGCCAACAGGTGAAGCATCTGGCCGAGTCCAACTACGAGTTTTTCCAGGGCTGGAGCCTTCCGGGGGCTGTGGATTCCAAGACGATTGAGGCGCTGAAGACGAAAGACGACATCATGAAGGCGCTGAAGGATTCGTATACCTACCTCAATGCAGCCATCGCGAGCATTACGCCGGACAATGCGTTCATGTCGGTGCAGGGACCGGCGAAGTGGAAGCTAACTCGCGCGTCGACCGCCACGTTCGCGCTGGCGCACTCGATGGATCACTATGGGCAGATGGTTGAGTACCTGCGCATGAACGGGATCGTGCCTCCGGCGAGCCGGCAGCAGGGTTCGATGTAGGCCAAAAGCCAAAGGCCACAGGTCACAGGGCGCGGCGTTGATGCTGCGCCCTTTTGCTTTTTGCAGCCTGCTCTCTGAGACAATGATGCGGAATGGCCCTGGGACGGAATGTAGAGGTTGAAGACGCGCGCAGGCATCCGGTGCTGCGCGTGCTGGTGGTTCTGGCGCTGCTGCTGGCGCTGGCCGTAGCCGGCATGGTGGTGACCGGCGGCGTATGGCTCAAGCACAAGATGCAGTCGTCGCTGCCGGTGATTGATGGGCAGGAACTAACGCCGGGGCTGACGGCACCGGTGACGGTGCGGCGCGACCAGCACGGCGTCCCGCACATTCAGGCCGCGAACATGGACGATCTGCTCTTCACGCAGGGCTACGTGACGGCGCAGGATCGGCTGTGGCAGATGGATATGGCGCGGCGCATGGCTGCGGGGGACGCGGCGGAGATTCTCGGGTCGAAGCTGGTGGAACACGACCGGATGCAGCGCATCCTGGCCATGCGGCCGACGGCGGAGCGGCTGATGGCAACGCTGGATCCGCAGAACCGTCGCTATTTTGAGGACTACGCGCGCGGGGTGAACCAGTACATCCGCGCTCACGGCGACCGGCTTCCGGCGGAGTTCCGGCTGCTGATGTATCAGCCGAAGCCGTGGCAGCCGTCGGACTCGATCGTAATCGTGCTGAGCATGGTGCAGACACTCGACGAGCACTGGCCGGAGAAGCTAGTGCGGGAACGGCTGACGGCGCGCCTGGGGCCGACGCTGGCGGCGGATTTGTATCCCACGGGATCGTGGCGCGATCATCCGCCGATATCGTCGGAGCTTCCGATTACCGCGCCGAATCAGGTAATGCCCGACGTGCCGCTGGACGAATCGCAGACGGGAGAACTGCGCGACGATCTGCTGCATGTGGAGCAACTGACAGGTCATGCGCCGGGCTCTTGCACGACGTGCATTGCCGGATCGAACGAGTGGGTGGTGGCTGGGTCGAAGACGGCGAGCGGGCGGGCGATGCTGTCGAACGACATGCACCTCGAGCAGCAGATTCCGAACATCTGGTACGAGAACGGGCTCGAGGCTCCGGGATTTCACGCAACCGGCGTGACGGTGCCGGGCATTCCCTTTGTAGTGGCGGGCCATAACGAACATGTGGCTTGGGGATTCACCGCGCTCTACGGCGACAACCAGGATGTCTACGTCGAGCACACGAACGCACAGGACGAGTACCAGGCTCCGGATGGAACGTGGCGGCCGGTGGAGCACGCGCAGGAGACGATTCACGTGCGCGGCAGCCACGATGTGACGGTGGATGTGGCGAGGACGGACCATGGCGTGGTGATCACGCCGCTGATTCCTGGCGAGACGCGCACGCTGGCGCTGGACTGGTCGATCTACGATCCGAAGGCCAGCGGATTTCCGCTGCTGGCGATCGATCGGGCTTCAAACTGGACGGAATTCCGCTCGGCATTGGCCGGATGGTGGGCGCCCATGCTGAATGTTGTTTACGCCGACGATCAGGGGCACATCGGATACCAGGCTGTCGGGTATATTCCTAGCCGGCCGGGCGGGCTGGCGGGCGTGCCCATCACCGACAATCAGCACGAGTGGCAGGGATACATTCCATTCGACACGATGCCGAGCGCGTACGATCCGCCGGATGGGCTGCTGGCGACGGCAAATGCGCGGGTGACGCCGGATGGGTATCCGACGCCGCTGACGCTGGAGTGGGCGGAGCCGTATCGCAACGAGCGCATCTGGAAATGGCTCTCTCCGAAGCAGAAGCTGACGCAGCAGGACATGCTGACGCTGCAGACGGACATCTACTCCGAGCTATATCAGGAGGTCGCCCAGCGGCTGGCCTACGCGATTGATCACGCGAAGCAGACCGACGCACAACTGCGCCAGGCGGCGGACCTTTTGCGGACGTGGGACGGCGTGGTCAGCGTGGATTCGCCGGCGGCGACGATTGTGGAGTCGGTGCGGTTCCTTCCGGCGATCCTGCGGCCCAAGCTGGGCGACGACTGGCGACTCTACCGGTGGGCGGAGAGCAGCTATGTGACCGAGCAGATCATCATGAAGGAGCCGGCGGCGTGGCTGCCGCCGCATTACGCGACGTGGGACGACTTTCTGACGGATCTGGTGCGGCAGGGACTGGCGCAGAGCCATGCGCCAGCAGACTTATCCACCTGGCGTTACGGACAGACGCACGTGATCGACCTCGAACATCCACTGTACGGGCTGCTGCCGTGGTTCAAAAACTGGACGGGGACGGGACCGCAGCCGCAGTCGGGCAACACGACCACCGTGAAGCAGGTGGGGCGGACGTTTGGGCCGTCGCAGCGGTTCACCATCGACTGGGCCAACGTGGACGGGGCGACCGAAGACATCGTAATGGGCGAATCGGGCGATCCGCTGAGCCCGTACTACCGCGATCAGTGGCCGTACTGGTACGGCGGCAAGACCTTCGCGCTGCCTTTTTCCGATGAAGCTGTGACCGCCGCGACGGCGCACACGTTGCATCTGGAGCCGTGAAGATTTCGTTTCAGTTCCCGAAGAGCCTCGCGAGCGAAGCGACGCGGTCGCGGCGGCGCCGCTCCCTGATGCGGGTGGTGCCGCTGATGGCGGTGCTGCCGCTGGCGTGGCGCGGCACTTCGTGCGGGCAGGATTTCGATTTCCATCTGCAGAACTGGCTGGAAGTCGCGCTAAGCTGGCGGCACGGAGTGCTGAACCCGCACTGGGCGGCGTCGGCCAACTATCTGGCGGGGGAGCCGCGGTTTGTGTTCTATCCGCCGCTGAGCCGGTTCCTTGGCGCGGCGCTGGGTTGCGTGCTGCCATGGTCGTGGACGCCTCTGGTTTTCACGCTGCTCTGCCTGCTGGGCGCGACTTGGGCGCTGCACGCGATGGCGCGGGAGTGGGCCGGCGACGATAACGCAGCACTGGCGGCATGCCTGTATGTGCTGAATCCCTACATGCTGTTTGTGGCCTACGAGCGAGGCGCGATGGCGGAACTGCTGTGCGCTGTGTGGATGCCGTTGCTCGTGCTCTACGGCCTGCGACAGGCGAAGGCGTGGCGGCCGTTGGCGCTCACGGTGGCCGCGCTCTGGCTAACCGATCCGCCGGCGGGCGTGATGGGCAGCTACCTGCTCGCCGGGCTGGTGGCCGTGGCGGCGGCGCAACAGCGAAGCTGGCGTCTGGTGGGGCGCGCAGCGTGTGGAGTCGCCCTGGGTTTGGGGATGGCGGGGTTCTGGCTGGTTCCGGCGGTCTACGAGCAGCGGTGGGTGCAGATCGGCGAGGCCATTGGGCCTCTGATGCGCGTGGAGGACAGCTTCCTGTTCAGATTCGTGAAGACGCCGGCGGGCGCGTCACCGGATGATGCGTTCGCGATCGCCTACCACAACGGCGTGTTGCGAGCGGCTTCGTGGATCGCGGTGGTTCTGCTGCTCGCGACGGCGGTGGCGGCGTGGCGTTCGTGGCGGCGGAAGAGCGCGGTATGGTTGCCGCTGGTGGCTGCAGCGGCGGCTATTGCGGCTCTGCAGTTCCGATTTAGCGATGTGGTGTGGCGGCACGTGCCGAAGCTCGCGTTTTTGCAGTTTCCCTGGCGCTGGCTGCTGGTGCTGGCGGTGCTTGCCGCGGGCCTGACCGCGCTGGCTCTCAAGCCGGAACCGCCGACGCGGCGAGCGATCGCGTTGCGGGCGCTGGCGGCGCTGGTGCTGGCGGGAGGGATGGTGGCCGTGGCTTCGGTGTACTTCTGGCAAGTGTGCGACGACGAGGACAATGTCGCGGCGCAAGTCCAGACGTTTCACGATACGGGATTTGAGGGGACGGACGAGTACACGCTCAAGGGGATCGATCTCGACGATCAGGCGGGCATTGCGCCGGGAGTTGTCGATTGCGCGGTGCCGACCGCGAATTGCGGGGACGGACCGGTTTGGGTGATGAATGCGCAGGCTCTGCAGAGTCACCGTGATGCGCCGGCTGCGACAGACCACGCGCTGCAGATCGCGGCTCACGTGAAGATCTTGCGCTGGCAGGCGGAGCACAGGACGGTGGATGTGGACAGCGCATCGGCGGCGTACGCCGTCCTGCGGCTTGTGGACTATCCAGCGTGGCGCGTGACGCGCGATGGCGTGCCTGTGACGCCGGCGCGGACCAGCGACGGATGGATGGCGGTTCCTGTAACTGCGGGAGATCAGAAGATCGACGTTCGATGGCGGACGACGCCGGATCAGCGGGAGGGATATCTCGCTTCGCTTCTTGCGCTGGCTGCTGTGCTCGTTGGCGGCTGGATGGAGAAACGCCGGGGAGGGTTGGAGACGCCGGGTCCAGTATCATGATTTCCATGCAGGCCAGTGGTATGCAAGTGGATGTAGCTAAAGTGATTCACGAGGGTGCGGAGCGAACCGATGAGGCGCTGGAGCGGCTGCTGCCCCCGGTGAGCCAGGTTCCCGCTTCAATCCACGGAGCGATGCGGCACAGTGTGTTCGCCGGAGGCAAGCGGCTCAGGCCGGTGCTGGCGATGGAAGCGGCGCGGGCGATCCGGGCGGCGCAGGGCGGATCGGGACTGCCCGACGGGATCGAAGAGGTGGGCGCGGCAATCGAAATGCTGCATACCTACTCGCTGATCCACGACGATCTGCCAGCGCTGGACAACGACGATCTGCGGCGGGGCAAACCCACGTGCCATGTAGCGTTTGGCGAGGCCATCGCGATCCTGGCCGGGGACGCGCTGCAGACGCTGGCCTATCAGACCCTGGCGCATCTGCGCTGCGCGCCGCTGCAGGCGATCCGCATTGTGGGGCTGGTCGCGGAGGCGACCGGGACGGTAGAAGGAATGATCGGCGGCCAGGTGCTCGATCTGGAGGGTGAACACAGAAAGCCGACGGCCGAGATGGTGCAGGCGATCCATCGCGCGAAGACCGGTGCCCTGATCCGGGTGAGCATTGTGGCCGGGGGCGTCTACGCAGGCGCGACCGAGGCCGATGTGCAGCGGCTGACGACCTTCGGCACCAAGGCGGGGCTGGCGTTCCAGATTGTGGACGACGTGCTCGACATGACGCAGGATTCCGCGCACCTGGGCAAAACGGCTGGCAAGGATGTGGCCAGCGACAAGGCGACGTGGCCGGCGGTGTTTGGGATCGAGGCTTCCCGAAAAGATGCGCAAAGGCTGATTGCCGAGGCATTTGCGGAACTGACGCCCTATGGCGAGGCAGCCGAAAGTCTAAAAGCTGTGGCGGGGTTTCTGGTCGACCGGACGCACTAAGAATCAGGCAACAGGGAAAAGTTCAAAATGAAAGGTGAACCCGGAAACCCGCTTTTCTAGATGCCCATGCCGTATTCGGCGCTCATCTCTTCTCCGGCGTGGGAGAAGAAGTCGGTCGGCGTCTGGTGGCTGAACTTGTAGCGCACGCGAAGCTCATGGCCGATGTAGAGGCCGAGGGCGGTAATTCCCAGGGCAACGGACGTCCACCCTACAGCGCGGAGGGCGCGCGAGGTGGGGGTCAAATCAGAGGTATCGAAGTCAGTCACAGCCTTCTCTTTTCCGCACAGGCAGACGATACAGCGCCTCAGCAACGCCATGGGTTCATGATAGCCCAGTCGCACCCATGAATCGCAACCTCGGCTTATAGGTATATCGGCCGCCAGGCGGGCGTCTATACCTCATTCGAGGGATTCGATGCGCCGAAGGATTCCCACTTTGTTCTCAGGAGGTAAAAAACTTGCCTCGATGGAATTTGCGGCCAGCTCGCGCAGGTGTTCGGGGGTAAATCCGAAGGTCTCCTGAGCCAGAGCGTATTCGGCGTCGAGATCGCTTGCGAAAAGCGCGGGGTCGTCGGAGTTGAGGGTGACCATAAGACCGGCGTCGAAGTAGCGGCGCACGGGGTGGTCTTCGAGGCGGAGGCAGCAGCCCGTGCGCACGTTGGAGGTGATGCAGATCTCCAGCGGAATCTGGCGCTCGGCGAGGATGCCCATGAGCTCAGGGTCGTGGATGGCCGACAGCGCGTGGCCGAGGCGCTCCGCGCCGATGTTAATGGCGCCCCAGATGCCCTCGGGTCCGACGGATTCTCCGGCGTGGGCGGTGAGGCGCAGGCCGGCGTCGCGTGCTTCGGCGTAGAGGTCGCGGAAGGGCTCGGCGCCAGTGCGGCGCTCGTCGCCGCCGATGCCGATGCCAACAATCGACGGGTAGGACGCGCGCATTTCTGCCGCCTTGCGGAAGACCAGGGCTGCTTCGTCAGCGCCGAAGTGGCGGACGGCGTCGAAGATCCAGTAAACGGTAATGCCCAGCTCGGCTTCGGCCCGGCTGCGGGCGCGCTCCATGCCTTCGAAGAGCGGCTCGAACTCGCAGCGGCGCCAGTAGTAGACAACGCCCACGGAGACATAGACCTCAGCGTGGATGACGCCCTGGCGCGCCAGTCGCTCCAGCATCCGCCATGTGGCCAGCTCGTAGTCGTCGGCGGTGCGCAGGTGACCGGTCACGGCTTTGAAGGCCAGGAGGAAGCCGGTGAAATCGGAGTAGCTGAAGAGCGCCTGGGCCTCGGCGAGGTCCAGCGGGTCTTCATGGCGGGCGCTCAGCTCAACGAGCGTTTCCGGAGAGACGGTTCCTTCGAGGTGCAGGTGCAACTCCGCTTTGGGCAGGGCGCGGATGAACGAAGCAGGATCCATGAGGGTAACTGTTCAGAGTAAATGAATGGGGAATTCCCTGGTTGATAGCCAGCATGGTTCCCCCGGCGCGAAGGGCAGAGAATACGCGAATGGGGGATAGACGAGGGTTTACCGGCAGCCGCTACAATCCGTGCATGACGCCTCCGTCGAAGATCGACGAATTTCGCCGCGCGCTGCTGGAGTGGTTTGACGCGAGCGCCCGTGACTTGCCCTGGCGGCAAACGCGCGATCCCTATGCGATCTGGGTTTCGGAGACAATGCTGCAGCAGACGCGTGTGGCGGTGGTGAAAAGCTACTACACGCGGTTTCTGGAGAAATTTCCGACTCTGGAAGCGCTGGCGAAAGCCGGCGAGGCCGAGGTGCTGGCCGCGTGGAGCGGGTTGGGGTACTATCGGCGGGCGCGCGCGCTGCACGAATCGGCGCGAGCGGTGATGGCGGAGTACGGCGGGAAGGTTCCCTCGACTTCGGCGGAGCTGAGCCGGCTGCCAGGCGTGGGTGTCTACACGGCCGCGGCGGTGGCGAGCATCGCGTTTGGCGAGCGGATCGCCGCTGTGGACGGCAACGTGAAGCGCGTGCTGACGCGCTGGTTCGGCCAGGAAGCCGATGCGGATGAGGCGCGCAGCGGACAGCTGCGCCGGGACGCGGCGAGCCTGATCGATCCCGAGCGGCCCGGTGACTTCAATCAGGCCATGATGGAGTTGGGAGCGACGGTGTGCGTGCCGCGGGCGCCGCTGTGCCTGACCTGCCCGGTGCGGGCCCACTGCGTCACACGCGGGGAACATCCGACGGGGCCGGCGAAGCAGATGCTGAGCCGGAAGACGGCGCTGGCTCTGCTGCAGCGCAGGCAATGGCCGAAGAGCGAAGTACTGCTGCAGCAGCGGCCGCCGGACGCCTCGCAGATGCCGGGTATGTGGGAACTGCCGCACCTGAAAGAAGGCAGGGAAATCGAGGACGCCGTGCTGCTGACGGTGCGGCACTCGATCACCAACACCAACTTCTATGTGACGGTGTACGGGCTGAGCGTAAACGAGCAGAAGCTGTTGGCGAAGGGCGGCGAGCGGGCGTGGGTTCCGTCGCGCGAACTGCTGGAGCGTCCGCTGACGGGGCTGACGCTGAAGGTGCTGAAACGGCTGAAGGTGATGCCGGGCTACAGCGGATCGGGGCCGGCGGTGCTGGTGGGCGAGCTGGTTCCGGATGCGGCGCGCGAGTTCGACGCAGATTGACGGGCGCGAACTGACAGTCGCGCATTGACAAACAAGGCCGCCGTCGCCATTCATATTCATTGACATCGATTTGAGCTGCAGGCGCTCGCCTGGATGGGCGATGTGTGTGCGGCGTGAAGGGGAATGCATGCAGGACACTGAGACGATCGCGGCTCCGCCGCTGACCGTGCTGAACGAAGAAGAGGCCATGCTGCGGGATACGGTGCGGCAGTTTGCGCAGCAGGAGATTGCTCCGCGGGTGCGCGTCATGGACGAGGCGCAGAAGCTGGACCCGGAGATTCTGCGGCAGCTGTTTGAGCTGGGGCTGATGGCCATGGAGGCTCCTCTGGAACTGGGTGGCGCGGGCGCGTCGTTCTTCAGCGCGGTGCTGGCGGTAGAGGAGATTTCGAAGGTGGATCCGGCGGTCGCCGTGATTGTCGACGTGCAGAACACGCTGGCGGTAAATGCGATCCTGCGCTGGGCTACGCCCGACCAGCAGCGGATGTGGCTGCCGCGCATGGCGCAGCAGACCGTCTGCGCGTACGCGCTGAGCGAGGCCGGATCGGGTTCGGATGCGTTTTCGCTGGCGACTCAGGCGCGCAAAGACGGCGACCACTATGCGCTCACCGGACGCAAGCTGTGGATCAGCAACGCGCTGGAGGCGGACCTGTTTCTGGTGTTTGCCACCGTCGATCCGCAGGCCGGATACAAGGGCATCACGGCGTTTATCGTCGAGCGCGGCACGGAGGGGTTCACCGTCGGACACAAGGAAGACAAGATGGGCATTCGCGCGTCGTCGACCTGTGAGCTGCTCTTTGACGACTGCCGCGTTCCTGCGTCCAACGTTGTGGGCGAAGTGGGTAAGGGCTACAAGATCGCGATTGAGACGCTGAACGAGGGGCGGATCGGGATCGCAGCACAGATGCTGGGCCTGGCCGAAGGCGCGTGGTCGCATGCCGTGAAATACGCGAAAGAGCGCAAGCAGTTTGGCAAGGCGATCGCGGAGTTCCAGGCCGTTCAGTTTTCCCTCGCCGAGATGGCGACGCAGATTGAGGCGGCGCGGATGCTCGTCTACAACGCGGCGCGGATGAAAGGCGCGGGTGTGCCGTTCGTGAAGGAAGCGGCGATGGCAAAGCTGCTGGCTTCGCGCGCGGCCGAGGACGTGGCCAGCAAAGCGGTTGAAATCTACGGGGGTTACGGTTTTGTTAAGGACTACCCCGTGGAGAAGTTCTACCGTGATGCGAAGATCGGATCGATTTACGAAGGCACGTCGAATATGCAGTTGGCGACGATTGGAAAGATGATCCTCAGCGCATGAGGGGAAGCACAATGCTCGAAGACAACAAGGCGCTGGCCCGCCGCTGGTTTGAGCAGGTATGGAACCAGAAAAGCGAGGCTGCCATCGACGAGATGTTCAGTCCGCACGGTAAAGCCTACGGATTTCCTCAACCGGAATCGGTGGTCACTGGGCCGGAGGCATTCAAGCAGCTGCAGCGCGACTTCACCGGGGCTTTTCCGGACCTGCAGATCGTGATCGATGATCTGGTTGCCGAAGGCGATGTGGTCGCCGTGCGCTGGCATGCAGAAGCCACGCACAAAGGTCACCATCTCGGATTTCCTGCAACCGGCATGAGGGTGTCTGTCACCGGCTCATCCTTTTTCGCGGTCGAGCAGGGGAAAATCGTGGATGGCTGGAATCACATGGAGTTGACGGGGCTAATCCGGCGGCTCCAGCAAAGTTGAGGGGCGATGACGAGCGACGAGTTTCGGGATTCGTTGAACCAGAACGAACCGCCTGCGGGCCTTTCCGCGCCGCTTGCCGCCCTGTGGTGGGACGCCAGAAGCGAATGGGCGAGAGCCCACCGCCTCGTCGACGAGCTGGAAACGAAGGACGGCATGGCCGTCCACGCGTATCTGCACCGCAAAGAAGGCGCGGAATCGAACGCGAATTACTGGTACGACCGCGCGGGGCGCGCGCATCGGCGCGATGCGCTTAGCGACGAGTGGCAGGCGCTGGTGGAGGCGTTGCTGGTGCGCCGTGTTTGATCGTCACAGCGTGTAGCGTTCCGCGGTGATCATCTCCTCCGCAACCGCGCGGCCCAGCGCGACGGTGTTGATGGGGTCGTGCTTTGCGAGCCGCCGATAGATGGCCATCTGAGTCTTCAACATGTCGCCCTCGGCGATGGAACCGAGAATGCGCTCGGCTGAAGCCGAAATGATCCGGAACGAACGCGCGGCGGCCAACTGCGCGAGCGCGAT
>Ga0335075_10016282_pt1 | contig 11120 bp, 11 predicted proteins | sample Lox_Sample_24_FD_206723 | JGI IMG/M metagenome (GOLD analysis project Ga0335075, IMG submission 206723) | Soil microbial communities from Loxahatchee National Wildlife Refuge, Florida, United States - Lox_Sample_2.4 | ecosystem: Environmental > Terrestrial > Soil > Wetlands | place: USA... | reverse complement strand
CGTCCTGCGCCGGGGGTGACGGTCACGGTCAGGTCGTCGCGGCCGGCGACCGGGGCGACCTGCGCGGTCATCTTCGCGGAGAAGGCCAGCCAGGCGGCCGAGGGGCGGGGGCGGGAGGCGGGTGCGGGGGCGTGCGGGGTCGCGCTCATCAGGCGCTCCTTTCCAGGCAGGGAGGCTGGGTTAGATCTGGCGGCCGAGGGCGAGCGGGCGGACGGTCTTGCCGAAGGTCTTGGCGAGGGTGTCGGCGACCACGTCGCGGTCCTCGGCCGGCGCGACCCCGGCCAGGTTGGCCAGCGCGGTGTCCAGCCCGAAAATCTTCGTGATCTTGGCGAAGGCAAGCAGCTCGCGGAGCTGGGGTGCCCAGCCGGTCTCGCCGTTGGCCTGCCGGGTGGCGAGGTTGCGGGCGGCGGTGATGGCGCGGGAGTCGATGCCCAGCGACCGTGCGAGGTCGTAATCCGTGGCCACCTCGAACTGGAAGGTGAAGCGGCTGGACAGGGCCTCGGTCAGGACCGCCCCGTGCACTCCCGGGTTGTGGCCGGCTACCACGTAGAAGCCGTCGGCGGCGGTGATGGTCTCGCCCTTGTGCGCCTTGACGACTACCTCGCGCCGCCCGTCCATCGCCGGGTAGCAGACGGCCAGGACCGCCGGCGAGACGAGGGTGGCGTCATCGATGAACAGCACCCGGCCTTCCTGCATGGCCCTGATCAGCGGCCCGTAGATGAACTCGTACGTGCCGTCCGGCTTCTGGGTGTACTCACCGACGAAGTCCCCGACCGTGGTGTCGCCGTCGCCGGCGATGGTGATCAGGTCGGGGAAGGCCGCCTCGACCAGGCTCGTCTTGCCGGTACCGGGCGGCCCGGCCAGCAGGGAGGGGACGCCCTCGGCGCGCAGCGTGCGCAGCGCCTCGACATCGGCCATCCCGGCCAGCACGCGCGGCCGGTAGACCTGCCCTCCCGGGCGGGTGACCGGGCCAGGCGCGGCCTTCGGGGCGGCCGGCTTCGTGGCGGCCGGCGGCGCTGGCGAGGCTGGCGGGGCGGCCGGCTTCGGCGCGGCCGGCGAGGCTGCCGGCGGCGGCGCGGCAGGGGCGGCCTTGGGGGCTGAGGGGGCCTTGGGGGTGATGGCGGCGGCTGCGGCGGCGGTCGCGGGGTTGGCCTCGTAGCGCAGCGGCTTGCCCGTGATGCGGGCGGCCTCGGCCCGGTCGGCGAGGGTGGTCAGCGCGTTGCCGACCGCGCCGGCCGACCGGCCGAGGTCTTTGGCGATCTCGCCGACCGTGTGCGGGCCGGGCCGGGCGGCGAGCCACTCGGCAACCTGGCGGCGAAGCTGGCCGTTGCCGAGCCGGCCGCCCTTCGGGGCGGGGGCGGGAATAGCGGGGGCGGTCATCGGGAATACCTCCGGGAAAAGCGAGGGGCGGGGAATTGGGCGGGCGCGCGCTTCGCCATGACCCAGGTTATTAATTACCGGGAATTTCCCCCGGAATTTCCTGGGTACACGACGACGCTATCTCGCTTTTTCCGAGGCAGTCAACGCCTTTCCGCCTCGAAATCGCGTATTTCCTCGCTAATTTCCGCGCTATTCGTTACTCACTGCGCCTGAATTGATTACCGTCCGCCCTCGCGCCTTTCCGCTCGCGCCGGCCGCCTTTCCCACACCCGCCTCGCCGCCCGCCAGCCTCCTCGCGCGCCTGCCCTCACCTGGCCGCACGCCCTCGCGTGGCCGGGCGGGCGCGGGCCTGCGGGCACGGACCAGGGGGGCGAGGGCCGAATACTGAGCGGATACATTGCCACGGACAGGAGGCCGTGAATTAACGTACGTCACGCATCTGCGGCCCGCCATCCACTATTGTTATAAGAGCTTTGCGCTTATATAAGTCTGGGAGTCCACCGGAGGGTTTATTTTCCCCGCGTCCTGCGCATATGCCGCTACCGGGGTCCTCCCGTCTCAGCAGGGGGACTAACCGGAGTACGTATTAGCTGGCGGTGCGGCAGGGTGACAGGTTCGCAAATCCCGGTAAACGGTGTGCCAGTTTCGCTGACCGTCTTTGCTACCCGGGGAACTCCGGCGGCGGCCCTCCGCGCCCGGAGCAGGCGGCCCCGCCGCGAGCGGCCGGCCCGTGGCCGGCGAGCCCGTCCCGGTAGGTTGCCACGCCTTCGCGCTGCCTGTCGAGCCGCCGCCCGCGCCACGGCGCGTCCGCCGGGCAGTGCTCCGCGCAGGCACACCGCGACGGCAGCCGGCCTGCCCTCCGCGGACCCAGGGCGCCGGCCGACGGGGAGAGGGCCAGGGTCAGGCGGCGCGGGAGGCTCCGGGCGGCAGGCCCTCGCCAGTGCGGAGCTGGCGCAGCAGCTCGGAGGCGGCCTGGTTGGACACGCCGAGGCGGGCGCGCAGCGCGTCGCGGGTGATCGGCTGCCCGTGGGCGTCCTGGTGCTCGGCGGCGGCCCGCCGCGCGGCTATCAGGAGCGCCTCGTCCCCGCCGTCCCGGGCCTCGTCCCCGGAATCTTGCACCGGGGACGGCCGTCCCCGCCAGGACGGCTCGCCGGCTTCGCCGTCCTCGCCGGCGGCGGCGCGGGGGCGGCGGGCGGCGCGGCGCTCGATCATGGAGACCGCCACCAGGAACGCCACTGGCGGGACAGCGGCCACGATCCGGCCCCAGGCCGTCGGCTGCGCCTGGGCGAGGTTCGCCGCCAGGCTCAGCAGAACCCCGCCCGCGAGCACCACCGTCGGCCACGACAGCCGCCGGGTGACAACGCCCTGCTGCTTATCGCGCTGGCGCTCGCGGGCGGCCATTACGCAGGTCAAGTCGATGCAAACGGCCACAGCCCAGGACATCGGGCCGCCTTGGCCGTGCTCGGCGGCGGTGTCGCGGATGTGGGTGAACGACCCCGCCCCGGCGATCACCGCGAGCACGGTGACCGGCAGCGCGTCGGCGACCGCCAGCAGGCGGCGGCCCGCGCTCACGAGCCGTCCGGCCGTCCGGCCCGTCCCGGACGGGCCGGCGGGCCGTCCCCGCCCCGGCCCGGCCTCGCGCCGTTGCCGCCGTGCCCGAGCGGGGCCGTCCCGGTGAACGCTGACTTCTTCACGCCTGGTTGCCTCCTGAACGCATGGCCGGTCCTGACCCGCCGGCGGCTGCCGTGCCGCCGGCAACGAGGGAGGCGCGCCCCGGACTGGCCGGGGCGGAACTCCCCTCATCCCCCCGCACCTACAGAAATCGGGTTTTTGAGCCTGTTTTTCGCCGCCGGGCCGAAATTAGTTAGCAGAGAGGCAAAATAAGCTGTTTGTTACAGGAGTTTCATGTACCTGGCTTATACCTTTTTTGGTCCTTTCGTGTACCTGCCGTATATCTGGGGCCGTCTTTCCCCCGGTCCCGGCCCTCGCACGGCGGTGGTCCGCTAACCGTCGCTTTCACGCGCGACGCGGGCCTTGGGGGACCGGAGAAGCCTTCAACTTGCCCGCGGACGCGGGTGCAGCCGTTGCCGGGAGGGCGCTGGCACCCGGGGCGTCAGGTTGCGCCGCCGGTGTTCAGCGCCTGGGACTCCGCGACCCGGAACGCCGCCACGGCGGTCGTGAACAGCGGCGGCAGCACCCCGCCCGCACCCCCGGCACCCTGCCAGGTGACGTCCCAGGTGATCGTGGCCGTCGCCTGGAACGCGCCGCCCGGCTGCCCCGCGCTGGAACTCGTGTAGGTGTGCCCGCAGTCCGGCGACGCCGCCGCCGGGTTAGCGGCGCTCGTGTACGGGGTGCCCGCCCCTCGGCAGGTCACCGTCGACCCGTCGCCCGGGTGCCAGGTGACCGACACCGGGGTCGCGGTCGCGGTCACGCTCTCCCCCGGCACTGTCGCCGTCTTCGACTCCGGCACCCACTCCGCCGGATTAATCCACAGCCACGTCGGCAAGTTCGTCAGCTGCAAGTCCGCCTGGGCGGGGCTGGAGCGGATCACCGGACTCGGCAGCCCGAGGGTCTGCCGGGCCAGCGCGGCCAGCACCGCCGGGTCCGGCACCCCCGGCCCGGCGGCAGGAGCGCCCGCCGGGGCAGCCCCGATCGGGCAGGCCAGCGTCTGCACCGTCACCTGGCAGCCCGCCGGGACGCAGCCGAACGTTTTGTTCACCGTCCCCGCGCACCCGCCCGCCACGCCGCCGGCGGCGGTCCCGGCCGCCGGCTGAGCGCCCGCCTGTGTGCCGGGGCTGGCCGGGGCGCCGGCCGACGCGCCCGACCCGGCCGTCACGTCGCACTGCGGCGCGTACGACTGGCCGCAGGTCACGTTGCCGTACGGGTTCACCCCGCCCGGCCCGCCGCCGGCCAGCGCCGCTTGCTGCCCACCCGCCAGCAGCATGACTGCCAACGCGGCAGCCAGCACGAGGGCGCGAGCGCGGGTCAGCACGACCCGGTCTTTTCTACTACGAGGTAGGTCACTTTCCAGGTGCCGTCGAACGGCTGCACCTCGGCGCTGATCGCCTGCCGACCAGGTGCCTCCCCTGCAACGGGCTTCCCCGACTTGGAGTAGGCAACGGCACCAGAATCGTCGGAGCAGTCGGTGACCTTGGCCTCGGGCGTTCCCAGCGTCGTCTTCGACATCGTCACGGCCAGGTCGTGCGACGGCACGCCCCGGGTCACGATGCCCTCCCGGTAATTCTGGTACAGGCCGTGGATCAGCAGTTCCAGCGCCGAGCCCGCCGCGTAGTGCGCCAGCGACGGCGACTGGTAGTCCGCCGTCCGCGACGCGGCGAAGAACGCCTGCCACATGCCCAGGTACGCCTGCCGGGCCAGCACCTGCGGATCACCAGTCGCAGCCGTGCTGGCCGGGGCCGACACCGTGCGGTCCGGGAGCACCGTCGACTGCGTGGCGGGCGTGCCCGAGGCGCACCCCGCCAGCCCGGCCGCCGCGCAGCACGCGAGGATCGCCGCGCGCAAGGTTCTCCTGGTGCCGCGCAACCCCGGCCACCTCCTGATAGTCGCCGAACCCCGGAGGTGACTACCGTCATAGCACCCTGGTGGATAGCACTTCAAAGTGCCATCGATCGCACCTCGCGGTAAGGTCCGTGCGCCAGCGCCCGCGATCCGGCGCGAGCACGGCCGCTGACCAGCGCCTCCGCCAGCCAGCGGCCGGCGCGGCCAGGACTGCCGCGTTACGCGATTTTCCGGAGCTGCCCGTGTCGGCTGCTGTGCCTGTGGTCGGCCAGGCGGGCTGGAGAGGCGTTTACCGACGCCGGCTCGCGCTGTACCCGGAACCGCCGGCGCGCGCACGTCACGAGCGGCTACTCTGCGCGGGGATGACCGCGCCGGTGCGGGCATCATGACTAGTGACGCGGGACTTGGGGCCTTGGGAGGATCTGGGTGGCACAGGGCAGGCACCGCGCCGGGACCGACCGCGCCTTCCGCCTGATCGTGACCGGCGGCGGAAGCGGCGGCCACACCTACCCGGCCCTGGCGACGGTACGCGCGCTGCGGCCCCGCCTGGAGGCGGCCGGCCGGGAACTCACCGTCACCTGGGCGGGAACCGCGGGCAGCCTCGAAGAGCGCGTAGCGCGCGGCGAGCTGATCCCTTTCCAGGCCATCGCGACCGGCAAGCTGCGCCGGGCCGGCAACCCGCTGCTCATGCTGACGCCCGCCAACGCCCGGGACATGGCCCGGGTGCCCGTCGGCGTCTTCCAGGCACGTGCGGTGGTGCGGGAGTTCCGGCCGGACGCCGTGCTGGCGACCGGCGGGTACGTCGCTATCCCGGTCGGCCTGGCCGCCGCCTGGTGCCGCGTCCCCCTGGTGGTGCACGAGCAGACCACCCGCCTCGGCCTCGCCAACCGGGTCCTGGCCGGCCGCGCGACCGTCATGGCCGTATCGGCGGACTCCACCCTGAACCTGCTCCCGCCGCATGCGCGGGCCGCCGCCGTGGTCACCGGCAACCCGGTACGCGCTGAGGTGCTGACCGGGGACGCCGGCAAGGCCCCGGCCGCGCTCGGCTGGACCGGGATGGCCCCCGGCCTGCCGGTGGTGTACGTAACCGGGGGCGCGCAGGGGGCGGCTCAGGTTAACGACGCGGTCACGGGCATCTTGCCGTGGCTGTTGGAGCGGGCGAACGTGATCCACCAGTGCGGGGAGAACCGGACGGCATCGGTGCGCGAGGCGGCCGGGCAGCTGCCCGCCGCCCTGGCGGGCCGCTACCTGGTGACCGGGTTCGTCGGGCCGGAGCTGCCCGACGTGCTGGCGCTGGCGGACGTGGTCATCTCGCGCAGCGGGGCGGGCACGATCGCGGAGCTGACCGCGCTCGGCAAGGCGTCGGTGCTGATCCCGCTGCCCACCTCGGCCGCCGACGAGCAGCGGCACAACGCCCGCCACCTGGCCTCCCTCGGCGCGGCACTCGCCCTGGACGGCGACGTCACCCCGGACACTCTCAAGGCCGCGCTCGGGCCGCTGCTGGCCGACCCCGCGCGCCGCGCGGCTGTTGCCGCCGGGGCGCGGGCGCAGGGCCGCCCGGACGCCGCCGAGCGGCTCGCTGACGCGGTCCTGGCCGCCGCCGGGCACACGGGCGCGGTTCCCGGCGGCGGGGCGGCAGTGCGCCGCTTACGGGCGCTGCTGGCGGGCTGCCTCCTCGATGAGCTGCGCGCAGGCGCTGAAGGCGTCCGCGTCCTGGCCCCACGGGTCGGGCACGTCGCGTCCTTCGGCGTACAGGCGCAGCTCGGGGCTGGCGCGGTTACCCGCGAGCGCACGTAGTTCGGCCAGGACGGCGCGGTCCATGGCCAGGACGAGGTCGGCCCAGTCCAGCATCTGGGCGGTGACCTGGGCGCCGAGGTGGCCGGCCAGGTCGTAGCCGAGGGCTGCGGCGGCCTGGATCATGGCGGGGTGGGCGGGCCTGCCCTGGTGCTTGCCGGCCAGCCCGGCCGACCGTACCTCGGTGCCGGGCGGGCCGTGGCGGGCGAGGGCCGCTGCGCCCAGCGGCGAGCGGCAGTGGTTGCCGAGGCAGACCACCAGCACCCGCCGCGAGCCGGCCTGGGCGGCGCTCACCGCAGCGCCTCGCGCAGCAGCCCGGCCACGCGGGCGGCGTCGCCGGGGCCGAGGGCGGGGTGGAATGGCAGGCTGAGCACCTGGCGGCCGGCCAGCTCGGTACGGGGCAGTGGCCGGTACCAGGCGGCGAAGGCGGGCTGTTCGTGGTTGGGCGGGTAGTGGACGCCGACGCCGGCCCCGTGGGCGCGCAGCAGGGTGAACACCTCGTCGCGGCGGGCCGCGACGCGGACGACGCAGTTGAACGGGACGGTGCGGTCAATGTCCACGTCCACGAGGGTGACGCCGTCGAGCCCGTCGAGGGCATCCCGGTAGGCGCGCCACAGCCGCTGGCGGCGCTGGGCGGTTTCCTCGAAGCAGGCGAGCTGGGCGCGGCCGATGGCCGCGTTGACGGCCGGGAGGTGAGCGCGCAGCCCGAAGGTCTCGACGGTATAGCTGACGGCCGCTGAGCGCTGGTCTCGGGACTGAGTGATGCCGAGGTCGCGGACGGTGCGGGCGCGCTCGGCCTCGGCGGGGCCGCGCGGGACCAGCGCGCCGCCCTCGCCGCAGGTGAGGTTCTTGATCGGGTCGAAGGAGAAGCAGGTCAGCGCCCCGGTGCTCCCGACCCGCCGCTCGCCGGCGAAGGAGCCGAAGGCGTGCGCGGCGTCCTCGATCACGGTGATGCCCCGGTCCGCCAGCTCGGCCGCGATGCTCGTCAGCTCGACGGCCCGGCCGCCGTACAGGACGGGCAGGACCGCGCGGGTGGCGGGGGTGAGCGCTTCGTGGATGTCAGCGGCGGTGACGCACAAGGTGGCGGGGTCGGCATCGGCGAACCGGGGCACCGCGCCGCAGGCGAGGACCGCCTGGACGGTCGCGCAGAAGGTGAACGAGGGCACCACGACTTCGTCGCCGGGGCCGATCCCGGCGGCGAGCAGGGCGATGTGCAGGGCGGCGGTGCCGAAGGAGACCGCGACGACGTCGGGGACGCCGAGGAACGCGGCGAGTTCCCGTTCGAATGCCTCGGTCTCCGGCCCGTGGGTGTAATGGCCGCTGGTCAGCACCCGGGCGACGGCGGCGGCCTCACGCCCGTGCAGGTACGGCAGGGCGTTGCGGCTGATCGCGTCCTGCCCTTCGGGGAGTTCCACGGTCAGGCGGTCCACGTGCCTGCTCCTTCCACGGTGGCGGCCGGCTGCTCCGCGGGCAAGGAGGCGGGGCGGGGTCCGGCGGCGAGGGTCTCGGTGTACTTGGTGAGGTAGACGCCGGGCTGGTAGGCCAGCGCGGCGTGGTCGACGGGCGCGCCGAACATGCCGGCCAGCGCCTGGCCGACCAGGTCGGCGCCGGCTTCCTCCGACAGTCGGAACGCGCCGGCGAACCGGGCGTTGGCCTCGATGAACGCCACCCGGGGACCGAGTCCGTCGTCGCGGATGATGCCCTGGACGCAGCACGGACCGGCCGCGCCGATCGCTGTGAGGACCCGCCGGGTCAGCCCGGCGGCTTCCTCGTCGCGGAAGGTGGCCGACACCACCGACAGGCCGCCCTTGACCAGCAGCCGCCACCGCAAGATGACCGACGCGCGCCCGTCCCGTCCGGCCAGGCAGTCGGCGGTGAACTCCCGGCCGGGCACGCGCTCCTGGATCACCGGGTCCGGGGCCAGCTCGCACAGCACCGCCGCCTGCCGCCGCTCGGAGCAGAAGTACACGCCCTTGGACCCCTGGCCGTAGCGGGGCTTGACCACGAGCGGGACGCCGTCGGGCACCTGGCTGACCTCGTGAGGCAGCCAGGTGCGCGGGACGGGCAGGCCGTGCCGGACCATGGCCGCGCAGAAGGCGGCCTTGTCCAGGCACGCCTGCGCGCCGCCGGCGTCGGGCAGCCAGGTGCGTACCCCGAGCCCGGCCAGGTCGTGGCGCATGCGGATCAGCGCGGGCAGCTCGTGCTCGACGGAGGAGAACAGGGCGGCAGGCCGTAGTTCCTGGCACAGGCCCAGCAGTTCCGCCGGGTAGCCGGGGCTGTCCGCGCTAGCGGTCACCCGGGGGATGATGCCGGGGATGAGCAGGCCGGGGGCGAGCGGGTCGGCGTCCGCACCGATTACGTCGATGCCGCGCTTGAGCAGGCTGACGGCCAGGTCGAACCCGGGCGCGCCGCCCACCCCGGTGACCATGATCCGGCTGCGGCCAGCGCTGCTCATGATGCCGCCTCGCTGACGGCGGCGAGGCTGATGCGCGGGAGCCGGGCCTGGCGGTTGCGCAGCAGCGGAGCCCACCGGCCTGGGTTGTCCCGGTACCATTCCACTGTCTGCGCCAGTGCCTCGGCGAACGGCCGCTGCGGAGCCCAGCCCAGGGTGGTGACCTTCTCGCAGGTCATGGAGTAGCGCAGGTCGTTGGCCCGCCGGTCCGGGACGTACTCCACCTGGTCCGGGGGCGCGCCGCAGGCGTCCAGGAGCAGCGCGGCCAGGTCGCGGTTGGCCAGCTCGGTGGTCCCGGCGATGTTGTAGACCTCGCCGGGCGTCCCGTCGCGCAGGACCAGGTCGATGGCCGCGCAGTTGTCCTCGACGTGCAGCCAGTTGCGGACGTGCTCACCTTGCCCGTGCAGGGTGATCTTGCCGCCCTTGAGGAGGCTGGTGACCGAGCGGGGGATCATCTTCTCCGGGTGCTGGCCGGGGCCGTAGTTGTTGGAGGAGCGGGTCACGCACACCGGCACTCCGTAGGTCTGCCAGTACGACAGCGCGACCAGGTCCGCGCACGCCTTGGACGCCGCGTAAGGGACCGAGGGGGCAAGCGGCGCGGACTCGCTGGCCGCCCCGTCGGGCAGTGGCCCGTACACCTCGTCGGTGGACACGTGCACGAACCGGGCGACCCCGGCCGCCCGCGCCGCCTCTAGCAGCACGTGCGTGCCGAGCACGTTAGTGGCCAGGAAGTTGCCCGCCTCGAAGAACGAGCGGTCCACGTGCGACTCCGCCGCGAAGTGGACCACCGCCGTGTGCCCGTCCACCAGCCCGGCGACCAGGTCGGCGTCTAGGATGTTGCCCTCGGCGAAGGCCAGCTTCGTGGACAGGAACGCGTCGCCGAGGTTCTCCCGGCTGCCTGCGTAGGTCAGCGCGTCGAGCACGGTGACCCTGTTAACGTCGGCGGCGGCCAGCAGCCGCCGCACGAAGTGCGACCCGATGAACCCCGCGCCGCCGGTGACGAGTACGTCTAGCATGCCTTCTCACCTTGCCTTGTGCTGGCCTGCCGCCAGGCAGGCGGAGTAATCGGGCAGCAGCCCGGCCTCCAGGGACTCCCGCAAGCCGGGAGCGCTAGCGTCGCGCGGTGACATGACCGGGGTAATCTCCGGCGGCCACGCGATGCCGATGTCGGGGTCGAGCGGGTTCACGCGCCGCTCAAGTCCCGGGTCGTTGGGGTGGGAGAGCAGGTAGACGACGGCCGAGCCGCCGGCAAGGGACAGGAAGGCGTGCCCGACGCCGGGCGGGAGGACCAGGGCAGCCCGCCGGCCCTGGCCGAGCCGCTCAGCGTGCCAGGTGCCGAACGACGGCGACCCGGCCCGCAGGTCCACTGCAACGTCAAGCACCTCCCCGGCTACGCAGGCCACCACCTTGGCCTGGGCGGGCGGGACAGCGGTGACCGCGATGCCGCGCAGCGCGCCCCGCACCGACACCGAGCAGTTGACCTGCGCGACCTTGAAGGCGTGCCCGGCCGCCCGGAGGTCGGGTGCTCTTAAGTACTCGAAGAACCCGCCGCGTTCGTCGGCCGAGCCGGCCGCCTCGATCAGCAGCGCGCCCGGGATCTCCAGGGGCTGTATGCGCTCGTTCATCAGGGACTTCCTTTCTTGCGGCGTCCGCTGTGCGGAGAACATCCGGTTATGACTCTGTTGGTCTGTTTACAGACCTATGAGAACATGCCGGATCAGGTGTGTAAACAGACCAACAGTGGATAGGCTTGAGGTTCGTGAGCGACGTGACGGACGGCAGGTCATTGCAGTTGCGGATCGCCGACGCGATCCGCGCCGGGATCGCCTCGGGCCAGTACCCGCCGGGCTCCAGGCTGCCGGGCCTGCCGGCGCTCGCGCAGACCTACAAGGCGAGCCTGGTGACCGTCCGGCTGGCGCTCGCCCGGCTCCGGCAGGAAGGACTGATCATGTCCCAGCAGGGCGTCGGCAACTTC
>Ga0335075_10016280_pt1 | contig 11120 bp, 7 predicted proteins | sample Lox_Sample_24_FD_206723 | JGI IMG/M metagenome (GOLD analysis project Ga0335075, IMG submission 206723) | Soil microbial communities from Loxahatchee National Wildlife Refuge, Florida, United States - Lox_Sample_2.4 | ecosystem: Environmental > Terrestrial > Soil > Wetlands | place: USA: Florida... | reverse complement strand
GAGCGCGAGGACGTTGCGCGCGCCGCGCCCGCGCAGGCGCTGCGGCAGCAGGCCGTGTATCAGCACCGCGAGCAGTGTGCTGAGCAGCACGTTCGCGAGCAGCAGGATCAGCACCACGAAAGCCGCAGCGGGCAGCGATGCAGGCTGCAGCCAGCGGCTGACTGGAATGAGGAAATCCACGCTCACGGCGTGAGCTCCATGCCGCGCCGGCGCAAGAGCGTGAGTGGCGCACGGTGGTCGACCTCGATACCACATTCGCGCAGTAGCGCGAGCGGTGGACGGTGGTCGATGGACACCTCCATGACGCTGAAGCCGGCCGCTTCGAGCCCACCATTCACGCCATGGGTGCGCAGGATGCCGTCGATGCGCTCCAAAAAGCCGCGCGCCGTGGCGGGGCCGGCAAGCGGCAGCAGGATGAGCATGCCGGCCACCAACGGGCCGAAAGGCTCGCGCCAGTAGAGGTCGAGGCCGCGGCGGGCGCCAAAAACCGCATCGAGCACGGCTGCTTTGGCACCGTCCGTGTGGGCCCGCAGCACGATCAAGGCGGAGCGTACGCCGCTGCGCTCGTGCAGGCGCTGCAGCTTGATGAGCTCGTGGGCGAATAGGGCCGGGCAGTCTGGCAGCGAACGGTGCAGGTCGGCGGTCTGCGCGGCCGCCCAACTTTCGTCGGCGAAGTACTGCAGCATGGCAGTGGCGACGGTGAGGTTTTCCTTGGTCAGGGCGAGCAGCGGCAGATCGCGCACGGCGAGCACACCCAGCGCATCGCCGGCGGAGTTGATCAAGGGGAAGACTGCGCGATAGCACCCGCCCTGCTCGAGGTCGGCGAGCTGATCGATGCTGTGGTAGGCGGTCTGCTCGTGCTCGATGGCATAGGTGAGCAGCGGGTCGCTGCGCACCAGTGCGGCGGGCGGACCGAGAGCGGCGAGCGGCGCATCGCTCAGCCGCCCGTTGCGGTACAAGTGCAGCGCGGCAGTCTCGAAGCGACAGTATTGCGCCAGCAGTTGCAGCAGCGCGTTGCCGCCCTCCGCGCAGATACCAGCGTGAGTCTCGGCGCTCAGGGTGCGCAACGCTTCCAGGGCGGCGCGCAGCGTGACGGGTTGCGTGATGAGCGCCTCTTCGAGGCGGTCATGCGAGAGGCGGGTGATGAAGAACGCCCGGGTCAGCGACTCGAGGCGCTGCTCGGTGTAATCCGTGCGTGCGTGGCCCGCTTGCAGCCGCTCGCGCGAGCGCGAACGGTATTGCCCGGCGCTCAGGGCCGCGAGCGCGCCGCCCGCCAGTTGGATGAGCGGTGGCGCCTGGCCGCTGATGCCGAGCCGGTGGGCGATGACGCCGGCGGCGGCCAGCACGAGGGTGGCGAGCGCGGCAGGGGCGAGGCCGTGGCGCAGTCCGAGCAGCAAGGGGATCAGCCACAGCCAGGGATACGGCGAGACGGTGAATGGCTTGGCCTGAAAGAGCCACACGGCCAGCGTCAGACCGGCGAGCGGCAGCAGCACGACTTCCGCCCACACGAAGAGCCCAAAGCGCTGCTCGATGCTGTTGTCCATGCTCAGTGGTCTCGGGGTCAGGTCAGCAGGCGCTTGACGAGTCCGGCGAGTGTCCGCTCTGAAAGTACCGCCAGCCCCTCGCGGCTGCCGCCGCTTGCGGAGGCCGCGCCGCTCCAGATGATCTTGCCGGACTGCAGGTCGAGCAGACGCACGGTGAAGCCCACCGCGGGCTGGCCGTCCAGGCCGATCTTGTAGTCCCACTCGTCGACGCTGCCGAGCACGGCGTAGCGCGCCTCGTGGCGCCGAGCCCAGTCGAGCGCCTGCCGCTGATCGTCGGCGCCGTTGTCGATCGGCAGCGGCCCGCTGCCGTCAGGAGCGGGTGGCAGGAGCAGGCGAGGCAGACCCTGCGCGCCGAGCAGCGCGGCCAGTTGTCGCTGCACGCGTTCGCCGGCGTATGGCGTCGAGGTGTTGTTGATCGGCGCCGGCACGCACCACACGGCCTCTCTGTCCAGACGGGGGGAGGGGGCGGTGTCGAACCGAGTGGCGGCGCAGCCGGACAAGCCGAGCGCGGTCAGCAGGAAGAGCGTCCAGGTTGTCGCTTTGGATGAGGGTGTCATGGCCGATCTCGTTCAGTACGTTGGGGTGAAATAACGGCGATAGCGCAGCGTCGCGGCTGTCGTGCGTCCGCTGTGCGTACCCACGTTGTTCTCCAGGCTCAGGCTCAGAGACAGGTGGTCGGAACCGAGCACGGGCATGGCGGCGCCGGCGGTCAGATCGTAGCCCTCGCCGCTCATGCTGTTGGCGCACAGGTCCGCGTCGGCGTAGGGAAGCAGCCGCGCGGTGAACGTGGTTGCGTACTGCATGTTGAAATGGCCGCCGCCGCAGATCTGCACGAAGCTGTCGGGAACGAAGAAATCCGTTGCCGCCGTCCGGTCCGCCGGTACGAGCGGTTGCAACTGGCTGGGCAGATCGGCGGCGCGATCATAATGAGCGCCGCTCAACGAGGCATGCAGGGTGAGGTCGGGCGGCGAGAGCCACAGCAGGTAGTCGCCATCCAGCGAGAATCGCTGCACCGTGCCCAGAGCGCCGCCGCCCTGCGCCCGCAACCGTCCCGCTTCGAGCTGTAGCTGCAGACCCGCGCGCGGCGTCAACCGCACGCTCGCGTTGCCGTCGATGCGGTCCTCCAGCCCGGCGACGCTGAGCGCCGCGGTGTCGAGCGGCTGCGCGCCCGCGGTGGCCGCAAAGTCGGTCGCGAGGATGCCGCTCCAGCGTCTTTGCCACGCGATGCCTTCGCGGGACCAGGCGGCGAGGTCTCGCCCCGCGCCGAGATCGAATGTGAGCGTGCCGAGCCCTGTGGCGTGCTGCCAGGCCAGCAGCGCGGAACGGCTGAGGGACGGTACGGTCCCGAGTTGCGTGCTGTCGACGACAAGCTGTCGGGTAGTGTCGAGCCGGATATCGAGCCGGTCGCGGCCTCCCAGCCACTGGCTCGCCTGCAGGTTCGCGCCCGCGGCGAGCAGCCCGCTCCACCGGGTTGCGGTGGCCGCCGCGCCGAGGCTGTCCGCGCTCGGCACGGCCAGCTCGTCGAACTGCTGTTGCAGTTGTGTATCGTCCGGCGCGTCCTCGAGCCCCCGGTAGGCGGCGCTGAGGGCCAGCGAATTCCAGCCCAAGTCCGTCGCCGCAGCCACCCGGTCACGGCGCGGCAGGCGAGCGTCGCGTCTGCCCAGCAAGCGCGCGATCGCGGCGCTGTCGTGTGTCGCCACGGCCTGCGCGAGCTGCGCCCAATCCGGCGGTGCATCGTGCAGAAAGGCCCGCAGACGCCACCAGCGGGCCAGAGGATAGGCCTGCTCACCGAGCATCCAGGCCAACACCGTCACGCGCGCCTCCTGGGATTCGGGCTCGCGGGCGAGTCTTTCGATGGCGCGGCGTGCGGGATCGCCGGGTGCGAGGGAGGCGGCGAGCCCGGCCAGGGCGCGCAGGCGCCGCTCGATCTGCCCGCTGTCCGCTGGCGCGGCGGCGCGGCGGGCAAGCAGATCATAGGCCCGCCGGCGTAGCTGCCAGGCTGCCTCGGGCCGGTCCGCCTGCTCCAGGGTGTCGGCATAGTCCAGCAACCACAGCGGGTCGTTTTTTCGGCTGGGCCACTGCGCCTGCAGCCAGGGGAGGGCGCGCTCGGGTTGGTCGAGCGCCGCATACAGGGCGGCGATCGGCGCCCACAGTTGCGGCGCCCCGCCGGCGCGGTGGGCCAGCCGATACAGACTCGACGCGAGCGGCGTCAGGTTGCCGCTGTCGATGAGCAGCCAGAGATAGCCGGCGAGCAGGTTGTCGTCACCGGGGCTCAGGCGCAGCGCGTGGCGGTAGGCGGCGACCGCGGCGCGGTTGCGCCCCTGACCCGCGCGCAGCTCCGCGAGGCTGGTCCAATAAGTGGGCTCGGCGGCGAACGCGGCTGCCTGCCCGGCGCCGAGCGCGGCAAAGGCGCGGGCCAGCCATGGAGTGGCCGGCTGCAGCGAAGAGGCGATGTCGAGCATGGACAGGAACAGGGCGGGGTAGTGCGTTTGATTCCACCCGCGCTCGGCGATCGCGAAGGCCCGTCGCGGACTGCGGTACTCTTCGGCATACACCACGCGCTGATAATCGGCGGCATCGGCCTGCTGCGTGTTGATCAACGCCTGCGCGGCCCGGGCGGCCAGCGGGTAGCGTCCGAGCAGCCAGGCAAGCTCGCTCACCGTTTCCCAGTAGGCAGTGTCGGACCCGCGCGCGCGGGATCGGGCGGTGAGCAGGGCGTCCAGCGCCTGCGGCAACCGGCCCTGTACGTACTCGATCGTGGCTATCGCCAGCATGACCTGCGGACCGGGGCCGTAGCGTTTGCGGTAACGCTGCAAGGTGTCGAGCTCGCGCGCGGGCTCGCCCAGTGAGCCGTAGATCACTGCCTGCTCCCACAACACTTGCGGCGCGGGATGGCGCGCGAATTCGCGCCGGAGCTCGCGTATGGCCTGTTCCGGCTCGCCGGTGTCGAGATAGAGACCACTCAACATGCTGCGTTGCGCGGGCGTGGCGCGGCCCAGGCGGATGAGCTCGCGCAGCAAGACGACGGCGCGGCTCTCGTCCCCCAGCCCGACGGCCAGGTCGAGGGCGGGCTGCAGATAGCGGGTCTCGTGCAGGTCGAGCGCGAGGCGGCAGAGCGCCGCGAGCGCGGTCTGCGGATGGTTGCTCCAGCGGGCCGCCTGGGCCAGACGGGCGAGCCATACGCGCGAGCGCGGCCGCGCCCTGACCGCGCTTTGTGCCAGCGCGTAGGCATCGTCGACCTCCCCGGCGCCGATGAAGGCTTGCCAGGCGAGGTCCCAATCCTGAGCCCGGAAGGGGTGCGTGAAGGCCACGGGCGCGTGGGCGGCGGAGGCCGGATCCGAAAAGCGGCCGATCGCCAACAGCACCAGTACCGCGTACAGGTGGATCGGCCGGCACGGTTGTGGGCGCGGCGTGATCACGGTGTCTCGCGCCCAATGAGTCGCCGCGCATACCCGGCGGCTGCGCTGCTCGCGTCCGCCTGCAACGCGAGCCGGGTCATTTGCCGCCAGAGCGCGGCGGAGGCCGGTACCAGAGCCAGCTCGTCCTGCGCGAAGGCGAGGGCGTCGCCGGGCCGGCCGGCGGCAAGCAGCGCCGCGATTGCGTCGTGGAAGGCCTCGAGGCGCAGCGCCGCATCCGGTGTTTGAGTGATGATTTGCCGATAGAGGCGGGCGGCGGCTCGGTACTGTCCCAGCGCGGCGACGTTGCGGGTCACCTGCAGCAGCTCGAATGCGCCCATGCGCGGCGCCAACAGCAGGACGTCGCGCGTGTAGGCGTCTGCCAGCTCGGCATGGCGCCTCGAAGCCGGTCGCGCCGCGCCGATCTCGGCTTGCAGCAGCCGCAGCCGCAGCAAGGCGATGTTGGGCGGCAGTGCCGCAATTCCCTGCTCCAGCCAGGGCGCGAGCGCATAACGCGACAGGGATATGTCGCCCGCCGCCAGTGCCTGCTGGGCGAGAAGGCTGCGGGCGTCGCCGGCCGCGGGATCCGCCAGCACCATCAGGCGCAGATAGGCCAGCGTCGCGGCGTCCGGTCGTGACTTCTGGCGCAGGTTGCTTTCGATGTAAGCCCTGGGATAGAGGAATGCCAGCGTCGCGACAGTGGCGAGAATCAGGCTTGCCCGCAGCCAGAGTGGCGCGAAACGCTCGCGCGGCAGCGGCTCCCGCGCGTGCGCACGGCGCTCGGGAGCAGCGTATGAAGTTACGTCAGCGGTCGGTAGCGTGATCGATCGCATCGCTCAGCCCCGACAGGTGATGTCGACACGCGCCCGATGAGCCGTCAGTTGGAAGCGCAGATCGCCGCGGCCCTCGTTCTGGTCCTCGTTCTGGTCCTCGTTCTGGCCTTGGCGCTCGCGGCCGTCGATGAGGGTACGGCAGTGCGCCGCGTTGCCGAGCGTGAAATCCAAGGGCACTTCCGCCTGCAGACTCAGCTCGAGCGTCCCGGGCTTGCGCTCGAGGGCATCGATCAGACCGTTGGCGCTTCGCAGATAGGGTTGGTCCGGGGGAGCGGCCTGCAGGTAGAGCTGTGCCTCGCCGCCGGGACCGAGGTGGATGTAGCGGCTGCCGTCGAAGTCATCGAAGCCGGCTACGTTGCGTGAGCGTGCGAGATCGGGATACCCCAGCGCGGCGGGAACGCGCAGCTCCTGATCCGGGCCGTAGCCGCGGGCGAGAAAGCCATCGCCGGTGAGCGCCATGCCGGCGGATGCGAAAGCAACGGCGATGCGGCTGTAGGTGGCGGCAAAAACCGGCGCCGCCGGTTGCGCTTCCGCCCAGCGGTAGACCTGCAGGAGCTCCTTCAGTGCGCAGGCCCGCTCGCCCGCGAAGTAGTGATAGTAGATCTCCATTGCGGTCAGCCGGCGCGGCCGATCGGTCATCTGCATCGTCTGAATGACCTGGCTGTAGCCGCAGTAAGGCGGCTGCCAGCCATGGGTGAATTGCTCCTCGTCCGCGATGGGCGAGTACACCTGGAAATACGCTCCTTTCCACACGCCGAGCGGCACGACGTTGGTCAGCGAGGGATGGGCCCTGGTGATGGTGCTGTTGTAGCCATTGATGTTCTGCAGTCCGTCGCGATAGGCGATACCGAGGACCGCGGCGCTGGGGTTGGTGTCGCCCGACCATTGAATGACGCGTACCCGCTTGCCGGGCGGGGCAAGCAGGCGGTTGATGACATCCGCCGAGCCGGTGACTTCCATCTCCGGGCTGAAGCGGTAGTCCGGCACCGGCAGGTTGTAGCCGTATATGAGCGCGAGGCCGTGGTCGCTCGCATCGCCATCGATCGTATTGGCGCCCTTCTTCATGTGCAGTCCCACCGACAGCCCGGGGTCGCGCTCGAGCGCCGGCCAGTCGAACGGGTGGGAGTAAGTGTGTGTGCCGATCTGCACCCAAGGCAGGCTGAAGATGCGGCGGGCGATGGGCCGCAGCGTGGCGACTTCAGCCGGTGGATACAGGCCGTGGTCGATGAACGCCGAGGCAATGACCGAAGCGGTGACCGGCAGGGGGAAGCGCTCCAGTACCTGGTCCAGGATCACCTCGGCCGCCGGCTCACCGCGAAAGGCACCGATCCAGGAGGCGGAGGAGAATCCGTCGCCGTCGATGAGGCCGAAGAGCAGCCGGCGGCCGCTGGCGGTGGTGTAGTCGTAGACCGGCGCGTCCGGCAGGCGCAGCGCAGCGCGAAAGAAGCGGAACGGATCGAGAATCCAAACGGACTGGGCTTCTCCGTCCCGCAGGTCACCCTGGGGGAGGCTGCGGACCACGTAGGGAGCGAGCGCATAACCGCCCCAGGGGGTGATTGCGGCGGCGATTTCCATGCTGCCGTCGACGCTCACTTCGAGCAACGGGGTGCCCGGCGCAGCGAGTTGAATCGGGTTGAAGTCCGGCGCGCTGGGCAGCGCCGGACTCTCGAAGCCGAAATAGCCGCCGTCGACGTGTGCAATGCGCGCCCCGTGCAGGCCGGCGGGTGGTTGCTTGCCGAGGCGCAGGCCGAGCGGCCCGAGGTCGCCGGCGCCGGCCGGCATGCCGAACCCGCCGAGGACCGCCACGGGCACACCGGCCGCGATCTGCGCGCGCAGCCAGCGCCAGGTGTCGGCCGCATGCAGGAACTGATCGGCATCGAACCAGGTGACGATACCGGCGACCTGGCCGGTGAGCGGACCTGAGGGAAGCTGATCGCGGCTGACGTCGATTTCGCGCGTGGTGTACCCGAGGTGGTTGAGCGGCATGGCCGCGTACCAACTCAGCCTGTTGCTCAGAGTGTCGCCTCCGCCGTCGTAGAGCATGAGCACCTCTCGCGGCAGCGGCGTGATCGTGCTCACGCCGACGATGTCGAGCGCGGCACTGCTCACGTAGGGCACGATCCCGTCGCTCTCGATGTGCCGGGCCACGCGCACGGCTTGGGCGTGCTCGGCGGCGGGCAGGTAGTCGATCGCTATGGCCGTCAGCCCCAGTTTGCGCACGCCCTCGAGTCGCGTGAGCAATTGTCGGCTCTCGGAGGGGCTCACCGCCACATACCGGCCGCTGCGTTGATTCCATCCGCGGTACAGGGACTCGGCGGCCACGCCAACGACACCCTCCTTGTCGGTGAGCGCATCGAGCAACTCGAAGCCACGGTTGAGTATGAATTGTCCCTGGGGGTCGGATTGGTGTACCGCCCCGATGAGCGCAATCAGCCCCTTGCGGTAGCTCGCGCGGGCGACGGCCGTGTCGCTGGCGAGCCGATAGCTGTCCAGCGTATCGAAGAAGAAATTGCGGTAGCCCCGCGCGCGCAGCGGCGCGAAGACGTGATCGAGGTAGAACGCGCGGCAGGCCGGACTGGCCTGATCGACGATCCAACTGTTCCAGGGACGGTTCTCACCCAGTCGGCATTGCGCCGGCATGGCGGCGGCAGCCGCGGAGTCCTTCGCGACCTCGCCCAGCGACACGTAGGCGAAGACCGCGGTGTGCGCCCCCGCCAGAGTCTCCGGTTGCGCCACGGCATCCGGCTGGACCACCACCCAGTCGAAGTCGCGCAGCACAGCGACAGGAGGGTGTTGGCCGTAGAAAAATGCCACGGACGGTTGCGCGTCCGCGCAGGCGGCGGGGATCCTGACCAGCAGCAACAGAACGAGGATGACCAGCGGCGGGCCGGCATGATCGCCCGTCACCGCGGCGATGGCCGACAGTGTGCGCAGCTTCACGCTGGAGGACGCGCTCACGGGGCTTATTGTCAAGCCGCGGCTCGACAACCGGAGCGACCGTCATCACGGACGGCAGGGAGCGCCTTTGATGGCCGTCACAAATGGGGCGGTTGAATCGGTGCCACTGGCCGTCCCCCTGGCGGCTGGCCCCGGCCCGGCCCGTCCTCAGCCCAGTGCGTCCCGCAGGGCGGTAACTTCCTGAGATGATTCCGCGAGGAACCGCTCGCATGCCCGCTCATCGAGGCGCAGGCGCTGCAGGGGCTTGGCGCACTGCACCTGGGCGGCCAGTGCGCTCGCGTCGCCGTTGAGGTCAGCGAGCAGCGTACCCACGACCAGAACGTCCGTCAGGCACGGCGCGCCGCGCGACTCGCGCTCCAGGTTCTCCGACTCGTGCACCGCCTGCACGATCTCATCCGCGATGCCCCAGTTCTCGAGGAGCGCGGCGGCGATGCTGAGATGCCAGTCGTGCTCGATGGCCTGATAGGCGGCGGCGTCGCAGAAGAGCGAGCGATGGCGGCTGGCGCGGGTGAGAATGTAGAGGCGGCCGATGCCCTGCAGCAGGCCGGCGAGCAGCGCAGTATCCGCACTCACGCTGGTGAGGCGGCGCGCGACGACGAAGCACAGGCTTGCCACCTGCACGCTGCGGCGCCATAGAACACCGAGCTGCATCTCGAGGCCGCGCAGCGTCGGCGCCTCGCGCAGTTGGCGCATGGCGAAGGCGATCGTCGCGGTGCGCACCGCGTCGACTCCGACGCGCGTGACCGCCGCACGCAGGTCAGTGACGGCCGTTCCCCCCGGGTTCAGGGCCGCGGAGTTGGCCATGCGAATCAGTTGAGTGGCGAGCACCGGCTCGCTGCCGATGACGCGTACGACCTTGCCGGCGTCGGTCTTGTCGTCGCTCAATACGCGCTGCACGCGCATCACGATGTGGGGGAACCCCGGCAACTCCACTTTGCCGCCGGAGAGCTCCGCGGCGAGCGCCTGCACGAAGGTGAACGCGACGTCTTGCTCGCTGCCGTCCTGAGCAGGGTGATTGCCGTTGGAAGGGTTGGAGCGTTGGGCGTGCATGGCGGCTCGGGCGGTCGTCGGCGTCGTCAAACACCCAGCGCCTGGCGCAGGGCCTCGATCTCGCTTTCCGACTCGTCGATCAGTTTCTCGTAGCTCGCACGATCGATCTGCAGCCGCTTGCAGGCGGCGACGTCGTGCATGTTGAGCTCCAGGGTATCGGGATGCTCCTTGAAGGCCGTGAGCAGGTGTCCGACGGTCAAGGCATCCGTGAGGTCCGGCGGGCCTTCGTGCTCGCGCTCGTAATCCTCGTACTCGCTCACGGCGACGACGATCTCCTCGGCCATTTCCCAGTTCTCGAGCAACGCCTTGGCGACCGGCGCATGCCAGTCGCGTACGATGGCGTTGTAGGCCGACTGATTCGCGAAGAGACCGGGATGCCTGTTCGAGCGCGTCAGGATGTAGAGCTTGCCGATGCCGTGGAGCAGTCCGGCGAGCAGCGCGGTGTCGGGGTTGACGCGGCTGAACCGGCGCGCCACGGCGTGCGACATTGCCGCCACCGCCGCGCTGCGATGCCAGAGCTCATCGAGGGGCTCCTCGAGGCCCTTCAGCGAGTCCACCTTCTTGAGCTGCGACATCGCGAACGCGATCGCGGCGCTGCGCACCATGTTGAAGCCCATGCGCGCGATGGCGGTGCGCAGCTCCGTGATCGGCTTGCCGGTGAAATTGATGGCCGCGGAATTGGCGATCTGCATCAGACGGGCGGCGAGCGCGGGCTCAGAGCCCACCACGCGCACCACCTTCTCCTGCGAGACCTCCTCGTCGGCGAGCACCTGGCGGACGCGCAGCGCAATGTCCGGAAAGCTCGGCAGGTCGACTTTGCCTTTCGACAGCTCGGCCGCGAGCGCCTGCACGAAAGCAAACGCTTCCGGGTCACCGAGGCCCTGGGAATTCTCTGCAACTGCGCTCGTCATTCGTTACGTCCTCATCCCGCGGTATCGGCGGCATGCTGCCCGGAATTGAGACCTATGTCGTCAGATTGGTTCACGGATCGTCCGTGCCGTCCAGTGCTTTCGATTCCCGCGTGATGTCCATCGCCTCCGCCAGCGCGAGGACCTTGCTCGCGACGCTCTCCAGGGCGATGACGTGCTCGGCCGCCCCGAGCGCGACCGCCTCGCCGGGCATGCCCCAGACGACACTGCTCGCCTCGTCCTGCGCTATCGTGCGGCTGCCGCTGTCCAGCATTTCCTTCAGCCCGCGCGAGCCATCCTTGCCCATCCCCGTGAGCAGCACGCCGATGGCATTGCGCCCGGCATTCTGCGCCACCGAGCGGAACAACACATCGACCGAAGGCTTGTGCCGGTTGACCGGCACGCCGTCATCCAGGCGGCAGACATACCGGG
>Ga0335075_10016279_pt1 | contig 11121 bp, 7 predicted proteins | sample Lox_Sample_24_FD_206723 | JGI IMG/M metagenome (GOLD analysis project Ga0335075, IMG submission 206723) | Soil microbial communities from Loxahatchee National Wildlife Refuge, Florida, United States - Lox_Sample_2.4 | ecosystem: Environmental > Terrestrial > Soil > Wetlands | place: USA: Florida... | reverse complement strand
GCGGTGGGCTGGCCGTCGGGCGTGCCGCCGGAGCCACGGCGGGGGCCCATGCCCGTCTCGCCGCCCGGTCCCGGTTGCCACCCCATCGCGATCTCCGTTCGATAATGATCATCCGATAATTCTTATGGTCGAATACTACTCCAATTAACTGTCGCTGGGTGCGAATGACACTGGCCCTGGAGATACTCTTTCCTGCCCCGCAAACCGGACTTATTACATTTAAGGCGGAAATTGCGGATGCATCTATTTCGTTCCTGCTACTCCCGGCGTCGTATTCCGGCATCCCGCCGCGTCCGCGCCGAGTAGGCGGCATTCGCTTCCGTCGCATGACGACAACGCCGCGCGGTTCCGGCAGCATCGATCCCATGACGCAATCCGGCACCGGCATAACGCTCCGCGCCTTCCGCCTCAACACGGCCGTGAACCACCTCATGTTCGCTGGTCGCCGCGGACGCGTATACGACCGGATTGTCACGCTCAGCGGAGTGCGGCCGGGAGACTCGGTGCTTGACGTGGGATCGAGCAGCGGGTACCTCACCTTCCGGCTAGCGGCCGTCGCTGGCCCGGCGGGCCTGGTCACGGGGGTGGACCCGGCGGAACCGGCGATCGAATACGCGCGGCGGCGCGCTCACCCCGGCCTGACGTTCAGCGTCGGCGTCGCGCAGGACCTCGGCCTGCCGGACGCGTCGTTCGACGTCGTCACCTGCACGCTGGCAATGCACCATATTCCCGCACGCAAGCGCCCGGCCGCCGTCGCCGAGATGTACCGGGTGACCAGGCCAGGCGGCCGCCTGCTGATCGCGGACATGGCGCCGCTGGCGCGTTTCTGCGGGCGGGATCCCCGGGCCGCCGCCACGGCCGACCCGTTGCGGGATCTGGCCGTCGCGGCCGGATACCAGGTCGCGTCCGCAGGCAAGCTGCCGCTGCTCCGCTACATCGTGGCCGTCCGTCCGCCGGGGCCCTGAGCCGGGTTAGGGCGCGCGGTAGCCACCCGTGACCCCGGGTGGCGCGCCCGTCAGGCCGCTGCGGGGTCGAGCCTGCGCAGGAGGTCCCGCAGGGTGACCATCTCGGCCTGGCTCAGGGTGGAGAAAGCGGGCGGCGGTGCGGCGCCGGCGAACTGCGCCCGCTTGGCCATGTCCCGCCCCTTCCCGGTGAGCGCGATGACCTTGACCCGCCGGTCGGTCGGGTGCTGCTCGCGGACGGCCAGCCCGCGTTCCTCGAGCGCGTCGACCAGGGACGTCACGTAAGAGTTGTCACAGCCAAGGCGCCGGGCGAGTTCGCGCATGGGCATCGCCTCGTCAAGCGGAAGCACCAGCAGCGCCCGCATGGGCGCGAATGGCAGCCCGGTCTCCTGCGTGACTTGGTGCGAGGCGGCCATCGCGACGGGGTCGTGGCTGATCGCGCGGATCCGCCGCCACGCCTCGACCGCCGGGTCCTCCGCCTCGTCTCCCGCGACCGGCGGCGGCATCTCACAGAACATGGTGAAGATGATAGTGCCTGCCACTGACTGAGGCAATCAAACGATGAGACCCTCAGTGATTGACATACTCAGTGATAGTGCTAGTTTCTTTGACATGGACCTTCGGCCGAATCAGAAGCTCGTCGTGGCGGTGGTGTACGTCGCCGCGATGTTCATGGCGATCATGGACACCACGATCGTCAACGTGGCCCTGCCCACCCTGGGCCGTGACTTCCACGCCAGAGCCGACAGCGTCGGCTTGGTGTCGATCGCCTACCTGGTCAGCCTCACCGTGTTCATCCCCGCCTCGGGCTGGCTTGGTGACCGTATCGGCGGGCGCAGGGCGCTGCTCGGCGCGATCGGGCTGTTCACGCTCGCATCCGTGCTGTGCGGCCTGTCCACCAGCCTGGGCGAACTGGTCGCGTTCCGTATCTTGCAAGGCGTAGGCGGCGCGGTGATGACCCCGGTCGGGCTGGCGATGCTGTTCCGGGTGTACCCGCCGGCCGAACGGGTGCGGGTGTCGAGCATTCTCGCGGTGGTCACCGCGCTGGCGCCGGCGCTCGGTCCGATTCTCGGCGGGGTGTTCACGACCTACTTGTCATGGCGGCTGGTGTTCTTCGTCAACCTGCCGATCGGCGTGGCCACGTTCACCTTCGGCGCGACCGCGCTCGCCGACCACATTCCGCCCGACCCGGGCCGCCTCGACGTGATCGGGCTGGTGCTGTCGGGCCTTGGCCTCGGCTCGGTCATGTACGGGATCTCGGAGGGGCCGGACCGTGGCTGGTCGGCCGCCCCGGTGCTGGCCACGATCTGCACGGGTGTCCTGCTGGTCGTGGCCATGGTCGTCGTCGAGTTGCGGGCGGCGAACCCACTGGTGCACCTGCGCCTGTTCCGCAACCGCCTGTTCGCCGCCGCGACCAGCCTGTACGGTCTCGGCTCGGTGGCCTACCTCGGCGCGCTGTTCCTGGCCGCGCTGTTCTTCCAGGATGCGCTCGGCCGGTCCGCCGTGCAGTCCGGGCTCACCGTCTTCCCCTCCGCGCTCGGGGTCATGGCCGGGAGCCAGGTGGTGACCCGGGTGCTTTACTGGCGGGTCGGTCCCCGTCGGCTCATCACCGGCGGGCTGACGGTGGTGGCCGGCGCGCTTGTCCTGATGGCCCTGGTGGGCACCGGCACCAGCCTGTGGCTCGTTGGCCTGATCATGTTCGCCCTCGGCCTCGGCATCTCGCTGGTGTTCATCCCCAATCAGGCCGCGTCCATGGCGACCATCACCAAGGCGCAGACCGGCCGGGCCTCGGCGATATTCAACGCGGGCAAGCAGTTCGGCGGAGCCGCCGGCGTCGCCATGCTCTCCACGGTGCTTGCCGCGGCCGGGCCCACCCAGGAGCGGGCCGGCCATCTCACCGTGAACCTGAGCGCGTACCACGACGGCTTCCTCGCCGCGGCCGCCGTCGCCCTGATCTCGACGCTCGTCGCCCGCACCGTCCGCGACAGCGACGCGGCCGCCACGATGGTTCCGCCCAGGCGAGCGGGCAAGCGGGCGGTCGAGCCCGCACTCGCCGCCAAGGGCGGCTAATGCTGACCGTGACGGGTGGCCGGCGGCGGGCCGGTGCGCTGACTCCACCCGCCGCCGGGGTCATTGATTAGATCCTCGCCCCGCCCCGACGCGGGTCGAGCGTGTGCCCTGGGCGCCCCCTTGCGCCGTGTGGCATCGCCTAGGGCACACGCTCGATGCAGCCCGACGGAGGCACGACCGGGCGGGCACCGGACGATTACTGTGCCCCGGGAAGCTGTGTAGCGACATTCCTTCCCGCCTTCCCCATCGTCATCTCAAGTACGTCGGACAGGGCACAAGTCTAAGAATCATGGAAGGCCGTGAATACTACCTGATCTGGTAGTTCTTACCGGTCGGGCATGCGCCAGACGTTCGCGCTCGGCGCCAAGGCGGCCGCTTGATATTGCAAATGCAATCCCGACCGTTAACACTGGTCACTCACGTCGCATCTTTGGCGATAACCGTCGCCGTTGCAGAAGATTCAGCTGAGAATGCTTATTACGGCGAAATAACGGTACGGGCATGAGATAGCCGGGGCGTCAGTGGTTTCGGGGGTTAGCACAATGCGAGGACGGGATGACGAACTACGGATCGCGAGTGAGGTCCTAGGCCGCGCGGCCCAGGCCCAGGGACAGGCCCAGGCCCAGGCCCAGGGACAGGGCAAAGTACTGCTTATCGAGGGTGATCCCGGCGTCGGCAAGACAGGCCTGCTCGGCGAGATTATCGATGAGGCGGCCAAGCGGCATTTCGCGCTGGCGAGAGCGGAGGCGGATGAGATCGGGCGCCGGACGCCCTTCGCGCCGCTGATCACGGCCTTGCAGGATGCGGTAAGCGACCTGCCAAGCGAGACGTCCGCGTTCAGCGCACCGGAGTCGTGGGCGCCCGTGGTCAGCAAGCTCCGGGCCCAACTTGAGCGTCGCGCGGGGGCGTCGCCGCTGCTGGTGAGCCTGGACGACCTGCACTATGCGGATCCGGCCACGCTGTACGCGCTCCGGCACCTGTCACAGCAGCTCGCGGCGCACCGGCTGGCCTGGAGCCTCGCCCGGAGCACCCTGGTGCAACGCGACCACGCCGGCGTGCTGTTCGACCTGCTCGAGCGCGAGGGCGCGACCCGGGTGGTACTTGGTCCGCTCGACGACGAGGCCGTCGCGGGCACGATCGCCGACATCCTCGGTGCGGTGCCCGGGCCTAGCCTGCTGGAACTTGCCGCAGGCGCGGCGGGGAACCCTTTCTTGCTGAGCGAGCTTGCCCGCGGCCTCCAGGAGGAACACGCGGTCGCGATGGAAAACGGAACGGCGGTCGTGGTGAGATCGCAGTTGCCGCGGCGGCTGCTCGACGCGACGGGCCGCTGGCTTGGACGGCTCAGCCAGGGCACCGGCCGCATGCTCGAGACCGCCGCCGTGCTCGGTCGTGAGTTCCGGATCGATGACGTGGCCCAGGTGCTCGGAGAGCGGCCGGTCGCCATGATCCCGCAGGTCAACGAGGCCATGGCGGCGGGCATTCTCCGGTCAGGGACCGACTCTTTCTTCTTCAGGCATGATCTCATGCGACGCGCGGTGGCGGCGGCCATGCCGGCGCCGACCAGGCAACTGCTGCACCGGCAGGCGGGCGAGATCTTCGTCGCCCGCGGCTCGGCCAAGAACGCGGCCGCCCACCTGCTTAAGGGCGCCCGTCACCCGGACGCCCCGATCATGGCGAGCCTGGAGGCCGCCGCGGCGCAGCTCGCGCGGTCGCACCCGCAGGCGGCCGCCGACCTTCTCCTCCGCGTGCTTGACCTGACCCCGGCCACGGACGCCAGCCGGTTTTCCGGCACCGTGCGCGCCGCCGACGCCCTGACGGCCGCGGCGCGGCTGGACGATGCCGCCGCCCTCGTTCGCACGGCGCTCGCCTGGCCGCGGCCGCCAGTAGCCGATACACGGGTTCGCGTGGTCTTGTCCTCGATCCTGGTCATGCAGGGCAGCCCGGCCGAGGCGATTGAGGAAACCGAGACCGTGCTGCGGCAGACGCACCTGGAGCCCGAGACCAGGGCCGGGGTCTTGATCACCCGTCTGCAAGCGCTCAGCGGGCTCGGCGACAACGTCAGGGCGTTCTCGTTGGCCGAGGAAATCCGGACCGCCCCCCGTGAGCTCGGTGACCCTGCCCTGGCCGCGGCGTTGCAGGTACTCGCCGCGATCAACTGGGACGAGGGCCGCCTCGAGCGGGGGCTGCTCCTCATCAGCGAAGCGGTTCGCCGGGCCCGCGGCATCAGTGCGGACATCCGGGATTTCCAGCCCTTGTTCGCGCTCGCCGCCATGCTCATCGACGTCCGCCGTCTCGCGGAGGCCGAAGAGGTCATCCTCGCCGCCAGCGATGGCATGCGGGAATTGCGCCCGAGCGCACTCGAATCGGTCCCGGCGGCCCTACGGGCCCGGGTCGAGCTCGCACGCGGCCGGATCAACGATGCCCTTGTCGCGGCGGAGAAGTCGCTGACCATCGCCGACACGTTCGGCGTGCCCCCGTACGGCTCGCTGGCCCATTCGCTGCTCGGTGCGATCGCGCTGCGCAAGGGCGACCTGCACGCCGCGGGATCGCACATCAGGAGCCGTCCAGATGCCACCCACTACATCACCGCCCACGCGCGCACCGAGAGCCTCCTGACCAGGGCCCAGTTCGTTGAGGCGAGCGTCGGCGCGGAAACCGCGCTCCAGGTGCTTGACCGCATATACACCGACCTTCCGCTCCACCGGCACGTCCTCATCGGCGAGCCGACCGCGTCGGCCTGGCTGGCCCGCACCGCCCTCGCGGCCGGCCGGGGCGAGTTGGCGACGGGGGTGGCCCGCGTCGCCGACGAACTCGCCCGCGACAATCCCGGATTTGACGTCATGACCGTGGCGGCCGCGCATTGCGGTGGCATCGTCGGGCAGGACCCCGAGTTGCTCGCGCACGCGGCGGCGAGTCACCCCGACCCCTGGGCGCGCGCGTCGGCCGCGGAGGACCTCGGGACCGTGCTGATCGCCATGAACAATCCCGATGACGCCGTCGTCTGCCTGGACGACGCCCTCGGCGGATACGGCCACGCCAGCGCGGAGCGCGACCTCGCCAGGATCCGGCGCCGGCTGCGCAAGCTCGGCGTCAGGCGACAGCACCGGGCACCGGCCGGCCGCCCCGCCGCGGGCTGGGCCAGCCTGACGGAAACCGAGCAGGTGACCGCCGGCCTGGTCGCCGAGGGGCTGACCAACCACCAGGTCGCCGAGCGGATGTACGTAAGCGTGCACACGGTCGCGTTCCACCTCAAGCAGGTTTTCCGCAAGCTCGGCATCGGCTCGCGGGTGGAACTCGCCAGAATGGCGGCCGTGCACGTGACGGCGGACGGGCAAGACCGGGCGCGCGCTCGCGGCTAGGCGCCGCGACCCGGCCCAGAGTTACCCACACGGGGGATGCGCGGTCATCGCCGGCCGCGAAATCCTGGGCACCGGGGTCACCGCAGGCTCCCGCTCGGGCGAAGAGGGAGAAATGGCGTGCAACGGGTCACGCGTGAAATGAGCGACGACGAACTAGTCGAGCAGGTGTACCGGCACGCCCGCTGCGCGTGTCATTCCGTCGATCCCGACCAATGGTTTCCCGTTTCCAACGACACGGCCAAGGCGCGCGAAGAGGCGTCCGCCGCGATCGCCGTGTGCAATTCGTGTCCCGTGCGCGCGCTGTGCCTTGAGCTTTCCTTCCGTCACGTCCCCGGCTTCGGGGCGCACGGCGTATGGGGCGGCCTGGTCGAGAGCGAACGCCAACTCCAGCGCGGACGATGGAGACAGGGAATCGCGGTCGCGCAGTTGCTCTAGGCCCGGTGAACCGTCCGGCGGCCCGGTGACTTCAGCCCTGCGCGGTGGGGCGGATGACGATCTCGCCGACGTCCACGCCGGCCGGCTGCTCGATCGCGAACGCGATGGCGCGGGCGACCGCCGCCGGCGGCATGGCGATCGCGTCGCGCATGGCCAGCAGCCCCGCGGTCACCTCCGGGCTGCCGCCGGCGCCGACGCCGTCGGTGTGCGTGATGCCGGGGGAGACCAGCGAGACCCGCAGGTCCGGTCCCGCCTCCTGGCGCAGGCCCTCGGTGAGGGCCCGCACCGCGGTCTTGGTCGCGGCGTAGACCGCCTGCGTCGCCACGACCTTGTGGGCGGCGGTCGAGGCGGTGTGCACGAAGTGGCCGCTGCCCTGCCGGCGGAAGACCGGCAAGGCGGCGGCGATGCCGTTGAGCACGCCCCTCAGGTTGACGTCGACCATGAGGTCCCAGTCCTCGACCCGCAGGTCGTCGAGGCGGGAGACGGCCATGCTGCCGGCGTTGCTGATCAGCACGTCAAGCCGGCCGAAGCGCTCCGTGGCGGCCCCGACGAGCCCGGCGACGTCTTCCCGGCGGCGCACGTCCGCCTGCACGCTCAGCGCCTCGCCGCCCGCCACCGCTATCCGCCGGGCCAGGTCATCGAGCCGGTCCACGTGCCTGGCGCCGAGCACGAGCCGCGCGCCGCGCTCCGCCAGGAGCAGTGCGGTCGCCTCGCCGATACCGCTGCTGGCCCCCGTGATCGCCACGACCTTGCCGTCGATTCCAGCCATGTGCCCCCCTCGCGCTTGCCCTATGATGAAACGGACACGTATCCGTTTCACTGAGGAGATTACCGGACACATGTCCGTTTCGACAAATGACGGTGTTGTCCCTGCCCGAGAGCCCGCCAAGCCCCCCGCCGACGCCAAGCCCCCCGCCGACGCCAAGCGGCGCGCCGACGCTGAGCGGAACCGGCAGCGCCTGCTCGCGGTCGCGCGCGCCGCCCTTGAGGACTCGGGCGAGACGAGCATGCAGTCGATCGCCAAGGCCGCCGGGGTCGGGCAGGGAACGCTCTACCGGCACTTCCCCACCCGCGAGGCGCTGCTGCTCGAGGTCTACGCCGCCGACTTCGAGCGGCTGCTTGACACGGCGCAGGCCCTGCCGCGCGCGCACCGGCCGGCCAGGGCGCTGCGGCTATGGCTCGACGAACTCGCCGTGTTCGGCCGCAAGAAGCACGCGCTGGCCGACGTGCTCGACTCCGCCACGCGGGCCGAACTGCACGACGCGCAGTACGACCGCATCATCGCGGCCATCGCCGCCCTGCTCGACGCCGGCCGGGAGGCCGGCGAGATCCGGGGGGACATCCGCCCCGACGAGCTCCTGCCGCTCGTCAGCTTCCTGTGGCAGCTCGACACCCGCCGCGACCCCCGCATCCCGCACCTGCTCGACCTCGTCACCGACGCGATATCCACGGCCAGGATCGCGGATGCCTGACCGATCGGTCTCGTCCGCCTGGCGGCTGGTGATGCCCGAGTTGGCCCGCGGGTGGCGGGCGGGTGGCGGGCGACGTCACCCCCGGCGTGCCTGAGCGCCGCGGCGCCGGCCGCCACGCCGGGCGAGTCCGGTGACCCGACCCGAGTCGGCTCAATCCGTTCGAGATAACAGCGAAAATCATTATTCGGAACGGGTTGCTGCTTCGCGCTCACCGTCACCGCTGAACCGCCGGGGCGGCAGAAAAGACGAATCAGGCAAGACGCGCCCGCCCGGTCGGCGGCTGCGTGGCCGCGGGCCGGGCGGGTCATGGGTTCCTGGTTGCTTGTGGTGAGTTGGACCGTGTGGCCGATGCTCAGCCGACATCGGCGGGGGCTAGTGCCTGCGGGCCTGGGCCGTCCTGCGCAGCCGGGCGCCGAGCACCAGGTCCTTGGCCGCGGCGAAGTACAAGAGCACCCCGATGTCGCGGGTCAAGGGGGTATCGCGGAAGCAGCTATCGCCCTAGGTGCTTGGCCAGCCACGGGCCGGTCACGCTTTCCGGCGCGCGCGCGACGTCCTCGGGCGGGCCGGCGGCGACGATGCGGCCGCCGTCCGGGCCGGCGCCCGGCCCCATGTCGATGAGGTGGTCGGCGGCGGCGAGCACGTCCAGGTCGTGATCGATGACGATGATGGTGGCGCCGGCCGCGAGCAGCCGGTCGAACACGCCGATGAGCGTCGCCACGTCGAGCGGGTGCAGGCCGGTGGACGGCTCGTCGAAGACGTACAGCGTGCCGCGCTGGCTGCTCCGCAGCCGCGACGCGATGCGCAGCCGCTGCGACTCGCCGCCGGACAGCGACGGCGTGGGCTCGCCGAGCCGCAGGTAGCCGAGGCCGACCTCGTCGACGGGGCGCAGGGCGGCGGCCACCGCTGGCCGGCCTGCGAACCGGTCCAGGGCCTCGTGCACGGTCAGGGCCAGGACGTCGGCGATGGTCAGGCCGTCGACCTTGGCGGCGAGGGTGGGCTCGTTGAAGCGGGCGCCGCGGCAGGTCGGGCACTGGATGGTGATGTCGGGCAGGTACTGGACGTCAAGGTCGATGTCGCCGAGCCCGCGGCAGGTCGGGCACTGCCCCTCGCGGGTGTTGAACGAGAAGTGCCCGGGCTTCCAGCGCTTGCGCCTGGCGTAGGGGGAGTCGGCGAAGACCTGCCGGATCTGATCGAACGCACCGGAGTAGGTGGCCGGCGTCGACCGCGCGTTCTGGCCGATGGGCGACGCGTCGACCTGGGCGACCTGGCGGATGCCCGCGAGGTCGAGGCGGCGGACGTGGCCGGGCGGCGTCGACCGGCCAAGCAGCGCCCGCGCGGCCGGGATCAGGCTGTCCACGATCAGTGCGGTCTTGCCCGCACCGGACGGCCCGGCCACCGCGGTGAGCCGGCCCGCGGGGAAGGCGGCGGTGACGCCGTGCAGGTTGTACAGGTCACCGATCTCAATGGCGATCTGCCCGCCGGTGCCGCCCGGCCGCGGGCGGTCGCGCGGCACGGCCAGCCGGCCGGTGAGGAACGGGCCCATGATCGACCGCGGGTCGTTCTCTAGCTGGGCGGGCGTGCCCTGGGCGATGACCGTGCCCCCGTGGTCGCCTGCCGCCGGGCCGAGCTCGATGACCCAGTCCGCGCCCTGGATGATCTCCCGCTCGTGCTCCACGACGACCACCGAGTTACCGTTGCCGGCCAGGGCCGCGAGCGTCGCGCGCAGCCCCTGGACGTTGCTCGGGTGCAGCCCGACCGACGGCTCGTCAAGCACGTACAGCATGCCGGTCGTGCTCGCGCGCACGGTCGAGGTGAGCTCGATCCGCTGCCGCTCCCCGGTCGACAAGGACACCCCGGCCCGGTCGAGGGTCAGGTAGCCGAGCCCGACCTCGAGCAGCGGGCTGAGCGTGCCGTCAAGCTCGGCCAGCAGGCCCGCCGTCATCCGGCCGAGTTCCGCGGGCAGCCCGGCGGGCAGGCCGGCCACGAAGCCGCGCAGCTCGTCCAGGCTGAGCGCGCTGATCTCGGCGATGTCGCGGCCGCCGAGCCGTGAGGTCAGCGCCTCGGGACGCAGCCGGGTGCCGTGGCAGACCGAGCAGACGCGGGTGATGAGGAAACGCTGCACCGAGCGCCGGGTGCGCTCGTTGTCGCTGCGCAGCGAGCGCTCGACCGCCGCGACGGCGTTGTCGTAGTTCACGGAAAGCTGGACGGAGCGCCCGGTCCGGTCCGATTGCAGCGTGACCTGGCGCTTCACCGGCTCACCGTGCAGCACGAGGTCGCGTTCGCGGTCGGTCAGCGACCGGTACGGTACGTCGAGCCTGACCCCGAGCTCGCCGGCGGCGTACATCGACAGCCGCCTGCCGCCGGAATTCCATGGCAGCACCGCGCCTGCCGCGATCGTCTTGCCCGGATCGGGAACCAGCGTGGCCTCGTCGACCTCGGACCGCACGCCAAGGCCCTCGCAGGCAGGGCAGGCGCCGTAGGAGTTGAACGCGAACGACTCGGCGCTCGGATGCTCGAAATGCGCGCCGCACACCGGGCAGACGATCTCCTCGCGCTGCGTCGCGACCGAAGGCGGGACGCGGTGACCATTGGGGCATTGGTGCGAGCCAAGCCGCGACATCATCAGCCGCAGCACGTTGAGCACCTCCGACATCGTGCCGACGGTGCTGCGCAACCCGGGCACCGGAGGCCGCTGTCGCAGCGCGAGCGCGGGCGGCAGGTGGTCGATCCGGTCCACGTCTGGCCGCTTCGCCTGGGCGAGCCGCCGCCGGCTGTAGGTGCTGAGGCCGGCCAGGAACCGGTGCATGCCCTCCGCGTACAGCG
>Ga0335075_10016278_pt1 | contig 11121 bp, 13 predicted proteins | sample Lox_Sample_24_FD_206723 | JGI IMG/M metagenome (GOLD analysis project Ga0335075, IMG submission 206723) | Soil microbial communities from Loxahatchee National Wildlife Refuge, Florida, United States - Lox_Sample_2.4 | ecosystem: Environmental > Terrestrial > Soil > Wetlands | place: USA... | reverse complement strand
CAACTGGAGCTCGAAGCACGTCGGGAAATGGGGACACGAACATTCCAGCATTGCCTCCCGTGACGATATAAACTCTTCCCGAAAGATCTCCGAGGGAATCAGGATTTAGAGCCATTAGTAAAAATATGAAATATATATTATAGAAGTGACACGGAAGAGAAGGAGATTCTGTATATGGAAAAAGAGGACAGAGAGGCACACGAATCTTTATACAAACCTCTCGTGGAGTCGGGCCAATGAAAGTGCTCACAGAAAGCATCTCCTTTGTCAGATTACGCACGTTACGAACGAAGACTACCTTATTTGAGCAATCTCCGTTAATGTGACATTGCAAGCCAGCATATTTTGTTACTAGTGTTGAGTCCTCGATATGTCGCATCTTTGAACCAGGTATGAATTCGGCATAGCTCTATGCAGCCTGCTTACGGACAGGGGTACATCCGGCGTCAGTGGCTCGCACGACCCGACGGCGATCTTAATGTTCCGATCTCCACCACCGGTAAGCAATCTGCAGTTGTATATATCGGCCATGTAAGCTATCTGCCTCTGAGAAGCAGTAATCAAAGAACGCTCAGCCTTTGCCCCGTAACAGCTGGTATTATGGACGAATCGATGTCCAACCAAATGATAAAGCTCGCACCCATGCAGCAATTGGCTGAGGTGGGTCTATTTCATAGCTCCTTGATTTTAGCTCACTACTTTATTCTATCTTCATATGTTGCACTTGCTGAGGGCCCCTAGGCCATAGACAAGGAAGACGACTGGACTGGCTTGACAGACGCTGCGGCTCGGAGGAAGAGGCAAAATAGGCTGAATCAAAGAGCTTACCGTGAGTGCCGTTGAACGCTTTTATCATCTTCTATATAAATCCTCAATCATTCATGTCTCTGGGTTTCTATTCTCCTATTTGGCAGCTGTATATCGATTGACATCTGAACAAGACGCATAGCCAATAGTGGATAGTTCCTTAGAACATAAACTGTCTTTTTAAAATCCCGAGATGACCAAAGTAGTTAGATTTTCTAAGCTTCAGATCTGATTGCTGATACTACTTATAGGACGGCGTAAGGCCCTGGAATTACAGCCAACAAAGCATTTGCAATATAAAATCCATGAATGTTACTATTGGCAAGACACAGAGACTGAAATTGCCCGACTTACTCCTAAAGGACAACACGTACTGAAATTCTTACTCAGGACTCTTAGTGGTCCTCAACCTGGCACTTGCTCGGGCCCTAAAGGGACTATGGCTCATTTCCCAGCGACATTCCCTCTCTCAACGGACCATCTCATCCCATTGATCCAACTGAATGTTCTCCGCGCTACATTGACCAACATGTCGATCTTGCATGAAGTGCCTCTTGAGTGTGGAACGCCATTACTTCCGCTCTACCCCACACCTCCCAACGTCCCGGCCTGCCTTGCACCCACGGCCCTTCAGAAAAGCACCCCACACGCCCACTGGATCGACATAATTCCATCCCCAACAATGCGTGACAACTGCATTCGCTTTGCCAGCATTATAGATGAAGATGATCTATGTTCAGACTTTATAGGTGGGCTATATGATGGCCGCGCAGACTCTGATACAAAAGGTTGGATTGTCTGGAATACCCCATGGGACATTAGTGGGTGGGAGGTTACCGAAGGGTTCGCTAAGAAATGGGGCTATCTACTGAAAGGATGTCAAGACATAATTGAAGCTTCAAATCGGTGGAGAGCCATAAGAGGCGAAGATGCTCTAGTCGTAGAGGTTTAAAGACAGTTCTCTGGTGTTAGATAATTAAAAAATGGATACAAACGAGAAGCTGAGTACTTCAATACCTAGTCTAGATAACACTCTCCCTATTACCAATATGATCTATGTTAATAATACTCTTACTCTCACTACTGATCCTGTCCCTCCGCATTCACTGGGTCTCGCCATTTCGTCTCTATATAGACCATCGAACTTTCTCACTTCCAAACAGCCATCCAAGAATGCAACTGCTTGCTTTACTCCTCTCTCTATTCGCAGTAATAAGCCAACAGGCTCATCCTTGCTCTAACAACAGTGTTCCATCAACTCACAAACCAACCTTAACACCCGAACAGCCCATCGCTGGATACTTTTCCTGTCTTCAGCCAAATCGCTCCTACGGAAGCCTCGTCCACTATGCCTGCTGCACCACCACCAAAGTCTACAAATTCCCAAAATGCGCCCATCGCACTTTCCTCAATGAGCCTGATATGCGCGCCCCTCCAATTTCAGAGTTAAGATGAGAGAAGCTAGAGGCTGATTGCTAGGCACGTATGGAGAAAGAATTGATTAAAAAGGATTAGACGTGTTATCAAAGGCGTGGAAAGTAAGAAGGCTGTAAAATCGGGAGTCCATAGTGGAAGTAGGGCATGGGGTTTAGCCTTGAGATGAAGGGTTTTAAAGGACAGGCATTGGATGTGTCGCGGTGGAGCAGAGAGGATGGGTCTTGCGGCGATGATTTAAGGAACCATTTGGACTTCAAATGAGTTTAGTGACTTAAATTCGATAATATTGGTGTAGAGATCCACGCTGAAATTCTCCCTATTCAAACACTAAGACTTAGAGCCTAGCTCTCTTCTGTGTCGCAACGTCCTAGATTCAGTAATATAATAAAAAAACCGAAGTAATAGCAAAATAATCCTCAGAAGGGAAGAAAATTCCTGGTCAAATAAGGGATTCGTTTAATTGACCCGTATGAAAGTACATGATAATCAATGTTACACGTACGCGGGAAGATATTACCAGGCGAATAGGCCTAGACCCTTATAGCAAGTCATCTGTATAGTGAAGACCTACAATCTAGTCGCCAACAAAGTGGATTTTTCAAGCGCTCACGTAAATCACCCACTCAAGCTATTCAATCAAGCTTCTTCTCATAGATCTTGTCGTCAAACTTACCAAACCTGTCTCTACCCTCTGCGTCCTTATTGACCCAAACGCTCACACTCGTACCAGGACAAATAAACATCCCAAAGCCTTCATGATCGATCTCTACTTCTCTACTCTCCCACCCTAAGACATCCGTCCACTTCTCACCAGCGTGCATCTCACCAACATACATCCTCTTTTCACCCGGCCCAGCATTTGACATCACGACCGCACACCCCCATCTCTTATCCCATGTCCCATATCGGACCCAACCGATACAAGTCGCATAATCAAAGTAGTCTTGTTGGAGCCCGTAGGCGTAGAGCTTGCGGGCAAGAGTGAGATTGGCGAGAGCATGGCCACATGATGGGCCGAATGTCTGCTTGTCCCCTTTGGGGTCGATGCCGTAGAGGTCGCCATAAAAGATGCACGGATAGCCGTCGTAGCGGAGTAAGATGAGGGCATAGGCTAGGGGCTTGAAAAAGGGTTCGATGGGGGCTTCGAGAGCTTGGTAGGGTTGAGTGTCATGGTTCATTACTAGGGTCTATGGATTTCAGTTATTGTATCATCTCGAGATACGGCTGAGAAACTTACAACCGCGTTAACGGGTTCTATCTTGACTAGCGTATCGTCGAAGACTGATCGCAGATCTGCATCCTCAGTCTTGCTGAGCTTTGAGAAGTTGTATACAAGAGGTGCATCGAAGAGGGAGAACTTTTCCCCTGATAATTATCAGTATTCAGCTTTAAGGATTATGTAAATAAATCGTACCCATTCTCCGCAGGTATCTTGACATATCACTCAAGCTATCCTTCCAGAACTCGCCTACAAAAAACCAACCTTCGTTATAAGTCTCATCCATTTGAGTGATGAAAGACCTAAGGAAGTCTTCACTGAAATGCTTGATCGCATCGAATCTTATGCCTTGAATTGGTATCTCATTGGCCAGGAATTTGCCCCAGTTGAGGACATCTTGTTTCACTTCTGGGTGGGAGTAGTCTAAATCAGCGTACATCAAGTAATCATAATTTCCCTTTTCGCTATCGACGTCTCCAGATTTAGCCCAACCTTTTTCAGGTTGGTCTCGACTTAGGATTTCGTAAATTGCCGTCTTGTTGTTATCCGCATTATAGTCAGTGCCGCTGAAGTGATACCAGTGATACTTCTGGGTGCTATATTTGTCTCCACGGCCCGGGAAGTCAAAACCCACCCAGGCAGTGATTTCGTACGGGTCACTGATCCTCCTTGTTCGATCGTTTGGATCCACTTCCTGCGCCTCACACCTCTCTTTATGGTCCGCTGCCGCTTTATGATTTAAGACTGCGTCCCTAGTGGCTTGATTTAGTCACTGAGAAAACAGTGTAACCTCTTTGGAGAACGGTACCAGTATAATCCAACGCCAATCTCTTTACCCTTATGGGCCAACGATTCCAGCTCAGATTTCGTTCCCCATTTTGTTCCAACACCTCCTTTCTGGTCAAACTCGCCGAGGTCATAGAGGTCATAGATATCGTATCCATTGCCTTGTTGAGAAGATGCTTTACATCCAGGCGGGATCCATAGATTGTCAATTCCAAAAGCTTTCAATTGAGAAAGCTGGCCTTCAAGACGTTTCCAGTGCTGATGGTCAGCTGGAACATACCATTCGAATGCTTGCATCATGGTCATATTATCCGGGGTCGGATGCTGTTCGGGAGGGGCAGCTGTGATGGTTAGCAAAGTTGACTTGGAATCCAGAAGTGAACATGCCTGTGGTAGTCATTTTGTCGAATCTATTGCTATTGTCGATCCCTTTCTTCTTATTGATGCTCTTATATTTGTTGTAGCTTTTATTATTCTTGTCCAGGCTATTGTACTTGTCGAGGCTCTCATATCACGATTCTGCCGTGCAATGCTCTTTGAAGGAGAGGAAAGCTGAAACTCGAGGAGGACGAAAGAGAAAAGAGAAAAGTGGCTTCATCCAAGGAAAGCTGATAACAGGAGTAGCGGGGCAAGAAATCAAGCTCAAACTACAATTTCAGCTCCCCACATAAGTGTTGGCCCATGCCTCACCAATAGGACCCTACAGTTCTGCCAACTTTATGGCGTGATAAGCCAGGCCTGGACCCTGTGCTTATCAGCATGATGACGTCAAAGGTTCTAGTAAGGTTCCATCATGAAAGCTGTGAACCATGTTGAAGCCCTTGTACGAAGGAAGAAAAAACTTGAGAGAAGGATCGAGGATGAGCATATTAAGGAGAATTTCATGGTGCGACATTGCACCAGTTAGCCAGGACGGGAACTGATATGCAGGGGTGTTGGCATCGCTAAATTTAAGCGGAGTTGCCTGGCAGTATGTATGTATTGCACGGTTGCTATGGTTTCCACGACACAACAAAGACGCCCCATGTTGTTCATTTCTCTGTCGGTATTATCTAGCACGCATTGGGACCATGTCCTTGTAAAATACCTGCAGCAGACATAAAATATATCAAAAGACTTTTTAGATCCGAAGCAGTCTCTTCTTGTGCGCTTACATACTCAGTACAGTCACTATATTATCTTCGCCGAAAGAGTTGATACGATCAAGCTATGCCAAGGAAATCGGATTTCCCAATCCACGTCGACTCATCCTGTCTGACTGACACTACGGACCTTCAGCTACCAGGCAAGCGCAACGATTCAGATCAGACTGTTATTCGCAGAGAGTTAGAAGAATCGCATTCGCGATCTGAGGGAAGCCAAGCTGGCAGTCAAGGTAGCGATGACGACAATACAGAAGCATTCATTCATGCTGCAGCTCGGGCTGTTATAGCCAGCATGAAAGAAAGTGGATATGGCCAAGAGGACTCAGTCCTAAGTGCAAGGACGGAAGACGGTTACGAAGCTGGCACGGAAGGCGCTTATGGAGAGGGAACGGCGTTGACCTATGGGGATGCTACTGAACTTGACTACGACTCGGACGCTGATCATAGCAACCGAGACCTCTACGATGGATCTGCTAGCTCCCACCATGAGGATGATGTCTTCAGTCAAGGAGCGCGAAGCAATCGAAGCAGCCTGAACTCCTGCACTGACGGAGAAGAACATTGGAAGCGAAACCAGGAAGACCAACTCGAAACTGAGCACCAATCAGAGCACATGGAAGAGAGCCACTCACCAATTTCCCGTATTCCGAGTACCACTTCGAACGCCTACTCCCTTCTACCAGAGCCCCTCACTATAGCCCCTTCACCGAATCCGCATACACCAAGTAAAGTTCTCTCACGGCCGGCATTCCGCACTCCAAGCTCTGTCCGCGCCATGCAGATGTCCAGTCCCACTCCCTCTATATTCTCTGGTTCACCACGATCAAGTAAACGGCCCACGGTGTCTCGGCTTGGAACACCAAACGCTCATAATCAATCTCCTACGAAGAACAAAACTCCAACGCGATTCAAAGTGAAGAAGGATTATCCATTAGTCTTATTGCATGTCACAGTCTTGCCTCTGCAATGGCCATGTGGGGATGCTTTGGACGCGGTTGGCGGGGAGGGAATACCTAGAGAACTGCAAGGTGTTAAGGAGAGTTGGAAGTTATTGAAGGAAAAATTGGGGGATACAGTGCTTGAACGAGGAATCTTGTTACCGCATCCGCAGGACTCGTATGAAATACTCGAGGAGAGGTTGCTTGAAGCTCTTGAATTACCTGTCAGACCGCGGGCGAAAATATTGTCTTGCGGACATTACTTGGGCCCCGATGATGCAGGAGATTCCTCATCTGAGGATGGCTCGGAGAATGAAGACGATGCGAGAATGATGGGATCAAGAGAGCGATGGTGTGACATATGTGGTAGAGAAGTAAAATATGAGGAAATAGGAATAAGCGGGAAACAGAAGAGGTTCAGGATCAAGGTCTATGCTTCTAATGGACTGATGAGAGCCGGTGCATGGGCTGCAGCTTGGAGGGAGATGGAACGAGTGGATGTGGAGATTGAGCCATTTGTTCCATCGCACTTGGCGCCATTGATGGATTCATTGATTACCTTTCATGCTCAATCACTTCCGACCCAAGGGCCCAATCATGGACTGGCAGACCATCAACGCGAACCCGATGAATCTGAGTCAAGACTTCAGGACGAAGAGGAGGCAATGAGAAGAAGAGAAAGAGAAGAAGAAAGGATGAGAGAAATATATGGCGACAGTCCGCCGGCAGTACCTGAGTTCGACGACATGATGAAGGCACACGATGCTTCCTCCAGCAGACAAAAGTATGGCGACTCTTTGCCGGAGCTGGTCTGGGCGGCCATCAAGGTGGTGATGCGTGACAATAAACAAGTCGCGATCTGTGTATTGAGCCTCCTAGTGCTGATCCTTGCACTTCGGCCGACCAATGCGAGCGTTTCTGTCGACAGAGAAATTGCAATGTCAAAGGTCGCGGCGGCCGGGACTCAGATGGGCGCCAGTCCCTTAAGCGTAGGACAGGAAATCATTGGTATTGCATCTGAGAAGGCCACAGAGCTGCCGGCACAGGTACTGAATGTCGTTAAAGCCGTAACAGACGAAGCAGTTATACCAACCCAAGCCGAAGCTGCTCCAGCAGCAAACCCAAAGCAAGAAACTTTGAGAGGGATGAGAGATGAGAAGCAGGAAAGCAGTAGTGCCGGAGATGAGTCATCGGAAACCGAGGCGGACGCAGTTGGAAAGGAATGTCAAATTGCCATGGAGAAAACTCTGGGTACTTCACAGGCGGCTTAGCAGATGGGAATTGAAACGAGTTTCAAACATGGTGGATGACAAGGTTTCCTTTAAGGGCTCTGGAAGAATTTTGAATGTTTTCTAGCGTGCGTTTTGATGTTTATTATTCTACGTTCTTTAGGTAAATGAAGAATGTGCGGGCGCGTGAAGGATAATGTAGAAAATGAGAAATTAGCTCGTGGAGAGAAATGCACTTTTGCTCACGTCGCTATAGTAAATTGACAACAATTGTGCACCCAAAACTAGATATAGGAGTACTCATTGATAAATCAAAGGCTAAAATTCTTCATAACTTGTTTCGCTGTTCCAGCGCCAGAGTCTCAGGAACGCCATAAGTGCTCGATATTGACCATCGTACCATCTCTATATTGGCACTCACATACTATTTGGGATTACGTTTTATATCTCTATGGGCTTTATGGGTGGATGTATAGGCGGACTTGTCATAGGAGAGTGTTCATCGGACGAGGTCGAGGAGTATCGCGTCAAGTACAGTGCTTGTGTTATCATGGCAGCCTGGACATTAGATGGTGTTGGCGTTGTCGTCGGTTCATCAAGACATCGTCCGAACCAACCAGGAGTCTCACAACTTATCGTCGTGGTGGCGGTAGTGGTGGTAGTAGTAGTTTTCTTTGTACTGGAGGAGGTGGAAGTCGTGGGTTCGTCTAAGCAGCCCCACCAGCCAGGCGTCTTACAAGTCGATGTTGTCTTTGTTGCTGACGTTGTCGTCGTTCGACTTGTAGTAGGTAAGGAACCGTTACTGTCATAGTAATTCCAGTTATAGCAGTCCTGGCAGTCAGGCTCCGCCGCACATTTTGCTACTTCATCATACTCTTTGAGCACAGTTTCAATGACTGTTCGAATGCTATGCGTTCTCATGCTCAGTCTCCATCCCTTGTCACCAACGACATCATAGACACATCGCTGACCAGTATGACACTGGCTCTCGAAAGCATAGCCAGCCAGCGAACAGAACGAGAACCCTCCGTTACAGGCTCCCATATAGATAGGGTCCGCGGTATGGCCGAAATGAAAACTACCAGTCAACGAGCGGGACTGATGTGCCCCAGGCATGGAATTAGGTGGTTGAGGCAGACCCAAACGCGCTGCTGCCAACGCTTCAGGCACAGCCTCGAAGGTTACGGCTAGAAGCCCATATGTTAATGCTAAGAGCGCACTGACCGTGCCTCCGAGAGAATGCCCTACGAGCCAGACATTCGCGTCCGGGTAATCCTTTGTTATGTTAGTGTACAAGTGCCTTGCCGCCATATAATATCGGCTTTCGTTCCTCAGCGCTTGTACAACACATGTCCTGTTACAGGTGAATGCAGACGTAGCACAGTCACAGACCTGTAACCAGGTGATGGCACCTTGCTCGCCACAGCAACAGCTGGCGAACAAGTTGTCATTTAACTTGTCATTCATCGAAGTACCATCATCGTTAAAGACAGCTAGTCTGGTCAGCAGATTTATACAACACGAACAAGAAAGTAGAGCCAACCTGGCGTAGTGCCCTTGATACCGATGACGATGGTCGAGTTGTTCTCATCTGCGTAGACGTGACCTCTCAAGCCATCACCCTCCCACCCAAAGTCGTCCGATCGATTGAACCCTCCATTAATATCATTCCAATCTGTGGAATTTTCACTAATAGCATAAGCATTTGCTGCCATTTCTGCCAGACTGAGAACGGTCTCTTTGTGACTGATGTTCGGCCCTGGCACGCTGTCTATGACCCATGCTGATGGCGGGGAAGGCGGAGGATATCCAAGTTCCCGTGCAGCTGCTAGCATAGGCTCAACAATTGATGGTCTTCGATCCTTGAGGCGTTGAATATCTATCAGTTGACTCTGAGCTACCAGTTCGCCAACAAGCATTGCAGGGCCATCATCGGAAACGATGAACATGGCTGTATCTGGCTGCACATCCTTCTTTCGGTGGAGACCAGGATGAAGAAAAGTCCCATGGTGATATATATGTCTCAAAGTCTATTCGAAATCCTTATTAGACATTTCAGATGGTTGAATGGCTAGATATGGCGTACAAATCGGTGAATATTGGATTCTATATGGCTCTGTACGGGAGCATTCTCGAGCTTGGGAACTTGCAGGAGATGTTGAGCTTCATTCCGCTCAGCCTTGTCTGCTGCCGATACAAGAGCTGGCGTTGCGAAGGTCAGGAAAGATAGTAGAAGGGCAGCTATAATTCTCTGAATAGAAGCACACTTGGACAACTCTCTTCCGGTTACTTTCATGATGGATAGCATTGGCAAGATAGCTGGAATAGAGGAATCGAGTGGGATGGGGGACAGGGCAGCTTTATAAGTCACCAAGACAGCTTCGCTTATGACATGTGACTAGAGACGTGGTGACGCGTTGCACACTGTCGAATGGAAACAGAACTTCGAGTCTTTAAAGTGTTACCTGGAGGCTGGCGCAAGTTCACATCGTTCGATATCATGACGCCCTTATTTGTAATACATTACACTTTCAGCATCGTGCCCCGGTTGTTATCTTAGTAGCTAGCACTTCGGTAGATTGGCGTTGTTTCACAAGACCCAGTTTGACATAGGTAGCTAAGGTAATGCCTTACCTCTTTTGACGAACAGGGGGAGAAAATGCGCCACACTGCGATATATATGTGGGCTTTGGTCTAACTTGCTTAACAACAACCCGTATAGTATTATGTGAGGATAGAGAGAGGAGTCTTCATTCTAATTTGAGCTGAGCTAAGCCTTATTAAGGCTCTTGCTACACAATTCAAGCTAGACTGTGTTATTAGATGAAACGAACTTAGGAAAATCTTTGAAGAAATTTGATGCAAATATAATTTTTAGTAGCATTCTATTACAGGCCTGTCTGCTCCATTTTGCTTTTCCACCATTATGCGATGCTAATCTTGAAGACTCGTCTTCCACGACTATCTCTACCCATGTCAGTTGCGATCTTTCCGCTAAAACCTGTGACGACTCTCTCATCGAAGACTGGGAGAACGATACAAAGCTCTTTCCACAGAGGAATGAAGCCGCCATCCTTTCTAATGTTCTTCTCAAACGTGACTACAACGTTTGCTGCAGTCGAACTGTATGAGATGGTAAAGCTGGAGATGTTCGGTTTTGCAGACAATCCATCGTCCTCGTACCATGTGTTCTTCCACATACGCCCGTTCGAGCTACCTTTTGGAGGAAAAATCTCGACGGCTCTGTAGTCATCTGCGACCAGAGAAGGAAATTCGGCCTTTTGCTCTAGTGGAGACGCTGTGGCGGCTGGTTTGCCAATTGGGATTGCTCCGCCGATCTTAGCAAGGACGGGGATACTCATTTGCCATGGGGAGTCAATTGTGACCCACTGGCCAGCTGAGAGGTGTTGATATGGCGCATTAAGGTTAATATAACCTTCTTTGGGCTCTGAGTTTGGGTAATCCAAGTTGCTGGTTCCAGAAGCTTTGCTGGAAGACGTGGAAGAGTTGCGGGCCCAGGGGAGGTACATTCGTGATGTGGAGAGACCTGGCTCATATAC
>Ga0335075_10016276_pt1 | contig 11122 bp, 9 predicted proteins | sample Lox_Sample_24_FD_206723 | JGI IMG/M metagenome (GOLD analysis project Ga0335075, IMG submission 206723) | Soil microbial communities from Loxahatchee National Wildlife Refuge, Florida, United States - Lox_Sample_2.4 | ecosystem: Environmental > Terrestrial > Soil > Wetlands | place: USA: Florida... | reverse complement strand
GCGGGTCGGTCAAGGCGCTGCAGGAACGGCTCGCACAGCTCAAGTACTACCCGGGTCCCATCGACGGCCAGTTCGGCACGGACACAGAGGAAGCGGTGTGGGCGTTCCAGGAGGCGCAGGGGCTGCACGGCGAGGATTATGTGAGCTCGGCGATGTGGCGAGCGCTGGCGAACCCGTCCGCACCACCGGTGCTCGTGCCCCGCGGCGGCGCCGACCGGATCGAGATCAACCTAGCCCGCGAGCTCCTCGTGCTGTACAAGAATAACCGGCCCGAGCTGATCAGCCACGTCTCCACTGGCGGCGGCTATTACTTCTGCTCCCCCGGCGGCGGATGCGGCACCGCGATCACGCCGACCGGCAACTTCCGCACCCTCTCGTTCGTACCGGGCTGGGTCACGGTGCCGCTCGGGTACATGTACAACCCGGTGTTCTTCATCGGCACCGCGTACGCGATCCACGGCGACATACCCGTGCCGCTGCAACCGGTCTCTCATGGCTGCGTGCGCATCCCGATGGATATCGCCGCGTTCTTCCACACGCTGGTACAGGTCCCGGGCGAGCCGGTCTACATCAGGGGCTAATGCCTTAGTGCTCGCGATCAGGCTCGCTCTCGTCGTGCTCGTATTGCTCGTCGTCGGCGTGCTGCGCGACCGGCGGAGCTTCAGCAACGCGATCCTGCTCGGCTTCGGCTTCTCTCTCCTTGCCCTCGGCCTTGCCGACCGGCTCGCCGATCTGCCCGACCGGGCCGCTCACTGGCTGCTGGAATTCCTGGTCGTGCTCATAGCTATCGGGCCGTTCCTGGTCGCTGGCTATCTGATTCAGAACGGCGTCGTCATGGCACGCCGCGAGGGTGTGCGCTCGGGAAACCTGCTCTCGCTGCTGGCCGGGCTGGGCATCCTCGGCGCGATCGCGCTGGCCGTTGCGGCGCTGCGGGTGGGGTCACGGGAGCTGAGCGTGTTCTCCGCGCTGACCATGGTGCTGTTCGGCTACGTGTCGTTCCAGTTCGTGTCGTTCGTGGTGTACGCGTTTTTGTACGCCCGGCTGCCGGTGCGCCGCCGCGCCGATTTCGTGGTCGTGCTCGGCTCGGGGCTGCTCGGCGGCGGGCAGGTGCCGCCGCTGCTGGCCAGCAGGCTGGACCGGGGCATGGCCGTCGTCAACCGGATGGCCGGTTCGCCGGTTTTGATCGTGTCCGGCGGGAAGGGCAGCGACGAGCAGGTATCCGAGGCGGCGGCGATGTCGTCGTATCTCGTCTCGCACGGCTTCCCCGCTGAACGCGTGGTGCTCGAGGACCAGTCGCGCACCACCGAGGAGAACCTGACCTACACCAAGGCGATCATGGAGCGGCTCCGGCCCGGCGGGTATCGGTGCGTGATCGTGACCAGCAACTTCCACGTGTTCCGCGCGGCGATGCTGGCCCGGCGGCTGCGTGTGAACGGGCAGGCCACAGGGGCGCGCACGGCTGGCTACTACTGGCCGAGCGCGACGATCCGCGAGTTCGGGGCCGTGTTCCTCACCTACAAGTGGATCAACCTTTCTGTGTGTTCGATGATCGTCATCGTGCCGCTGGTGGTTGAGTACCTCCGGCCGCACGTCTAGCCGCCTGGCTGCGATTACGGCCGGGCGGGCAAGCACAGCCGCATCAAGGTCCCGCCGCCTGGCGCGGTCTCCGCCCGGATCCACCCGGCGTGACTTTCCGCCACCTGGCGGACGATGGACAGCCCGAGTCCGGAGCCGGGCACGCTTCGCGCCGACGGCGCACGGTAGAAGCGGTCGAATACGTGCGGCAAGTCATCGGGCGCGATACCCGGCCCGCAATCACGCACGGTTATTTCGCCCTCGCGCAGGCGCACCTGCACCGGTTTCCCGGGCGGGCTGAACTTGGCGGCATTGTCCAGCAGGTTACGGATCGCGCCGCCGATTCGTTCGGCGCTGCCGAAGGACACGCACGGCTCCAGCCACTCGGTGAAACCGACCCCCGGCCAGTCCCGCCGGACCGCCGCGAGGCTGAGGGCGACCACCGTGTGCAGTTCGACGTCAGCGAACTCGGCGGGCTGGGCCTCCCCCCTGGCCAGCTCGGTGATCCCGGCTATCAGCTGGCCGAGTTCGGTGCCCTGCGCCACCACCCGGTCGAGTATTTCCTGCCGTTCGGCCGCGGGCAGGTCCGGGTGAGCCGCGAGCAGCTCGACGTTGATGCGCATGCTGGTCAGCGGTGTCCGCAACTCGTGGCTGGCGTCGCTGACCAGTTGGCGCTGCGCGGCGAGCGAGCGCTGCAGCGCGCCGAGCATCGTGTTGAACGAGGTCGCCAGCCGTCCCAGTTCATCGGGCTCGCCGGTCACGTCGAACTCGGCCCGGCTGCCCGGATCCCCGGTCGCGGTGACGCGCTCAGCCACCGCCGCCAGCCGGCTGACCGGAGCCAGGCCGGCCCTGGCCACCGCCCATCCCACCAGCGCGGCCAGCCCGACTCCGGCGATGCTGAGCGCGGCGAGGGTGGCGCCGACGCTGGTAACGTCCGCGTCCACCGTGCCCAGCGGCACCGCAAGCTGAAGGGCCAGTCCCGGCGCGATCGGTGTGGTAAACGTCGCGGCCCGCACTCCACCCACCCTGGTATCGGCGTAATACGCCGCGCGCACGCCGACCGCGACCTGCTCGGCGGCGGTGCTGGCCGCGAGCATGCCCTGGTCACCGATGGGAGCCCACACGGTGCCGCTATCGGTCACCACCTGCATGTACGGGCTCGCGGCAGCGAAACGGTACGAGTGTGGCGGTACCCAGCCGGCCGGCAGATGCCCATGGTAATGCCGGACCTCCCGCTCGACCGAGACGGCCTGGCCCGTCAGTTCCTGCCGCAGCTCGCCCTCCAGGTCGGCGCGGATGACGAAGTAGGCGACCGCTGTGATCACCAGCGTGGCCGCGGCGACGGCCGCCGCCACCGCCACCGTGAAACGGGTCCGCAACTTGAGCCGGCGCGGGCGGATCAGCCGCCGGAAGACGCCGGTCATGGAGTGACCCGCAGCACGTAGCCCACGCCGCGGACATTGTGCAGCAGGCGTTGGCCGCCGCGCGCCTCCAGCTTGCGCCGCAGCAGCGTGACGAACACCTGGAGCCCGTTGGAGGCGGGGGCCTCCCCGTACCCCCACACCCGGTCCAAGATAAGCTCGTAGCTGAGCACTTGCTCAGCGTTGCGGAGCATCAGCTCAAGCAGGCTGAATTCGATCTTGGTCAGCTCGATCGGCACCCCGTCCCTGGTGACCCTCCTGGTGGCGGTGTCCAGGGTCAGGTCGGCGTAGCCGAGCACCACACGGGCTGTCCGGCTCCGGCGCAGCAGCGCGCGGATACGCGCCTGCAATTCCCGCAACGCGAACGGCTTGACCAGATAGTCATCCGCGCCGGTCTCAAGCCCGGTCACCCGGTCGTCCACACCATCCCGCGCTGTGAGCACGAGGATCGGGGTGCCGTCGCCGCGCTCCCTGAGCCGCCGGCACATGCCGAACCCATCCACGATCGGCATGAGGATGTCCAGCACCACGAGGTCTACCGGTGACCTGGCCAGCGTGTCCAGGGCGTCGCCGCCGTTACTGGCAGTAGTCACCGAGTAGCCGGACATGCGCAGTGCGCGGCTGAGCGATTCCAGCACGTCAGGATCGTCGTCCACGACGAGCAGCCGCTCCCCGCCCGGCACGAGAAGCGGCGGAAGGGCTTCAACATCTGACCGCATACCTGAATAAGACCAGTCCAGGCCCTTAACGCAGGTCAGTCTTCGCTGAGAATCAGCTGCGAGGTTCCCGCAAGATGGCATATTTTCACCAGCTTTTAAGGATCTAATTCAACTCTTCCTCACACGTACGAAAGTCATCCCGAGGAGGAAGACAGACCGTGAACCCCACCACCTTGTGCCTGCCGAGCCGCACGGTGAAGCCTCGGAGCACAGGACTCACCATGGTGATCGACGGCGGGCTGCCGTCGTCGCTGTTCGCCGACCTCGTCTCGTCCGCGGCCGAATACATCGACTTCGTCAAGTTCGGCTGGGGCACGGCCGTCGTCACGGGTGGCCTGCGGGCGAAGATCGACGTGCTGACCGCTCTTGGCGTCGGGTGCTACTTCGGCGGGACGCTGTTCGAGAAGTATCTCCTGCAGGGCCGGTTCGACGACTTCCGGCGGTTCTGCCAGCAGCACTCGTGCCGCCACGTGGAGGTCTCGAACGGGACCATCGAGCTGTCCAACACAGAGAAGGCCAGCTATATCCGCAAGCTCGCCGATGACTTCACGGTCGTGTCCGAGGTAGGGTTCAAGGATCCCGGCAAATCCGAGCAGTTGCCGCCAAGCGCCTGGATCGGCTGTATCCGCGAGGACCTTGAGGCTGGCGCCAAGCTGGTCACGCTGGAGGCCAGGGATAGCGGCAAGTCCGGTATCTGCCGACCTGACGGCACGCTCCGGTTCGGCCTGATCGAAGACGTGCTGTCGTCCGGGGTCGATCAGCATCAGCTGCTGTTCGAGGCACCCACGACCGCCCTGCAGGCCTATTTCGTCACCAGGCTCGGCCCGGACGTCAACCTCGGCAACGTACCCGCGCAGGGAGTCATCGGACTGGAGACCCTACGCCTGGGCCTGAGAGCAGACACGCTTGCTACCTTCGAGTAGAGGAATCCGATGCGCACCACCCGCGATGTTTTTCACCTTGCCATCCCCGTTCACGATCTCGATGAGGCGCAGCGGTTCTATGTCACGTTGCTGGGCTGCAAGCTGGCCCGCAGGTACCCGGACCGAATCACGCTGGACTTCTTCGGCGACCAGGTCGTGTGCCACCTGACCGAACCCGGGCCTGCGCCCAGCGAGCCGCTCGACCTATACCCGCGCCACTTCGGAGTGACGTTTCATAACGGAAAAGAATTCGACAGGCTGTACGCGTGCGCGGTCAGCCGCAAGGTCCCGTTCTTTCGTGATGTCGCGCTGCGCTTCGAGGGCATGGTGGAAGAGCACAGAATGTTCGTGCTCGTCGACCCGTCCAGCAACCTGCTGGAGTTCAAGCACTACAGTGACCCGCGGATGATGTACTGATGCCCGGCCGTCGGCTTGATCAGGTCGACGCGACGCGGCCGATCAAGCAGGCGGGCGTGATCAGCACGCACGTGCTGCTGTTCTTCGCCCCAGGCAGCGCGGGACTCGCGACCGGCGCCCTGCTGACCCTGCTGCACGTGTCTCGCGACGCGTTCTTCTTCATCTCCGCGTGCATGCTGACCTACGCGTACGCCGATCTCAGCCGCGCCGGGCTGCGCCGGTTTTACTGGCGCCGGTTCGTATCCGTCGGGATCCCGTATCTGTGCTGGACGGCCATCTACTACGCAGACACGTTCCGTTCGTCGCACTACGGCAGCACGAGCAAGGCCCTGTGGGGCATCCCGCACATGCTGTACACAGGCTACTACCATTTGTACTTCCTGCTGGTTATCATGCAGTTCTACCTGGTGTTCCCGCTCGTGCTGATACTGCTGAGACGGGCCAGGAGCCATCACGGGCTGATCGCCGCGGTCACCGTGATCGCCCAGTTCGGGTACGTCGGCCTCATGCACTGGAACATGCTGCCGCCCAGCCTGAGCGGGGTGTGGGCGCAGCGGGAGCTGCCCACGTACCTGATCTACCTGGTCGGCGGCGCCATCATCGCCTTCCATCTGACGCAGGCGCACGGCTGGATCTGCCGGCACTGGCGGCTGGTGATCGCGCTCACCGCGCTCGCCGCAGCCGGCGCCGAGACGGTGTACTACCTGGCGGCCAACGGGGTGACCACCGCGCTCGGATCCGGCTCCGACCCGTTCCAGCCCAGCGTCATCCCGTTCAACGTCGGCGCTATCGCCTGTCTGTACCTGATCGGCGTCGCGCTGGTCCGGCCGGGCCGGTCGCGGCGGATGCGCGCCGTAGTGCGTTCGGGCTCAGACAACGCCTATGGCGTCTACCTGGCCCAGATGATCTTCATAAACGGGCTGGTCTGGCTTGGCTGGAAGAACCTTGACAACACCGTGCCCTGGCCGCTGCTGTGCTTGGCGACCGTGGTGATCGTCTACCTGGGCGCCTTCGCTCTGACCTGCCTGCTCGCCCGGACGCCGCTGTCGGTCGCGCTGACCGGACGGCAGCGGGTGCCGCTGATGAGGAGAACAAGTGATACGAACATGGATCGCGCGGAACGCCGTCGAGCAGGGAGGCACCGTATATCTGGAGGACGCCGGGGGAACCGCGACGATGACGTACGGCGACCTGCTCAGGTCGGTGCCGGCGTGGGAGCGGCTGCTGACTGAGGCGGGCGTGCCGGCCGGCGCCAGGGTAGCCGTCCGGCTGCCGGATCCGGTTGGCTACGCCGCCGCTCTGCTCGGCGTCCTGGCGGCGGGCCGGGTCGTGGTCCCGATGGACCCGGCGGCGCCGCCCGCTGAACTGACCCGGGTGCTCGCGGTGGCCGAGCCGGAGGCGGTGATCTGCGAGTCGCCGACCAGCTTCCCACCCGGGCTGGCCGCGCTCCAGCCTCCCGCGTCCAAGCCGCCCGGTTCCCTATCGCCTGAGTTCCGGCTGCCAGGCGGGGAGCAAGCACCCGGGCCGATGGGGGCTGGCGGAATCTTCCTGTGCACCAGCGGGACGACCGGAACGCCGAAGGGCATCGAGCTGCGCGAGGAGCAGCTGGCCCACGTCGCCGCGTCGGTCGCGGGACACCACCGGCTGACCCCGGCCGACCGGGGCTATTGCGCCCTCCCGCTGTTCCATGTGAACGCCGAGGTAGTCGGGCTGCTCGCCACGCTCTGCGCCAGTGCCTGCCTGGTGCTTGACCGGGCGTTCAGCCGACGGCGGTTCTGGCCCCTCGTCGAGGAGCGGCGGATCACCTGGATCAACGCGGTTCCCGCCATCATCACCGTGCTGTCCATGGAGCATGGCGAGGTCAGACCGCCCGAGCGGGTACGTTTCATCCGGTCCGCGTCGGCGCCGCTGTCACCGACCGTGCTCGTCCGGTTCGAGCAGATGACCGGCTTGCCGGTGATCGAGACCTACGGTATGACCGAGGCGGCGAGCATGATCACCGCCAACCCGCTGGACGGCCCGCGCAAGCCCGGGTCCGCCGGCCAGCCGGCCGGGGCACAGGTGCGGGTGGTCAGGTACGCCGGGCCCGAGCCGATCCCCTGCGCGGACTATGTCGTCGGCCAAGTGCAGATCCGGGGTCCGGGAGTGATCACGCGGTACGCGGCAGGAGGACGACCGGGCGCCATCGACCGCGACGGATGGCTGGACACCGGCGACCTCGGCCACCTGGACGAAGACGGCTATTTGTACCTGGCCGGCCGGACCGACGACGTGATCAACCGGGGCGGCGAGAAAATCTACCCCAGAGAGATCGAGGAGGTGCTGCTCAGCCAGCCTGGCGTGCTGTCCGCCGTGGTGGTCGGCGCCGAGGACGAGGTGCTCGGCCAGCGGCCGGTCGCCTATATCGTGCCCAGGGACTCGTACCCGCAGGCCGGGCTTCAGGATGCCCTTATCGCCGCTTGCGCGGCGGTGCTGCCCAAGCCCAAGCAGCCCAGTGCGGTCGTCATCGTCAGCGAGCTGCCGCTCGGTCCAACCGGCAAGGTGGCAAGGCACCGCCTGATCCCGTTATAGCTACACCTGTTGCGGTATCTAAGAACCGGCACATGCTGACATAAAGGCACTTACGGACCGCCGCAACCTAACGCAAGAGGCGTAGCGCTACGTTCGCAGCCTGCTGGGTACCGGCCACCCGGCCTGGCCCGGCCGCTGCCACATCGAGTACGGCCCCGGCCTCAACCCTGCGGACGTCCCGCTGCTCGCCCGCACGGCCCACGCCGGCACCTGACCACACATGGGTGTACGTGGAGCTACGTGGCCGGGGCCAGGCCGGAGCGGGCGGGCATCAGGTACTTCCAGACGGTGGCGGTGCCACCGATAGCCGTCTTGACCTCGATCACCGCGGGCCGACCCTCGGCTAGGGCCTTGGCGATCACGTCCGAGAGCTCCTGCGGGCTGCCTGCCCGGTAGCCGGCCGCGCCGAAGGCTTCGGCGACCGCAGCGAAGTCGGGGTTGCGCAGCCGCGCACCTACGTCATGGCCGTCGAATAGGCGCTGCTGATCGAGCAGCACATTGCCGAACGCCTCGTTGTTGAACACAACAGCGACTACGCCGAGGTTGAACTGGACCGCCGTAGCCAGTTCGGCGATCCCGAAGGTAAACCCGCCATCGCCCGAGACTGACACCACCGCTCGTTCCGGAAAAGCGCTTTTCACGCCCAGCGCGGTCGGATAGCCGAAGCCGAGCGTGCCCTGGTGCCCGCAGGTGATGAACTGCCTGGGGGCTTGCACGGGGAAGGCGAAGTACGACGCGAACCCGACCTGGCAGACCTCCTCGACGAACAGCCCGTCCGGCGGCAGCACGGCACGGATCGCGGCCAGGTAGTCCAGGTCGGCGCCGAGGTCACGGATCTCGGCCAGCTTGCGCTGCTTGAGCTCGGCGAACTCGGCGGACCGGTCGGGGCGGGGAGCCTCGGTGAACTTCAGCTCACGGACCAGCGCTGCCACCGCCTCCTTCGCGTCGCCGACCACGGAGACCTCCGGCTGCAGCCGGATCGCCTGCTGCGGGTCGATGTCGATGAGGACCGTGCGCAGCCCGCCTGGCCGGGCAGGCCAGCGGTACCAGGTCAGTTCTAGCCGCGAGCCGACGCCGAGCAGGACGTCGGTGGCCGGCCAGCACTCGTGGCCGGCCACGCAGGTGAAACCGTACGGGTCGCTGTCCGGCACGATGCCACGTCCGCCGCGGAAGCTGACCACGGGGGCCTGCAGCAGGCGTGCCAGTTCGGCGATCTCGGCACCCGCGGCGCGGGCGCCGCCGCCGACTATGATCATGGGCTGCCTGGAGCCGGCCAGCACCTCAGCCGCGCTGGCGATCGCGGCCGGTTCAAGCGGCGGGGTGGTAACCGGGACCGGCTGTCCCGCTACGGCGGGGGCGGGGGCGCCGAGGACATCCCAGGGCACCGAGAGCGCGACCGGGCGAGGACGGCCCTCCCTGGCGTGGTAGAGCGCCCGTGCGGTCAGCTCCGCCGCTTCGCTGGGATGACGCACGACCTGGGTCCATTTGGTCAGCGACCGGATCGTGGCCGTCTGGTCGGGCAGTTCGTGCAGGTGGCCGAGGCCGCGTCCGATGAACCGGGACGGGATCTCCGCGGTCAGGCAGAGCACGGGCGCGCTGGCACCGTACGCGGTGATCAGCGCCGCGCTCGAGTTCAGGAAGCCGGGACCGGGCACCACGCTGTAGACCCCGGTCTTGCCGGTCGCCTGCGCGTAGCCGAACGCCATGTAGGCCGCCGCCTGCTCATGCCTGCAGCCGATCAGCCTGATGTTCGCCCTGGCCAGCGCGTCGAACAGCGGATAGGTCTGCACGCCAGGCAAGCCGAATACCGTGTCCACACCATGATTGACCAAGGTCTGGACGATGACGTCCGCGGTAGTCACGGTCACGTTGCTCCTTCGGTCACCGGTACGGGTGTGACCTTATTGCGCTCAATCGCGCCGAGGGACCGGGACAGCTCGACGCAGCCGAAGCCGATGGCGAGCACGGCGATGACCTCGATGATCAGCCACGGCCCGGTGCGCAGCGTCTCGCCGAAGATCGTCACGCCGTAGGAGACGCTGATCAGCGCGTCACCGAGGGTGAGCGCCGGCTGGGTAGCGACCAGCGATCCCGCCTGGAGGCTGTTCTGCAGGATGAACAGCGAGCCGACGCCGGCCAGGGCGGTCGCATAGAGCTGCCAGCTGCTGAAGAACTGCCCGGCACCCTGGTCGAGGGCGGCCATCGCGTTCTTCATCAGGGCGGCGGTGAGTGCGTAGCCGCAGGCGGCGGCGAGGCCGAGCGCGGCGGCGCGGCCGTTGCCCTGGGCTTTCACGCCGATCGCGATGAGCACCAGCTCGAAAGCGGCGGTCACGATCAGGGCGCGGATCCATACCGAGTCGCTCGCCGTGTCGGAGCCGCCCGACGGAGCCGCGGCGGCGAGGCCTATGCCGAGGCTGACCGTGACGGTGCCGACCGCCCACCAGGTGGTCCTGGGCAGCTTCCTGCCCACCATCTGGCTCGCGACCAGCAAGGTAAACGGCAGCTCGATGATGAAAATCGGCTGCACCAGCGCGACCGGGCCGGTCGCCAGGGCCACGGCCTGGCACAACGCCGCGCCGATGGTCATCACGATGCCCGCCAGCCAGACCTTGTGCTTGACTAGGTAGCCAAGCAGGGATAGCCGCAGGGCCATGTCCGGTGGCGCGGTCGCGGCGGCACGGCGCTGCAGCACGGAGGCCATACCGTTAAACACGGCCGTGAACAGCGCGAAGACTACCGGAACCACTAGGAAATATTACCGTGGCAGAAAACGCCGCAAACGCTGGCTGTTGCTGACAACAAACAACGGGCTGCACGCCATCGCCGCGGCGGCCTGAGCCTCGCAGCACCACGCCCCCTACGATCGTGGTCATGGATGAGAGGGCCACACGCTGGGTGAAGGTGCTTGACCAGAGCAGGTGCATCGGCTGCCACGCGTGCACGACGGCCTGCAAGAGCGAGAACGAGGTGCCGCTAGGGGTCACCAGGACGTTTGTCAAGTCCGTAGATGTCGGAATATTCCCCACAGTACGGCGGGCTTTCCAGGTCACCCGGTGTAACCAGTGCGAGGACGCGCCGTGCGTGACGGCCTGCCCGACCCGGGCCATGTACCGCCGCGAGGACGGGATCATCGACTTCGACAAGCGGATCTGCATCGGCTGCAAGGCGTGCATGGCGGCCTGCCCGTACGACGCGATCTTCATCAACCCGGAAGATCACTGCGCGGAAAAGTGCAACCTGTGCTCACACCGGCTGGACGCGGGCCTTGAGCCTGCCTGCGTGACCGTCTGCCCCACCGAGGCGATCCTGGTCGGCGACCTGAACGACCCGGCTGCCAAGGTCACGCAGCTCATAAACCGCGAGGCCGTCCAGGTCCGCAGGCCGGAAAAGGAAACCCGGCCGAACGTCTTCTATAAGGGCGCGCACCAGGCCACGCTCGACCCCCTCGCAGCGGCCAGGCCGGAAGGCGGCCTGTACGCGTGGGCCACCCAGCAAG
>Ga0335075_10016275_pt1 | contig 11122 bp, 8 predicted proteins | sample Lox_Sample_24_FD_206723 | JGI IMG/M metagenome (GOLD analysis project Ga0335075, IMG submission 206723) | Soil microbial communities from Loxahatchee National Wildlife Refuge, Florida, United States - Lox_Sample_2.4 | ecosystem: Environmental > Terrestrial > Soil > Wetlands | place: USA: Florida... | reverse complement strand
GTCGTTGACGAAGTCGAGATAGCGCTTGATGTCGTCCCTGTCGACGTCGACGCCGCCCGCCGCGCGGAAGAACCGCTCGAACTTCACAAAGCCCATCACCGCCATGGCCACCTCCGGTCAGGAATCGACATCAAGCCGACCACAGCCGTGGGGGAGGCGCATCCCCCGCTCGGGTAGGCCAGCCGGCCGACTACCCGATCGTGCGGGTTGACGGCGGCCGCGGGCCCAGCGTGAGGAGAGCGCCGCCGCCGTGGGGCCGCCACCACCAACGGACGAGAGCCGCCGCAGGGACTAGCCCATGATGCATGCAGGGTTCAACCTGTTCACCGGGGATCCGCTCCAGCTGGATAACTCGATGAAGTACATCGAGTCCACGTTGTGCCCCGCTGGTCGAGAGCCAGCCGGGCAGCCTGGGGATTTCGCTGCACGCGGACCTCGAATCGGGACTCGCGATGCTCGAGTTGTTCTGGCGGAACGGCGATTACCTGCAGGACAGCGAGTACGTCATCGGCGAGAGCCGCTCCGAAGCGGCGCGCCGCACCGTGGGGAGTGTCACCGTCGAGCACTGCTCGGTCCCGGTACGTCGAACCGCTGGTTAAGACCGTAATCCAGAGCCTTAGACGCTACCTCACCGACGGTGAGTGGGAGGACGTCAAAGCCGTTATGCCGAAGGATCTGGCGGCAGTGCTCCCATAGCGTGCCTTCGCCAACGAGTATTCCGGTACTGCGCAATCCGCACCTGGGGCCGGGTGCCGGAGCGGGCAGTGTCAGCACGCGACGCGTCCCGGACAGCCGCGGGGTCCCTGAAGCGGTGAATCGCCGGTGCTGAGCGGCGGGGCTTTCAGCGAGGGCCTGCCGGCCGGATCCAGAAAGCGGCGAGATGGCCCGACGTCGACAACGGCATTGATGCTGGCACTGACGCCTTTGCCCGCCAACGGCGCGCGCTGGGTAACCGAAGCTGCCGCCGCCGCGACTGTCTGCTCGTGTGCCCCTTCTCGCGCCCGTTCGCTGCCGACGGCGTGCCGGCGCAACATCCGGGCCAACCATGCCAGGCTCGCGCCCGCGCAGCTTGTGGCCGCGCGCTCACGGCGGCGGCCGGAGTTGCTGCCCGCAGCCCCGCGACACCGGTGGCAAGGAATGGCCACCTGACTGGGGAGGGAATTGAGCAGAACGGCCAGATCCGATGATCAGGGGCAGCGGGATCCGGCCCGGGCCACGCAGCCGGACTGGCTCGAACCCGAGCTGGCAACGCTCACCGCCGACAGGTTCTCCGACCCGGCCTGGATCTTCGAGCGCAAGTTCGACGGCGAGCGCTGCCTCGCGCTCAGAGCCGGGCAGCAGCTGCGGCTGATGACCCGCAACCAGCTCCAGGTCACCGGCACCTATCCCGAGATCGCTGATGCGCTGCGGGCGCAGGAGGCCAGCGACTTCATCGTCGACGGTGAGGTCGTGGCCTTCGACGGGGACCGGACCAGCTTCTCCCGGCTGCAGCGGCGGCTCGGGGTTCGCGACCCGGGCCCGGCGCTGTGCGCTGAGGTGCCGGCGTACCTGTACGTGTTCGACGTGCTGTGGGCCGGCAGCCGCGACGTGCGGCCCTTGGCGCTACGCGAGCGCACCTGATGGGAGCTGCACTCGGCACGGCAGGGAACCTCGGCATAAAGGATGACTTCAAGGACCGGGTGCAGGATCTCGGGCAGCCGGGCACATCCGCGATCCTGGTGGTGGTGCGCAAGACCACCCCGGACAAATTCGGCCCTGCACGGCGACGATGAGGCCGCCGCGACCTGGGAGCACGGGCCGCAATCTGCGGCTGCCCAGTCCTGACGATGACGGCAGCGGTGCCCGCTCCCGCGCCGGGCAGGCCGCCCCGGTATGCGGCCGCGTCATCGTGGCATCCCGGTACAGGCGCCTAAGGGCGGCACTGGCAGCCTGGGCAGCTATACAACCTCTGACGTTGGAGGTGCCTGCACCCGCTGGCCACCGGCCCACTGCATGTCCTGATGCTTGGCAGGCTCAGGCCGCTCAGCTTACGTTCTACGCGATCAGGGGCTGCCAAACCTCATAGCGGTCCCGAGAGCTTAGAAGATCGTTCCGGCCCGACCCGTGACCTGCCCACATCCAGCTCAAGCCGGTTTATGCCAGGACTAGGTCCCCGAAATGCGCAGCCGCTGGGGCGACCTCCCAGCCAAGGTGAATTCTTGTGGTGATGATGTCCCACCGGTGCGCGATAACACGCCACACGGGCCATACCTGGCTCATCGCACGCGCCGTCGCGCAGTTGAGTCTGGATGTCGGGGCCGAGGCTGAGCTGCCGGGCACTTCGCAAGTGCGCGGTGAGTTCGCTGGCATGCTCGGCGATGGCCGATGCCACGGCGGCACGCCGCCACGACGTCGAGTTGCCGCAAGTGCTCCGCAGGCCGGCAGGTCCCTGCCTGGACGCCATGCTGGTGAACTACCTGTCCGGGGGATGCGGCCGGTCCGCTATCGGGGAAGTCTGAGTCGGGGCTGAGGCAGGTGGACGATGTGCTGGTCTCGGGGGCCAGATTCACGGGTTGCTACCGCCAGACGACCTGATGGGAGGCAGAACGATTAATCCTCGTGGACCTGCCGCCTTCTGCTTCGCGATCATCGGGCGATTCGCGATCATCGGGCGATTCGCGATCATCGGGTAATTCGCCCGCGGCCCGGTGCCAGGCTGAATCGCACTGACGGGCCAACGCCGGACGAAACCATCGCCCGCCAGGAGGCCCTCACCGATAAGGGACCCTCAAAGGAGATCGGTAATGAAAGCAGTGGTGTACCACGGGCCGCGGCAGGTCAGTGTCGACAACGTTCCGGACGCCCGCATCGAGAAGCCGACCGACGTGCTGCTGCGGATCACCAGCACCAACATCTGTGGCTCTGATCTGCACATGTACGAGGGCCGCACTGACTTCGAGGAGGGCCGGATCTTCGGCCACGAGAACGTCGGCGAGGTCATCGAGGTCGGCGGCGCGATCGAAAAGGTGCAGGTCGGCGATATGGTCTCTGCCCCGTTCAACGTCAGCTGTGGGCACTGCGAGAACTGCGAAAACGGCCTGACTAACTACTGCCTGGTGGCCAACCCCGCCCAGGGGGTGGCTGGTGCGGCCTATGGGTTCGCTGACATGGGGCCGTGGGCGGGCGGCCAGGCCGAGCTGCTGCGCGTCCCCTGGGGCGACTTCGACTGCCTCCGGCTCCCCGAGGACGCTCGCGACAGGCAGGATGACTACGTAATGCTCTCCGACATCTTCCCCACTGGTTACCACGCGGTCGAAATGTCCGGTCTGCAGCCGGGTGAGACCATCGTGATCCTCGGCAGCGGGCCGGTCGGGCTGATGGCCACGCTATCGGCCATGACCAAAGGCGCGGCCAAGGTGATGGTGGTCGATCGCCACCCCGACCGACTACGGCTGGCCGAGCAAATCGGCGCGACCACAATCGATGACTCCAAGGTGTCCCCGGTCGACGTGATCATGGAGGAGAGCAAGGGCCTGGGCGCCGACCGCGGCTGTGAATGCGTGGGCTACCAGGCCCACGACCCCCAAGGTCACGAGGACAACACGATGACGCTGAACGAACTGGTCGAGTCGGTACGGTTCACCGGGGGCATCGGCACCGTGGGCGTGTACGTCCCAGAGGACCCCGGAGCGCCTGACGAGCTGGCCAAGCACGGGAGGACCCGCTTGGAGTTCGGCAATTTCTGGTTCAAGGGCCAGCGCATGGGCAGCGGGCAGTGCCCGGTCAAGCGCTACAACCGCCGCCTGCGCAGCCTCATCGCCCAAAACAAGGTCAAGCCCTCCTGGATCGTCTCCCACGACTTGACCCTGGACCAGGCCCCCGAGGCCTACAAGCACTTCGACGCCCGCGAGGAGGGCTGGACGAAGGTCGTCCTGCACCCTGGACAGGCCGCGTGACGCATTCTCCGTCGACGCCGACCGCCAGGCACACCTCTCAGGGCCGGTCGGGCAAGTTCGCTGGAACACAGGCATAACACGGGCATCTTGTCCGGGCAACCATCCATCGAGCCCATGGACGTTACCACTGACAAACCACCGGGCTAATCGCGGTCGGCCCAATCGCTAGAGACCCTGCCTTGGAGACCCTGTCTTCACGGCAAAACCGTGACGATTTCGCCGGGCGGTCCCCCCTCGATGGGACCGCCCGGCGCCCGGTGCTGCCGTGGTCATGCAAGCGCTCAGCGATCACACGTGAGATCACCAACCATACGGTTCGCCTCGTTGGCAGGGGCGTTGGCCGCCGAGGCGGTCGGGACGTTCATGCTCACGTTCGCAGGCACAGCGATCCTGCTGGCCAGCCGTGATGATTGGCGAGCGAGTCGCCGGGCTGATTAACGGCACCGACGAGTGATGAGCCGCTGACGTCCGCGCGGCGCGTCTGGTGATAATCCCTTGAGCGAGACCAGTCAGATAAGCTCCGGCGGTCTGGTCAAGTGCCCACCCCGAGACAACACCGGGCGTCCTCAGCCTGGGTCAGGCCCTGGTATTGGAATAGGAGTTTTCCGGGCAGCTGCTGCGCTGACCGGCTGGGAGAGCATCCCGTGGGCGGGCGAACCGTCGAGGACAGGTTCTGGAGTGATATCGATGCATGTCACGTAGACATTCGCTCGCCTCGAATCGGCCACAGGCTGGCCTGACGCGAGGCGTAGTCGTGCCGAACCTTCTCACGAAGGTCCTTTGCCGTGTCAGCAGTCAGCGCTGCTGAAGGCTCGATAGCAGGAACCGCCTGCCAAACTCCCGACCACGCTGAAGGCATACCCCGAAGTTGGCCACATCGAGCAGCGAGTCCTCGTTCCTGCCCAGCCACTATCAGTCGGTGCAGGCGCAGGATCTGCAGCAGAGCGCCTTCCCGGCCGCGGCCGCACCGGGCGCGATCGTGGTGTTCGAGCGGGCGGACGGCGGCAAGCTCACCGCCGCGGACTCCAGCCTCGTCCATGGCATCGGCGGCAAGCTTACGGCGGACCACATTCCCACGCTGAGCACCATGCAGGCGGGGCCGCCGTCGGCGAACAAGCTCATTCAGACGATCTCGGTGCAGATACCCAACGTCTCCGGTCAGCTCACCACCGCGCAGACCAACGCCATCGGGACGCTCCGGTCCGACCTGTCCTCGCGGGTGTCGAGCACGGACCTCAATGCGGCGTGACGGGGACGGTGGCCGATAGCCCGGCCTGCACGTGGCCCTGTCAACGCTTCGCCACGCCCTCGCGGGACGTCGACGGTCGCGGTAGGGACCGCCCTTGCGGGCGGCCCCCCGCACAGATCCCAGCGAGCGCTGCTAACGCACTGGGCTCCTGCCTCGGGTACGAACGTCGAACCGCACCTGGGGGTAGGGATGCATCACGCGGGCGGGCGGCAGCCACCGGGTCGCCAGGCGGTCCATGCGCTCCCAGTTCAGGCGAGTGCGCTGGCTGCGGCGCCGCAGCGCCCGATACCAGTGCCGGGTCACCTGTCCCCGGAACGCGAAGGTCGCGCTGTCGTTGCCGGGCACGGCGTAGTAGGCATAGTGCCCTCGCACCACGCTTCCCAGCCACCGGCCCTGCTCGGGGATGGGCAGATGCCGGCGCCGCCTGAGCTCGTCTTTGACCTCATGCAGCTTCGCCCGCATCCGCTTCGAGATCGTGATCCGCTTAACCGTGAAGCGCCCGCTCCTGTCCTTCCCGCAGATGTGCGTGAAGCCCAGGAAGTCAAACGTCTCCGGCTTACCCAGTCCGCGCGCCCGCCGGTCCCGGGCAGCGAACCGCCCGAACTCGATCAGCCGCGTCTTGCCCGGGTGCAGCTCCAGCGAGAACTTCGCGAACCGCTCGCGGAGGTCCCGGAGGAACTGCTTCGCATCACCCAGATGCTCGAACCCCACGATGAAATCGTCAGCGAAACGCACGATGATCACATCACCGCGCGCGTGCCGCCGCCTCCACCACTCGGCCCACAAGTCGAAGACATAATGAAGGTAGACGTTAGCGAGCAACGGCGATGCCGATGCCCCCTGCGGCGCCCCCTCCAGCGTCTGCGACCAGTTCCCGTCCTCGATGACTCCTGCGCTCAGCCACTTGCGGATGAGCCGCAGGACCCGCTTGTCCGCGATGCGATGCCCGAGGAACCTCTCCAGCCAGCCATGATCCAGGCTGGTGAAAAAGTCGCGGATGTCCGCATCGAGTATCCAGTTCACCTTTCTCCGCTCGGTCCCGGTCGCAAGCGCATCCAGCGCATGATGCGGGCTGCGCCCCGGCCGGAAGCCGTAGGAGAAACCCCGGAAGTCCGCCTCGTAGACGGCGTTGAGCACCTCGACGACGGCCCGCTGGACAATCTTGTCCTCCAGCGTGGCGATGCCGAGCGGCCGCTGCCGCCCGTCCGCCTTCGGGATGTACGCCCGCCGCGACGGCCTGGCCCGGTAGCGCCCCTGCTGCACCCGGACGTGCAGATCCTGAAGATTCGCCTCCAGGTCCTGCCCCCAGGCATCCCACGTCACCCCGTCCACCCCCGGCGCGGCCTTCGGGCGGATCGCCCAGTAAGCCTCCCGCAGGCACTCCAGGGTGACATGGTGCAACAGCGCGGTGAACCGTGCTTCCTTGTCCCTTCGTGCTGCCTGGCGCACACGATCCAGCCCGCTTGGCACGCCTGGCCCGGCACTGAGTCCGGGGCGTGTCGGCCTGTCCGTGTTCCCCTTGGCCATCCCCCTTTCCTCCACTGCCTCCGCCGCCAGCGAACCGGCATTGTCCGGCAGCTTCGCAGGTACTACGGAGATGTCCGACTTCCCGCGGCCGTGCAACTCGGGCTTACGGCCTTGGCCTTCCCCAAGCGGCCCGTCCTTCCGGCCGTCAGCGGGCACGGCGCCCGCCTTCCCGGCCATCCCGGCGGGCGACCGCGGGACCTCCCGGTTCTCGCGCACTGAGGTTCCGTACGTGCACAGGTTCTCCGACCGCGCAGGGCCCGGCGACGGCTCGCGCTAACGCCGCCGACGGTATTGCCTTCCGCCTGTCATGACGGCGTCGGCGCCCCGGACTAACCCCATTTCGCGGCTCAATAGCCCAGCCCGCACGTACCGCTACCGACGCTTCGCCAGCACCCTCACGGGCACCGGCGCACGGCTCGCGGCCACCGTGGGTCGCTACTCCTTCGGTGTAGGACTCTCTCATTCCCACCTCAATGCCGGTTTATCCCGGCGCACCATGACTCGGGGTCGCCGTGGGTCGCTAGCCCTTCCGGCGCCGAGCTCTTCCATTTCCTCCTCCATGCCGGTTCATCCCGGGCTTCCCCATGATCGTGATAAATTCGGGTCTCCCTAAGGCCCTCGAAGAGGGGCCGCCTATCAGCTCGTCGTATAGACCCATGCGGAATTAGCGAATCCTTGGCCGGTTTCAAATTACCTGCTCCCCATGTGATATGAGGAGGCACGCGACCTGCCAGGCGAGGTGCAGTTGCTGTGATGGAAGGCGCTAAATGTGCCCAAGGAAGAGCGACTGTAGTTGACTCGGTCAAGCTCGGCGCAAAAACAGCCCTCGTAGCCCCTTGCCGGCGGCCGGGCGGTAAAGCGCCGGACACTCCGGGCTAGCCTCAAAGCGTTTACGCCCGGCGGCCCGCCCGCCCGCGACCTGGTGAGCGTAGAAACAGGCCGTGGTGCAGTAGCGCGCGAGGATCTGGCATTGGTTAGCTGAGGACACAGTCTCGGCATGTGCCGCGGGACTCCTCGCCTGACAGCCGGCAGATGAGGCAACAGCCCGACCCGGCACCGCCACCGTCGACTTGGCCCAGCCACGCCGTCAGCATCTGACAACCGGCCCCGGCGGCAGCCCCCATCCGGCAGGCGCGCGTCTAGGCGATCACGTGCCTCGCGCCGGATCGGCTCGGCCAGCTTGGCCACGGCACGTTCAGGGCGTCCTGCGCGGTGCTGCCCGGCGCCGAAGGCCGGAAGCCGCCGCCTTCGATGAAGAAGAACTCGTCGACTACCTTCCCCCGGGTGCACTGCCGGTTGATTAGCTTGCCAGCGTCGAAGCCTAGGGTGTCGCACCACGGCCTGCGACCGACGACCACCTCAAGCAGATCGCTTTCACCCAACCAATCGAGATAGGCCTCAGGCTACTTTTCTCGAGCCGCACAACTGACCCGACTGGTTCACCAAAGGACACGCTGTCGCGCAGCACGGCGGTCAGTTTGGATGACAACTGCTGTCATATCTGGAGCCTAGCGGCGCCGATGGGTTCGGCCCGTTGACGCGGATCAAGGCGGCGATGGTGATCACGGGTCCTCCTACAGGTGACTTGCGAACTGTGACAGCTGGTTGCCGGCGTGCTGCAGCCCGTCCAGCGCCGAGTGCGCGACGCCTGCGGCGCCGGCGGGATCGGTGAGCAGGAAGTAGACGGCGAACGCGACGAGCGCCCAGCCGATGATCGAGGTGAGCATCAGTCCTCCTTGTGCGGTGTATTTCGGGGCGGACGGTCCGCCCGGTGGGCATCAGCGGGGCATTACGGGCGGCGCGAGAGGTCGGCGTAGACGTGGTGATCCACGCCGAGCCCGGAAGGCCCGCCCCTTCATCAAGATCATTCGTCTCGTGAAGCATCATCACGTCCGCCGGTAGTACAGCTAGTCGTTGGCACCGATGACCTTGAAGTCCTGGTTGACGAAGATGTGGTGCGGCCAGTTGACGCCGATGTTGTGGACTTCGTAATCGCCGTTGCCCAACTGCACGACACGGTCGACGATGCCCCCCGGATAGGCGGCCAGCGCAGCCTCGGTTGCCTGATCCGCGTCCGTTCCGCTGACGATCGTGCCCTGCCCCTGGGTGTAATCCGACGGGATCTGGCCCGCCTTCTTTGTCGAGCCCGACGTGCCCTTCTGGTACGGGATCACCGCTGACGCTGTCGAGGAATTGCTGGCAGGTGGTTGCAGAATCACCTGCGCGGCCGTGATGGTTTTGTTGTCGGTCGTTCCCAGTACGAGGACGGGCTTGCCTGGTGTCACGGCGCTCGCCGCGGCCGGACTCGACCCGTTGTCGTACGTCGTTGACGACGTTTCCTTGATGGTCACCTGCGCACTCCCTGCCGTCGTAACGGTGAATCCCGACGCGGATGTGCTGCTGACGGTGCCGGTTGTTCCGCCTGGCTCCGGCCCTGACCGCGCGTTGGCGCCGCTGCCTGATCCGAAATGGCCGGCGAAGCCGCTGCTGGCGGTGGAGCCGCTGCTGCTGCTGGCATTGGATGAGCCGCTGCTCGAGTTCGCGCTGACGATCCCGTAGGAACCGCCCGCGATCGCGATGACCGCGACTCCGCCGATGATGACCTTGGTGCGCCTGCCGGACCTAGCGCGCGCGCGAGAAGGCATTGGCTGAGCTCCTTTCACCGTGTTTCTGAGCTTCTGATCTGAAGCTGCCAACCGGTGCTGGAGCGACTGCGGGAGAAGCAGCGCAAGCTTGCCGAGAGATTGTGCCGAGCTGGCTGACCTTAAGGTTGCCGGGGCATTGACGCAACATAACCGCAAGAATCGCGCGTTAGCTAAGAGAATCACCGAGACCACGGCGCGGGCCAGGCCGCCTGGTGAATATACGCGCAGCGCAAGATCCGGCCGGTCGCGCCTGCTCCATTTTGATCCGCTAACAGGCACCCGTCTGCCCACGGGCGCTGCTGCCTGCTGCTGGACACATCAGTCCACCGCCGTCCTCGGCGGAGGTGACCCCGAAACCGACGATCTGCCGCTTGCCATCGCCGTTGACCCCGGTGGCGATCAGCCCGTGCACCAGCACCGTGCGGCTACCGCGCGGACCCGCGGGGTCAGCGCGTCGGCCTGCACGAACCGGTACGGACACTGTCTAGCGGCCGGGACCGGAATTGCTCCACCGCCTGAGCCAGGCTCTTGGCCAGCTCGGAAACCTGGCTCTTGGACAAGCTCTTGATGCCGAGCGTCTCGGCCAGCTTCTCCGCCCGCCGTGTCGACACACCCAGCAGATACGACTTCGCCACCACGCTGATCAGTGCCTGCTCAGACCGGCGGCGCCGCTCCAGCAGCCACTCCGGGAAATGCGACCTTTCGCCGCGGCCGCGGGATCGCCAGCTTGATCGTCCCGGCCCGGGTATCCCACCGCCGGTCCCGGTACCCGTTGCGGTAGTTCACCCGGTCGTCGCTAGGCTGCCGTACAGCGCCCGCACAACGCATCCGCCTCCGCGCCCAGCACGGTGGCCGTCTCAGCTCACGGCAACACGGCGGGCCGGCTCAAGATCCGTACACCACTCCCGCGGACGTGATCCAGGGAGAAGGCCCACACCCGAGAAGGCGGTGCGATCGCCGCGGCTCGCCGGCGGCTGCCGATGGTCGAGGTAGATCCGTCGATTCCGCTGATCGGGGGCAGCGGCCGAGTCCCGCTCATCGAGGTGACCGAGAGCCGCCCCCAGCTGATCGCCTGTGTCCATCTGTGGCATGTCGGGCAGCCTGCCCGGGACCAGTGCGAAGGCTCTACGTTCTTCAGCGGCCAGGTCTGCGAGTGTCATACCTGCACTCCCGGGACGTCACGTACGCGACTTTCTGCTCGGGCCCTGATCCACGGCTGCGGGGCTCGCCCGCCTCGAGCGTTTCACGCCAAGCCGGACAGGCTGATGCTGAAGCCGATCGCGAATTCGTCGGGGCTGGCGCTGACGCGGAGCGCGATGATGGCGAATCCTGTGTGTTGCGTGAGCCTGCTTGCGTTCTGTTTCTCGTCCGCGCCTTCGCTCTGCACGAGCATGAATATGCCGAACGAGTCCTCGGCGTGCTGGCCCGCCCGGGAGCCGAAGTGGTGGATGAGCATGCGGTGGCTTGTCCTGGCCGCCGTGGCGATGGCGCGCAGGCTCTTATCGGCGATCCCGCGGGCCAGCGCCACGTCGGCCACCGCCGGGGAGTGGGGTGTCTTGCCGGGCGGGCCTGTTCCCTCGGCCGGGTATTGGCAACCGGAGCAGCGCTCGAAGCGGCCCTCGTTGTCATGGCGCCTGGTTCCCGATCTGCGATCGCAAGGTCTGGACTGCGCCTGCAGGGTTCCTTCAGGTGTCGTGCAGGGCGTTGAGAGCCGCCCTCTAGCTTCCGGCAGCGTTGCGGCGTGACGGAGTCGCGTCGACCGCTTG
>Ga0335075_10016274_pt1 | contig 11122 bp, 13 predicted proteins | sample Lox_Sample_24_FD_206723 | JGI IMG/M metagenome (GOLD analysis project Ga0335075, IMG submission 206723) | Soil microbial communities from Loxahatchee National Wildlife Refuge, Florida, United States - Lox_Sample_2.4 | ecosystem: Environmental > Terrestrial > Soil > Wetlands | place: USA... | reverse complement strand
TGTCACCTGGCTATCCGCAATCAGCCGCGAAGGCGCGACGCGTGCGGCGGAGCCGCCTACCGCTCCGGTGCGGTCAGCACGGCCACGCAGTTCTGGCCGCCGAACCCGAAGGCGTTGGTGATCGCCGCGCGCACCTGGAGCGGCCGTGCCACGTTGGGGACGCAGTCGAGGTCGCATTCCGGGTCGGGGGTCTTGAGATTGATCGTGGGCGGGACGATGCCGTCCCGGATGGCGAGCGCGCACGCCATGGCGCCAAGCGCCCCGGCCGCGCCGATCAGGTGCCCGGTCATGGACTTCGGGCTGCTCACCGCGACAGAATCCGCCGCGGGGCCGAGCGCCTGCCGGATCGCCCGGGTTTCCGCCACGTCCCCGGCCTTGGTCCCGGTCGCGTGGGCGCAGACGTAGTCAAGGTCCGCCGGGTCCAGCCCGCTGCGCCGCAGCGCCAGGCGGATGGCCTCGGCGGCGTAGCGGCCGTCCGGGAGCGGCGCGCTGACGTGGAAGGCGTCGGCGGTCAGCGCACCGCCGGCCAGCACCGCGTAGCGGGTAGCGCCGCGGCGCGCGGCGTGCTCTTCGGACTCCACGACGGCGACCACGGCGCCCTCGCCGTACACAAAGCCGTCGCGGTCGGCGTCGAACGGCCGCGACGCGCCCGCCGGGTCGTCGTTGCGCCGGGACAGCGCGCCGGTCGGGATGAGCCCGGCGAACATCACCGGGGTGATCCCGGCATCGGTCCCGCCGCACACGACGGCGTCAGCCTCGCCGGCCAGGATCAGCTGCCGCGCCTGGACCAGGGCGGAGATCCCGCTGGCGCACGCCAGCGCGCTGGCCAGCACCGGACCGTGCACGCCGAGGCCGATGGCCACCTCGCAGGCTGGCATGTTCGCCAGCGACGATGCCACGAAGTACGGGCTGAGCGGGCCAGCGCCGGTGCCGGCAATCTGGCGCGTGGCCGCCTCGACCGTGTCGAAGCCGGCCACGGCCGCGTTGATCACCACGCCCACCCGGCCCGCGCTGCCCTCGTCGATGACCAGGCCGGCGTCGGCTACCGCCTCGTGGGCGGCGACGATGGCGAACTGCGAGAACCGGGCGGTCCGCCGCAGCTGCCTCCGGTCGATGACCCGGCCTGGGTCGAAGTCCCTGACCTCGCCGGCGATGCGCACCGCCAGGTCACTCGCGTCGAACGCGGTGATCGGCGCGACGGCGGAGTTCCCGGCTACCAGGTTCCGCCAGGTCGTCTCCCGGTCGTTGCCGGCCGGCGTGATGGCGCCGAAGCCAGTGATGACTGCCTGGCTGATGCGATCGCCTCCCCTGCCACCACCGCCGACACTCTCACCGTACGTCAAGCGGGCCCGGGCGAGGCAGCAGGCGCAGCCGGACGAGCATCCTGCGCCAGCCCGGCATCCGGGCGAGCTGGCATTCGGCGATCGCCCTGAGCACGGCCTGCCGGTGCTCAGGGGTGGCGGCGGCCTCCCCGGAGCGCCAGGTCCGCCACAGCTGGTCCCGCAGCGGCCGGGGCACCAGGTACCAGTGACGGCGGCACATCAGGCGGGTCGGGTCGATCTCCTCGCCGCAGTGCGGGACCGGGCACCGGCCCTCGGGCAGCGGTAACCCGGTCGGCCGGCCGCCAGGGCCCCGGCCACGGCCGCGCGGCAGCGCTGTTACGGTCTGGCGTTCCGCCAGCTGGCTCGTCATCGGTGCATCTCCTCGTATATCCCGCCAAGGAGGGCAACGCCTCCGGCCATGGCCCGCATTCCCGCGGGACGAAGGTCCCCCAGGCAGGGCCGTTGGTCTCCTGCCCGGGGCTGCCCTGGGGGATGAGCATGGAAGGAGGGAGGGGCCATGGAGACCGACACCGAGCATGGCGGGACCGACCTCGGCAGGCGGATCCTGAAACACCGCCACCACGCCGGGCTGAGCCGGGACGAAGCTGCCGCTCGGGCCGGCATGGCACCGGGGTACCTGGGCTACCTGGAAACCAGCCCGTCGCCGAATCCGAGCGCTTCGGCCCTGGCCCGGCTGGCCGACGCCCTGGGCACCGACCCCGCCGACCTGACCGGCGCCACCGCCCGGTCGCCGTCGCTCGCCGGGCGGCCGGCTCCCGAGACGCTGAGCCCGGCCCAGTGCCGCGGCTACCTGGGGAGCAGCGGCGTGGGCCGGCTGGTGTTCACCGAACCACGGGGTCCGGTCGCGATCCCGGTGAACTACGCCACGCTGAGCGGCGACATCATCATCCGCACGGGCGAGCGCACCAGCCTGGCCGCGCACTCCGCGGGGTCGCACGTCTCGTTCGAGGCCGATCACGTGGACGAGGCGCAGGCCAGGGGGTGGAGCGTCCTGGTCAGCGGCCATGCCCACCTGGTGACCAGCCCGGCCGAGCTGCAGACGGTCCGCGCGCTGGGCATCCGGCCCTGGGCGGGCGGCGAGCGGGACGCCTACCTGCGGATCGTGATCACGCGCATGACCGGCCGCCGGATCCGCGGCAGCGCGTAGCGGCGAGGGAGACCGCCGGCGGCGCTCAGTGCCTGACGACCACGACCGGGCACGCCGCGTGGCTGACGACCTGCGAGGTCACCGAGCCGGTCAGCAGGGCGCTGAACCCGCCGGCACCGCGCGAGCCCACTACCACGAGGTCGGCGTCGCGCGACGCATCGATCAGCACCTGGGCGGGCCGCCCGCTGATCGCCCGGACGGTGACGCTGTCCGGCCGGGCACCGAGGTCGTTGATCGTCTTGTCGACGGCCTCCTGGGCTGCCTGCTGAGCCTTTTCTTCCTCGGGCCGGTCCTCGCCGTAGATGATCGGGTTCCCGGTCCACGCGCTCACCGCGACCTCGTGGACGGCCAGAACGGTCAGCGGTTCGTGCTCCAGCGCGGCATGCTTCACCGCCCACGCAAGTGCCTGACGAGAAGGTCCCGAGCCATCGACACCCACAACAATTCCGGGCATGCCGTGCTCCCTTCCAAGGGGCTGCCGCGGCGGGCGGCAGGATGTGTTTACTAGCATTCCGGAAACGTCGGCCCGGGCATAGAGGCATCTTCATAGGAGGCAGGCATGGCGTCGGAAGAGGCGCGTGACGGCGAGCATCGCATCGTGGTCGGCGTGGACGGATCGCCCTCGTCGAAGGCGGCGCTGGCCTGGGCCATCGGCCAGGCTGGGCTGACCGGTGCCGTCGTTGAGGCCATTACCGTCTGGGACTTCCCCAACACCTATGGCTACCCGATGCCGGTCTCGGACATCGACTGGGAACAGTTCGCCAGGCAGGCACTGGGCGACGCCATAGCCGAGGTCGCCACGGACGCCCCATCGGTCGAGATCAGGAAGGAGGTCGTGGAGGGCTACGCCGCGGAGGTGCTGGTGAAGGCGTCGGCAGGAGCTGACCTGCTGGTTGTCGGCAGCCGCGGGCACGGCGGATTCGTGGAGGCCCTCCTCGGGTCGACCGGCCAGCATGCCGTCCATCACGCCGCCTGCCCGGTCGTGATCACCCGCGGCGCGCCAGCCTAGGCCGGGCTCGGCATCCGCCGCGACGCCGGTCACCCTGACCAGCCGGGCGGTTTACCGGCTGCGGATCCGGGCGTACGTTGAGGTGGCGTCCCAGCAGCAGAGCTGTGAGCACCTGGGCGGCGAGCATGACCACGAAGGACACGGCCTGGCAGGCAGCCGCCGAGGCAAGTGAGGTCCTCGGCCCGGAGAGCAGCTTGTTCGCCCGCGTGGACCCCGCCGACTTCGGCGTGTCGACCCTTGCCGTGCTTGCCCGTGCAGCAGCGAACCCGGTCGCTGTCACCAGGGCCTGGCTGCGCTTTGGCACGGAGCTCGCTCAGGCCGGGCCCGCCTCCTGGCGCCGGTGGCTGGGCACGGAGGCACGGCAGCAGCCGGCGGCCGGCCCGGCCGACCGCCGCTTCACCGACCGGACCTGGGCCGAGAACCCGGCCTACGCAGCGCTGCTCCGGGCGTATCTGGCCACCTGCCGGCTCGCGGACGACCTGCTCGCGGCCGGCCGGGGCGAGCCGCTGAGCGACCAGAAGGCGCGGCTGGCCGTCCGTTTCGCGCTCGACGCCGCGGCGCCGACGAACTTCCTGCTGACCAATCCGGCGGCGCTGAAAAGGGCGTTCGAGACCGGCGGCGCCAGCGTCCTGGCCGGTGCCCGCAATTTCGCCGGTGACCTCGCGCATAACCGCGGGCTCCCCCGCCAGGTGGACACCACGCCGTTCGAGCTCGGCCGCAACCTCGCCGCGACGCCGGGGCAGGTGGTGTTCCGCAACGACCTGATCGAGCTCATCCAGTACGCGCCGCAGAGCAGGCGGGTGCGCTCGGTGCCGCTGCTGGCCAGCCCGCCCTGGATCAACAAGTACTACGTGATGGACCTGGCTCCCGGCCGGAGCTTCCTCGAGTGGGCCGTGCAGCACCGGCGCACCGTCTTCGCGATCTCCTACCGCAACCCCGACGCTTCGATGGGCCAGGTGACGCTGGACGACTACCTGATCCACGGGCCGATGACCGCGCTGGACGTGATCGGGGACATCACCGGCGCGCCCAAGGTGGACATCGTCGGGCTGTGCCTGGGCGGCGCGCTGACCGCCATGCTCGCGGCCTATCTCGCCGCATCCGGCGACACGCGGATCGGCTCGCTCACGCTACTGAACACGCTGCTCGATTACAGCGAGCCCGGCGTGCTCGGCGCGTTCGCCGACCCCAAGACGATCGCGAGGCTCGAGGCCGCCATGGCACGCACCGGCGTCATGTCCGGGACGAGCATGGCGACCACCTTCGACGTGCTGCGGGCCAACGACCTCATCTTCAACTACGTGGTCTCGAACTGGCTGATGGGCCAGAGCCCGCCGGCTTTCGACATCCTCGCTTGGAACGCGGACAGCACCCGGCTGCCCGCCGCCATGCACTCGTTCTACCTGCGGTCGCTGTACGAGAAGAACCAGCTCGCGCGCGGCGAGCTGGAGCTTGCCGGGCAGGCGCTGTCGCTGGGCGACGTCAAGTCGGACAGCTATCTCGTCGGCGCCGTCAACGACCACATCGTGCCGTGGATGTCGTCCTACCAGGCCACCCAGCTGCTCGGGGGCAGCGTCCGCTACGTGCTGTCCAGCGGCGGCCACATCGCGGGGATCGTCAACCCGCCCAGCGCGAAAGCCTGGTACGAGGTGGGCGAGCGCTATCCGGTCAGCGCGGCCGCGTGGCGGGAGGCGGCGGAGAAGCATCCGGGCTCGTGGTGGGAGGACTGGGCGGCCTGGTCAGATTCCCGGGCCGGCCAGCTCGTCGCGCTGCCCGCGACCGGAAGCGAGCGGTTCCCGGCCCTGGGGCCCGCGCCCGGCGAATACGTTCGCGGCTGACCAGATCCCGGCCCGGTTGGCAAACACGCCAACTTGGATGGTATAGTTACCATCAAGCGGCCAGGATTACGAGGCCAGGATGAAAAGGAGACCGAGATGACCGATCCCATCGCCGTCGGCCAGGAGCTGCAGGGGCAGATCCTGGACACGATCCGCAAGAGCCAGGAAGCCGTCACCGACGCCATCAGGACGTGGGCCGAGGCCGTGCACTCGATCACGCCGTCGGTGCCCGTCCCCACCCCGCCGTTCGCCGACAAGCTGCCCAAGCCGGGTGACCTCGTGGCGAACGCCTACGATTTCGCTGAGCAGCTGCTCGCGGCGCAGCGCAAGTTCGCCGAGGACGTGCTGCAGGCGGCTGCCCCGGTGCTGTCCGCCAAGGAGGAAGCAAGCCCGGCCAAGAAGACCGCCGCCGCGAAGTGACATCCTCTTGTGCGGCGGGCCGGTTCGCCCGGCCTGCCGCGCACGCAGAACGTTTACAGTGAGACCGACATGAGTGATCCCTGGGAGGTGCAGGCAGCGGCGCTCGGCGCCTTCATCCGCAGCCAGCGCGAGCTTGCCCGGCTGTCGCTGCGCCAGCTTGCGGAGATGACCAGCCTGTCACACCCGTACCTGAGCCAGGTGGAACGAGGGCTGCACCAGCCCTCGGTCCGCGTGCTCAAGCTGCTCGCCGAGGCGCTGAACGTTTCCGCGGAAACGCTGCTCATGCAGGCCGGCCTGCTGAGCGGGAACGACGAGGACGACACCGGCGGCGCCCGCACCACCGAGCAGGTCACCGCCCTGATCCGGGGCGACAAGCGGCTGACCGACGCGCAGAAGGCGGCGTTGCTGGCCGTCTACGACAGCATGCTGCGCGAGTGACCCTGCACCGGGCCGTGCAAGAATCCGGGCCATGCCGACAGATCTGGACACGAACCCCGAGCATGCGATCGGGCTGTGCCGGACCGCGCACGCCCGGCTGGAAGAGGTCGAGATGCACCACCTTGACCTGGGCCTCGGCTACCAGCCGGCCGACTGGCCCGACGACTACGTCGCCTGGGCACTGCCCCGGCTGCTGGCCACCGTCCCGTCAAGGCTGCGCCGGGACGAGGACGCGCGCGCGTTCGTCGCGTGGCTGTCCGGCCGGGAGCCGGTCCCGGCAGCGGTCCAGCTTGAGCCCTGGTGACGGACGAGCACCTACCGTGCCTGCGCCGGCTGGCCGGAGCCGAAGGCGCACAGGTCGCGCACCACGCACCCGTCGCAGCGCGGCCGCTGCGCCCGGCAGACCGTGCGCCCGTGCGTGACCAGCGCAACGTGCAGGTCGTAGCGGATGCCGGCCGGAACTCGCGGCGCGAGCAGCCGGTGTGCCTTGTCCGCGGGCGTCTTCGCGGGGAGCCACCCTAGCCTGGTGGCCACGCGATGCACGTGGGTGTCGATGGGGAAGGCCGGCCGCCCGAGGGCGAACGTGAGCACGCACGCAGCCGTCTTCGGCCCGACCCCGGGCAGGGACTCCAGGTAGGTTTCCGCGGCCGTGTCCTCGAGATCGTGCAGGCGGTCGAGGCTGATCCGGCCCTCGCGACCCTCGATGGCCGCCAGGATCTGCTGGATGCGCCGCGCCTTCTGGTCGGCGATCCCGCCGCAGCGTATGGCGTCGGCCACGTCTGCCGTGGGAGCGTCCGCGACCTGCTCCCAGCTGGGAAAGGTCTCCTTGAGCCGGGCGAACGCGCGCCCGGAGTTCGTGTCCGACGTGTGCTGAGACAGGACCGTCGCGACGACCTCGTCGATGACCGGCAGCACGGGCTTGGGGATGAACCTGCCCTGCTCATCACGCAGCCGGCGGTGCACCGCCCGGACATCCTCCGGGGCGGGAGTCGTCATGGCCGGGCCAGGCCCGCGTGGTCGCGCAGGGTCGTGCCGGCGTACTCGGTCCGGGCGATGCCCTGCTTCTGCAGGATGGGCACCACGTGGCCGACGAAGGCGCCGAGCTGGCCGGGCAGGACGTTGGGCATGATCGTGAACCCGTCGACGGCGCCAGCGTCCCACCATTCGGTGATGAGCTTCGCCATGCCTTCGGGCGTCCCGGTGTAGTCCAGCCCGCCGGGCAGGGCGGACAGCTTCTGGGCGACGGCGCGGAACGTGGCGGTGGGCTCTTCGGCGGCCATCCTGTAGATGGAGGCGCCGAAGCTTGTCTTCGGCGCGCTGTCGAGGAGCCCGGGCGGGAAGGGCGCATCGGGATCGATGGCGGTGTAGTCCAGGCCGGCCAGGTTCGCCAGGTTGCGCCAGCGGAACTCGCTGCTGGCGGCGGCCTCGAGGTCGGCCCTGAGCGCCGCGGCCTCGGCGTCGGTGCCGGCCAGCAGGAAGGACAGGCCGGGCAGCAGCCGGACCTGGCCGGGGTCGCGTCCGTATCCGGCGGCCTGGGATCGCAGGTCCTGGCGGAAGGCGATGCCCGCGGCAATGTCGGCGACCGGCGTGAACACCGCGTCGGCGTACCGGGCGGCGAGCGCGACGCCCTGCGGCGAGGAGCCGGCCTGGGTGAGGAACGGGTGGCCCTGCGGCGAGCGGGGGAACGGCAGGTAGCTGGCCACGTCGAAGTGGCTGCCGTGGTGCCGCGGCGGATGCAGCCCGGCGGGATCGGCCCACTGGCCTGTCCGCCGGGACATGACAGCGGCGCCGTCGTCCCAGGCATCCCACAGCTCGAGCACGACCTCGACGTACTCCTGCGCGCGCTCGTACCTGTCGGCCCGCGGCGGGTGGGGCCGGTCGCCGAAGTTGCCGGCGGCGGCGGGCTCGACCGTGGTGACGATGTTCCACCCGGCCCGGCCGTGGCTGAGGAAGTCCAGCGTGGCCACGCGCCGGGCCACGTCCCACGGGTAGCTGTAGGTGGTGGACACGGTGGCGATGAGCCCGACCTGCTCGGTCGCGGTGGCCACCGACGACAGCAGCAGCAGCGGATCCAGGCCGGCGCCGGGCAGGTACTCCGACCGGAACTCGGCCACGCCCGGGCTGTCCGGCAGGAAGATCGAGTCCAGGACGCCGCGTTCGGCGGTCCGGGCCAGGTCGATGTAGTAACCCGGGTCCAGGACGCTGGCCGGGTCGGCGGGCGAGATCCGCCAGGCGGCCTCGTGGTAGCCAGAGTTGCGCAGGTAGACGTTCAGGTTCAGGTACCGGCGGGCGGGCATTCAGTACGCCCGGCCGAAGATGACCCGCTTGCCGTAGGCGGACGGCTGGCCGCACCGGATGCAGGTCCCCTGCTCCGGCTCGCCATCCGCCGGGATGACCCGCGGCGTGGCCGCGGTGGCGGCCTTGATCTCGTCCTCGCACTCGGGCTGGCCGCAGTGGAACGCCCGGGCCCAGCCGGTGGCGACCGCCGCGGCGAACTCCTCCCAGGTGTCCACCGTGACGGTCCGCTCGTCGCGGAACTCGGTCGCCCGCAGCAGCAGGCGGTCCTGGAAGGCGGCCAGCTCGGCGCCAAGCCGGGCCGGGGCTTCCACCAGCGAGACCGGGACTTTCTGGTCGCCGAGCCGGGTCGCCATCAGCGCCGAGCCCGCGGCCAGGTCCCGCGGGCCGAGCTCCAGCCGGATCGGGACGCCGCGCATCTCCCAGTCGTTGAACTTGAACCCGGGAGAGAGCTGCGGGCGGTCATCGACGTGCGCGCGGATGCCCGCCTGGTGCAGCCGGGCCGCCAGCTCCCGGGCGGGCGGCAGCACCTGCCCGGCCTGATCGCCGCGGCCGATGGGGACGATCACCACCTGGTAAGGGGCGAGCAGCGGGGGCAGGATGAGGCCCCTGTCGTCCCCGTGCGTCATGATCACTCCGCCGATCATGCGGGCGCTCATCCCCCACGAGGTGGTATGGCACAGCTGCAGCTCGCCGCTCTCCGCCGTGTACTGGATGCTGAAGGCCCTGGCGAAGTTCGTCCCCATGTAGTGCGACGTGCCGGACTGGAGCGCCCGCCCGTCACGCATCATCGCCTCGACCGTGTAAGTACGCCGGGCGCCGGGGAACCGCTCGCCCGCCGTCTTCTCCCCCGCGATCACCGGCATCGCGGCCACGTCCCTGGACACCTGCTCGTAGAGGTCGAGCGCGAGCAGCGTCTCCCGCATCGCGTCCGCCTCATCGGCGTGCGCGGTGTGGCCCTCCTGCCACAGGAACTCGGTGGTGCGCAGGAACATCCGCGGCCGCATCTCCCAGCGGACGACGTTCGCCCACTGGTTGAGCAGCAACGGCAGGTCCCGGTGCGAGCTGATCCACTTGGCCATCATCTCGCCGATGATCGTCTCCGAGGTCGGCCGGATGACCAGCGGCTCGTCCAGCTCCTTACCGCCGGCGTGGGTGACGACCGCCAGCTCCGGCGCGAAGCCCTCCACGTGCTCGGCCTCGCGCTGCAGGTAGCTCTCCGGGATCAGCAGCGGGAAGTACGCGTTGACGTGACCGGTCTGTTTGATCCGCCGGTCGATGTCGGCCTGCAGCAGCTCCCATATCCGGTACCCGTAGGGACGGATCACCATCGTGCCCCGGACCGGGCCGCGGTCCACGAGCTCGGCCTTGAAGACGACCTCGTTGTACCAGGCGGAGAAGTCCTCGCTCTGCGGAGTCACTCCGCGTTCATCGCGCGCCACGCCCAGAGGATAGGGGATCAGGCCCGCGGGCACGTCCTGGTTTTGCCGGGGTGCTGACCCGGGACGATCGCGCGGTCAGGGGTTCCAGCCAGGGCGGACCAGGCCGGTCTCATAGGCGAACACGGCCAGCTGGGTCCGGTCCCTGGCGCCGAGCTTTGTCATGGCGCGGCTCACGTGGGTCCTGGCCGTGGCCGGGCTCATCACCAGCCGGCCGGCGATCTCTTCATTGGACAGGCCGCCCGCGACCAGCGCCATGACCTGGCGCTCGCGCTCGGTAAGGACGTCGAGCTGACGGGCGGGTTCCGGCTGCTTGGCACGGGCGGCGAACTCGGCGATGAGGCGCCTCGTCAGCCGGGGGGACAGCAGGCTGTCTCCCGCGGCCACCACCCGCACGGCCGAGACCAGGTCCGCGGGCTCGGTGTCCTTGACGAGGAAACCGCTTGCGCCGAAGCGCAGGGCGTCGAACAGGTACTCGTCGAGCTCGAACGTGGTGAGGATGACGATGCGCACCGCGGCAAGGTGCGGATCGGCGGCGATCCGCCTGGTGGCCTCCAGGCCGTCCAGGCCGGGCATGCGGATGTCCATCAGGATCACGTCCGGCAGCAGCCTGCCGGCCAGAGCGAGCGCCTCATGGCCGTCCGCGGCCTCGCCGACGACCTCGATGTCGTCCCGGGCGTCGAGCAGGGCCCGGAACCCGCCGCGGACCAGGGCCTGGTCGTCGGCGAGCACGACGCGGATCATGCCTCGCCGCCGAGCGGCAGCCGGGCGCGGACCTGGAAGCCCTTGCCCGGGCGCGGGCCGGCGTCAAAATCGCCGCCGAGCGCGAGCGCGCGCTCGCGCATGCCGGGGATCCCGGTGCCGCCCGCGGTCGGCGCTGCGCCGTCAGGGTGGGCGCCGGCGCACCCGTCGTCGGTGATCTCGAGGCACAGATCGTGCTCGCCGTAGGCCACCCGGATGGTGACCGTGGTCGGCCCGGCGTGCCGGGCCACGTTGGTCAGCGACTCCTGCGCGATCCGGTAGGCGGCGAGGTCGATCGCGGCGGGCAGGGACCGCGGCGGGCCGGTGACGTCGGTGGTCACGGCGAGGCCCGCCGAGCGGGTCAGCGAGATCAGGTCCGGCAGGCGGGCCAGGCCGGGCGCCGGGGACCGGGGCGCTCCCTCGTCGGCGTCCCGCAGCGCCGAGAGCAGGGC
>Ga0335075_10016273_pt1 | contig 11123 bp, 10 predicted proteins | sample Lox_Sample_24_FD_206723 | JGI IMG/M metagenome (GOLD analysis project Ga0335075, IMG submission 206723) | Soil microbial communities from Loxahatchee National Wildlife Refuge, Florida, United States - Lox_Sample_2.4 | ecosystem: Environmental > Terrestrial > Soil > Wetlands | place: USA... | reverse complement strand
GGTGGCCCCCCGCGGTGGGGGGGCGGGTTTTGTTGGGCACGCCGTGACGGAGCCGTCTCTGGAATCCCCCACCTCACCCCAACCCTCTCCACCCCCGGGGGTGGAGAGGGAGAGATTTTCGGCAAAGGCGTATCGGTCACAACACCCGCCGCAGCGGGGCGGTGCGGCGGTCCTCGACGACACGGCCGTCGCTCATATGGAGCTGGCGCTCGCAGCGCTCCGCGAGGCGCGGGTCGTGGGTGATCAGCAGCAGGCTCGTGCCTTGCCGGGCGTGTTCAGCAAAGAGGCAATCGACGACGCGATCGCCGGTGGCACCATCGAGATTGCCGGTCGGCTCGTCGGCGAGGAGGAGTTCGGGGCCGGCGACAAAAGCGCGCGCGATCGCGACGCGCTGCTGCTCGCCGCCGGAAAGCTGCGCTGGATAATGCGCGAGCCGCTCGGCAAGCCCGACACGGGCAAGCGCTGTTTCGGCCGCGGCAAAGGCATTGGACGCGCCGGCCAGCTCCAACGGGATCGCGACATTTTCGAGCGCGGTCATCGTCGGGATCAGGTGAAACGCCTGAAAGACGATGCCGACATGCCGGCGGCGCAACCGCGCCAGTCCGTCCTCGTCGAGCGTCCCAAGCGTTTGTCCGGCAACCGCGACACGGCCGCTGGTTGGCCGCTCGAGCCCGGCGGCGACCATCATCAAGGTCGATTTGCCCGAGCCGGACGGCCCCAACAGCGCCACCGTCTCGCCGGCGCCGATCGTCAGCGACACACCGCGCAAGATGTTGACGGGCCCCGCCGCGCTCCCCAGTGTTAGATGCACATCCTCCACGACCACGAGCGGGCTGCCGGAATGGGGCGAGGTGGTCATGTCTGGTCAAACCGGCTGGGCGGGCGAAAACTCCGTCGATATGGCGTGGTCGCGATGCTTTTCAACGCGCTCGGACGTTTCGTCGCCCAGCGTCACCCCCACCCTAACCCTCCCCCGCCAGCGGGGGAGGGGATTAGCAATGCCCGCGCTTATATCCCTCTCCCCCGCCAGCGGGGGAGGGTTAGGCTGGGGGTCGCCGCTCTGTTGATGACGCTCGCCGGACTGCCCGCCATGGCGAAAACCTCGGAGGTGCTGGCCTTTGGCGACAGTCTCACCGCCGGCTACGGGCTGTCGGAAAGCCAGGCATTCCCGGCGCAACTGCAGGCTCAGCTGAAGAAAGAGGGGGTCGATGTAAAGGTGGTCAACGCCGGGGTGTCGGGCGACACCACGACCGACGGGCTGGCGCGGCTCGACTGGGCGCTCGCCGACAAACCCGAATACGTGATCCTCGCGCTCGGCGCCAACGACGCGCTGCGCGGCATCGACCCCAAGATCGTGCGCGCCAACCTCGACAAGATGATCGACAAGATCACCGCATCGGGGGCAAAAATCCTCCTGCTCGGGATGCTGGCGCCGGCGAATTGGGGCGCGCAATATGAGCACGAATTCGACCAGATCTACCCCGATTTGGCAAAAGCGCACGACGTGCCGCTCTATCCCTTCTTTCTCGACGGTGTGGCGATGAACCCAGCCTTGAATCAAGCCGACGGGATGCATCCCAACGAACGCGGCGTCGCGGTTTTGGTCGACCGTATCGCGCCGCTGGTCGCCAAGCTGGTGGGAGGCAAATCATGACCACCAGCTCCCATGGCGGTTTTGCCTCGGCCTTCGCGGCCGGCGACGCCGCGACGCTCGGCGCGCGGCTGCTCTCGCAACTGACGCTGGAGGCCGAGGCGACGCTCGGCGTCATCTACGTGAGCGAGCCGGCCGCCGACGTACTGCCGCAACTGGTCGACGAGCTGGCTGCCGGAACGGGCATCGCGCATTGGACCGGCGGTGTCGGGCTCGGCGTCTGCGCTGGCGGCGAGGAGGTTTATGACCGGCCGGCCGCCGCCGTGCTGACCGTCGCGGTGCCGGAAGGCGCATTCCGCATCTTCACCTCGACCGGCGACCCGGCGGCCGATCTGCCACGCCATCACGGCGAATGGATCGAGGCGACGCAGCCGATCCTCGCGCTGGTCCATGCCGACCCGCGCTGCCCCGATCTGTTGCGCGCGGCGATCGATGCCGGCGCGGCGTCGGGCGCCTTTCTCGTCGGCGGGCTGGTCTCGCACCGCACCCGCGCGACGCTGGTGGCGCGCGGGCCGCACAGCAACGACAGCGGCACGGCTTCGGGCGGAATGGCCGGGCTGATGCTGGCGCCGGAGGTCGGCGTCGCGACCGCGCTGTCGCAAGGCTGCGTGCCGATCGGCCCGACGCGGCGCATCGACGAGGCGCGCGACAATGTCGTGATGGTGATCGACGGGCGCCCGGCGCTCGATGTGTTCCGCGAGGACATCGGCCCCGAATTGGCACAGAACCTACGCCGCGTCGGCGGCATCATCTTCGCCGGGCTGCCGGTGACCGGCTCGGATACCGGCGACTACCTGGTGCGCAATTTGATGGCGGTCGACCCGAACCAGGGCTGGCTTGTGCTCGGCGCCGAGGTGTCGCCGGGCGACCCGATCCTCTTCTGCCGCCGCGACCCCGAAAGCGCCAAGCAGGATTTGACCCGGATGGTCAAGCAGCTCGCGGGCCGGCTCTCCAGCCCCCCCAAGGCCGGGGTCTATGTGAGCTGTGTGGCGCGCGGCGCCTCGCTGTTCGGCGAAGAGGGGGTCGAGGCCGAAGTGATCCGCGAGGTGCTCGGCGACTTCCCGCTCATCGGCTTTTTCGCCAATGGCGAAATTTCGCGCGACCGGCTTTACGGGCATACGGGGATACTGACGCTGTTTACCTAAGCATCTCATCACCCGTCATCCCGCCGCGGGCCGGGATCCACTTTTCCGCGTCCCGGATGGCTGAATGGTGGGTCCCGGCCTTCGCCGGGACGACGAGCATAAGAAGTCCGCCGCCAATGCTCCGCCTGTTTGTCGGGATCGAATTTCCCCCCGAATTGAAATTGCGTTTGTCGCTGCTGCAGAGCGGTGTCGCCGGGGCGAAATGGGTCGATCCGGGCAATTTTCACCTGACCTTGCGGTTTATCGGCGAGGTCGATGAAGGCATAGCGGCGGATATCGACGAGGCGCTGCTGCGGTTGAAGGCGCGGCCATTTTCATTGCAGTTCGCGGGGGCCGGGACGTTTGGCGGTGACAAGCCGCGCCAGCTCTGGGTCGGCGTCGAGCGCGAGCCGGCGCTCGGCACGCTGCAAGGCAAGATCGAGCAGGCGCTGATCCGAATCGGCCTGCCGCCCGAGCCGCGCAAATACGCGCCGCATGTCACCCTCGCCCGGCTGTGGCAGCCAAAGCGCGCGGATATCCAGCAATTCCTCGCGGCGAACGCGCAATTCCGCAGCGAGCCGCTACGGATCGACCGCTTCAGCCTGATCGCCAGCTATCCGACCAAGGCCGGCTCGGTTTATGAAGACCAGGCGGATTACGAACTTCAGGGTTGAGGGGGCAGCGATGGCGCATTGGCTCGTGAAATCCGAACCGGCGAAATATTCCTGGGACCGGATGGTCGCAGACAAACGCACCTTTTGGGACGGCGTCCACAATTTCCAGGCCGCCAACAACATGAAGGCGATGAAAGAAGGCGAGCGCGCGTTTTTCTACCACTCGAACGAGGGGAAGGAGATCGTTGGCGTGGTCGAAATCGTCCGCGCGTTCTATGCGAACCCCGACGAGCCGAGCCCGCATTTCGGCCTCATCGACGTGGCGCCGGTGATGCCGGTGAAAACCCCGGTGACGTTGACCGAGATGAAGGCAATCCCGGAATTGAAGGACATGGCACTGATCCGCCAGTCGCGGCTGTCGGTCTGTCCGGTCACCGACGCCGAGTGGGCGGTCATCTGCAAAAAGGCGGGGATCGAGGCTTAACCGCTTGCCAACGCCCTCTCTCGCAAGTGAGGGAGGGGAGGCGCGGAAGCCTCGCTCGATCAACCTTCGGCGAGCTTTGCGGCGTTCCTGCGGCGACGAAGAAGGCCCAAGCCACCGAGGGCGCCGCCCAGGAGCGCAAGGCTGGTCGGCTCAGGCGCGGGAGCAGGGGTGACAGCCACAACTGAGCCGGAAAACGGCGCCAAACTGGGACAAGCTTGAAGGCAGCCAAAATCAAATGGATTTTCGCCGTCGGTGAACGGATCGTCTAGGAAGACACCGGTAATCGCCGAAGTATCTCCGCCTAATCCAAAACCAAATTCGAAAATCAAGCCATTACTACTGGTAAAATTATTACCGTCAAAAACCTCCACTTGAACGAGATTAGACTCGACTAAAATGTTGAAAAGACCACTGCTATCGATGCCACCAACCGAGATGTCCGGCGACGAGGCTGTATTAGTGCCAGTATCATATTTGAATGTGCCGGAGATCCTCTCGGTTGCACCGGGGTCGGCGACGTCAGAAGTCGGCGTTCCGGATGGTGGGAGTGTCAGGCTTGCATCAGCCGAAAATTGATACGTAATGACATCGGCGCGAGCTTGCGGCGCAACCGCACCCCACATCGCCATCGCAACCGTCAGAGATATCGCCGTTGCTACGCCGCCGTTTCTCATGATCAACCCCTGTCACTGGGATATTCGCGATCTGAGGGAGGACGGGCAATAATTGGACCACCGACAATATTATTCCATATCAATGGTCTATAAGATTGACCCGCGTCGCATTCGTAAAGATACCCGACACCTTCTCGATGATTTCTCCTGTCGTTGCATGCGCCCTCGGGGTTTTCGACAAGGGCTCGGGCCGTGCCGGCCGAGTGCGATACGGCTTCCACCCCGTCTTTGCCGCATCAAGCGGTTGAAAGAATGGGTTCCAGGCTTTACCGACAGCGAAGAGGGTTTGCGCCCATCGCCGGGCTGCGCCATATCTGAACCAAGCAGAGTAGGTCCGGGAGGATGAAGGCGATGGCCGACCGCAGCGTGATCCCGCTTTCGGCGCTGACCAAGACGGGCAAGATCGACGAGGCCGAATATTTCCGGCGCTACAAGGAGTCGATCGACGACCCGACCGGGTTCTGGGGTCGCGAGGGCCGGCGCGTCGACTGGATCAAGCCGTACACGAAGGTGATGAACGCCTCCTATGATGGCGACGTGTCGATCAGATGGTACGAGGACGGCACGCTCAACGCCTCCTACAACTGCATCGACCGGCACCTCGCGACCAAGGGCGAGCAGACCGCGATCCTCTGGGAAGGCGACGACCCGAACGACAGCAAAAAGGTCAGCTACAAGGAGCTGCACGAAGGCGTCTGCCGGCTCGCCAATGTGTTGAAGTCGCGCGGTGTCAAAAAGGGCGACCGCGTCACGATCTACATGCCGATGATCCCCGAGGCGGCGTTCGCGATGCTCGCCTGCGCGCGGATCGGCGCGATCCATTCGGTGGTGTTTGGCGGCTTCTCGCCCGACAGCCTCGCCGGGCGCATCGAGGATTGCCGCTCGACCGTGCTGATCACCGCCGACGAAGGGCTACGCGGCGGCCGCAAGGTGCCGTTGAAGCGTAATGCCGACGCGGCGATGGCGTCCTGCCCGGTCAAGGTCGACACTTGCATCGTCGTCAAGCGTACCGGCAGCGCGGTCGATTGGGTGGAAGGCCGTGACGTCTGGTACCACGAAGCCTGCGCCGCGGTCTCGGCCGATTGCCCGCCGGAGGAAATGTCGGCCGAGGACCCGCTCTTCATCCTCTACACCTCGGGCTCGACCGGGAAGCCCAAGGGCGTGCTGCACACGACCGGCGGGTACTGCGTCTATACCTCGATGACACATGAGTACGTCTTCGACTACAGGCCGGGCGAGGTTTACTGGTGCACGGCCGATGTCGGCTGGGTCACCGGGCACAGCTATATCGTCTACGGGCCGCTGCAAAACGGCGCCACAACGCTGATGTTCGAGGGGGTGCCGAATTACCCCGACGCGTCGCGCTTCTGGCAGGTTTGCGACAAGCACAACGTCTCGATCTTCTACACCGCGCCGACCGCGATCCGCGCGCTGATGCGCGAGGGCGAGGGCTTTGTGAAAAAGGCGAGCCGCAACTCGCTGCGCCTGCTGGGCTCGGTCGGGGAGCCGATCAATCCCGAAGCCTGGATGTGGTATTACGAGCAGGTCGGCGACGAGCGCTGCCCGATCGTCGACACGTGGTGGCAGACCGAGACTGGCGGCATCCTGATCACCCCGATCCCGGGCGCCACGCCGCTCAAGCCCGGCTCGGCGACGCGGCCGTTTTTTGGGGTCGAACCGGTCATCGTCGATGGCGAGGGCAACCGGCTTGATGGGGTATGCGAGGGTAATCTGTGTCTCGCGCGGTCGTGGCCGGGGCAGATGCGCACCGTGTTTGGCGACCACAAGCGCTTTGTCGAGACCTATTTCTCGACCTTCAAGGGGATGTATTTCACCGGCGACGGCGCAAAGCGCGATGCGGACGGGTTCTACTGGATCACCGGGCGCGTCGATGACGTGATCAACGTCGCCGGGCACCGGCTCGGCACCGCCGAGATCGAAAGCGCGCTGGTCGCGCACCCCAAGGTCGCCGAGGCGGCGGTGGTCGGCTATCCGCACGACATCAAGGGCCAGGGCATCTACGCCTATGTGACCTTGCGCGCCGACGAAGAGCCGAATGAGGAGCTGCGCAAGGAACTGGTGCTGTGGGTGCGCAAGGAAATCAGCGCCATCGCCGCGCCCGACCTCCTGCAATGGGCGCCCGGCCTGCCCAAGACCCGCTCCGGCAAGATCATGCGCCGCATCCTGCGCAAGATCGCCGAGGACCAGCCGGACCAGCTTGGAGACACCTCGACCCTCGCCGACCCGGCGGTGGTCGACGATCTCGTCGGCAACCGGCAGAACCGCGCCGGGGCTTAGGGTCGGGGGTTCACCCCCACCCTGCCCTCCCCATTGGATGGGGGAGGGTTGGGCGGGGGTGGCGCGTCACCGTCCACGGGCTCTCGCCTTCCGCGATCATATGGCCGATGATCGGCACGGCCAAAGAGGGAGGCGGGCATGCCGGGGTGGAAACGGTTTCGACTGTCCGGGCTTTCGCTGTTGCTGGCGGGCGGCTTGCTGTTCGCGTCCACGGAAGCGCGGGCGGAGCCGCCGGGGCCGGGGCCGAGCGCGCTGATCCAGAACTTCTATGGCGAGTTGCTCGATACGATGCAGCACGCGACGGCGCTGGGCGCGAAGGGGCGCTACCAGAAGCTGGAGGCCACCATCCTCAAGACTTACGACGTGCCGTTTATGGCGCGGCTGGCGATCGGCCCGACCTGGGCCGGGCTCACACCCGACAAAAAGCGGGCGGCGGCGCAAGCCTATGGCCGCTACGTCACCGCCGTGTACGCGAGCCAGTTCGACGGCTACTCGGGTGAAAAGCTCGAGGTGCTCGGCGAGCAGAAGGTCCATCGCGGAACGATGGTCAAATCGCGGATCGTCAAGTCGGATGGCGAGCCGGTGACGCTCAACTACCTGGTGCACGACAATATGATCGGCTGGCAGGTGCGCGACGTCTACGAGACCGGGACGATCAGCCAGCTCGCCACGCAGCGATCCGACTTTAGCGCGATTCTGCGCAATGGTGGGATCGATGGTCTCATCGCCGCGCTCAACAAGAAAGCCGACGATCTCCAGAGCTGAGGGCTACTGCGCCAGCGGAACGAGCAACCCCGCGACGCGGCCGTGCCCGGCAGGCTGGCTTTGGCCGGGAGCGACAAGCGTTTCCTTGACGCCCCCGATCGTGACTTGCGGCGGCGTCTTGGCCGGCGCATTCGAGGTGGCGCCAGCTTGGGTTGCGGCGTTCTCGCCGGCCGGCACCTTTGATGCCTTCAGCAAGCTCTCCAGCCCGTCGCCGCCAAGGTCCCAGTTGCGCACCGGGCCGCTGTCGAGGTGGATGAAATGCGAATGCGGGTACCAGCCGACACCGCCGCGTTTCATGCCGCGCGCCACCGCAACCGCCTGCGGCAGCTTGCCCGGGAAAGTGACATCGAGTGCCCTGCCGTATAGGTGCTCGCTGTTGTCGGCGACGCCAAAGGTCGTGCGCTCGAGCAGCCGATTGGTCTCCAACGTGCGATAGGCCGAAAGCACGAGCGCGCTCTTGACGCCGATCGCGGTCATCACCTCGGTGAGGAAATCGACCGTGGCGACATCGATATTGGTCGCTTCGCCGGTGCGGCGGTCGCAGAGAAACAAGTCCAACTCGGCCATCGCCAACCCAATCGGCCCGGCGGCGTTGCGGTACGCGTCGTCAAAGACCGCGCCGTTATGCGCGTCGACGAGGCGAAGCTTTGCCCCCGCCGAAACCACCGGCATCGCCAATGCTTGAGAGGATGTCCCCAGTAACGCGGCCGTGGTCAGCAGAAACCGGCGCCTGTTCATCATCGAGCTGTGTATTGCCCCACCCGGACGCAATCATGCATCAATCGCGGCAAACAATGATATAGCTCAGTAAATCAAAATGCTCGGCGCCAATCCAACCAAGCGTTGGCCAAGCGGATATTCTATGGCTCTGCTTGCTCCTTTAAGTGAGGCGCATCTTCCGGATGTGCCTCGAACCAAAGGGCATCGGCGCATAGCTCGATTTCGTCCGGCCAGTCGAGGCTGCGTCCACGCTCACCGATCCGAAGTTGAGCAAAAAATGCCGGATCAGCGAGGGCCTTGAAAACGCCGCGCCCCAGTTTATGACGAAAATCATGAACCGTTGTGGCCCCGTTCGCCCAGGCCAACCGAACGGTATAATTACGGCTGTCGGGCGAGGCAGCGGTGATGATGTTATCGAGGATCTGCGGCATGCTAAATCTTCTCCGGCGCTTCATCGTCCTGGCATTTGAGCCAGTTCAAGGCAAGCCGGGATTGGTGCCGAGCCGCCCAGGACATCACGCGACGTAGTTTGGCCGAAGGTAGCGAGCCTCGTATCACGGTCAAGCTGCTTATCGCGATCAACACCTCTTCTCCGCCAATGACCGCGTGAAAATGCGGCGGCGTGTGATCGTCGTAAAACATCTGGATTTTGACGCCATCAACGATCGCGATTGTCGGCATTATCAGCCCAGCGTCTGCCGTAATTGCCGGCCGGCGACGACAAGCATCGCGAGGTCGGGGTTGGCTGCGGTGCGCAGCTCGGCGGCGATCGTCTCGGCCGGTGCGAGCGCGGCGGCGTGGGACGCGGCCCAGGCGGCAACCGGGTCCTCCGCGCCGTCAGCGGATTTGAGCACGCGCTCGGCAAGGTCGGACTGCAATGCGTAGAAATCGTCGATCAGCGTCTCGACCGCCGCCTTCTGCCAGGGCGTCTCGGCTGGCAGGCGGCGGGCCGCGTCGCGCAGGCCGTCGAGCGCGAAGCGCGCGCCGACGCCGTAGAAGCTGCGGGCGGCACGATCTATTAGTCCCTCGGCGATCGGCTGGCCGGAACGCGTCGCGAGATCGCCGATCTCAAACGCCGTCGTCAGGAAGATGATGCCGCCAACCCGCGCGGCGAGCGGCTCCGGGACGCCGGCCGCGCGCAGCCTGGCGACGCGCTGGTCGTGGATCGCGCGCTCGTCGACGGGCAGCAAATCCGCGACAACCGCGGCGAGATGCTCGACCGCCGGCGCGAAGCGCGCGACCTCATCGAACCCGAGGCGGCCGCCGCGCAGCAGCCAGGTCGCGGCATGCTCGACGATCCCGGCGATGTCGATGAGCATTTCGTGCTGCACCGACGCCGCGATCTGATTGTCGAGCGCCTCGATCGCCGACCATAACGGTTGCAGCGCAAAGGCTTCGCGCACGATGCGGTAGGCGCGGGCGATATCTGCCGCGCCGCGCCCGGTGCGCGCCTCGAGGTCGTGCACAAAGGTGAGGCCGGCGCGGTTGACGACGTCGTTGGCGACGACGGTCGCGACGATCTCGCGCTTCAACGGATGCGCGGCGATCTGCGCCGCAAAACGCTCGCGCAGCGCGGGCGGGAAATAAAGCCGGAGCTCCTCGGCCAGCTCCGGCGCGTCGGGCAGGTCGGACTGCGCGAGTTCGTGGTCGAGCGACATCTTGGCGTAGGCCAGCAGCACCGACAGCTCGGGGCGGGTGAGCCCCTTATGCGCCGCGGCCCGCGTGGCGATCTCGCTCTCGTCGGGAAGGAATTCGAGCGCCCGGTCGAGCCGGCCGGATTTCTCCAACGCGCGGATCATCCGTACCTGCTGGTCGAGCGCGCCAGGCCCGCGCGCCTCGGCGACCGACAACGTCTCGCCCTGCAAGTAATTGTCGCGCAGCACCAGCGCCGCGACATCATCGGTCATCGCGGCGAGCAACGGGTCGCGATCGGGTGATGCGAGCGCGCCGGTGGCGATCGCATGACCGAGCAGGATCTTGATGTTGACCTCGTGGTCCGACATCGAGACGCCGGCGGAATTGTCGATCGCGTCGGTATCGATGCGCCCGCCGGTCTGTGCATAGGCGATGCGACCGCGCTGGGTGACGCCGAGATTGGCCCCCTCGCCCACCACCTTGGCGCGGATCGCCTCGCCATCGACGCGCAGCGCGTCGTTGGCCTTGTCGCCGGCCTGGGCGTGGGTTTCGGCGCGCGCCTTGACGAAAGTGCCGATGCCGCCAAAGAACAGCAGATCGACCCGCGCGGTCAGCAGATGGCGGATCAGCTCGGCGGGGGTCAGCGTGTCCTCGGCGATATTGAAGACGCGCTTTATCTCCGGGGTGATCGCGATCGATTTCGCCGAGCGCTCAAAGACCCCGCCGCCGGGCGAAATCAGCCGCTTGTCGTAATCACCCCAGCCGAGACGCGGGTTCTCAAACAGCCGCTGGCGCTCGGCATAGCTTTTCGCCGGGTCGGGATCGGGGTCGATAAAGATATGCAGATGGTTGAACGCGCCGACGAGCCGCGTATGCGGCGAGCGCAGCATGCCATTGCCGAACACGTCGCCGGCCATGTCGCCAACGCCGACGCAGGTAAAGTCGGTCGTCTGGATGTCGGTGCCGAGCTCGCGGAAATGCCGCTTCACCAGCTCCCAGGCGCCACGACTGGTGATGCCGATCGCCTTGTGGTCATAGCCGGCCGAGCCGCCGCTGGCGAACGCGTCGCCGAGCCAAAACCCGTAATCGATCGCAATGCCATTGGCGATATCGGAGAAGGTCGCGGTGCCCTGGTCAGCCGCGACAACAAGGTACGGC
>Ga0335075_10016272_pt1 | contig 11123 bp, 6 predicted proteins | sample Lox_Sample_24_FD_206723 | JGI IMG/M metagenome (GOLD analysis project Ga0335075, IMG submission 206723) | Soil microbial communities from Loxahatchee National Wildlife Refuge, Florida, United States - Lox_Sample_2.4 | ecosystem: Environmental > Terrestrial > Soil > Wetlands | place: USA: Florida... | reverse complement strand
ATCGAGGCGTTCGATGCCGCGACCGAGCACATCCACCTCAGCTTCTACATCTGGCTCGACGACGAAAACGGCGGCCGGGTCGCCGACGCGATCAGCGCGGCGGCGCGCCGGGGCGTGGCCTGCCGGGTCATGGTCGACGCGCTCGGGTCGCGCGACTTCATCCGCGGCCCCCGCTGGCGCCAGCTGCGCGAGGCCGGCGTCCACCTGCTCGCCGCGCTGGAGGACATCCCCCGCCTGGGCCGCTTCGCGGTGGGCCGAATCGACCTGCGCAACCACCGCAAGCTGGTGGTCATCGACAACCGGATCGCGTTCTGCGGCAGCCAGAACTGCGCCGATCCGCAGTTCCGGGTCAAGGCGAAGTACGCGCCCTGGATCGACATCCTGCTGCGCTGCGAAGGGCCGGTCGTGCGACAGGCACAGCACCTCTTCCTCGCCACCTGGATCGCCGAGACCGGTGAGGACCTCTACGGGCTGCCCGCGGCGGCGCCGGAGCCCGAGCGGCACCGCGAAGGCGTGGTCGCGCAGATGTTCGGCACCGGCCCGACCACGCCAGGCAACCCGATGTCGGACTCCTTCGTCAGCACGCTGTACGCCGCCGAGCACGAGCTGATCATCACCACGCCCTACTTCGTGCCCGATGAGGCCCTGCTCCGGGCGGTGTGCGCCGCACCGCGCCGCGGCGTGACCACCACCCTGATCGTGCCCGCACGCAACGACTCACCGCTCGTCGCCGCCGCCAGCCGCAGCGCCTACCCGGACCTGCTCGCCAGCGGCGTACGCCTCTTCGAATACCCGCTGGGCCTGCTGCACGCCAAGTCGATCACCCTCGACACAAGGATCGCCCTCGTCGGCTCGGCGAACATGGACCGGCGCAGCCTGGAACTCAACTTCGAGAACAACCTGCTCGTCGTCGACCCCGGTCTCACCGCGGCCATCCGTCAGCGACAGCTCGGCTACCTCTCCCAGTCGACCCCCGTCGCAGCAGAAACCGTCAAGGCCCGGCCGTTCCGCACCCGGCTGATCGGCGACGTGATCGGCATGGCCTCACCACTGCTATGAAACCGCGGGGAAGGCCGTCGGGGACGTGAGGGCCGCCCCTGTACGGTCTACTCATGGACCCGGTAACGGCCTTGCAGCTCGCGGACTGGCGCCGCGCGACCAGCGCTTTGTACGCGCGCGTCCGGGAGCAGGCGGATCCCGCTGCTGCCCACGCCCTGTGGCGACGTGGGCGCGATGAGCTGATGAGTTCGCATCCGCAGAGCGCGCTGCCGCACGGTGACCCCATGCGGGTCACCGGCGTGCCGTACTGGCCCTACGATCCGGCGCTGCGGTTCGCGGTGCCCGTCGAGCCGGCGGCGGAGCCCAGGCGGCTGGAGACCGACACCGGCCAGGACGGCGTTACCCGGCTTGAGCAGGTCGGCTGGGTCACGATTCCCGCCCCGGTCGGCCGGCGGCTCGCCCTGTGGTGGCTGGGCCAGTACGGTGGCGGCTTCTTCTTGCCGGTCCGGGACGCGACAGCCGGCCGCGCCAGCTACGGCGGCGGCCGCTACGCGCTTGACACGGCGAAGGGCGCCGATCTCGGATCCGACGGCCAGCACGTCGTCATCGACTTCAATTTCCTGTATCACCCGTCGTGCCGGTACGACCCGCGCTGGGTGTGCCCGCTGGCGCCCGCGGAGAACACCATCGACGTGCCAGTCAACGCGGGGGAGCGGCTGACCCCGCCCTAGTCCGCCCGGGTGAACTCCGTGGCGCGGCTCTCCGGGGTCGGGGACAAGGCTGAGCTCGGGAGGCCGGCTTCCCCCGCAAGGCTGGCCGCGAGGGTCAGGAACTCGGCGCACCAGGTGAAGGTCTCGGTGATGTCGTTCCCCGCTAGCCGCTCCTGATAGGCGCGGTACCGGCTCAGCTCCCATCTCCGCGCGCGCGACCCGACGCCGGCGAGGTCCGGCTGGTCCAGCGGGCGCCAGGTCCAGCCCGCCGCCGCGTCACCGCCGGAGACGGGCTCGATGAGGCTGGCGGGGTCGACGGACCGGCCGAGTTGGTTGCGAACGTAGCGCAGTCCCTCGAGGGTTTGCTCCGTCTCCCGGCGCCGGGCGCTCCGGCCCGCCAGCGCGCCCTCGTAGTTCCGCGGGTGATAGCGGACAAGGGTGGCGTCGACGAGCGTGACCCACCAAACCGCATCGCTCACCGCCTCGGAAAGGCGGGGCAGGTCCCACGCCACGGGAGAGGCGAGCCGGACCGCGGCCTCGGTCATGGCGGTGACGGACCAGTCGATGGCCGCGGCGGGCGCCGCGGCCACGCCGACGTGCTCCTGGTTCCACGCTATCCGGCAGCGGGCCGAGCAGAAGCGGGCGTGCTCGCGCCCGGGCACGAATTCGTTCCCGCACACGGCGCACTCCCGGGTTTCCGGCATAAGGCGATCATATCCGTGACATTCACCCCCAGATCAGCATGAGACGCCCCCGGTTCACCTTGCTGACCTCTTGCATTCATCTTCTGTTCATCTCAAGGACGACAGTGAGTTTCCTTAAGTACATAAATTGTTCACTGAATCGGGACGTGTGCGATCGGCCGGGTAGCGGCCAGCCAGTGGCATGACAGGGAGACGGATGGGAACGCCAGTGCCCGAGAGCCCGGCCGCGGCTCCGGCCGGATCCCCCATGGAAGCGGCGCTGCAAGGGCTGCGCAGGCGCGCACTGCTCGTGTCCGGCGTCGGGTTCTTCACCGACGCCTATGACCTGTTCGTGATCGGCATCGTCTCCACCTTGCTGAAGGGCCAGTGGCACCTCGGTGCCGCCCAGCTCGCGCTGCTCAACGCGGTCATGCTCGGCGCGGCCTTCCTTGGCGCGACGGCCTTCGGGCGGCTCGCCGACATGATCGGCCGCACCCGGGTGTACTGGCTCTCCGCCGCGATGATGGTCGTCGCGGCGATTGGCTCGGCCCTCTCCCTGAACCTGGCCATGCTGGTCGCCTTCCGGTTCCTGCTCGGGTTCGGCGTCGGCGGCGACTACCCGGTCAGCGCCGTGCTGATGAGCGAGTACTCCCATCACGGCAACCGCGGACGGATGATCGGGCTGGTCTTCTCCGCTCAGGCGGTCGGCCTCATCATCGGGCCGCTGACCGCCCTCGCCCTGCTCGGCGGAGGGGCCAGCTCCGGCCTGACCTGGCGTCTCCTGCTCGGCCTCGGGGCCATCCCGGCGGCCGTCGCCGTCTGGCTGCGCCGCACGATGCCCGAGCCGCCCCGCTATCAGGCCGGACCCTCCCGGCCGCCCGGCGCGCGCCCGGGCGCGCGGGAGCTCCTGACGAGCCGTACGCTCCTGGTGACGGTCGCCGGCACCGCGGGCTGCTGGTTCCTCCTCGACTACGCCTACTACGGCAACACGATCTCCACCCCGCAGATCATCGCCCTCGTCTCACCGCACGCGTCCCAGACGGCGACGATCGCCATCGAACTCGCGATCTTCGCCGTCGCCGCCGTGCCCGGCTACGTCCTCGCGATCGCGCGGATGGACCGGATCGGCCATCGCCGGCTGCAATTCATCGGCTTCGCCGCGATGGGCGCCTGCTTCGCCGTCATCGGCCTCGTTCCCGGCCTGACAACGGCCGTGGTCCCGTTTCTGCTCGCCTACGGGGTCAGCTACTTCTTTACCGAGTTCGGCCCGAACATGACCACCTTCGTCCTGCCCGGCGAGCTGTTTCCCACCCGGCTCCGCGCCACCGGCCACGGCATCTCCGCCGGCGTCGGCAAGCTCGGCGCGTTTATCGGAGTCTTCCTCTTCCCCGTCCTCCAGGGCGCACTCGGCCTGCGCGGTACCCTGCTGCTCACCGCCGGGATCTCGGTCCTCGGGGCGCTGCTCACCGGTGTCCTGCCCGAGCCCGCCGGCCGCACCCTCGAGGAGATCTCGGCCGGGGCCGATGTCATAGCCGAAGCCGAGCAGGCGATCAGGGACGCCGGGAACAGCGCGGCGGGAAGAAGCGGGGCGGGAGGCCGGCCGTGCGGCTAGCCCGGCCGGCCCTCACCACTGGCCACCCGGGCGCTAGGTCCAGCCGGTTACGCCGTATCCGTTCGATTAAATTCAAGATCTTTCTTCCGAACGGATGCGGCGTCCCTCGGCAATCCCGCCCCCGCCTCGACCGGGCCAGGCCGCCTACCGGGTCATCTACCGCAAGCGGCGCGCGGCGGGACCTGCCGGGCCGGGCGGTGTTCTGGACGTTCAGGACGCCCCCCGGCCGCCGAGCAGGCAGGGCGTGGCGGACGTGGTCCGGCGGGCGTGCACGGCGGCGTGCGTTCGCTCATTGCAGGAACTGCAAGAGGATCTTGGTGAGTTCCGCCGGGTGCTCTTCGTAGATCCAGTGGCCGGAATTCGGTATCACGATGCCGGTGACGTTGGTGGCGTACTGCCGGACCTGAGTTGCCTCTTGACTCCCCAGGCTGGCCGAGGCGCCGATGGCGAGGACTGGCATGGTGAGCTTGGTCTTCTGGTAGCTGGCGTCGTTCTTGATGTCCTGCGGCAGCGTGGCGAACCACTCGATGCTCGCCCGCAGGTGCCCGGGCTGTGCCAGGAAGTGGGCGTAGACCGCCATGTCGCAGGCCGTGACGGCGTTCTTCACCACCTCGATCGTGGGGATGAAGTCGGTCACCCACTGCTGTTCCCGGCCCGCGATGAGCTGCTCGGGCAGGCCGTCGGTCTCGGCGAACATGCCGAACCACCACAGTCCGGGTCCGTTCGCGGTGACAGCGGGGTACGAGTAGATGCTCGCATCCGGGATGGGTGCCTCGCTCAGGACGAGCTTGACGACGTCGCGCGGATGGGCGGCGGCATAGGAGTAGGCGACCATGGTGCCGATGTCGTGGCCGACGATGCTGATGTTGCGGCTGAGGCCGAGCTTGACCATGAGCCCGTAGATGTCGGCGGCCATCGCCTTCTTGGTGTAGTCGGCGGCGGCGCTGGGAGCGTCGCTGAGCCCGGCACCGGGAAGGTCCGGTGCGACCACGGTGTAGTGCTCGGCGAGCGCGGGCAGGATGTCGTCCCACGAGTACCACGTCTGCGGGTAGCCGTGCAGCAGGAGCAGGGTCGGCCCGTGTCCGCCGCGGACGTAGTTGATGCCGATGCCGTCGACCTGGACCTTGTGCTCGGTGAATCCGCTGGGTGGAGGCGGGTTGAGGTCGCAGGCCGACCGCTGGGCTACCGGGGCCGCCCCGGCCTGGGCCGATACTGCCGGGACAGTGATCCCGATCGCGGCGGCCAGTGCGAGCGGCAGGAGGATCTTAGGCCGGAAAAAGGCGTGGCTGTGCTTCACGGAGGGCTCCAACTGAGTACGGTCAGCCGACAGCGTCGGCCGCTTTGATGATGGTTCTGGCCACTGCACCGGGGTCGGACATCAGCGACAGGTGCCCGGCGTCGACCTCGGTGATATGCGCGTTGGCCCGCTTGGACATGAACAGCTGCTCGGCGGCCGGGATGACGTGGTCGGCGGTGCCGATGACTGACCAGGACGGGATCGTCTGCCACGCGGGGGGCCCGGATGGCGTCGATACGGCGCTGGCCGCCAATGGGCGCTGGGTCGCGGCCAGGACGGCCGCTTCACCGGCGGGCAGGCCGTTGGCGAAGCACTGGGCGAAGCCGGGGTAGGACGCGTCGGGGGCGGTCTTGAGATAGAGGTCGGCGTCCCCGGCGGGGGCACCGGGGTAGGGGACGGTGGTGAAGGTATCCGCAGGGTTCCCGGCGAGGCAGGATCCCGGTTGGGCGCCGATGAGCTGCTGGAGCGTCTCGCCTCGCGCGGGGATGAACGCGTCGACATAGATCAGTGCCTTGACGTTGGGATCGCCGGTGGCGGCATTGGTGATGACGGCACCGCCGTAGGAATGGCCGGCCAGGATGACGGGCCCGGTGATCGCGGCGAGGTAGTCGGCCAGGTAGGTGGAGTCGTCGGTGAGGCCCTGCAACGGGTCGGGCGGGGCGTTCACCGTGTACCCGGCCTGCTGCAGCCGCTGGATGACGTCGGCCCAGCTGGTCGCGTCGGCCCACGCGCCGTGCTCCAGCACGATGGTGGGCTTGGGGCCCGAAGCTTTCTGCTGAGCTGCCTGGGTGTCCGCCGACGCTACTCGGCTCGCTGTGAGAAGCAGTCCGGCGATGGTGGCGGCTGCCGCGACGATGACGACGGCCGTGCGCAGCCTTGTCGGGTGCGCGGCGCGGGAAAGTTTCATTGGCCTGCCTTTCTAGCGTCTGGGCCAGGGACGGGTTGCATGTCCGGCTGTTGCCCATGTCGCGGCGGCATGGGGCAATTGCGACGTTACGAACGCTGGTCTTGCCGCCGCTTGGGGCATCTGACTGAACCTGCGAGGCCGCGACCTGGTTCTATGGGGCGGGCGTGGCTTTCAGTCCGGACACGCGGCGTCAAGCCCGCGAGCGGCGTCGGCCTGGGATGCGTCTCGTTTCGCGCGCCACTGGTGCTGCTCCATGGAGTCGCGGGCGGCCTCGGCCACCGCGCGGGCCTGTGCGGCACCTGACGGCGCGGGCTGCTGGTAGCCGCCGTAGCGGGCGACCGGGGACCAGGCCGGCTCGATCGGCGGGAGCGGCGTGGCCAGGCCTTCGTATTCGGCGGCGGTGTAGACGATCTTTCCGCCGACGATGGTGAGGACCGACTCGAGGCGGGAGATGTCCTCGGGCGGGACCGTGAAGTAGTCGTCGGAGAGGATGGCCAGGTCGGCCAGGTAGCCCTTGGCGAGCATGCCCTTGCGGTCGCCTTCGCCGGTGAGTTCGGCCCCGGCCCTCGTGTACAGCCGCAGCGCGGTTTCCCGGTCCAGGACGTTATCCGGGCCGTACAACTGCAGGCCGCCGACGGTTCGGCCGAGGACCAGCCACTCCAGGGCGACCCACGGGTTGTACGTGGAGACCCGGGGGGCGTCCGTGCCGGCGGCCACGGTCACGCCGCGCGCGAGCATGCCCTTGACCGGCGGGGCCTGGGCGGCACGCTCGCGCCCGTGGCGCTCGGCGAAGTCGCGCCCCTGGTAGGCCATCCGGTGCTGGACGGAGATGGCGCCGCCCAGCGCGGCGACCCGGTCGATGCTCTCGGGCGAGATGGTCTCGGCATGATCGAGGATCCACCGGACGCCGCCAGGGAAGTCGCCGGTCCTCTCGAGGACCGCCAAGTCCATGCGGATGGTCTCGTCGTAGGTGGCGTGCAGCCGGAAGGGCCAGCCGTGCACTGTCAGCAGCCGCACCGCGGCCTCAAGGTCCGCGGCGGCCCGTTCCTGGAGCACGGGGCGTGGCTGGGCGAAGTTCTCGAAGTCGATCGCGGACCACGCCAGGCTCTCGCCGGCGCCGTTGAGGCGCAGCCAGTCGTCGCCGTCCCCTGGCCGCACGCTTGAAATCCAGCGCCGGATGTCGTCGAGTTCCTGCCCGGGTACCTGCGGGAAGAGATGGTAGGCCAGCCGGACAGACAGTTCACCGCGGTCAGCAAGGCGCGTGACCGCCGTGTAGTGCTGGGGGAAGGACTGGAATCCGCCGGCCGCGTCGATCGCCGACGTCAGCCCGAACCGGTTCAGCTCGTGCAGGAAATGCCGGCTTGACTCGAGCTGGCCGTCTTCGCTGAGCGCCGGCATCTTGCCGATCGTGGTGTAAAGCAGGTTCGCGGCCGGCGCGGCGACCAGCAAGCCGGTGGGGTCGCCGTTGTGGTCGCGGACGAGCTGCCCGCCCGGCACTTCGAGGCTGTCCCGTGTGTACCCGGCCGCCCGGAGCGCGGCCCGGTTGAGCAGGGCCGACTGGTACAGGTGGGTGACCATCACCGGGGTGTCCGGTGTGGCGGCGTTCAGCTCGCTGATCGTCGGCAGCCGCTGCTCGGCGAACTGTTCCTTGCTCCACCCCCCGACCACTCGCACCCACTGGCCGGGCGGGGTGACGCCCGCTTGCTCGCGGAGCATCGCCAGCGCCTGGCGCAGCGACCGCACGCCGTCCCAGCGCAGTTCGAGCAGATAGTGCAGCCCGGTTCTGATCACGTGAATGTGTGAGTCGATCAGGCCGGGAATGACCCGCCGGCCCATCGCGTCGACCACCCGGGTGGCCCCGATGACATGGCGGGCCATGTCGTAGTCGTCGCCGACGGCCAGCACGGTGCCGTCGCGGATCGCCAGTGCGCCAGCGTAGGGACGGCGGGAGTCACCGGTGTAGATGCGGCCGTTGCGCACGACAAGGTCGGCGGGATCGTCGACTCGCTCGGCCGGGACCAGGCCGGTCACCGGCATCGATGTCCAACCATGATCGGTGAGGGTGAGCGAAGCTGCCATGCGGTCAACGTAGGCACCAGCGGCACGCGAAGGCTTCAGCCAGACGACTGCCCCCGGGCAGGTCTCCGCGATTGACCCGTTCGGCCGTCTCAGTAACGTGACGCAAGCTGCCACGGCCGCCGCGCCCCTAGTGTGTCAGCCAGCCGAGGCTGTGGAGGGCAGAGGAGTGGTTGCGAGGCACGAGTGCGTTTTGCCGTCTCATGGCCTGCTGGGGCGGGACCGGGAGCTGACTGCCCTGACCGGGCTGATCGGCGAGATCGGTGAGCGCGGCGGATCTGTGGTCGTGCGGGGCGAGCCGGGCGTGGGAAAGTCCGCGCTATTGCGGACCGCGGACGGATATGGCCGCGCCGCCGGGTTCCTGGTCCTGCAGAGCACCGGCGTCGAATGCGAGGCGCACCTCCCGTACGCCGGGCTGCACCAGCTACTGCGGCCCGTGCTCGGCATGGCCGCAGGGCTGCCTGGCACTCAGCGGCGCGCGCTGGGCTCTGCCTTCGGAGGCGGGGCTTTCGGAGGCGGGGCTTTCGGAGGCGGGGCCGGGTCACGACCGGAGCACTTCATGATCGCGCTGGCCGCGCTGAACCTGCTGGCGGACGCCGCGGCCAGAACTCCTCTCCTGGTGGTCGTTGACGACGCGCACTGGCTAGACCGGCCGACTCAGGAGGTACTAGTATTCACGGCGCGGCGGATCGGCGCGGACCCGCTTGTCATGATCGTCGGCGTCCGTAACGGCCACGGTACGGCCTTCGCGTCAGCCGGGCTGACCGAGCTGGATGTCGGCGGCCTCGACGATTCCGCCGCCCGGGATCTGCTGGCGCGTCATGCGGGCGACCTCGGCTCAGCGGACCGGGAGCGAATCCTGGACGCGGCGCAAGGTAACGCGCTGGGACTGATCGAGTTGCCTGCGGCGCTGCGCGCGGCAACGGCGGCTGGCCACGAGCCGCTGCCGCCGGTCCTGCCATTGACGACCCGGCTGGAACGTGCCTTCGCGGACCGCCTCGCCGACCTGCCGCAGCCAGCAAGGGACGCGGTCCTCACCGCTGCGGTGGACTCCGCGGACGACCTGCCCGAGATCCTCGCGGCCGCGTCGGCCTTGTCGGGCCGGCGGATCAGCGCCGCGATGATGGCACCCGCCGCCGAGATCGGGCTCATCCGGTTCGATGACCTGCATGTCCGCTTCCGGCACCCGCTGGTCCGCTCCGCCGTCGTGCAGGCGGAGACCTCGGCCCGGCGCCTTGACGCGAACCAAGCCCTGGCCGACGTCATGGCGGACGATCCTCAGCGCCGCGCTTGGCACCGTTCCCAGGCGATCGAGGGCCCGGACGACGAGGTGGCGGACGAACTGGAAGCCAGCTCCCTCATCGCGCTGCGCCGTGGCTCGGTGACGGAGGCGATCTGGGCACTGAAGCGGTCCGCGCAGCTAACAACGGACTCGGCGGCCCGGGGCCGCAGGCTGCTCCTCGCTGCCGAGCACGCCTTCGGCCTGGGCCGGGCCGATCTTGTTAACGAGCTGCTGGACCGGGCTGCCCGGACCCGGCTGTCCCGACTGGACCTGGCCCGGATGGAGTGGCTGCGAGAGATCTTCCACGACGGCGTGCCCGGCGACCCGGCCAGGGTCTTCGAGCTGTGCGAGATGGCCAGCCAGTCACTCGAAGCCGACGACCGCGGGCTGGCGCTCAACCTGCTGCTCGGCGCCGCGCTGCGGTGCTGGTGGTCCGACACCGGCCCCGCGGCCCGGGCCAGGGTGGTGGCCGGCGCCGGACACCTCAACGGCATGGATCATGATCCCCGGTACATCGCCGTCCTGGGCGTAGCCGACCCGCTTCGGCAAGGCCCGGTGATCATCGAGCGCCTGCGGGCGGTGGTGCTGGAGAGCCTCTCCGATCCGGTCGCGCTGTGGCTGCTCGGCATGGCCGCTCACGCGGTCGGGGATCCGGTGCACGCGGCGGACTTCCTGGCCCGGGCGGAGTCGAAGCTTCGCGACGACGGCAGGCTCGGGCTGCTGTCGCAGGTGCTCACCTTGCAGGCCCTGGACTATATGGAGCTGGGCGACTGGGGCCGGGCCAGGGCCGTGGTGGAGGAGGGACGCCGTCTGGCGGTGGAGACAGGCCAGTCGATCTGGGACACCGGAACCTTGACGCTGACGGCGATCATGGCCGCGCTGCATGGGGACAGTGACCGGGCGCAGCGGGTGGCCGCCGAGGCCGAGCACGCGGCGAACGGCCGCCGGCTGAACGACCTGCTGTGCTGCGTCCAGTTGGCCCGCGGCATCGGGCTCGTGGCCGTCGGCCAGCACAGCGGGGGATACGACGCGCTGCGCCGTATCTTCGACCCCGCCGATCCGGCCTTCCATCCGACCGAACGCTTCCATGGCGTGATGTTCCTCGCCGAAGCCGCCGCTCACGCCGGGCGGACTGGTGAAGGGCGCGCTGTCATCGGGGCACTCGAAGACGACGCGGGCGTGACCAGCTCGGCCACCTTGCACCGGCACCTGTCCTACGCGCGGGCGGTACTCGCCGACGAGCATGACGCTGAGGATCTGTTCCGCGCTGCGCTGCGGGCGGACCTCGTGCGCTGGCCATGGCTGCGGGCCAAGATAGAGCTCGCCTTCGGGAGCTGGCTGCGACGGCGGCGCAGAGCGGCCGAATCACGCGAGTACCTGCGGTCCGCCCAGGCCGCGTTCGACCTGATCGGCGCCCGCACCTGGGCCGATCAGGCACGCGCAGAACTGCGCGCGGCGGGCCTGCGCCCCGCGCCCGCCACTGCGGGGCTCGGCGCGCTTTCCGCACAGGAACTGCAGATCGCCCGGCTTGCCGCCCAGGGCCTGTCCAACCGGGAA
>Ga0335075_10016271_pt1 | contig 11123 bp, 8 predicted proteins | sample Lox_Sample_24_FD_206723 | JGI IMG/M metagenome (GOLD analysis project Ga0335075, IMG submission 206723) | Soil microbial communities from Loxahatchee National Wildlife Refuge, Florida, United States - Lox_Sample_2.4 | ecosystem: Environmental > Terrestrial > Soil > Wetlands | place: USA: Florida... | reverse complement strand
ACCCTTCAACGCCTGGTCCATCTGTTTGACGACCGCGGCGGGATCGAAATCGCCGACTACGACAAGCTCGCCATGCTGGCCGCCAAGCTGCTCGTCGTACAGCTTCCGCACTTCCTCCAGCGTCACGTTCGCCAATCGCTCCAGCGATTCCTCGATCGTCGGAGTATAGCGCACGTCTTCCGGCGGATACGAGGACATCTTGCGCCGCAACGCCCGTCCGGCACGCGATCCCGGCTGCGTCTTGCCCTCTTCAAGATGCTCGCGTAGCTGGCGTTTAAGCACGTTGAACTCGTTCTCTGGGAACGTCGGCTCGCGGAGGATCTCGGCCAGCAAGGGGAGCACCTTGGGCAGCGTTTCGCGTTTGCAGCTGATCGAGAAGACGGCATCGCCGATCAGCCCCCCGCCGTTGATACGCGCTTCCAGGCGATTGAATTCGTCCACTAGCTCTTGCCGGCTTCGCTTCTTGGTCCCGCGCACCATCATCGTTCCCAGGAATTGGCTGGCGCTGGTGTGGCCCTTGAGTGAATCGGCATTGCCGTAGTGCAGCACCAGGTCGATCGTGACGCGCTCGCCGCGCGCCTTGCGCGGCAAGAGCGCGACCTTGACGCCGCTGGACAGCTGGCTGAGCTGCACGCGCTTGGCGATGTTCTCGACGGTCGGCTCGAAGGACTCGCCCGCGCTGACAGCCTCATTGCTTTTGTAACCCTTAAGCAGCTCGGCGATGTCGGGTGAGGCCGGGATGGCGGCGCGCTCCGCCGCCTTGGTGGGAACGTACAGGCCGACCGTGCGATTGGTCGTCGTCAGATACTTCTGGGCGACGCGGCGGACATCGGCCGGCGTCACCTTGTAAACGCGATCGCGATGCAGGAACATCAAGCGCCAATCGCCCCGCGCCGCCCACTCGCTCAGATCTCCGGCGACGCGGTCGCTATGCGACATCGACGTTTTCCACACGTTCTTGAAATGGGCCTTGGCGCGTTGCACTTCCTCCTCGCTGATCTCGCTGGCGCGCGCCTTGTCGATCGCCTGAAGTAGCGCCTCGCGGGCGGACTCGATCGAGGTTTTGTCACCCACGGAGCCGAGAACGATGAACACGCCCGGATCGTGCAGGCCGTAGGCACCCACGTCCAGGTTCGTGAGCTTCTTGCTGCGTTCGACCAGCTCCTTGTACAACCGCCCCGACGGCTCTGAGCCAAGTACCTGCTCCAGTACGTCCAGAGCAGCGAAGTCAGCCTGCGACACCGCCGGGATGTGGTAAATTGCACCGACCATACCCACGGTGCCGACGCGCCGGAGCACCACGCTGCGCTCGCCGTCCTGCGCCGGCTCTTCCGTGTACGTCGTGTCGAGCGAGCGCTCCGGCTTCTTGAGGGCGCCGAAGTATTTGCGGATGAGCGCCCGCGCCTTCTCTTCTTTAAAGTTCCCCGTCACGATCAGCAGGATGTTGTCCGGCTGGTAAAACTTGCGATAGAACGCTTGCAGCTTCTCGATCGGTACGCGTTCGATGTCGCTGCGGTTGCCGATCGTGGTTTTGCCGTAGTTGTGCCATTCGTAAGCCGTGGCCAACATGCGCTGAAAGAGGATGTACTGGGGCTTGTTCTCACACTGCTCGAACTCGTTGCGCACGACGGTCATCTCGGAGGCCAAATCTTCACGGCGGACAAAGCTGTTGACCAGCCGATCCGCTTCGAGGCGAATGGCAAATTCGAGATTGTCGTCCGTGGCGTTGAGTGTCTCGTAATAGTTGGTGCGATCGTAGGAGGTGCTGGCATTGGTATGAGGGTCGCTGAAGGCGCCGCGATCGCGCAGCGCCTTCGGAATATCGGTGGGCTTGGGATACAGCTTGCAGCCTTTTAACAGCATGTGCTCGAGCAGGTGGGCCATGCCGGTCTCGCCGTAGCCTTCGTGGCGCGAGCCGACGAAGACCGTGCAGTTGACGGTGATTTTCGGGGTGGAGCTGTCGGGGAAAAGCAGGAAACGGACGCCGTTGTCGAGGCGATATTCCGTGATGCCTTCGATGGAGGTGATCTTTTTGGCGAGCGGGGCCGCGTCATCGCCCCGAGAAGCGGGGCGATCCGGCGTATCGGCGACGGCGGGGTAGAAGCTGACGACGAGGACAGACGCGAGGGCGAGGAAAGACCGCAAGGTCGCTCGGCATCGGTTCATCTGAAGGTCTCCTGTTGACCGATAGGGTAGAGTAAGCGTGTCGGCGCTTCCTGGCCGAATCCATGCCGGCCGCGGATCGGATCCGGCTGGGGTTGACGGGAGAGAGCGTGGCATGGTATCCGCGACGTTCCTGCGCCTCCTGGATTCGCTCCACCGATCCAGGGAGGCGCGGACGGCTTCTCCGGAAGCGGAAGGAGTTGTTCTATGGTAGTTCTACGCAAGCCGCAAGCGTTTGGTTGGTTCCGTTCGCTGTTCGTGGCCGGCGTGTTGACGAGCCTGGCCGTGAGCAGCGGCTGCGAGACAGCGGCCGGCACCGGCGCGGCGACCGGTGGGCTGCTCGGCTTTGGTCTTGGCGAGCTGTTGGGGCACCGACCCGGTGTAGCGCTGGCCGGAGCCGCCCTTGGCGCCGCTGCGGGAACGGTCGCCGGCGCCGGCGTGGACATTGCCCGCGACAAGAAAGCGCAACGCAACGCTCAGGCGGCCGCCGCCGAGACGGCCGCGCGGGCGCCCAGTCTCGACGATATTGTCAGCATGACCCAGAACGCCGTGCCGCCGGCGCAGATCATCGAGCAGGTCCGCACCAGCGGCGTGATCTATCGGCTGAGCGCGGATCAGATTATCTGGCTCAACCGTCAGGGTGTCAATGCGCAGGTTATCCAGGCGTTACAGGATACGGCCCTGCGTCCCGCGCCCGCCCGCGCCGTATACACCGCCTCCCCGGTTGTGGTGCAGCAGCCCGTCGTCGAGTACGTGGCCCCGGCGCCGGTTGTCGGCGTCGGTTACGGTTGGGGCCCCCGCTGGCGGTAAGATTCGATGGTTTGAGACAAGCGGGGGTGGGAACTCCACCCACGGTAATCCCACGCCCCGCTCTCCGATCCTCGCTCCTGGAATCATTTCTCTCATTCTCTTCTCCTAGGCAATTCGTCCGCGATCCGGAAAAGACCGTTCCGACACGGAAAGAGCGGTCGGTATCCGCTGCCCGGAGGGATCCCTGAACCGGCGCTGGACCGCGAAGCCGCGCCGAGGACGGAGCGCGGTAGCTTCACGTAGTTGACGAAAAAGCTTATTTTATTTACGGATAATCTCAATGACAAACTTCTAATGAGTCTATTATTATACTTCAGCGATTGATCTCCCTCCGCTGTTCTCGATGGAGAGAGCGGCGTGGCGGCGCTTTGCATTTTTCCCCTCTCCATTGGATGAAATGAGCGTCCGTTTCCCACCTATCTAAAATCTAAAAGATTTTCATTTGTTGTTCATTAAACGGACACAAGCGGTTTCTAGGTTGAGTTTGTCGATTTCCTGGATCACCTAGGTCAACGACGCCCTGGAGGATTCTCGCTTGGTCCCTAACCGGAGGAGAATGAAATCTCTCCTGGGATTCTTGAACTCAAAGCAAAACTCTTTCCCCCACTCGCGCGGACGCCGTCTTCCCTTCGGTGTTTGTGGATCCTCCGCATGGAAGCTCACGTAAGGGAAGCGAACAGTAGGGTTGCACCTTACGAGAAAAGGACGTGGAGTCGAATGATACCCTCATTCGATCCTCCAATTCCTCGATGAATCGCGGAGGTGCGATTCATTCAAGCGGATTGTTCTCTCCCAGCGACGCCCTGTAACTCCGGAGGCTCGACAACGAGTCGAGCGGAACTCTGATCCATTCCCAATCGGAAGGGTATCTCATGAACGCGCAACGACGTGGTTTCACTCTGATCGAGCTGTTGGTGGTGATCGCCATCATCGCCATCCTCATTGGCCTGCTGCTGCCCGCCGTCCAGAAAGTGCGCGACGCTGCCGCGCGTACGCAGTGCCAAAACAACCTCAAGCAACTGGGACTCGCCATTCATAATTATGCTGGAATTTACGACAGCACCGTGCTCCCAGCTCACAAAGCGAATCCCTATAACGGCGGTTGGATGGTGCAGATCCTGCCCTTCATCGAACAGAACAACCTCTATCAGCTGATGCAAGCGACATCTACAGGAGCGACTTCCGCCCCTTATCGGGGGGAGCTGATTAAGAACTATGTTTGCCCCGCGGACCCGCGCAGCGGCGGTGGGTTGATCTACGACGGTAGTTATGCGTGTACCGACTACGTCTGCATCCTCGGCTATGATTACTACTCGGGCGATCCCAGTCTTGGCAGCTCGTTTGCTTACTCCACGGCCGCGGCAGGGATCATGAATTACTTTTTCCCCTCCGGCGTCAAGCTCACCAGCGTCACCGACGGACTGAGCAATACCATGCTGGTCGGCGAACGACCGGCGGGATCAGACCTGTCTTGGGGCTGGTGGGTCAACGGCGGCGAGGACGTAGCCAGCGGTGTCGCCAATCAGTCTTTCTATCTCTACAGCAAGGACCAGAGCGGCAACCCCTGCCCGCCGCCGCCGCACTATTTCAAAGCGCCCGAACAAGGGGGAGTAAGCAATCCCTGTTCGTGCAACCATCTTTACAGTATGCATACGGCTGGAGCCAACTTCCTCTTCGGCGACGGCTCTGTGCATTTCATCAGCTACGGTATTAACATCGCCACTCTCGAAGCCCTCTCGACCTTCGCTGCCGGGGATCTTGTCGATGCTTCACAGTTTTAACCGCGAGGAGGAAGGAGCTATGAGTCCGTCCGTGTGCCGCTTCGACAAGCGGCTAACGCTCGCCTGTATGCTGGCGTTTCTTCTGGCTGGCTGCGGAGGATCGGGCAAGGGAGAGGTGGCCGGCAAGGTGACTTATCAGGGCAAACCGCTGGTCTTCGGCTCCGTTCAATTCATCGGCAGCGATGGTCAGCCGCACGTGTCGGCGATCAACACAGAGGGCAACTATTCGCTGAAGGATGTGCTCGTCGGAGACAATCACGTCTTGGTTCTCAGCCTCGATCCCCGAAAGGTCGTTCGGCATGACAGGCAGGGAAAACCGGTCGAAGAACCAACGATCGATCCCAAGCTGTGGTTTCCGATTCCTGAGAAGTACAGCGATCTCAAGCAGTCCGACCTGACGTTCACGGTCGAAGGCGGCAAGAAAAACACCTACGATATCGCCTTGAAGTGACACTGCTCTTCCGGCAAGACAAGACCCGCCTGCGTGCTGGTGCAGCGCACAGGCGGGCCTGCTGCCGCTAGGGTCCGCTGAGTGTGTTGACGTGGCAGTGATTATCCGCATGGCCGGTAACGACCGCCTTGCCGTCCGGCGTGAAGGCGATGCAATAAGCGCCGAACGCTTTTAGCTTCTTGGAGCTTACTTTCTTCCCCCCAGCGAGATCCCATAACGTGATGTAACCGGCGTATCCGCTTGTCGCCAGCGATTTGCCGTCGCGCGAGAAGGCGATGCCGTACAGATCATCCGGCGTCGGCCCCATTTCCTTGACCTGCTTTCCGGACTTCACGTCCCACAGCCGCACGAAACGATCCATGCCGATCGACACGAGCTGCTGGCCATCCGGAGTGAAGACGACGCCCGTCACGGCACCCGGCGGCAGAGCAGGTTTCCCCTTTTCCTTCTCCAGCGGCTTGAGCGATTTCAGCTCCTTTTTTGCCGCCACGTCCCACAGCTTGAGGACTCCGTCGAGTCCGCCGGAAGCCAGCATTTTGCCATCCGGGCTGAAGGCGACGCAGTAGACGTGATTGCCGTGGCTGCCGAGGTTTTTCACTTCCTTGCCGTCCGCGGGGTTCCACAGGCGCACGCTTTTGTCGGCACTGCCGGATGCCAGCAATTTGCCGTCGTTGTTGAAGGCGACGCTATCGACAATGTCGGTGTGTCCTTTCAGCTCGCGGAGAAGCTTGCCGTCCGCGGGGTTCCACAGGCGGATCGTCTTGTCGTCGCTGGAGGAAGCCAACATCTTGCCGTCCTTGCTGAAGGCGACGCAATAGACCGGCTTGGTGTGGCCCTTGAGTGTGCGAATTTCCTTGCCGGCGGCGAAGTCCCACAGCTTCACGGTGTTGTCGAAGCTGCCGGTGGCGAGCACCTTGCCGTCGGGACTGAACGCCAAGCTGTAAACCAGGGCGTCGTGTCCCTTCAATTCTTTGACCTCATCGGCGACGATCGGCGTAGCGATGAGGAGGAGCAGGGCGAGTGTCGGCAGCAAGCGTTTCATCAGCGGCATTCTCCCTGAAAAGCCGCTTGCGGCTTAGCGTTTTTCGCTAAGCCGCAAGCGGCTGGTTACAATTCCGTGGCTCCGACATCGGGAGCGAAGCCGCGGCGGAGTGTATTCTCTGTTATGGTGCGCGGCAGCACGAATTGCAACAAGTAATCCGGTCCTCCGGCCTTCGAGCCGATCCCCGACATCTTGAAGCCGCCGAACGGCTGGCGATCGACGAGCGCGCCCGTGATCTTGCGATTGATGTACAGATTGCCGACGCGGAATTCGCGCTTGACGCGGGCGATGTGCTCCGGGCTGCGCGAGAACAGGCCGCCCGTCAGCGCGTAGGAGGTGCCGTTGGCGATCTCCAGCGCGTGATCGAGATCGCGCGCCCGCAGCACGGCCAGCACAGGACCGAAGATTTCCTCCTGAGCGAGGCTCGCCGACGGAGATACATCCGCGAATATGTGCGGCGCGACGTAATAGCCCTCATCCTTTAGAGAATCGGCATCGCCGGCATAAACGAGCCGGCCTTCGCCCTTGCTCTTCTCGATGGTGGCCAGAATGCGCTGATGCGCGTCGGCGTCGATGACCGGCCCGACGCTGCATCCGGGATCCTCGGCGGGAGCGAGCTTCAAGCTGCGCGTGGCTTCGACAAGGCGGGCGACAAAGGTGTCATGCACGCTTTCAAGGAGAATGACCCGGCTGCACGCCGAGCATTTCTGTCCCACGTAGCCGAACGCGCTGGCGACGACACCCTGGACCGCTTCGTCCATGTCGGCGTCCTCATCGACGATGATCGCGTTCTTGCCGCCCAGCTCGGCGAGGGCGCGTTTGATGTGCTGCTGTCCCGGCCGCACCTCGGCCGCTTCCCGATTGATGTGCAGTCCGACGCCGCGCGAGCCGGTGAAGGCGATCATGGCGACATCCGAATGCTCGATCAGCGCCGGCCCGATTTCCTCCCCGATCCCCGGCAAAAACGCGACGACGCCACCCGGCAAGCCGACCTCCTGAAACACCTCCATCAGCTTGGCTCCGATGACGGTCGATTGCTCGGCCGGTTTCATGATCGCAGTGTTGCCGGTGACGACTGCGGCGGTGGTCATGCCGCAGAGAATGGCCATCGGAAAGTTCCAGGGCGCGATGACGACGACGACGCCGCGCGGCTCGTAGAAGTAGCTGTTCTCCTCGCCGGGCACGTCGCGGCGTCGCGGCGTCGCCAGACGCAGCATCTCTCGGCCGTAAAACTCGCAATAATCGATGCTCTCGGCGACGTCGGCATCGGCCTCGCGCCGCGGCTTGCCGCACTCGTAGACCTGCCACGCCGCCAGCTCGAAGCGCCGCCGCCGCATCAGCTGCGCCGCGCGGAAGAGATAATCGGCCCGCTTCGCCGGATCGGTATCGCGCCAGGCTGGAAACGCCGTCTTCGCCGCGGCGATGGCTTCCCTCGCCTGTTCCACACTGGCCCGACCGCAGCGGCCGACGATCTGTTGGCGGTGCGACGGATTGAGCGAATCGAACGTCGCCGCCGTGGGAGCCGTCTGGCCGTTGACGATAGGGGGATAGGTCCGGCCCAGCTGTGGCATGACCTGGGCGAGAGCGTTATCCATCGCCCGCCGCGTCTCGGCTCGGCTGAAGTCCGTCAGCGGCTCAACGCGGAAAGGCGAATTGGCTTGTGGCGTCGTGGATTCGTTCATGCCTCTCATTTTAGGGATGGACAGCCGGAAGAGTCGGAGCCGCGTTGGTTTTCGGGTAGCGATGCTTATGTCAAGCGTCGCTAACCCGAATCGTTTCCGACTGTGATTTGGCATAGTCGTCCAGCAGTGCCAGAAGCGCGACGGGATCGATCGGTTTGACAAAGTGATAGTCAAAGCCTTCTTCCCTGGGTCGTTGCGGATCGTTGTCTTCAAGGTAGCCGCTCAGGGCGATCAGGAGAGGCATTTTCGTCGCGACAGCGCGCAAGCTGCGGGCGAGCTGATAGCCATCCATGTCCGGCAGACCGATGTCCATCAGCACGACGTCGGGCAGGCTGGCCTGGATCGACGCCAGGGCGTCCGAGCCGTCCGCGGCGATTTCGACGGCGACCCCGCCGAGATGGAGAAGAAACGCCAGGCACTCGGCGCAATCGGCATCGTCTTCAACTACCAGGACGTGCAACACGCGTCCGTCAGGCCGGGAAGAGCGGATACGCTGCTCAGGGGGAGACCATGTACTTGCCATTGGAAGTCCTCCGAAAGGAGCTGGTCAAACAGAGCTACGCGGCAATTCCTCCCAGGAGAAAATGGGAAGCGTCAACGGCCGTCCAGGGAAATGATTGAGTATGAGCTTACTAACGGATTGTCCCACTGTCAAACGAAAAACAGCGTGGATATCGTAATTTCTTCGTTCTATGGGGAGAGAGACCCGAACCGAAGCTGACGGCGCGCGGTCGTGCGAGACAGACCCGGCGCGACCTCATAGTTTATCGGCAGAGAGCCGTCCGCCTAATGCACGAGAGCTTCATGCACACACGCCAGGTTGTTATCACCGAACCCCATCAAGTGGCCGTCCGCGAGGTCGAGCTGCCGCCGCCGGCGCCCAATCAGATCCTGGTCGCCGCCGAGGTCAGCGCCGTCAGCGCCGGCACCGAGCTGGCCGTCTGGACCGGCACGCATCAGTGGCTGAAAGATCCCAATCTGCCGGACTGGAAGTTTCCCTTTCGTCCCGGCTACAGCGCGGCGGGCACCGTCGTCGCCGTCGGCTCGGCCGTATCGGGATGGAAGCCGGGCGATCGCGTCAGCTATCCCGGCAATCACGCCTCCGCCGAGCTGCTCACCCTCGGTCACGAGCGCGGCCGCTTGTGGCGTCTGCCCGACAAGCTCGACATGGAGAAAGCGGCGGTGGCGTGCATCGCACGCTACGGACTGGGCGCGTCGATCCGCGCGGGCCTGACGGTCGGCCGCTCCGCCGCCGTGCTGGGTTTGGGTGTTATTGGCCAGTTTTCGCTGCGTTGTTTGATCGCCGCAGGCGCGCATCCCGTCGTCGGCATCGATGCCGTGCCGATGCGCCGTCAGGCCGCTCTCGCCGCCGGAGCCGATCACGCCATCGATCCGTCGGCCGGCGATGTCCGCGAGCAGCTGGCTCGCTTTCTGACGCAGCGCGGCGCCGAGATCGTCGCCGATGCCACCGGCGTGCCGGACGCGGTTCCCACGGCGATGTCCTTGGCCTGCGATGCCGGGCAAGTTGTTGTTGTCGGCAGTCCGCGCGGACGGGCCAAGGAGGTCAATTTCTACGACGATTTGCATCGCCGTTATCTCGAAGTCACCGGCGCGCACGGCAACATGCTCTTCGAGCCGGCCCATACGCGCCTGGCCGGCGCCTGGGACATCGACAAGGCGCAGCACTGGCTGCTGGCGGCGCTCGCCTCCGGCCGGCTTTGTCTCGATGGCCTTCTCACCCATCGTCTCGCCCCGGCGGAGCTGGGCAGCGCTTACGAGGGACTTCTCAAGAAGAAAGACGAGTATCTGGGCGTCGTGTTGCATTGGAAGTGAGTCGGTTCTCAAGGAAAGGATTGTTCCCATGACGAAGCGTCTCGGTTTCCTGATCGTTGCGGTCGCCTTCGGCGTGGCAGCGTGTTCCGCAGTGGAGACTAACTCTCAAGAAAAGGACAAAACCAAGGTCAAGGAGAAAAAAGTGGGCGATGCCGTGCTGAAGTACGAAGACCTCAAGGAAGGCAAGGGCGACGAGGCCAAGAAGGGCGATGTCGTGCAAGTGCATTACACCGGCTGGTTGGCCAGCAACAACAAAAAGTTCGACAGCAGCCTGGATCGCAACGAGCCGTTCGAGTTCAAGCTCGGTGCCGGTCGCGTCATCAAGGGCTGGGACGAGGGCGTTGCCGGCATGAAGATCGGCGGCAAACGCAAGCTGACCATTCCGCCGGAGCTGGGCTATGGTGCTCGCGGCGCCGGTGGCGCCATCCCGCCCAACGCCACGCTGGTCTTTGAGGTGGAGCTGCTCAAGATCAAGTGATCGCCGCCGCTTGCGGCTTAGCGTTGCTCGCGCTAAGCCGCAAGCGGCTAACCTTCGTTGTCGAGAATGTCCACGGACGGCAGATCGCGATTGGCGCGATGGACGCGCAGCACTTCGCGCAGCACGTCACGTCCCAGCGCCGCGTACGCCGCATCCAGCAATTCGTAAGCGTACGCCGTGTGCCGCTCGCCGCCGATGGCCCACAGATCCTTGCCAAGCTTCAGGGCTGTGCCTGGAAAGCCGTCGCGGAGAGCCTTACGAGCTTCCTCGACCACCACGGCGGGATCGTCGTTTCCACAGAGGTACGGCCACAATTCTTCGTCGCTGCGGGACAAGGGCCGATAGTTCGCTGGAGGTACGCCGATGCCCATATTCTCGTAAGTTTCGGCGACAACGGCACCCCGGTTAGCAGCGCGCCCCGCATAGCGATCCACGTAAGCCGCTCCTACTTTGCGGCGCTTCTGGGTGCCATAGCAGAGCAAGGATCGGCGAAGCTCCGTAATCCGTCCCAGCGTTTGCTCATACTCCGGATCCTCGACCAAACCGTAAGAGTGATCAAGCTCGCATTCGCCCTGATACTCTTCTAGCCATAGCCGGATGGCCTCGAACAGATCATCACCGTCCACGGACAGCTCAAAAGCGTCCGAGGCATAGTACGAGGCGACGCATCCGGAGCCTGCGGCGGGGTCATCGAGATAATATCCCCAGTGCAGACCAGCTCCGCCTCCGGCCAGCACGGTGAAAAACTCCGGCGGATCGAGATAGTAACGCCAGTGCAACAGCTGGCTATGCTGAGGAGTACGATTGTCAAAACGCCCCGCGAGGATCTCGAATGGACCCACTAATTGAATCGATAAATCCAGAAGCGCTTTCAGAGGCTCAA
>Ga0335075_10016270_pt1 | contig 11124 bp, 7 predicted proteins | sample Lox_Sample_24_FD_206723 | JGI IMG/M metagenome (GOLD analysis project Ga0335075, IMG submission 206723) | Soil microbial communities from Loxahatchee National Wildlife Refuge, Florida, United States - Lox_Sample_2.4 | ecosystem: Environmental > Terrestrial > Soil > Wetlands | place: USA: Florida... | reverse complement strand
GATCGAGGTGGCGAAGCCGACCACGGTGAGCACCGGCTTGCCGGGCAGGCTGGACACCGTCATGGTGTTGCCGACGACGGGGTTCCCGTCGTTCGGCCCCGGATACCCGGCGAGCACCAGCTGACCTGGCCCGTCGGCCCAGTGTCCGGCATTCAGCACCACGTCATCGACCGGGCCGCCGGGCTCGGCCCGCCCGACGAGCGTGTTCGATCCCCACGGCTGCCCCTGGAACTCAAGCTGCACCGTCGTCATATCGAACGGTCCCGCGGCTGCGGTGACCCCGGACACGTGCCGCGTGGCGGCGAACTCGGCCGCGGTCGCGCGGCTCGGGTCAGCCGTCACATTCACGTCCGCGCCGTTCTGCGCCGCGAACGCGTGGTCGAACGGCGAGTTGTTCGCGTTCAGCAGCGCCAGTCCCAGGGTGGCCGAAGCGGTCGCGATGAGCAGCACCGCGCCGATGACGACGGCCTGCACCTTGTGCCTGAGCATGCCGCCGGACGCGGTCCGCACCACGCCAAGCCAGCGCCTGGTCACGCCCGCACCCCCGCCCCGGTGGCACCGAATCCGCCATGAACGACCCGGCCGCCGCCCGCGGTGCCGTCAACAACGCTGCTGTCGACGACACGGCCGTCCGTGAGCTTGATCGTGCGCGCGGCGAAGCGCGTCGCGAGCGCCGGGTCGTGGGTGACCAGGACAAGCGTCTGACCGGCCGCGTTCAGCTCGGTGAGCAGCTGGCCGATCTCCTGGCCGGTCGCGGTGTCGAGCGCGCCGGTCGGCTCGTCGGCCAGCAGCAGCTCCGGGGAGTTCACCAGGGCGCGCGCGATGGCGACCCGCTGCCGCTGCCCGCCGGACAGCCGCGCGGGGTAGGCGTTCCGGTGTTCGGCAAGGCCCATCCGCTCGAGCAGCTCGGCTGCCCGCGCCCTGGCCTGCCGCCGGGAGGCGCCGGCCAGCTGAGCGGGCAGCAGCACGTTGTCCTCGACGGTGAGGTCCTCGAGGAGATTGAAGAACTGGAAGATGATCCCCACGTGCCGGGCGCGGAACCGGGCAAGGGCGCTCTCGCCGAGGGAGTCGATGCGCTGCCCGGCCACGGTCACCGTGCCCGACGTGGGCTTGTCCAGCCCGGCGATGAGGTTGAGCAGCGTGGACTTGCCGCTGCCGGACGGCCCCATGATCGCGGCGACTTCGCCAGCCGCGACGCTTAGGCTGATATTCGCCAGGGCCGCGACGCCACCCGCCTGGTAGATCTTCGTCACGCCGTCCAGACTGATCACGTCACCAGGCGCGCCCTGCTCCGGGTGATCGAGCGAGCTCTGCTGTCGCACGGTCGTTCCTCTCGTCCGGGTAGTTTGCCGTTCGTAACGATGGCAGCAAGCGCGGGCGCGCGCAGTAGTCGCAGGCCCCCAATCGCGGGTGCAGCACGCTCCGGTGCGATGGTGAAGCTGGCTGCACCCGCAACTGTGAACTCCGCCGGATGGGCACCGCTGGCCAGGCCGAATACCGTGTATGCCATGGACTTCACCGCCGACACGCTGCCCCGCCATGGGCCGGGCGACCCGCCCGCCAGGCGGCAGCGCCTGATGCCGTGGTCGCCGCGCGCGTGGGCCCAGGCGCTCTACGTCGCGGCCGGCATACCGTTTCTGGCCGTCCCGTTCATCGTCCCGCTGCTGATAGTGATCAGGTCCCGCAATTTCTGGGCCGCATGCATCGCGGTGTTGCTGTTGAACGTGGCGCTAGCCCTGCTGCTGAGCCCGGTGCTCACTCCGATCCACCGGAGCCGGCTGCGGGCGACGGCGGGGGTTGAGATACCGCGGCACGCACGACGGCCCGACTGGTTCACGCCAGGCGGCCTCGCGGCGGCGCTCACCGCCCCGGCGACCTGGCGGCAGGCCGGCTACTACTGCCTCGCTGCCCCCGCGCTCGCCGCCGCGTCGGCCGCCGCGGTTGGCGTGTGGATCGCCAGCCTGATGTTCGCGTTTGAGTACCTCTACGCGCTGGGACTGCACGCGGACGCGCTCAGGCAGGCCACGTACCCGGACGGAAGCGGCCCCGCGCTGTCCATCGCGGGCATCCCGACCGGCGTCTGGCTCACCGCGGCCGGCCTCGCCGGGCTGTTCCTGGCGCCACGGCTCACGGCCGGCCTGCAGCGGCTCGATGTGCTGGCGGCCAGGGCGCTGCTCGGGCCGAGCCGCGCCGAGGAGCTCGAGTACCGGGTGGAGCGCCTCACTCAGACCCGGGCGGGCGTGGTGGACGCCGCCGACGCCGAGCGGCGGCGGCTCGAGCGCGACCTGCACGACGGCACACAGCAGCGACTGGTCTCCCTCGCCATCAACCTGGGCATGGCACGGGCGCAGGCCACCACCACCGACGAAGCGAGGCAGGCGATCGTCGACGCGCACGAGGAGGCCAAGGCCGCCCTCGCCGAACTGCGCGACCTGATCAGGGGCCTGCACCCGGCCGTGCTCGAGGACCGCGGACTGGACGCCGCGCTGTCCGGCATCGTCGCCCGGATGCCTATCCCGGTCCGTCTTACCGTGGACAACATGTCGCGCCGCCCCGCGCCGGTAATCGAGGCGGTGGCCTACTTCGTGGTCTCCGAAGGCCTGGCCAACATAGCCAAGCACGCACAGGCCAGCCAGGCGGAAGTTGTCGTGCAGCGGGCCGGCGACCGGCTGCACATCATCGTCAGCGACGACGGGAACGGCGGCGCCGACCCCACCCGCGGGACTGGCCTGGCCGGCTTGCGCAAGCGCGCCGAGTCGGTCGACGGAACCTTCGACATCAGCAGCCCGCCCGGCGGGCCGACCCTCCTTACGGTGGACCTGCCATGCGCACGATAAGCCCATCCGTTCCCGTTCCGCACGCGGATCCCGTTCCCCGCCGGTCCAGGCTCAGCCGGCTGCTCTGGATCGGCATCGGCATCGGCGCGAGCGTCGCGCTCACCGTCGGATTCGGTTCGCTCATCATCTCGGCCGGGACTGGAGGCAACGGCGGCGGCGGACCGCTGGTCGGGCTTCCGACCAGGACGGTCACCATCGCCACGCCGGTCGCCAGCCTCAGCGTGGAAAGCTACGGCGCTAACATCACCGTTACCAGCAAGCCGGTCAGCCAGGTCACGGTCGAGGAATCGATTAGCTACGACCCGACCCAGGGCGGACCGCCCGCGGTGACCGACACGGACACCCACGGCCTGCTCACCCTCGCGGCCCCGGCCTGCGCGAACGCCAATTGCATGGTCGGATTCAACGTGACCGTGCCGTCCGGGGTAACCGTGAACGCGGAGGGCGACGGCGGGTCGGTCACCGTCTCTGGCACCGGGGCGGCCGACGTGGATTCCGGCGGCGGGCCAGTGATCGCCACCGGGCTCAGCGGGCCGCTCAACGCCACCGCCGAGGGCGGCAACGTCTGGGCGTCCGGCGCGACCGCGGCGAGCATCGACTCCGGCGGCGGGCCGGTCACCGTTGGACGGATCCCGGGCAGTGTCACCGTCCACACCGAGGGCGGCGGCATCTCCGTCACCTCGGCGGGCGCGACCGACCTGGACAGCGGCGGCGGGCCGGTCATGGCGACCGCGATCAGCGGCCCGCTCTTCGTAACCGCTGAGGGCGGCGGCGTGACCGTCACCTCCGCGCCCGCGGCGAACATCGACTCCGGCGGCGGGCCGGTCACCGCAACCAGGATCAAGGGGCCGCTCACGGTCTCCGCGGAAGGCGGCGGGGTCGACGTGGACGGTGTGACCGGGACGCTTAACGTGAACACGGGAGGCGGGCCGCTGAACGCGATCGGCGTCACCTCGGCGGCGGTCACCGCCGACACCGAGAACGGCGGGGTCACGCTGGACTTCGCCGCGGTCCCGACGTCGCTGATGGTGACCACCGGGGGCGGCGACGCGGTGCTGTCGGTGCCGAACGCCGCGTACGCGCTGACCTTTGACCTCGCCGGCGGGCCGGAGTCGGTCGCCATCGCCAACAGCCCGGGCGCGGCCAACACGATCAACGTCAACACCGACGGCGGCGGACTGCAGATCGGCCCAGCGTAGGCTGACGTGCGTGACCGCCCCGGATCACGAGAGTCCGCCGCACCCACAATGGCGTGGTGCGGCATCGCCCGCAAGCCGCTGCCCGGCCTGCGCTCGTACTAACGCGAACTAACAGGGGCATCGGGCACGAAGATCATGCCCTCGGTGTTGAGGGTCGGGCCGTTGACCGCCACCCGGGTGAGGGCGCCGGTCTTCATGTTGAGGCTGCTCAGGTAGTTAGGCACGAAGCCGGGGGCGGGGCAGGTAGCCGGTGCGTCGTTCTGGTCGCACGGGGTGGTTGAGGAGTACGCGCTCCCGACGGTGAAGTTCCCGTAGACCATGTTCACCGTGTCGTTCACCTGGTCCGTGGTGTAGAGGGCGCCGTGCCGGGACGTCGCCCAGGCGCTGTCGTCGACCGAGTGGGGCAGGTGCAGCGCGGTCAGCACCTGCTTGTAGCCCTCGATGTGGTCGAAGATCAGCTCCTGGTCTCCCTGAGAGTCCAGCACGAAGTCACCCGCGAACAGCGGCGAGACGAAGGGCACGACCTGGTTGGAGTCGGGGTCGGTCAGCGCGAGGTGGATGGTCTTCCCCTTATCCGGACCGTTGGCCTGCTTGGCGAGCGCCTCGTCGTAAAAGAGCGCGCTCATGTGGGCGATCTTGGTCTTGGGGTTGAACGTCGCCACGTAGACCGCCGGGTACTTCGCGTTCGGCGCCGTGCCGCCGGTGGTGCCGGGTGCTGAGGCCGAGATGAGGACGAGACCGTGGTAAATCGAGATCGCGTCGGTGCCGCCGAAGTGCGGCAGCGCCTCGTTGTAGTGGTAGTGCGTCGCGGCGCCGAACGGGTTGATCAGGTAGATGCTGGAGTGGGCGTCCTCGTTGATGGTGGCGATGACCTTGCCGGTCTGCGGCCAGGCGGTGAGACCGTCGCACTTGCCGACCAGATCCCACTGCCGGACCTCCCGGCCGGACAGCGTGAACTCGACGATGGTGCTGTCCAGGTCCCCGCTCGGGGACGCCTGGCCCTGCGGACCCACGCCGTTCTGGAACGTGACGAAGAAGTCGTGCCCGAGCTGGGTGATGTCGTCGGGTGAGGAGAGCGACTCGGTCTTGGTGGCGCCGTCGCCGTTGACCCTGAAGGTGTGGTGCAGTTGGTCGCCGTGGACGATCTGCCGCACGGTGAGCGTGTGGGAGCTGGACGGGCTGGCGGGGGCGGCGCTGGCGGGGGCGGCCAGGGCGCTGGCTGTGATCAGCGAGCCCGCCGCGGCCGTGACTGCGGCGAGCAGCGAGGCATTACGCCTGATGTGCTTTTTGGTCACAACAGACCGTGATACGCCGTGCGCGTAACGGCCGGCGCAGCGTGGCCAGTCAGCCAGGTGAATGGCCGACATCCGGCAGCGGTACAGGGACTCTGCTTTCGTTCTTCGGTAGTTCTCCCCAGGTTCTCCCCCGGTTCTACTGAGTCGGCGGAACCCGACTGGCGCGGCCAGCGTCCAATGGACATGCGACGTTGGATCAGGACTTCTTTCGCGGTGGCGGCGGCCGGGTGCGCCGTGGCGGCCATCGCCGGGTGCGGGAGCACGCCGACGCCAGCGGCCCCGGCCGTCCTCATGGCGCGGGGCGTGGCGGCTGCGGAGCCGGCCGCAGACCCCCGGCCGTTCGCGGCCGCGGACACCGCCTTCGGCCTCGACGTGCTGCGCGCCTGGTGCGCCGAGTACCCCGGGCAGAACCTCGTGTTCTCCCCCTCCACCCTCGCCAGCGCCCTCGGCATGGCGTACCTTGGCGCGCGCGGCAGCACCGCGTCGGCGATGGCCGCGGTGCTGCACCTGCCCGCCGACGACGCCGCCGCGCTCGTGGCCGGCCTCCAGGCGCGCTCGAACGCGCTCGGCAAGCTCGACGGGCCGGGGGTCACCGTCGCCGCGAGCAACCAGGTGTGGGCCGACCCGACGGTTACCACGCTTGGCGCCTACCTGAACTCGGTCGCGACCGGCTACGGCGCGGGCGTGGCCAAGGTACCGTTCAGCTCCGATCCGGCGGAAGCGGCGCAGGACATCAACAGCGCGATCGCCACGGCGACGCGCGGGCACATCACCAACCTGGTGAGTCCGGACATGGTGGCTCAGGTTGGCTGGGTGCTGACCTCCGCCCTGTACCTGGACGCGAACTGGACGACCCCGTTCGACCCGGCCATGACCCAGACAGGCTCGTTCACGACGGCCAGCGGGCAATCGGTGACCGCGTCGTACCTGAACGGCGACGGGTTCTCCTATGCGACGGCGGACGGCTGGACGGGGGTGGCGCTGCCGTACGCGGGCGGGAACCTGACGATGACCGCGCTGCTGCCGCCTTCGGGATCGGCTTCCTGCGCGCTGCCCAGCCAGGCACAGCTCGCGGCGATCACCGCGGAATCGGACTCCAGCGGGAGCGGCACCGCAGCGCTTTCGCTGCCCAAGGTGAACCTCAGCGTCACCGGCGCCCAGGGTGACATGCGGCAGGTGCTTACCGATCTCGGCATGGGGCAGGCGTTCACTGAGGCGGCGGACTTCACCGGGCTGTCACCGCAGGCGGGCGACCTCGCGTTCGTCCAGCAGGCCGCCACGCTGACGGTGGCGGAGAAGGGCACGATCGCCGCCGCCGCGGCGGCGATCGGCGTGCTCCCCGCCGCCGCGCGGGTCGGCGGGCGCACGATCACGTTCGACCGCCCGTACCTGATGCTGGTCACCGCCAAGGCGACCGGCGAGCCGCTGTTCCTCGCGGAGGTCGACAACCCCGCCGCGGGCTGACCCTGCCAGCTGGCGGGGCCGCTAGGGGACGGCCTCGCGGTCCCGGCGTTTAGCATGATCGGCGTGCCGGATGTCACCTCGTCAGCCGCCCCGCCGCCGGGGAACACCAGCCCCGTCTGGCGACGGGCCTGGCATCCCGTGGCAGCTGCCGCGGATGTCACGGGCGAGGCGCCGGCCCAGGTGCTCGTCGCCGGCGAGGCGTGGGTGCTCGCCCGGCTCGACGGGCGGCTAGTCGCATTCGAGGATCAGTGCCCGCACCGGCTGTCTCCGCTGTCCGCCGGAGAGATCACCCGGGCGGCCGACGGGACCGCCCGGCTGACGTGCGCGTACCACGGGTGGCGGTTCGACGCCGCGGGCCGGTGCGATCGCAAGCCAGCGCCCAGCTTCGCGGAGCGGTTGCTCAGAGAGAGGCGGCACCGGGAGAAGGCCGGGAAGGGGGACACGCTGAGCGCCGCCTACGGCGTCACCGAGGCCTACGGCCTGATCTGGCTCGCCCCGGGGGCGCCGCTCGCGCCACTGCCCGCGTTCCCTGAATGGAACGCGACCAGGATGACCAGCATGACCGTCAGGACCGGGCGGACCAGTGCGAGCGCCGGACAGCTGGTCGGCAACTTCCTTGACGCGGCGCACCTGCCGCACGCGGAGATCGCGGTGCCGACCACGGTCGAGGTCGCCACCGACGGCTGGCAGCTGACCGGCGTCTTCGCCGCCCCCGGCGCTGCCTCCGCCGGCCCGGCCGCCGCCGTGCCCCGGGTGGCGAAGACGGCGGGCGTGTCCGGCACCGTGCATGCCCGGCTGGAGCTGCCGGGCGCCACGATCGGCATCCTGCTCGCCTGCCAGCCCGAGGACTGGATGACGACCCGCGTGTTCACGCTGATCGCGAGCGGCGGCACCGGGGAAGGCGGCGGCGCGGACCCCGCTGACATGTTCGGCACGGCGGACCAGGAGGCCGTCGCCGGGGACCTGGCTGTCCTTGGCACCGCCTGGCGCCGTCTCATGGCGCGGGCGGCGACCATCACCGACCCGTGAGGACCGTTCAGTGAGCAGCGGGACTGTCGGGCGCGGCTAGCTCGCTGAGCGACGCACGGACCCGGGCCGCGTCCGCCGCGCAGTTCATCGACTCATACGCGGTGAGCGCCTTGGCGTACTGCCGCCTGGCCGCGGCCGTGCGCTGCTGCGCCTGGTGGGTGGCGGCGATCCCGGCGAGCGCGTCGGCCAGGTCGCGCTCCGACTCGATCCGCCGCGCGATACGCAGGCCCGCCGCGTAGCGCTGCCGTGCCAGCTCCGGGGCTCCGTCCGCCAGCGCGACGGCCGCGTACAGATTCGCCGCCTCCGCCTCGCCACCCAGGTCGCCAACCTCCCGGAACAGCCGCAGCGCCTCGGCCAGCGACTCGCCCGCGCGCCTGTTTTTCCCGGCCAGGCGCTGCGTGTCGCCGAGGAAGGCGAGCACGCCCGCCTGGCCCCGCCGGTCGCCCATCCGGCCGTAAAGCTCCCCGGCCTCTGCCAGCGCGCGCTCGGCGCGGTCAACGGCGCCCGCGTCCAGGTGCGCCTTGCCGAGGAAGAGCAGGCAGTTGGCCTGCCCTTGCGGATCATCCACCGCGCGGTAGATGTCGAGCGCCGCCTCGAGCGCCTCGCACGCGGGCTCGTAGGACTTGACGGCCATCCGGACGCCGCCGAGGTAGGCGAGCACCGACGCCTCGCCGTAGCGGTATCCGGCCTGGGCGAACAGCGTGCGCGCCCGGGTGAGCGACCGTTCGGAGTCCTCGAACCGGCCCGCCTGCCGCTGTACCGCGCCGAGCTCCCGCAGCGCGCTCGCCTCACCGCGCCCGCTGCCGATCGCGCGGTACAGGCCGATGGCCGCCGTCAGGCAGCTACTCGCGGCCTCCAGCTGGCCCAGCATCCGGTGCGCGAGACCGAGGTCGACGAGCGCGTCCGCCTCGCCGGTGCGGTCCTGGGCCGCCCGGAACCCTTCCGCCGCCCGGGTCAGCGTGCCGGCTGCCTCCGCCAGCCGGCCGAGCTGGAACTCGATGAGGCCGATCTCGGTGCGTGCCTGGGCCACCAGCGCCTCGTCGCCAAGCCGGGTGGCGGCCTCGAGCGAGAGCCCGTGCAGTTCGGTGGCCAGCGCCCACGGGCCGTTCGACCGCAGGTAAACCGCGAGTTCGTGGGCGAGGGCGAGCGTGTACTCATCGCGGCCGAGGCCGTGCGCGGCGCGCAGCGCGGCCGCGAAGTTCGGCAGTTCGGCGGACAGCCAGGCCACCGCCTGCGCGGCGGTTGACAGAGCGGGCAGCGCGGGCGGCTTGTCCGGCCGGTCCCGCGGGGGGTCAGCGTCCCGGACGTGGTTGCGCCGCTCCAGCTGCCGGTCCGCCTCCGCCGCCCCGTACAGGTAGTAGCCGAGCAGCCGGTCGAACGCGTCCAGCCCGTCCGCGCCGAGTTCGTCCCCCCGGGTGCGGGCGAAGTCCCGCACCAGGTCGTGGAACCGGTACCGCCCGGCACCGCTCGCCAGCAGCAGGTTGTGGTAGAGCAGGACGTCCACGGTCCGCTGCACGGCGGCCAGGTCGGCGTCGCCCGCCAGGCTCGCCACCGCGAGCACGTCGAATTCGGGACCGGGGATCAGGCCCAGGTAGGCGAACATCCGCTGCGCGGGCACCGGCAGGTTCCGGTAGGACAACTCGAACGCCGCCGCGACTCCGCGTTCCTCATCCGCCAGCTGCGACAGCCGCCGATGCTCGGAACGCAGCTCCCGCAGCAGGTCAGCCAGCCGCAGCTCCGGCCGGCGGGCGAGCCGGGCGGCCGTGATCCGGATGGCGAGCGGCAGGTGACCGCACAGCTCGGCGATCTCCGCCACGTCCGGGTCGTCGGCGGTGGCCCGCCCCGGGCCCGCCACCACGCGGAACAGCCTGGCCGCCTTCTCCGGCGGCAGCGCGCCGAGCACCAGCGCGTCGGCGTCGTCGAGAGCGGTAAGCGAACGCCTGCTGGTCACGATTACCAGGCACCCCGCCGTCCCCGGCAGCAGCGGCCCGACCTGCGCCGCGCTCTCCGCGTTGTCGAGGATGACCAGCGTCCGGGTGCCCGCCAGCGTGCTGCGGTACAGCGCGGCACGCTCCGCGGCCTCCTCCGGGATCGCCTCCCGCCGCGCGCCGAGCGCCACCAGCAGCGAGCGCAGCGCGTCGTCGGTGCGCAGCGGCGGCACGCCCGGCGTGTAGCCGTGCAGGTCGATGAAGAGCTGCCCGTCCGGGAACCGGTCCGCGACCAGGTGCGCGGCGCGCAGCGCGAGCGCGGTCTTGCCGGCTCCGCCCATTCCCTCGACCGCGCAGACGCCGACGGTGCCCGGGTGGTAGACGCGGGAAGCCGCGGCGATCAGGACGTCGAGTTCCGCCTCCCGGCCGGTGAACGACTGGATGTCCCGCGGCAGCATCCGGGGCACCGGCCGTCCGGCGGGGACCGCCGCACCGCCCGTGCCGCCGGCGGCTGGCCCTGCTACGGGTTCGGCCCGCTCCCCCGGGCCGCGCTCCCCCGGGGCACGGTCTGCCAGGTTCTCGCGGCCCCGCGCCGCCGCGGTGAACGCCGCCAGCTCCGCCCCGGTCAGGCCGAGCGCCGCCGCGAGCAGCCTGACGGTCGCCGACCGCGGCCGCCTGGCGACGCCGCGCTCCAGGTCGCTGATGGTCCGCACCGCGACCTGACCGCGCGTCGCATCGGCGAGTTCCTCCTGCGACCACGCCAGCGCATCCCGGTACCGCTTCAGCAATACGCCGAAAATCCCGATTCCCGCCACGTCCGCCAACTGGACGTTCCCTTTCATGACAGCGCTCGTCTTCCCCGGGTAGGTCAGGGGTAATCGCGCCGGTAATGCCTAACCGTAATCCAACTAGAGCGATCAAATTCCGCTCGCTGACACGGGCACACCTCCCGTGGGCAATTTACAGTAGCGTGTCGCGAGTGGCGCAATTGCACTGTGCGGAAATTGATAGAACGCGGCGTTAAAGAGACGGGTGTTACCTGGCCTTTGGCTCGGGCGCTGCCAAGCCCGGCGGGCTCAGTCGAACGCGGGCCGCCGGTCCCGAGACCTCTTGAGCTCGAAGAACCCGTCCGCCTTGGACACCAGCACGAGCCCGTCCCACAGGTCGCCGGCCGCCTCGCCCTTCGGCGCTGGCGTGATCACCGGCCCGAACAGCGCCTTGCCGCGGATCCTGATTACCGGCGTCCCGACGTCGAGCCCGACCTCGTCGAACGCCTCGTGGTGCGACTTCTTGATCACCTCGTCGAACTCGGTCGTCTCCGCGGCCGCCGCGAGCGACGCGGGCAGGCCCACCTCGGCGAGCGCCTCACTGA
>Ga0335075_10016269_pt1 | contig 11125 bp, 9 predicted proteins | sample Lox_Sample_24_FD_206723 | JGI IMG/M metagenome (GOLD analysis project Ga0335075, IMG submission 206723) | Soil microbial communities from Loxahatchee National Wildlife Refuge, Florida, United States - Lox_Sample_2.4 | ecosystem: Environmental > Terrestrial > Soil > Wetlands | place: USA: Florida... | reverse complement strand
TGCCGGGCAGCCCGTTCGCGTAAGGTTGATCCGTCAGGAGGGCTCGCCTAGTGGCCGATGGCGGCGGTCTTGAAAACCGCTAGTAGGGGTGACCTTGCTCGTGGGTTCGAATCCCACGCCCTCCGCGGGTAACCATGGCTGTTCTCGTCGGAACCTCGGGCTGGCAGTATCGCGACTGGCGCGGCGTGTTCTATCCCCGCGATGTGCCGCAGCGCCTGTGGCTTGAGTACTACGCCGGGAAGTTCGGCACGGTCGAGAACAACGGTGCGTTCTACCGGCTGCCCGCCCGCGGCACCTTCGAGCAATGGCGCGACCGGACGTCAGAAGACTTCGTGATGGCCGTCAAGGCCAGCCGCTACCTCACCCATATCAAGCGGCTTCGCGACCCCGCCGAACCGGTGCGCCGGATGCTAGACGCTTTCCGTGGTCTTGACGCCAAGCTAGGCCCGGTGCTGCTTCAGTTGCCGCCGAACCTTCCGGCGGACCCGGCGCTGCTCGACGATTGCCTCGCCCGGTTCCCGGTGAACATGCGGGTCGCCGTCGAGCCCAGGCACCCGTCATGGTGGAACGATCACGTTCACGCGGTGCTCACCGCGCACCAGGCCGCGCTGTGCTGGGCAGACCGTCAGAACGAGCCGGTGACGCCGCTGTGGCGCACCGCGGACTGGGGATACCTCCGGTTCCACGAGGGCACGGCCGATCCGCGGCCGAGGTACGGGGAGAAGTCGCTCACCGCGTGGGCGGACCGGATCGCCGCCACATGGCCGGATGGCGCCCGGGTGTACGCCTATTTCAACAACGACCAGAACGGCGCCGCGGTCGCGGATGCCGCCATCCTTGCCCGCCTCACCACGAACGTGCCATGAGGCCGGGGCCTCCGCGAACGCGGGCCGGGCGGGTGCTACTCGCGGGCCGTGAGGGGAGCGTCACCGCCTGCCCCGCTCGCTACGACACGTTGTAGTAGGGGTACTCTCGACAATATGGGAGACTCCCCGCTGCCGCCCTTCAGTCTGGCCAATGTCTTCAGCCAGTGGCAGTTCGCGCCGGTCGTGACCGCGGCGGTCGTCGTTTTCGCCGCCCTGTACCTGTGGGGCGTGCTCCGGGTATCGCGTCGGCACCCGGCGCGGCCGTGGCCCGTCGGCCGCACGATCGCGTTCCTGATTGGCCTGCTGGTCGTCGTGCTGGCGACGCAGAGCGGGATCGGCACCTACGACGACACCCTGTTCTATGACCACATGATCCAGCACCTGATGCTGATCATGGTGGCGCCGCCTCTCCTCGTCGTCGGGCAGCCCGTGACCCTGCTGCTGCACGCCAGCCGGAACCCGCTGCACACCTGGACGAAGAAAGTCCTGCGATCGGCTCCCATCCGCGCGATCACCTGGCCCGCGTTCGGCGTGATGGCCTATGCCGTGACGATCGTCGGGACGCACCTCACCAGCTTCATGAATCTGGTGATGGAGAACGACAGCGTCCACAACCTTGAGCACGTTCTGTACCTCGTCGTCGGCTACCTCTACTTCCTGCCGCTGATCGGCAAGGAGCCGATCGGCTGGAAGGTGTCCTACCCGCTTCGCCTGTTCCTGCTGTTCATCGCCATGCCGGTGGACGCGTTCACCGGCGTCGTGCTCAACTCCTACGGCACCGACCCGTTCCCGCCGATGGAGCCGCGCAACTGGGGGCCGTCCCAGCTGAGCGACGTGCACGATGGCGGCGCGGTGATGTGGGTCGGCGGCGCCGCGATCATGTTCGTGGTGATCATGTGCGTGTTCTTCGCGTGGACGCGGGAGACGCGGCCGTCCGGCGGCATGGGCTGGCTGGAATCGGCGCGCCGCGCGAACATGGCGGACCGGGTCGCCGAGGCGGTGCCCGAAACCACCGCGGGGACGCCTGCCCCGGCCCGCCAGAAGCTGGGCCGGGAGGGCGGCCTCGACGAGGACGACGAGCAGCTCGCCGCCTACAACGCCTACCTCGCCCGAATCAACAGGGTCAACCCGCCGGAGGAATGAGCCCTTCGGGGCAATCCCCAATCCCCGTTTCCCCGTATTCGTAGTGGCGGCGCCGCCGGAACCGGAATCTCCGAATGCGGGGAAGGAGTACGGACCATGCGGGTGATCCAGCACAGGATCGCCCTGGCAGCGGCGGCCGTGGGGCTCAGCGCCTTCGCGGCCGCCGCGGTGGCGATCGCGCCTGCAGCCCAGGCGCGGTCACAGGCAGCCAGCGCCAGACCTGGCAGCACCGTGACCAAAATCGCCTCCACCGTGCCAGGGAATGGGGACGTCAATCCCTACGGCGTGGCGGTCGTGCCGCGCACCGAGGGCAGGCTTAACGCGGGAAACGTCCTCGTTAGCAACTTCAACAACGCACACAACCAGCAGGGCACCGGGACAACGATCGTAGAGATCTCCCCTGGCGGCAAGCAGACCCTGTTCGCGCAGATCAACCCGGCGCACCTGCCGGGCGCGTGCCCAGGCGGCGTCGGCCTGACCACCGCGCTGGCCATCCTCAACCACGGCTGGGTCGTGGTCGGCAGCCTGCCGACCAAAGCCGGAAACCCGGCGACATCCAAGGCCGGGTGCCTGCTGGTGCTCGACAGCGCAGGGAAGGTCGTCGAGACCTTCCACGGCAACGGCATCAACGGGCCGTGGGACATGACCGCCGCGAACTTCGGTAACACGGCGGGCCTGTTCCTCACCAACGTGCTGAACGGCACCGTGGCCGCGAAGGGCAAGGAAGTGAACCGCGGGACGGTCCTGCGGCTCCTGGTCACCTCGCCCGCGAACGGCATGCCCAGGCTGCTCGCCAGCACGGTGATCGGCTCCGGGTTCGCCCAGAAGACCGATCCGGCGGCGCTGGTGATAGGGTCGACCGGCGTCGGCCTGGGCGGCGGCGGCACGCTTTATGTCGCCGACACCCTCGGCAGCCGGATCGCCGCCATCCCGAACGCTCTTTCCCGCAACTCCAGCGACGGGACAGGGCGGACAGTCAGCAAGGGCAAGGCGCTCAACGGCCCGCTAGGCCTCACCATCGCTCCAGGCGGAAACGTGCTCACTGTTAACAGCGGGAACGGAAACCTGGTCACGGTCACGCCGGGCGGCCGTCAGGCCGCGGTCATCCCGCTGGACACCTCCGGGTCGCCGCCGGGCGCCGGGGCGCTGTTTGGCCTGGCCATAGCGCCGCACGGCGGCGTCTACTTCGTCAACGACGCCACCAACACCCTGAATCTGCTCCATTAGGGCAGATCCCGTTATAGGGGCCATAGCGCGACACGCCCTAGGGTTTTCTACGGAAATCTACGGTTCCGCCTAGAGCCGGGAATAGAGTCCGATCGTGGACCCCGTACGAAACCCCTACGCTCCCGGTGCCGGTCAGCGTCCTCCCGAACTGGCCGGCCGGGAGCGGGAGATCAAGCAGTTCGAGATCGTCCTGGAGCGTGTCGCGCGCGGCCGCCCCGAGCGCAGCATGGTGCTCACCGGGCTCCGCGGTGTCGGCAAGACCGTGCTCCTCAACAATTTCCGGTCCATGGCGCTGCAGCGGCTGTGGGGGACCGGCAAGCTGGAAGCTCGTCCCGATCAGTCCATCAGGCGAGCCACCGCCAGCGCGCTGCACATGGCGGTGCGCGAACTTGCCCCGCGGCACCGTGCTCCGGACCGGATCGACGCGTTCCTCAGCGTGCTGAAGGCCTTCGCCCTGCGCGACCCGAAGGCTCCCAAGGGCAGCTCGGTGACCACTCAGTTCGGCATTGACGTGCCCGCCGCCCGCGGCCGGGCTGACTCTGGCGATCTCGAAGTCGACCTGACCGAGCTGTTCGCCGACGCGTCCTCGGTGGCCGCGGACCTGGGCGTGGGCATGGCGCTGTTCGTCGATGAGATGCAGGACGTGCCCGCGGAGGATATCTCGGCGCTGTGCGCGGCGTGCCACGAGCTGTCGCAGGCCGGCGGGCCGCTGATCGTGGTCGGCGCCGGGCTCCCGCATCTGCCCTCGGTGCTGTCCGCGAGTAAGAGCTATTCCGAACGGCTTTTCCGGTACGCCCGCATCGACAGGCTGGACCGGGAAGCGGCGGACACCGCCTTGATCGCGCCCGCGGAGCGGGAGGACGTCTGGTTCAAGCAAGAGGCCCTCGAGGCTCTATACGAGGCCGCCGACGGGTACCCGTATTTCGTTCAGGCGTACGGCAAGGTCACCTGGGATGTGGCCGCGGCCAGCCCGATCACGGCGGGCGACGTGAGCGTCGGGGCGCCGGAGGCGGAAAACGAGCTGGCCGTCGGGTTCTTCGGCAGCCGCTACGAGCGGGCCACGCCCGCCGAGCGCGAATACATGCGGGCCATGGCCGCGATCAGCGATGAGTCCGTGTCCACCTCGGCGGTCGCGGACGAGCTCGGCCGCAAGCCGTCCAGCCTGTCCCCGGCACGGGACGGCCTGATCAAGAAGGGCCTCATCTACAGCTCCGAACGGGGCCTGATCGGCTTCACCGTGCCGCACTTCGGCAAGTTCCTGCGCTCCCAGCCCATCTAGGGATCGTGATGGTTTTATCCGACATTATTGGGATTCTTTTATAGAGCCGTAGAGATCCGCAGACTCGGGCGGAGCCGAGCGCTGGAAGGGGATCGTGAGGCTCGCGAGGGCCTGGTCGGTCGCCGCGTCGACGATTGCCGCGCGGATTGCCGGGCGGCGGGGCTGCATATAGATCGCGAAGACGATGTCCACCACCCGGCCTTCGGCGATGCCAGGGAACACCACGTAGCGCCAGCAGGCCTCCCGCCACACGTCGCTGGGCTCAGTATCTGTCAGGTACCGGCGGTAGCGGCGCCACTGTGCGCTGCGGCGGATCGTGGCCAGCGTGCGGGCGACCGGGATCCGGCGCAGCTCGCACGGCTCGGAGTAGCCGAGCCGCACCATCACCTCCCCGATCTCCGGAGAGAGCGCCGCGAGCACCGCGACCTCGGCCACTACGATCCCGGTCAGCACCCACGTCCCGGTCAGCGTCGCCAGACCGTGCAGCTGTCCCGCGGTCACCGTCCCCAGCGCGGCCACCGCGAGCAACGCCGCCCGGGCCAGCACCCGCCAGCTGACGGGCGCGTGACTCAATTCGCCGAAGCACCCGCAGCCCGCCTGCGGCCTGCGGCTCCGCAGTTCGTGGAGCGCGCCCACGCCTGTCGCGAGCAGCAGCGTGGTCAGCGCGCGCACCGTGATCGCCGGAGTACCCGCCCCGAACGACCCGGCGGTCACGAGCAGCCCGCCGCCCAGGAGCAGTTCGGCGCAGCACAGTGCGATCGCCAGCGGACGGCGCAGGTGAAGCGGGAACAGCGCGGTCGGGCTCGTCCAGGCGGCGCCCCGCACGCGAATGGCCCGGCCAGCCTTGGCCACCGCGCCGCTGATCAGCAGCACCGCTAGCAACGGGATCTGAACCTCCCGCAGTGCGCTTAGCACTTCAGTCCCCCAATGCTCATCAGTCTGCCCTGGCTACCCCGGTAGCGAGAGGGTCGCGTTAAAGCATCCATCTTCCAAGTTCCCGCCGAGTTCGATGAACGCAGTCATCGTCAGGTCCGCTAGGCGGCCCCGGGGCGATGTGCCGCACTGCACGCAGCGGTCGCAGAACAGCCGGGACGCCGCCCCGCAACTGGTCACCGGCAAGACGGCGGCGGCATCGCAGCACTCGTTACGGATCTGGACCGCGCTGCCGACCGACAGGTACGGCAGCCGGACGCAACCGGGACCGGCGTCGTGCGGGTCAGCCGGCCGGCCGGCGTCTGGCTCCCCCGGCCGCTCGCAGCCGGTCTCCGGGTCCAGCGCGGGATACGCGATGCCGCGCAGGTCGGGTGGCTCGCCGCCCGGCTCGTGCCACACCGCGGTCCCGCTGACCTGCTCCGGGACGTGCCCGTTCACCAGCGGCGGGACCGGCGGATGGACGGCCCGGTAAGGCGGCTGCGCGGTCGCCGGAGTCAGCGCCAGCAGGTAGCCGGGCCGGCGCATGCCGATGACGTCGATGAGGTACCCGGGGGCGATCCGCGGAAACCGCACCTGGACCTGGCGCATCGAGCCGGCATCGATGAGCACGATCTGGCGCCCCCGGGCCGGGCCCTCATCGACGACCAGCTCGCGGCCGCGGCTTTCCACGATGGTCCCGGTGACCCGGCCGATTTGGGCCCACATCCGCTCGACGGCCTGCGGGTGCCGCCGTGTGCGCAGGATGACGTGGTCTTCGCCGCGGAGAGCGGCGGGCCGGACGGCGGTGCCGCGCCACGCTCTGGTCTCCGGCGTCAGCGTGAGCCGCTGCTCGCCAGTGGCCGTTTGCAGGATGAGGACGTGCGGGCTAACGTCGACTATCTGGCCGGAGACCACCGTCCGCTCGCGGACGGGCGGGCGTATCCACGGATCGGGGCTCGGATTGAGCACGGCGCCGCGTAGCAGAGACCGGCGGGTGTACTTGTCCGGTGGGGACGTTTCGGCATAATCGTCGCAGCCGTGGCGAAATTCCTCAGTTCGCCGCACTTGCCCTCCGTGGGATTGCATCGCCCCTGCTTACGTCTGACGATGCGCGCACCCCTGCGGGCACGTCAAGTGGTTCAGGGATCTATATCTGTGAAGATAGCCAGATATATCCGGGGGAGCCACCCGCGGGAAGGTTTCCGCTGATGGGGGCGGCTTGTGGCCGACTACTCAACGAGGCGTATCGTAGTCTTAATATCACTCTGAGTAGTGCTACCCTGTGAAGCGTGGGGGTCGCGCGTGACAGTTGAGGACCATGTGTCTTCTGGTGGCCATCATCAGGCATTCGGAGACTACGTGCGAACGCGCGGCGGTGCGCTCTTCCGGACCGCGATGTCCCTCACAGGGAACAACCGGGCCGACGCCGAGGACCTTGTCCAGGCGACGCTCGTGAAGACCTATGTGGCTTGGGAGAAGATCGTCGGCACGGCGGCGCTGGATACCTACGTCCGGCGGATCATGGTCAACACGCATATCTCAGGATGGCGGCGGCGGAGGCGCGTGGACGAATACCCCACGGACGAGCTGCCCGAGGAGCCGGTCGACGGCCAGATGTTCGACTGCGAGATGCACGAGGTCGTGCAGCGTGCGCTTGACCGGCTGCCGCGACGGATGCGCGCCGCGGTGATGCTCCGCTACTACGACGACATGTCCGAGCCCGAGGTCGCGGCGGCGCTTGGCATCTCCGTCGGCACGGTGAAGAGCACGGTGGCGCGCGCCGTGGCCAAGCTGCGGGCGGACGCCGAACTGCTGGCGGGCCGGAACTGAAACCTACTGGAGGGTTTCGAAGCGGCGGGCCACATGGCACTATCACCGACTAAAGGGATTCCACGAAAGGTGAGGTGCGCCGTGGACAGCACGATGATGGATGTTCCGCTGACCGTCGGAGCGATCATGCGGTATGGCACCACGGCGTTTGGCGGCAAGGAGGTTGTCACCTGCGCCGGAGACGACGTCCCTGCCCGCCGCCGGACATTTGTCCAGGTCGGAGAGCGGGCGGCGCGGCTGGCCAGCGCGCTGCGCGGGCTCGGGGTGGACGGCGACCAGCGCGTCGGCACGTTCATGTGGAACAACGCTGAGCACCTAGAGGTCTACCTTGCCGCCCCCGCGATGGGTGCCGTGTTGCACACGCTGAACATCCGGCTGTCCCCCGAGCAGGTCGGCTACATCGCGACCCACGCCGGGGACTACGCCGTCGTGGTGGACGCCTCGCTGATCCCGTTGTTCGCGAAAGTGCTGCCGCACGCCGAGACGGTCCGGCACGTGATCGTTTCCGGTGGCGCCGACGAGGTAGACGAGGCGACGCTCGCGCCGCTGGCCGGGCCGGGCCGGTCGGTTTATCGCTACGAGGACCTGCTCGCCGCCGCGGATCCCGTATTCGACTGGCCGGAGGTGGACGAGCGGTCCGCGGCCGCGATGTGCTACACCAGCGGCACGACCGGGAACCCGAAGGGCGTCGTCTACAGCCACCGGTCCACCTACCTGCACTCGATCGCGCCCTGCCTCGGGAACGCCTTCGGGCTGATGGAGCAGGACCGCGTGATGCCGGTGGTGCCCATGTTCCACGCCAACGCGTGGGGGCTCGCCTACGCCGCGCTGCTGGCAGGCGCCGATATCGTGCTGCCGGACCGGCACATGCAGCCCGCGTCGCTGGTCAATCTGATTAACAGCGAGAAAGTGACGCTCGGTGCGGGCGTGCCGACGATCTGGGCCGGCGTGCTCGCCGTGCTGCGCGCGGCCGACGGCGGCGGCCTGCCGACCGTGACCCGGCTGGTGTGCGGCGGATCCGCGCTGCCGGAGGCGATTATGCGGGCCTACGATTCCGAGTTCGGCGTGCCGATGGTCCACGCGTGGGGGATGACCGAGACGTCGCCGCTGGGCTCGGTCGCCAACCCGCCAGCCGGAGTGTCGGAGGACGAGTCATGGGAGTTCCGGACGAGTCAGGGACGGCTGTTCTTCGCCCTGGAAGGCCGGCTGGCCGGCGACAACGATGGGGTGCTGCCCTCGGACGGCAAGGCGGTTGGGGAGCTTGAGGTGCGCGGGCCGTGGGTCACCGGCGCGTATTACAAGGACCCGGCGCCGGGAAAGTTCCACGACGGCTGGCTGCGCACCGGCGACGTGGGCACTCTCGACGCCGGCGGGTTCGTCCGGCTGACCGACCGGGCCAAGGACGTGATCAAGTCTGGCGGCGAGTGGATCTCGTCCATGGAACTGGAAAACCTGCTCATGGCACACCCGTCGGTCGCTGAGGCCGCGGTCATCGGCGTGCAGGACGAGAAATGGGGGGAGCGGCCGCTGGCCGCGGTGGTGCCGGCCGCCGGCGCCACGGTGACGCCGGACGAGCTGCGCGCGTTTCTCGCCGAGAAACTGCCGCGGTGGCAGCTGCCCGAGCGCTGGACGTTCATCGCCGAGGTGCCGAAGACCTCGGTCGGCAAGTTCCAGAAGACCAAGCTGCGCGAGCAGTATGTCGCCGGAGCCCTCGACGTCACGGAGCTGCCCCCGGCCCCGCACTGAGCGGGCCGCTTTGCCGATCGTGCCCCGGTACCGGTACGCTGTTCGGCACCGCACTCTGCGCAGATCGGCTACGCTAGCGTGCGGATGGAGGCTTCGCCTAGTCAGGTCGATGGCGCCGCACTGCTAATGCGGTTGGGGTTCACGCCCCTCCGGGGTTCAAATCCCCGAGCCTCCGCAGTTCTCTGATCAGGCACTTTCCGCTGAGCTTCGCTTCGCGGGAGGTGCCTGTTCTGCTGTCTGGCTCTGTAGCGCGCGCAAAGGACCGCTCACGGATTTGATGCCTGGCTGCCCGGTGCCCCCGGAATCTGCCCGGTCCCCCGGAATAAGGAAAGAAGTTCCTTGGCTTTCGCCGCTAGCCCCGTATCTACTGCATACTCAAGCCTATGGGAGACCCCTTTGACTTCCAGGCGCTATGGGTGATGCAGCCCGGTCATCTCCCCGCTAGCCGGGCGAAGTACCAGATCTTCAACGGAGACCGCGAGCTGCTCGCGAACGCCGCGGACACCGCGCGCCGCAGCTGGCTGCCCGACGTCTTGAAGTCGATACCGGACGCCAGCGTGCTGGAGATCGTCACCGCCGAGGGCGCGCCGCTGTGGACGATGATTATGAGGAACACCAAGTGGGCGACCGAACTGCGGGATCCGGACGGAGCACTCGTCGGCACGATCCAGATGGGCGACACGCGGCGGCAGTACAAGCTCCTGGACGAATCGGGCAAGACCCTGGCGAAGGTGATTGGCGACCTCGGCCTCAAGCAGTTCTCGATTACCGACTCCGGCGGCGGCAAGCTCGCCCTCGTTCGCAAGACCCGGGCCGGGCTGTTCAAGGAGATGCTGACCGCGAACGATCACTACAAGGTCGAGTTCATCGGACCGGTGGTGACACACCCGCTCCGCACCCTCACCGCGATGGTGCCGATCGTGCTGGACCTCATCATCTACGAACCCAGGTAATTCTCCCTAACGGATCGCCCCGTCTCCCCAGCGCCCGCTGACTCTCAGTCCGCGGGTGCGCCGCCAAGGGAGCGGAGGTCACCGCGGACGACCTCGCCGTCCCGCATCTGAACGGTCACGAACGCGGCGAATCCCGCCGATTCCAGCCGCTTGAGCTGCGCGCCGAACTTCCCGCTGCGCCGCACCACCTCGACCACCCGGCCGTCCTCGTCGCCGCTGCTGGCGGCGCCAGCGCTGGCGCCGCGCAGGTCGCGAGCGACCGCCAGCGCCTCGGCCGGGGCCACGTCCGCCTCGGCGAGCACGGCGACGGCGTCGCGGTCAACGCCGGTTTCGAGCAGGTCGACGATGCGCTCGAACCCGATCGAGAACCCGACCGCGGGGACGTCCTTGCCGAGCCAGCGGCCGATCAGCTTGTCGTAGCGGCCGCCTCCGGCCAGTGAGAACGGGACGTCGGGCCGGGTGATCTCGAAGATGTGCCCGGTGTAGTAGCCCATGCCGCGTACCAGCGTCGGGTCGAAGTCCCAGCTCAACGGCCGCTGGGCGGACAGCTGGTCCAGCGCCGCGGCGGTGCTGGACAGGTCGGCGACGAGTTCGTCCGGGACGCCCGGGATCGCGTTAGCGAGCGCGCTGGCCAGCTTGTCGGCGGGCAGGTCCTGGAGGCCCGTGATCGTGTCGACAGCCCGGTCGATGGCCTCGGCGGGCAGGCCGTTATCCGCGAGCTCGGCGCGGACCCGGTCCCAGCCGATCTTGTCGAGCTTGTCCAGCGTGATGAAGAACCCGTCCTGCGCCTGCACCGGGACTCCGCTGGCTGTGGCCAGCGCCGACAGGAACCTCCGGTCGGAGATCCGCACCGTCACGTTGTCCAGCCCGACCGAGGCCAGCGCCTCGGTGGTGGCCTCTATCAGTTCCGCCTCGGCGAGCATGGTCGGCTCGCCGATCATGTCGATGTCGCACTGGTAGAACTGGCGGTAGCGGCCGCGCTGCGGCCGTTCGGCCCGCCAGACCGGCCCGACCTGCAGCGACCGGAACGGGGTCGGGAGCTTCGCCTGGTTCGCGCCGTAGAACCGGGTCAGCGGCACCGTGAGGTCATAGCGCAGGCCCAGGTCCACCAGGTCACGCAGCCTGGTGCCCGGCTGGATCTCGGCGGGCAGGCCGCGGCGGAGCACCTC
>Ga0335075_10016268_pt1 | contig 11125 bp, 6 predicted proteins | sample Lox_Sample_24_FD_206723 | JGI IMG/M metagenome (GOLD analysis project Ga0335075, IMG submission 206723) | Soil microbial communities from Loxahatchee National Wildlife Refuge, Florida, United States - Lox_Sample_2.4 | ecosystem: Environmental > Terrestrial > Soil > Wetlands | place: USA: Florida... | reverse complement strand
AGCGGATCATGTTCATGCTCGGTGATGCTGGTCCCGGGCTGCTGCTGTGCGATGCCGCGACGGTCGGCCGGCTGCCGGGCGGTGATGTCCCTGTCCTGGTCCTGGATCAGGACGGCACTGCCGCCGAGCTCGCCGCGCTTGCGGGCACTGCGCTCACCGCCGACGACGGTGCCGTGCCCCTGCTTGGCGGTCATCTGGCCTACGTGATCTATACCTCAGGCTCCACCGGCACCCCCAAAGGCGTGACGATCACCCATCGCAATGCGGTCGACCTGGTGCACTGGGCCGTCGGTGAGATAGGCGAGGTGATGCTGTCCAGCGTGGTCGCGTCCAGCTCGCTGAACTTCGACGCGTCGGTTTTCGAGCTTTTCGCGCCGCTGGCCTGCGGCGGCATGATCATCCCGGTTCGTGACCTGCTCGAGCTGGCGGAGCGTCGGCTGCCACGGCCGGTAAGCCTGATCAGCGGCGTCCCGTCGGTAGTGGATCACCTGGTGGCCTCAGGAAGCCAGCGAGTTGAACCGGGCATGGTGGTGCTCGGCGGCGAGGCACTCACCGAGGCGATCGCACGGTCGGTGGCGAGCGCCTTCCCGGGTTCTGTCATCGCCAACATCTACGGGCCGACGGAGACCACCGTCTACGCGGTCGCCTGGCGCTCGTCAGGTCCGGAGATCCCGCACGTGGTGCCGATTGGGCGGCCGATCGCGAATACGCGGGTGTTCGTGCTTAACGGGGGCTTGCGGCTGGTGCCTGCGGGGGTGGTTGGTGAGCTGTACATTGCGGGTGACGGGCTGGCCCGGGGGTATCTGGGGCGGCCGGGGCTGACGGCGGAGCGGTTCGTGGCGTGCCCGTTCGGGGGGCCGGGGGAGCGGATGTACCGTACCGGGGACCTGGTGCGGTGGCGGCGGGACGGGAACCTGGAGTTCGTGGGCCGGGCTGATGAGCAGGTGAAGATCCGGGGGTTCCGGATAGAGCCGGGGGAGATCGAGTCGGTGCTGGCTCGTCATCCGCTGGTGGAGCGGGCGGTCGTGGTGGCGAGGGAGGACCGGCCCGGTGACAGGCGGCTGGCTGCTTATGTGATCCCGGCGGGGGAGGCTGTCAGCTCCCAGGTGCTGCGCTCTCACGTGGCGGCGAGCCTGCCTGATTACATGGTGCCGGCATCGTTCGTGCTGATGGCGTCCTTCCCGCTGACGCCGAGCGGGAAGCTGGATCGCCGGGCGCTGCCGGTGCCGGACTATGCCGCGGCTGGGCCGGGCCGAGCACCGAGGTCGCCGCGGGAGGAGATCCTGTGCGACCTGTTCGCCGAGGTCCTGGGCGTTCCCCGCGTCGGCATCGACGACAACTTCTTCGACCTAGGCGGCAACTCCCTGCTAGCGACACGCGTGATCAGTCAGATCAAGGCCAAATCCGGAAATGACCTGACCCTCCGAAGTTTCTATTCGGACCCGTCAGTCGCTGGAATCTCGGAGCGGCTGACGACATCAGCGGCGCAGGTCCCGCTTCCCTTATTAGCGCACGGGGACGGTGCTCGCATCCAGTGTCAGGTTGAGCGGCGCGGGGAGGTGCAACTGGCCGCCGCCCTCGCCCATGCGCACCGTCCCGGTGGCCTGGTAGCCGTCGTGGCTCGGATCAGAGAAGAAGCTGATGACTGGCCGCTTGGCGTACCTGTCGATGAGCAGGTAGAGCGGGATGTCGCACCGGGCGCAGCTCAGCCGCTTGAGCTCCCGGTCGTCTCGCGTGGTGTCGGGAGAGACGACCTCCGCCGCTAGCACGACCTGCTCGGGATCCATGCCATCATCATCCGGATCGAGCGCATCGGCGTCGCGGATGACGAGAAGGTCGGGGCGGATGCCTTGCGCCGGCGCCGGAAGCTCCAGGTGGCAATCGGAGACTCGATCCCAGCCCTCCTCCGCGCAACGCTGGCGCAGGCAGTCGATCAGCCAGGTGATGAGGCGCGCGTGCTGGAGGCTCGCGGCCCCCCTTACCACGATGTTGCCTTCGATGAACTCGACCTTGACATGCTCGCCCAGGTCAAATTCCTTATAAAGCTCCCAGGTGCGAGGATCGGCCTCATCCGCATCGCCCGTGTACTTCCGCGGGGCCGGCCGCTTTGGTTCGTGCCGCCTTGGCTGCTCAGTGTCGGGGACGCCTGACATGTCCATGATCGCCATGATGCCACATTCTCTTTGCGGGGGCACGGCACCGCGCCACATCACGCAAGCCCTACCGGGCATGGGATTCACCGAGGTCATCCGCGGTCGATGCCGCACGCGGCGCCCAGGCATCACGACTCGAGTAATCCAGAATGCAGGGCTTCCTATGACATCATCCTTTCCCGCGCATCGGGTCTGTCGAGTTGAGACTACAGTCCCAACCGCGAGCCCAGCATGATTTACTCTGCCCCATGAGTCGCAGTGGACAAATGGGCCATCACCGTGATCGTGCCGCCGGGCACGTCGGGCTGGCCACCTCCGAAGCCCGGTGAGCGCCGTCCCGTTCACCGTGAACGTGCCGGACGCGGTCCTGGCCGACCTGCGCGACCGGCTGGCCAGGACCCGCTGGCCGGATGAGGTACCGGGAGCCGGCTGGGACTACGGGGTCAGCCTGGCGTACCTGAAGGACCTGACCGAGTACTGGCGTTCCGGCTTTGACTGGCGCGCGCACGAGTCGCGGCTGAACCAGCTGACCAACGTCAGCGTGGAGATCGACGGGCTGCGGGTGCATGCCATCCACCAGCGAGGCCGTGGCCCGCACCCGCTGCCGCTGCTGGTCACCCACGGCTGGCCGAGCACGTGCTACGAGGCGATCGACCTCATCGGGCTGCTCACCGACCCGGACGATCCCGCCGACGCCTTCGACGTCATCGTCCCCTCGCTGCCCGGCTTCGGCTTCTCGCAGATACCCGTAGTCCCCGGGATGACGTCAACCCGGAAGGCCGGGATGCTGGTCCGCCTGATGGAGGCACTGGGCTATGACCGCTTCGGCGCGCATGCCTACGACGTCGGCGCGAGCATGCTCAGCGTGATGTGCCTGGACTACCCCGACCACATCGTCGGCTATCACACCACCGAGCCGGCCAACGCGGTGTCGTACACCGCGCCCGCCCTCCCGCCGCTGACCGAGGCCGAACGCGCCTACCTCGACCTGACGGACAAGTGGTACGCCAGTGAAGGCGGCTACGACCTGATCCAGGCGACCAGGCCACAGACTCTCGGGTACGGGCTCAACGACTCGCCCGCCGGGCTGGCCGCGTGGATTCTCGACAAGTGGTACACGTGGACCGAGCCGCCGGACGGCGACCTCGGCAAGCACTTCACCGCGGACCAGCTCCTGGCCAACGTCACCATCTACTGGGCCACGGGCACCATCAACTCGGCCAACCGCGGCTACTACGAGCGGGATCATCATCCCCGCCACCCGGCCGCGACCGACAAGATCCAGGTTCCAGCCGGCGTTGCCCTCACCACCCAGGCCATCGAGCGCGCGCCCCGCGAGTACTTGGAGCGGTTCTATACCGACATCAGGCACTGGCGGGACCTTGGCGCCGGCGGCCACTTCGTCATGCTGGAGAGGCCCGAGCTGCTCGCCGAGTCGATCCGCGAGTTCTTTCGCCAGCTCCGCTAGCGCAAGCGGGCGCGGTACTCCGGGCGGGCGAAGTCGTGACGCGGCGTCAGTCCCGGCGTGGCCGGGCTGATCGTGCCGTCCCAGGCCATGGCCAACAGGGGTGGCGTCGTGGTCCGCGCCGGCCAGGTGGTGGCCCGGCGTCGCCGCCTGGCTTGATCACCAGTCGCGCTGGCCGGGTTGGCGCGTCACTGCGCGGCGGCTGCCCGGACCTCGCCGAGGACCTGCCGGGCGAGCGGGGCGAAGTCCGCGGTGCTGGCCGTGGCGATCCAGCGGTCGAAGGCGATCTTCAGCGTGAGCGTGCCCAGCTGGGCCGTCACGGACGAGGTCAGGTCGGGGACGCCGCGCCGCCGGAGCGCGTCGGTCATCGACGTGGTGAGGCCGATGTTCTTCAGCGCCTCGCGCTCCTGCAGTTCCGGGTTGGCGTCGATCACCGACTGCCGCAGGGCGAGGGTCTCGCGCCGGGCGGGGGTGAACGCCTGCGCTCCGGCCGCGTCCAGGACCGCGAAGCCCAGCCACCCCGGCCTCATCGAGGACATCGAACAAGGCCACTACTTCACCTGACCAGTCCCGCAGCCGTTCCGGGCGGCACGCGGCGACGGCCCGCCGGATGTCCGGCGGGCCGTCGTGTTGCGCTGCTGCTGCGTTACTGACGAGGCACGCTCGTCAGTTGGTGTCCGAGCTCGGGAGGTAGGCCCCGGGCACCTGCGATGGAGCGTAGATCTTCGAGTCGCCCGGGTAGGGCACCTTCCAGTCGTGGGCCTGGTACCAGGTGTACCGGTTCATCTGCTCCGGGTTGGCGTAGTCGGGTACCGCGCCGTTGCCGGTGGTGTGCTGGCCGGCGAGCCACGCCTGCCAGGCGGCGGCGATGGTCCGCTCGTTCGCGGGCACCGCGGTCTTCTGTGCCTCCGCCTTGTTCAGCGCGGCCGCTGCGGCACCGGTGAGGCCCAGGGTGTCCAGGCCGCAGGCGGGCGCGGTGGTGATGCCCTCGGTCAGCGGTATCTGGTTGGGCACGGCGTTGAAGGGCGTGTAGTTGGGGTGGTCGGTGAAGGCGTCGTACATCGGCGTAGCCGCGGCGACCTTCTCGTTCAGCGGCTGGGCACCGAGGATCTGCTCCATCGTCCGGACCGCCGAGATCTGCGAGTAGTAGGTGTTGATGACCTTGCCGTGCTGTGCCCAGGGGCTGATGACCTGGACCGGGGCGCGGTGGCCGTCGACGTGATCGGCGCCGTCCTGGCTGTCGTCCTCGAGGACGAAGATGACGGAGCTTTTCCAGTACTTGCTGTGCGAGATCGTGTCGATCATCTCGCCGGTGGCGAGGTCGTTGTCGGCCACCCCGGCCTCCGCGTCCGCCGGGCCGCCGGTGTGGTCGCTGGAGAACCAGATCATGTTGAAGTCGGCGGGGCCGTTCTTCTCGAAGTCCTGCTTCCAGATCTGCTCACGGTAGATGTCCGGGATCGTCAGGTCGAACGGCGGGGACAGCGGGTCGGCGATCGCGTTCAGCGACGGTATCGCCGAGCCGTAGTCGCCCTTCAGGCCCGGGGCGGTCAGCTGGGCCGGGTCGCCGCCGCTAGCGACGCTCTTGGCGGCGCAGTAATACTGCTGCCACGTGCCGGACGGCTTGCCCTCCATGTACTCGAACTCGCCGTAGTTCCTGGCCGTCTTGCCCGCGGACTCGATGGCGGTCCACAAGAAGCCCGAGCGCTGGTGGCCAAGCACGTCCTCCTCGGTGTCGTAGCTGCGCTGGTACTCACCCGCCTGCGACTCGCTGTACTCGGGGTTGTCGCCCTGCATCAGCCAGTTGTGGCCCTCCGCGGAGTTGGTGCCGACGTCGTAGACGTTGTCGTAGTCACCGAACTGCTTGGCCAGCGCGTGCTGGTTCGGCGTGGCCTTCTCCCCGAACTGGGTGAGGCTCGGGTCGCCGTTGCCCTCGCCCAGGTCGCCGAACAGCTGGTCGTAGGTCCGGTTCTCCTTCACGATCAGGAAGACGTGCTTGATCACCGACGGGTCACCGATGCGCGTCGGGACCGGGACCGCCTTCGCCTTGGGGCCCTTGGCCTCCAGGACGGAGTTCTTGGTCCAGCCGTTCTGCGCGAAGACCACGGGGGTGTACTTGGTGGCGATGTCCAGGTCGCTCGGAAGGGTGAAGCGGGTGAGGGACGCGGTGGTGCTGTGCGTGTCGTGCCCGCTCACCGGGACGGTTCCCTCGCCCTTGGAGGTCGTGATGGCGGGACCGCGCGCGTCGATTCCGCGGGTGTTGGTGACCACGATCTGGCCGCTGACGGTGGCCACGTTCGCCGGGTAGTAGTCGGTCGGCAGCAGGCCGATGTAGCTCACCGGGTCCTTCGGCGTGCCGTCGTAGCGGTAGACCGCGACCGCGTCCGCCCGGCCCAAAGTGACCAGCAGGTGGCCGTCGCCGGTCATGGCGATGCCGTCGGGCTCGTATCCCACCGAGGACTCCGGCCACGGCTTGGTCTCGATCGTCTGCTCGACCTGGTCCGTCTTCGTGTTGATGACCGAGACGGTGTCACTGTTGGTGTTGGCGACGAACAACGTGTTGCCGCTGACATACATCGCGGTCGGGTGCAGGCCGACAGCGATCTGCCCGACCGCCGCGGACTGGCTCGCCGTGTTTATGACGCTGACCTCGCCGGTCGTCGACGTGCCCAGGTACCCGTTGGCGGGCACCTTGGAGCCATAAGAGTCCATGGTCGTGTCGCCGGGCCGGGCCTGGCGGCCGCCCTCGTCGCTCACGTAGAGCTTGCCGCCCACGAAGGCGAGCTCGCGCGGGGCGATGCCGACGTTCCACGTGTGCTCGACCGCACCGGTGCTTGGGTCAAGCGCCACGACGCTGTTCTGCCCGTTGAGCGCGGCGTACAGGGTGGACCCGTCGGGCGAGTACTTGATCTGGCCCACCAGCGCGGAGTTGGGTACCGAAGCCCGGTTGTTGCCAGAAAGGTGGCTGCCCACCGTCGGGAGCGGGAAGCGGGTCGGCGTGCCAAGGGTCCCGTCCGGGTTGACAGGGAACCGGGTCAGGGCGTCTTGCTCCGGGAGCCAGAGGAACTTGCCGTCCGGCGAGTACGTCGGGCCTTCCTGCCCGACCGTGCCGTCCGACAGGGTCTGGTTGACCCCGGACGCGGTGCCGACCGTCCAGATGAGCTTGTAGCTCGACAGGTCGAAGATCTGCAGGACCACCGACTTGTCGGTGCTGGTCGCCGCGAGGAACCGCCCGTCCGGGCTGACTGTCGAGCCCATGAACTTGCCGAGCTCGGTGAGCAGGCGGTCACCGATCGGGTTGATGATCTGGTCGTCGGAGACCTGGATCCCGTTGGAGTACTGCGTGCCGACCTGGTTGTCGCCAAACCCCACCGTCGAGCCGTAGGCGGCCATGCCTCCGCCGACGACGAGGAGTGCCGCTGTGCCGGCTAGGACAATGCGGAGCCGGCGGCCGACCCAGTCCGGGAGCCCGAGACGGACTCCCGAGACTTTTCGGCGTTGTCGCGTGACTTGCATACCTATCCCTTCGATGGGGGGGCCAGCAGATCGACGAGGCCGTCGAACTGCCATAGAGGGTTCGGTGCGTCACCGTATGGTGCGTGCAGCATGAAGTAGCCGTTCACTTCGTTCGGCCCGTCGCCGTCGGCGACGTACCGCCCGTTCGGATTGACGTCGAGCTGGTAGACGGCGGAACCGGTGGCCGCGCCCGCGCCTGGTAGATGCCAGGAGACAGTGCAGCGCCAGTCGTTTCCCGGCCCGTCCTGGGCGACCAGGCCCTCTCCGTTCGTGCACGACGCCGTAGCCCGCAGCTGCGCCTCGGTGACGCTCGTGTGGTAGAGCTCCTGAGCCTGCAGGCGGTAGATGTGGGCGAACGACGTGGCGAGCGACTGCTGCAGCTTGCCGGCGTCGATCCCGGAGCCGGTAGCACCGGTCGCCGCGGCCAGCACCCCGGCCGAAACCGCCCACACTCCGAGCAGCGGCAGGATCCCGAAGGTGATCGCCCGCCGCAGCGAGCCGTCGTTGGCCAGGCTGGTGAAGTCGCGCCGCATGAAGATCAGGTACGCAAGCGCGGTCGCGGCGACGGCCCACGCCAGGCTCACCGCGATGCCGGCCAGCAGCGGGCCGAGCATCGGCGGGCTGGTGAACAGGCCGTTCCAGGAGAGGAAGGCGAAACTGGGCAGCGCCAGGCGGACGGCAACCGGCATCGGCAGCACCTGCGACGCCAGCTGCATGCCCAGCCCGCCGAAGGCAGGCAGCAGCAGGCCGATCGGGGACCGCCCGAAGATGACGGACGCGAGCAGCCCGATCGCGGCGAAGGCCAGTATCGGGGCGAGCACGCAGGCCCAGGCGAGCAGGAGCTTCCCTGCGGCGTCGGCCGGCGACAGCAGGTGGCCGTCGAGACCAGTCAACGGCCGGCTGCCGACCACCAGCCCGCCGACGATGCCGGAGGCCGCCAGCCCGGGCAGGCACATCAGCAGGACGGTGAGGCTCGCCAGTGCCTTGGCGGCGAAGATCCGCCGCGGCGAGCGCACCGCGACCAGCAGGTGACGCCAGGTACCGAGCCGGTCCTCGGCGGAGAACACGTCCCCGGCAACCACCGAGGTGAGCAGCGGGAAGAACCAGCTGCCCGCGAAGGACAGCACAACCAGCGCTCCGGCCCAGCCCGTGGCGTGCATCTCGCGGCCGAAGAGAGTGTCAGACGGAAGGGTGCCCTGCCCGCTGACCGCGATAACCGCGAGCGCCGGCCCGATCCAGCACAACAAGATCAGCACGCGTACCCGCCACTGCGCCAGCTGCTTGACCAGCTCGAAGCGGTAGCCGCGCGCCACCGAGACGCGACTGGGAGCGGGCGCCTCTGAGGCGGTGATCGTCGCGGTCATCGGCTGGACTCCTGCTGCTCGGTGAGGGCGAGGAACGCGGACTCAAGCGGCGAGACGACAGGCGTGAGCTCGCGCACCGCGATGCCCGCGTGAACAAGCCGAGGTACCAGCTCGTCGAGCGCGGGCAGCAGCGCGCGCACGATAATCATCTCCTGGCCTGGCCGGGTCCCGGCCTCCTCGATCACCCGGACCCCGTCCGTGTCGGCGGCTAGCAGGCGCGCCGCCTCACGGTCGGAGGTCAGCAGGCGGTAATCGAGCTCGCGGCTCGCGTCGGCCAGCTTGCCTAGCGGCCCGGAGAAGACGACCCGTCCGGTCGTGATGATGGTGACCTCGGAGCACAGCGCCTCGAGGTCGTCCATCCGGTGACTCGAGAGCACCACGGTGGCCCCGTCCGCGGCGAGCTGGGTGAGGACCCCGTGCACGTGCTTCTTGCCTGCCGGGTCGAGGCCGTTGGCCGGCTCGTCAAGCACGAGCAGCCGTGGCCGGGTGAGCAGCGCGGCGGCAAGCCCGAGCCGCTGGCGCATCCCGAGAGAAAAGCCGCGTACCCGGTCGCCGGCCACGTCGGTCAGCCCGACCTGCTCGAGGACCTCGTCGATTCCCGCCGTCCGCGCGCCGGGGCCGCGCAGGCCCGCCAGCGCGCTGAGGTTACCCCTGGCCGTCAGCGCGGGATAGAGACCGGGACCGTCAACGAAGCCAGAGACGCCGTCGGGAGCTGGCTGTCCCCGCCCGATGGGCGTCCCTAGGACCTCGAGACTGCCGCGGTCGGCGACGGCCAGGCCCAGCAGGAGGCCGAGCATGGTGGTCTTGCCCGCGCCATTCGGCCCGACCACCCCGTGAATCTGCCCGGCCGCGACATCCAGGTCGACTCCGTCCAGCGCGATGACGTCACCGAAGCTCTTCGTGATCCCGCGTGCCCGAACCGCGCAGGAAGTGTTCGCAATCCCTTCAGTACGCACACAGGAAACCCTTAATCACATGATTAACGTGTGCGTTGATGGTGATCTAATTTCCGGTAAACGATGGGTGTCTGATCGCCTGCCGGACCATCACCTGCTTGCGCGCCCCTCCTCGCGGCTGAGACCGCGGGAAGGGGCGCTCTGGCCGGCAATCCGGTGCCTACCAGGCCGGGGTGCACGCCTCATTGCCGGTGGAGCTCAGCGCACAGGCACGGGCGAGCTCTCCGGTCCCGTCGGCTACGGGGCCGGAGAAGGCCCAGTCGATGTTGGGATTGGTGAACGGCAGTGAATAGGTTGACGTGGCCTGCTGCCAGGTCTGCCCGTTGTCCGCGGACGTCTCCAGCCACGCGGTACACGTCGTGGTCCCTTCGACCCCCATGAGCGCCTGCGAGGTGGTGGTCTTGTCCAGGGAATCGCTGCTGCTCAGGAACACGCGGCAGCTGTCGTGATTGGCCCCGATAACGGTCGCGCTCTGCTCGTTGTGCGCGTAGAGCAGCGAGGTGCTGTCATCGGCGGGCACTGTCGTGCTGGTGTCGTTGAGCGTCACGGGGCTAGCGCACTCGGTCTTGCTGGGGAATCCCGGTGTCGCTGGCGTCAGCACGCAGGCGCGGACGCTGGTCCCTGGCCCGGCGTAGTAGCTGGCGAGCTTGACCCACGGGTAGTTGGCCAGCCCCTGGCTCGTCGCGGGCAAGGTCACCTGCGGCGACACCTGGGTCCAGGCCCCGCCGCCGGCCGAGTCCTCAAGGAAGCCCGTGCACGGGTCCGACGTGTTGTTGTACAACATGCCTGACACGTAGGCCGGGCTGCCGTCAGACGGCGCGGCGGACAGCAGCATCAGGTAGCACTCATTGACGGACCCGGACGGCCCCGGCCCGCCCCAGCCCGCGTTCTGGCCCAGTTGCTGATACCGCGCACCGCTCGTCGTCGCTGCCAGCGCCGGGACCGAGCCGCAGAAGGCGATCACACCCGACGCGCCGATCACGGCGGCCGCCATCACGGATTGCTTGAAAATGCGCACGTCAAACCCCTCTGACCGGCCGGGGCCGTAGCGCGTGTCGCCCGTTCTCCCCGGTATCACCGGCCAGGTTCAGGCTAGATAGCCCGCTTGCCACCGCCATCGCGCCGGTGTCGCAGGTCCGCGACACCGGTAGCGGTCCCGGCACGGCGCTCAGCGGCGCGGGTGGTGCCCAGGGAGGGGCTAGAGCGGGCCAATGGCTGGCTGATGCGCCAGCGCCTGCTGCGCACGATGGCGCTGCTGATAGGGCTGCTGAACCTCGCCAGGCTGCTCACATGGCCTGCGCGCCGGCGGTGATGGCCGCCCTGATCCGGGAGTAGGTCCCGCACCGGCAGATGTTCCGCAGCTCGTCGAGGTCCGCGTCGCTGATCTCGCGCCCCTCGGCCTGCACCTGCTTCACCGTGGCGACCGCCGCCATGATCTGGCCGGGCTGGCAGTAGCCGCACTGCGCGACGTCGTAGTCCAGCCAGGCCTGCTGCATGGGGTGCAAGTCCGCTCCCGCGGTCGCCGCCAGGCCCTCGATGGTGGTGATCTCGTCGGTCGGCTTGATGTCACTGACCTGCACCGAGCACGGATTGAACGCGAGGCCGTTGATGTGGCAGGTGCAGGCCTTGCAGACATCGAGCGCGCAGCCATACTTCGGGCCGGTGATGCCCAGG
>Ga0335075_10016267_pt1 | contig 11126 bp, 10 predicted proteins | sample Lox_Sample_24_FD_206723 | JGI IMG/M metagenome (GOLD analysis project Ga0335075, IMG submission 206723) | Soil microbial communities from Loxahatchee National Wildlife Refuge, Florida, United States - Lox_Sample_2.4 | ecosystem: Environmental > Terrestrial > Soil > Wetlands | place: USA... | reverse complement strand
AAAATCCTGAAGAACGGCGCCGCATCGGCGCCGCAGCCGGCCACCCACTGCCAGCCCAGGGTGTTGCTGGCGAGATCGGCATCGACCAGCGTGTCCCAGAACCAGCGCGCACCGGCGCCCCAGGGCAGCAGCAGATCCTTGACCAGGAACGAGCCGGCGATCATGCGCACGCGATTGTGCATCCACCCGGTCTGCCACAACTCGCGCATCCCCGCATCGACGATCGGATATCCGGTGGCGCCGCGGCGCCAGGCCGCGAATGCGGTGGAATCGAGCTGCCACGGAAATCGCTCGAAGCCCGCACGCAGCGGCAGCTCGGGAGTATGCGGAAAGTGATAGAGCAGATGGTGGGCAAACTCGCGCCAGCCGAGCTCGAGGAGAAAGCGCGAATCGCGCCATGAGCGGTGCCGGCCCTGGCGCTGGGCGCTGCGCCGAATCGCGTGCCAGACCTGCCTCGGTCCGATCTCGCCGAAGTGCAGGTGCGGCGAGAGCCGCGAGGTGCCTCGCAGGGCCGGGCGATCACGCTCGAGCGCGTAATCTTCGAGGTTCCGGCACGAGAATTCCTCGAGCCTCGCGAGCGCGGCGCTCTCGCCCGGGGTCCAGGCGGCAGCCAGTCCCTTGGGCCAATCGTGCGCCGGCAGCAAGCCGAGACTCTCGAGCTGCTGCGAGACCGGGAGCGTCGCGGGAGCGCGCAATTGCGCCGGCGCCGGGCGCGGCTCCTCGGGATCCCCGAGCGTGCTCAAGTGGCGCCAGAAGGCGGTGAACACCTGGAACGGCCCCCCGCTGCGGGTGCGAGCCGCCCAGGGCTCGTGCAGCAGCGCGCCGCCGTAGCTTTCCGCGATGATTCCGCGCGCGCGAAGCGCGCTCTTGATCCTCGCATCGCGTGCGCGGCTCGCCGGCTCGTAACGGCGATTCCACACGACGCGCGTCGCCGCGCACTCGCGCACCAGCGCCAGCAGCGTGGCGAGCGAGTCATCGCTCGCGCGGATGCACAGCTCCGCGCCGCGCTCGCGCAGGCTCTGTCGCAGGCTCGTCAGACTCCGATGCAGCCACCAGCGCGAGGCGCCTCCCGGCTCCCATCCTCCCTCCTCGCCGGGAGCAAACAAGTACACCGCTATCACGGCCCCCGTGGCGGCGGCGGCGCTGAGCGCGTGATTGTCGGCGAGGCGAAGATCCTGGCGAAACCAGACGATGGTGGTCATGTGCATCGGCATCCGCGCCGCAGACGCGAGCGTGTTCGGCTACAATTCGCGGGTATTTTCGCAACAGGTCGAGGTAACGCGCAAATCATGTCGGAATCCATCCACACCGGCCGCGGCGAGCGCCGCGGCGAGGCTCGAGCGCCGGGCGCCGCGGACGCGATTCACTCCAACTACGTGGAGGCGGCCATCATCGGGGCCGGGCCGGTGGGCATTTTTCAGATCTTCGAGCTGGGACTGCTCGGGATCGGCTCGGTCATCATCGATTCCCTCGCTCAGGTGGGTGGGCAGTGCACCGAGCTCTATCCGGACAAGCCGATCTATGACATTCCCGCCCTGCCGGTGTGCGGGGCGCAGGAACTCATCGATCGACTGCTCGAACAGGTCAAGCCGTTCAACGCCAAGTTTCATCTCGGCCAGGAGGTCTCGGCGCTCGAGCGTCTGCCGGACGGCAAGTTTCACCTCGCCACCGCAAGCGGCACGCAGATCACGGCGGGCGCGGTGGTGATCGCGGCCGGCGTCGGGTCCTTCCAGCCGCGGCGGCTCGCGCTCGAAGGGGTGGAGCGCTTCGAGGGCAAGAGCGTGCATTATCGGGTGAAGTCCGCCGGCGATTTTCACGGCCGCGATCTGGTGATCTGCGGAGGCGGGGATTCTGCGCTCGACTGGACCGTGGCGCTCGCCGAGAAGGCTCGATCGCTCACGCTGGTGCACCGGCGCGCGGAGTTTCGGGCGGCGCCGGCGACGGTTGCGCGCATGCGCGCGCTGGTGGCGGCGGGCAAGATGCAGTTCGTCGAGGGTCAGGTGCTGGCCCTGCACGGCGAGCATCACGCGGTGAGCGGCGTGGTGCTGAAGAGCAATGACGGACACACGACGCTGCAGGTTCCCGCCGACCACGTGCTCGCGTTCTACGGCCTGCATCCCAAGCTCGGACCCGTGGCGGAGTGGGGACTCGAGATGGAGAGGAAGGCGCTCAAGGTCAGCACCGAGAATTTCCAGACGAGCGTTCCCGGCATCTTCGCCATCGGCGACATCAATACCTATCCGGGCAAGAAGAAGTTGATCCTGAGCGGCTTTCACGAGGCCGCGCTCGCCGCCTTCGGGATCCAGCACCATCTGTATCCGCAAAAGCGCCAGTTCCTGCAGTACACGACCACCAGCCCCATCATGCAGAAGCGGCTCGGCGTCGCCGATTCGGCCGAGTCGCACTGAGCGGTTCGATGAACCGTCTGCTCGAGGATCTGCTCAAGGTCATGACGCTCGAACGGCTCGAGCTCGATCTGTTTCGCGGCGAGAGTCGCGACATCGGCAGTCCGCAGGTGTTCGGCGGCCAGGTGCTCGGCCAGGCGCTGATGGCCGCTGCCGCGACCGTCGAGGGCCGCGAGGCGCACTCCCTGCATGCTTACTTCCTGCGCCGCGGCGACTGCAACTCGCCCATCGTGTACGAGGTCGACCGGGCGCGCGACGGCAATCATTTCTCGACGCGCCGCGTGATCGCGATCCAGCACGGCGCCCAGATCTTCAATCTGTCCGCATCTTTCCAGTCGGCCGAGAGCGGGCTCGATCATCAGCTGCCCATGCCCGAGGTGCCGCCGCCCGAAGCGCTGTCGGATCTGGATGCGCACATTCAGCAGCTCCTGCCGCAGCTGCCGGCCGGCATGCGCCGTGTGCTCGAGCAGAAGCGGCCATTCGAGTTTCGCCCGGTGGAGCGCCCGCATTTCCTCGACCCGAAGCCGAGTGCGCCGCTCAAGAACCTGTGGTTTCGCGCGGTGGACAAGCTGCCCGACGAGGAGACCCTGCATCGCTGCCTGCTCGCCTATGTGTCCGATTTCTACCTGCTCGATACCGCGCTGATGCCGCACGCGGCGTCCGCCCGCAATCTCACCATCGCCAGCATCGATCACGCCATGTGGTTTCACCGCAGCGTGCGCGTCGATGATTGGCTGCTGTACGCCACCGACAGTCCGAGCGCCTCGGGCGCGCGCGGCTTCTCGCGCGGGAGCGTCTTCTCCCGCGACGGACGGCTGGTGGCGAGCTCCTCGCAGGAAGGTCTGCTGCGGGTGACGAAATGAAGGGCTTCATCATCATCGCGCTGGTGGTCGGCGCCATCGTCGGGCTGCTGCTCACGCTGCGCAGCAGCCGCAACGCCGGCACGCCGAGCCCCGAGGTGCTCGAGCGCGCCGAGAAGAGGGCGCGCGAGCAGGCCGAGGCCGAGAAGGATGATTGAGCCCCCGGGCGGCCCCGGAGCGCTCGGGCGGCCCCGGAGCGCTCGGCCGGCCCCGCGCCCTCAGGCGCGCCGCGCCGCTAGCTCGAGGCGGTCCGCGAGGCCTCCCACACGGCCCGCGGCAGCACGTACAGATGGCAATCCCACCAGCGGTTCTTGGCGCGCCGATGCTTGCGAAATACCGCTTCCCAGCGCATGCCGATCTTTTCCAGGACGCGGATCGAGGCGCGGTTGTTGACGTCGACCGTGGAGATGACGCGCTCGGCGCGCAGATCGAAGAACGCCGCATCGATGAGCGCGAGCGCGATCTCCGTGGCGAACCCCTTGCCCCAGTCGAGCGTGCCGAGCATGTAGCCGAGATCCACCACGTCGCGCTCGATGAAGGACAGGTCGCAGGCGCCGATGACCCGGCCGGAAGCGGCCTCCTCGACCGCGAGCTCGAAGCGGGTGCGCGGAACCTCGCCTTGCGAGGCGATCAGCCCGTCGAGATACTCGGCCGTGCTTTGCTCATCGCGCGGGCCGAACAGCAGGTACCGGGTCACGCGCGGATCGGCCGAGTAGGCGTGGATCGCATCGAAATCCGAGCGGACGAACTCGCGCAGCTTCAGCCGGGCGGTGCGGAGCGGCAGAATGAGTGTGCGCATGCGCGGCTCGGCGGCGGCTGTCAGGCCGGCAGGACCTTGCCCGGATTGAGGATGCCGTTCGGATCGAGTGCCGCCTTGAGCGAGCGCATGGCGGCGAGCTCCACCGGGTCGGCGCGGCGGGCGAACTCCGCGGCCTTCAGCCGGCCGATGCCGTGCTCGGCGCTGATGCTGCCGCCGAGGCTTTCCACCAGATCGAACAGCGCCGATTCGAGGGGCGCGGCGCCGGCCAGAAATTCCGCGCTCGGCGTGCCCGGCTTGTGGCTCACGTTGAAGTGCAGGTTGCCGTCTCCCATGTGACCGTAGCTGACGACATCGCCTTGCGGCACCAGCCGGTTGGCAAGTGCCGTGCCGCGCTCGATGAGCACCGGGATGCTCGAGACGGGGACCGACACGTCGTGCTTGAGGCTCGCGCCGTGGTGGCGCTGTGCCTCCGGCACGGACTCGCGCAGCTTCCACATGGCGCGCGCCTGAGAGGACGATGCGGCGAACGCGGCATCGCGCACCGTGCCGCGCGCCGCGGCTTGCTCGAGGATCTCGGCGAGCGCGGCGCCGAGCTCGAGGCGCGGGCTCGGCGAGGTGAGCTCGACCAGGGCGAACCAGGGAACGCGCTGATCGAGCGGGTTGGCGACGCCCGCGATGTGCTCGACCGTGAGCTGTACCGCGATCCGCGGCATGAGCTCGAAGGCGCTCAGCGCCGCGCCTGCCGCGCCGCGCACTTGCCCGAGCAGCTCGAGCGCGTGTGCGGGCGAATCGATGCCGACGAGTGCCGTGGCGCTGTCGCGCGGTTCGGGAAAGAGCTTCAGGCAGGCGGCGGTGATCACCCCCAGGGTGCCTTCGGCGCCGATGAACAGCGACTTCACGTCATAGCCCGTGTTGTCCTTGCGCAGGCCTTTGAGCGCCGACAGCACCCGGCCATCCGCCAGCACCACCTCGAGGCCGAGCACCAGGTCGCGCATCATTCCGTAGCGCAACACCGCCGTTCCGCCGGCATTGGTCGAGAGGTTTCCCCCGATCTGTGCGGTGCCCTCGGAGCCGAGGCTCAGCGGGAACAGACGCTGAGCCGACTGCGCGGCCGCATGCGCTTCGGCCAAGGTGCAGCCTGCCTCGAGGATCATCGAATCGTTGGCGGAATCGATCTGGCGCACGCGGTTCAGCCGCCGCATCGACAGCACGATCTGCGTGCCGGACTCATCGGGTGTGGCACCGCCGCAGTAGCTCGTGTTTCCGCCATGCGGCACCACCGCGACGCGCTCGCGGTTGCAGATGGCGAGGATGCGCGCCACCTCGACGACCTCGCGCGGCATGAGCACGAGCGGCGTTGCGCCCCGGTACAAGCGGCGGAAATCGACGGTGAACGCGGACAGATCATCGCCGGCGTCCAGCCACGAGCCGCCGCCGACGGCTGCCTTGAGCTGCGCGAGCGTATTCGCCTCGAGCGCCGCCACGGGTGGCGCCGCGGTGCGCTCAGGCCTGCGCGGCGCGCAGCGCCGCGATCCGTGCATCGAGTGGAGGGTGGCTCATGAACAAGCTCATGAAGCCGCCGCGCTCACCCGCGTTGATGCCGAAGGCTTCCATCTGCGCAGGCATCGGCTCGCCATGGCTGCGCTTCAGAGCCTCCAGCGCGCCGATCATGCTCGGGGTGCCGGCGAGGTCGGCGCCGCCGCGATCCGCGCGGAACTCGCGCTGCCGCGAGTACCAGGCGACGATCATGCTCGCGAGCAGGCCGAGCAGAATCTGGGCCACCAGCGTGATCGCGAAGAAGCCGATGCCGGATCCGTCGCGATCGTCCCTGAAGATCGCCCGATCGACCAGACCGCCGATGATGCGCGCCAAAAAAATCACGAAGGTGTTCAGTACCCCTTGCAGCAATGCGAGGGTGACCATGTCGCCGTTCGCGACGTGCGTGATTTCGTGGCCGAGCACGGCTTCGGCCTGCGCGCGCGACATGCCGCGCAGCAATCCCGTGCTCACCGCCACGAGCGAGGCATCGCGCCGCGCGCCCGTGGCGAAGGCGTTCATCTCCTCGGAGTCGAATACACCGACCTCCGGCATGCCGATACGCGCCTGCGCGGCGAGCCGCCGCACCGTCTCGACCAGCCAGATCTCGCCCTCCGATTGCGGCTGCTGGATGACCTGCACCCCCATCAGGGTCTTGGCGGACCATTTCGACAGCGCGAGCGAAACCAGCGCACCGCCAAAGCCGCACAGCGCCGCAAAAAACAGCAGGCCGCCCAAGCCGTTACGCGGCAGCCGGAGTCCGAAAACACCCTCCAGCACGAACATCACCACGCCCAGCAGCGCGATCACGGCGAAGTTCGTCAGCACGAAGAGGAGAATGCGCTTCATGAGCCCTTTAGTTTGGGGAAAGCAGCCGCAATATGGTACGTCGCTACGGGACATGGTCGGGACGCAACCGCCCATTTCAAGCGGTTCGCCTGGGATGACACCCCGAATCCCCGCGCATAGGTCGCGCGCGACCGCTGCGTGGACGGATCGACCGGCCACCGCGCGCACATGATGCAGGGTTTCGAATGCAATTCAAGGATTATTACGACACTTTGGGCCTGAAGCGCGGCGCGAGCGCGGAGGATATCAAGCGCGCCTACCGCAAGCTCGCGCGCAAATACCACCCCGACGTGAGCAAGGAAAGGAATGCGGAGGCGAGGTTCAAGGACGTGCAAGAAGCCTACGAGGTGCTCAAGGACCCCGAGAAGCGCGCCACCTATGACCGTCTCGGCCGCGACTACCGGCCGGGCCAGCAGTTTCGTCCGCCGCCGGGCTGGGAGCAGCATTTCGGCCAATCAGGCACGCATCGTTTCTCCGATCTGAATGGCTTCAGCGACTTCTTCTCCACCCTGTTCGGCGGCTCGGGCGGCTCGGGCGGCTTTGGCGGGGGCGGCGGATCGCGCGGCTTCGGGCCGGAGACTTTCGGCGCCTCGGGTCCGGGTCAGAGCGAAGCCGACGCCGGCGTGATCGAGGTCAGCGTCGAAGAGGCGTTCGCTGGTACCAAACGGCGCGTCACGCTCGATGAAGACGGGCGGCCGCGCCAGGTGGATGTGCAGATTCCCGCGGGAATCGCCGATGGTCAGGCGCTGCGCATCCCGGGGGGCGGCCAGCGACCGGCGCTCCTGCTTCGAGTCCATCTGCGCCCTCATCCCCTGTACACGTTGAACGGCAGGGACGTGCAGATCGAGCTGCCGCTCGCGCCGTGGGAAGCCGCCCTGGGGGCCAAGATCGCCGTGCCGACGCTGGGTGGGACGGTGGAGCTCACCATTCCGCCTGGCGCCCAGAGCGGCCAGAAGCTGCGGCTGCGCGGGCGCGGCCTGCCGGGAAGCCCGAACGGGGATCAGCTGGTGAGCCTCAAGCTGGTCACCCCGGCAGCGCGAACCGCTCAGGCGCGCGAGGCCTATGAGCGGCTGAAGCGAGAGCTCAAGTTCGATCCGCGCGCGGCGTGGCCCTGATCGCTCCCAGGGACGCGGCCCGCAGGCTTGAAGTATCGGCCATTGCCCCCATGCAGGCCCGACTCGAGCCTTCGGGTGCACCAGCGAACGTAGAGCCATGACCGTCGAAACACCGCCGCAAATCAAGGAATTCCAGTCCGAGACCAAGCAGGTCCTGCGACTCGTCATCCACTCCCTGTACTCCCACAAGGAGATCTTCCTGCGCGAGCTGCTCTCGAACGCCTCCGACGCGTGCGAGAAGCTGCGATTCGAGGCGCTCGCGAATCCGGCGCTCCTCGGAGCCGACACCCTGAAGATCGCACTGCGGACCGACAGCGAGGCCGGCACCCTGACCATCGAGGACAACGGCATCGGCATGAGCCGCGAGGAAGTGATCGACAATCTCGGCACCATCGCCCGCTCCGGGACCCGCAAGTTCCTCGAGGGCTTGAGCGGCGATTCGGCCAAGGATGCGCAGCTCATCGGCCAGTTTGGCGTCGGCTTCTACTCGGCCTTCATCGTCGCCGATCGCGTCACCGTGCTCAGCAAGCGGCCCGACGCCGAGGCGGTGCGCTGGGACTCCACGGGCGAGGGCACCTACGAGATCCAGGCCTGCGATAAGGCCGACCGGGGCACGGCCGTGATCCTGCATTTGCGCGAGGAAGACAAGGAATTTCTCGAGCCGGCGCGCCTGCGCCAGCTGGTGCGCAAGTACTCGGATCACCTCAGTGTACCCATCGTCCTGAAGACGGCCGATGCCGAGGAGACGCTCAACCGGGCGAAGGCGTTCTGGACCCGGCCTAAAACCGAGCTCAAGGACGAGGACTACCAGGCCTTCTATCAGCACCTGACCCACGATACGGAGCCGGCGCGGGCGTGGGCGCACAACAAGGTCGAAGGCAACCTCGAGTACACCTCGCTCCTGTACCTGCCCAAGCGCGCACCGTTCGATCTGTTCGACCGCGAGCAACGCCAGGGAGGGGTACAGCTGTACGTGAAGCGCGTGTTCATCATGGACAAGGCCGCGGAGCTGCTGCCGCCGTACTTGCGCTTCATGCGCGGCCTGGTCGACACCGACGATCTGCCGCTCAACGTGTCGCGCGAGCTGTTGCAGAACAACCGCACGGTCGAGAAGATCAAATCGGCGCTCATCAAGCGCACCCTGGATCTGCTCGAGGAGATCGCCGCCGACAAGCCTGCCGAGTACGCCGAGTTCTGGCAGACGTTCGGCACGGTGCTCAAGGAGGGCGTGATCGAGGATCCGGCGCAGCGGGCGCGCGTGGCCAAGCTGCTGCGCTTTCATTCCACCGCCGCGGCGGGCGATGCGGCCGAGGTGACGCTCGCGGACTACCTCGCGCGCATGAAGCCGGACCAGAAGAGCATCTACTACCTGACGGCGGACACGCTCGCGGCCGCCCGCAACAGCCCGCACCTGGAGGGCTTTCGCGCCCGCGGGCTGGAGGTGCTGCTGCTCACCGATCGGATCGACGAGTGGGTGGCCGCGCACCTGCCGGACTACGAGGGCAAGCCGCTCGCCAACGTCTCGAGCGCGGCCGCCGATGTGACCTCCGCCATCGAGACGCCGGACAAGGCGGCGGCGGAAACCGCCTACAAGGAGACGCTGGAGCGGCTCGGCAAGACCCTGCTCGGCAAGATCGCGAGCGCACGCGTGAGCGGCCGGCTCACGGATTCCCCGGCGGTGCTGGTGGCCGGGGAGTTCGGTGTCAGCTTGCGCATGAGCCGGATCCTGAAGCAGGCCGGACAGAGCAATCCGTTCGCGACCCTGCCGATTCTCGAATTGAACCCCAAGCACCCGCTGGTCGAGCGGCTCAAGGCGAGCGCCGACGAGGCGGCCTTCGGCGATCTTGCCCATGTGCTCTACGACCAAGCGATGCTCGCCGAGGGCGGCGAGCTCGAGGATCCGGCGACGTTCGTCCAGCGGGTCAACAAGCTCATCGTCGAGGGGCTCTCGGCGGGGCCCAAGATCATCCTGAGCTGACGGTGCTCGCACCCCGATTCGCGTCCATCGACGGCGAGGCGGCGGGCCAGGACGAGGCCCTGCTCGACGCCTACTCGGGCGCCGTGATCGGCGCGCTCGAGCGCGTTGCACCGGCGGTCACCTTCATCGAGGTCCTGCATGCACGCGCGGGCGTGCGCGCGCGCGGCGAGAAGCGCGGCACGGGCTCGGGCTTCCTGTTCACCCCCGATGGGTACTTGTTGACCAACAGTCACGTGGTCCACGGAGCCGAGCGCGTCATCGTGCGCCTCAACGAGGAGGCGGGCTGCGAGGCCGATCTGGTGGGGAGCGATCCGGACTCGGATCTCGCGGTGCTGCGCATCGGCTCGACAACGGCGCTGCCCTTCGTCGAGTTCGGCGATTCCGCGGCGCTGCGCGTGGGCCAGGTGGCCATCGCCATCGGCAACCCGCTCGGCTACTCGAAGAGCGTCACCACGGGCGTGGTCTCGGCGCTCGGACGCACGCTGCGGGCGAGCTCGGGCCGCTTGATGCATGATGTGATCCAGACCGACGCGGCCCTCAATCCAGGCAACTCGGGCGGTCCGCTGGTGGACTCCAAGGGGCGCGTCATCGGCGTGAACACCGCCATGATTCCCCAGGCCCAGGCGATTTGCTTCGCCACCGGCATCAACACCGCGAAGTGGGTGATCGGCCAGCTGTTTGCGCATGGACGGGTGCGCCGCGCCTACATCGGCCTATCCGGCGCCAGCGTCAAGATCGCGACCCGGATCGTGCGCCACTTCGGGCTTCCCGGCCCGGGCGCCGTGCACGTCGTGGAGGTGGCCGCCGGCAGCCCCGCGGCGCGCGCCGGGCTCACTGCCGGCGACCGGCTGATTGCGCTCGACGGCGCCGCCGTCGGCGGCATCGACGGCCTGCAGCGGATGCTCGACGCGAGCCGCATCGGACGCGACTGCGAGCTCAAGGTCCTGCGCCGCGCACAGCTCGTCTCGATGACCGTGCGGCCGATTGAATTAGCGCCGGGAGGCGCGTAAACAGTCCTCCATGAGCCCGCAAACGCCGCACGCGGTCACTCTGGCGGATCCGCCCGAGCCCACCGACCATTTTCAAGGCTCCGAGCATGCGCCCGTGACACTGCTCGAGTACGGCGATTTCGAGTGCCCGAGCTGCCGGGTCGCGGTGCAGACGCCGAAGCTGCTGCTCGATCGATTCCCGAACAGGATCCGCTTCATCTTTCGGCATTTCCCGATGCAGGAAGCACACCCGCACGCCCTCATCGCGGCCGAGGCGGCCGAGGCGGCGGCCGCGCAGGGAAAATTCTGGGCCATGCACGACCTGCTGTTTCAGAACCAGCCGCATCTCAAGGAGCGCGACCTACAGCGCTATGCAGGCGAGCTGGGGCTCGACCTGGCACGCTACAACGCCGAGATGGACGACCACATCTACCTGCAACGGGTTCGCGAGCATGCAGATGGCGCGCGCCGCAGCCACGTCCGCACCACGCCCGGGTTCTTTCTGGACGGCGTCGTTCAGGATACTTCTTACGGCATGCAGGGCTTGCACGATGCAGTCGCCGCGGCGGTGCGCCGCGCGCGGGGCCCGTGAGTCGCGCGCGGGCGCCTCGCCCAACAGGTCCAGGCGTGGCCC
>Ga0335075_10016266_pt1 | contig 11126 bp, 8 predicted proteins | sample Lox_Sample_24_FD_206723 | JGI IMG/M metagenome (GOLD analysis project Ga0335075, IMG submission 206723) | Soil microbial communities from Loxahatchee National Wildlife Refuge, Florida, United States - Lox_Sample_2.4 | ecosystem: Environmental > Terrestrial > Soil > Wetlands | place: USA: Florida... | reverse complement strand
TTTCCATCCCCGAACGCACGGGGACCTCGGTTAGGCAACCCAATCGATCGAAAAATCGCCCTCGTCGCCCGCCTCCGCACCATTCTTGTCAAAATCAAATCTAACTATGAAATATCCGGGCTAGGACAAAGCACTTTTGTATATCCCGGATCCGGACCCGAAAAGAAGGGGGATTTGTGGCAACCGTTCTTTTTATCACGTTACTGGCGATCATGCTGACACTGGCAACGGCCGGCGGTATGGCGATCATCCATTTGCATAATGAAGTCAAAACTCTGGAACGCGAGCAAATCAGGCGGCTCAGTTTATCCGCAACCAATTCAGTCGCCGGTGCTCACGCAAATGTTACCGCGTTGAATTCAAAATGAAGACTGACGCTGTTGCCAAAATCGAGTTGATTGATAGTTCAATGCGATGTTTTGTATTTGGCCTGCTGGGCTTTGTGCCATTTATCGGCGTGCCCTTCGGAATTGCGGCGCTATGCATTGGCGGGCGAGTCCGCAAGCGTGAGAATGAGTGTTGGAACGCAGCCAGGCCGTACCGGATCTGGGGAGTGATTTTCGGCGGAGTCACGTGCGTCTTTTGGGCGGCGGCTGCCGTCCTGATTGTTTATAATAGCGTGACCGGCTACTGGAATAACGATAATAGCAGCTATAGTGACTAATCAGCTTTTTGGAAAGGCTCTTGTCAGCTTTTGGGCAGTTGCGCCTCGACCATTTCGCAGAGAACGTGGATGAGGAGTTTATGGCCCTCCTGAATGCGTGCGCTCAATGTTCCGGGCACAAGCAGGTCCACTGTCGCAATTCCTTTGGTAAATCCTCCGTCGCGGCCCAGGAAACAGATGCTCTCGATCCCTTTGCGTTTGGCTTCTTCAAGCGCGCGAAGCACGTTTTTGGATTTGCCGCTGGTGGTCAAGGCGATGAGAACGTCACCTTTTTCGGCCAGACCCCATACCTGCCGCGCGAAAATTTCGTCCGCGTGATAGTCATTGCAGACAGCGGTCATGTATTCACCATTGGCCGGCAGTGAGATGGCTGGATATGGGCGGCGATCGTCACGGTAGCGGCAGAGAAATTCCGTGGCTAAATGAGTGGCGTCCGAGGCGCTGCCACCATTGCCGCACAGAAGCAGCTTGTGGCCGGAGAGCAGGCAGCTCAGAACTATCTGAACGGCGCGCGAGAGGGGTTCTTCCAGCTTATCCAAACTGCGAAGTGTCGCCACGGATTCTTCTATGGTGCGCTGCAATTGTGTCATCGTCTAAGGCTACGGAACAAGGCGGGCCGGGAAAAGGAAATATGTGCCACCACCGTTCCAGCTTGAAGATTTTGGACGGCTGGAATAGGGTGTTGCCATGCCAATATACGAATTTCATTGCGAAAAATGCGGAAAAGAGAGCGAAATCCTCGTGCGCACTTCGAACTGGAAAGGTTCGGAATGCCCGCATTGCGGCTCGAAGAAGTTGTCCAGGAAATTTTCCACTTTCGCTTCAGGCGGCAGCAGCAGCAGTCCTTCCTCCGGCAATATGGGCGGTGGCGGACATTGTTGCGGAGGCGGCGGGTGCGGCTGTCATTGATTTTCTCATCTGCTTTCGGTTACAACGTCCAGGTGCAAGCACGCTTCCTTTGCGGTCCAGCCGGCAGCGGCAAGACGTTCCGTTGCCTGGAGGAAATTCGCGCCTGCCTTCAGGCCGCGGCGGAAGGGCCGCCCCTTGTTTTCGTCTCGCCTAAACAATCCACATTCCAGCTTGAACGTCAGTTGCTGGCGGATGGAACGCTTCGTGGCTATAGCCGCCTTCATATTTTGTCGTTCGAACGGCTCGCGGAATTTGTTTTTGACGCTTTCAATGCCGCCGTGCCGAAGTTTCTTGGCGACGAAGGCCGCGTGATGGTTTTGCGGGCGCTGCTGCTGAGGCACGAAAACCAATTGAAGCTGTTTCGCGGCAGTTCACGGCGGACGGGCTTTGCGCAGGAGCTCAGTCGTCTATTTGCCGAGTTCCAACAACACCAACTATCGGCATCCCGCCTGAGTGCGCTGACTCAAAATCAGAACTTGCGCCCGGAACTTCGCGACAAGCTCCACGACCTTGCGTTCCTGTTCGAACGCTACTCGTCATGGCTGGCGGAAAACAAATTGCGTGACGGAAATTTTCTTTTGGACGCGGCAACGGACAAACTTCGGGCCAATGCCGGAAGCCGCGTCCTTGAATTTGAGGCGCTTTGGCTCGATGGATTTGCCGAGATGACCCCCCAGGAAATGGACCTGCTGGCAGCTATCCTGCCGTTCTGCCGGCGCGCGACGCTGGCGTTTTGTGTTGCGGAATCCGGCGTTTTTGAAAAGGAAAGTTCCTGGCTGTCCATTTGGAATGCCGTCGGCAATACGTTCCAGCGGTGTCGCCAACGGATTGAACAGCTGGGTTGTGAGATTAAAATTGAACCGCTTGCCCGCGATCCCGGGAATGGCCGTTTCAACCGAAGCGCCGCCTTGGGGCATGTCGAGGCGCATTGGGAGGGCGGGGGAGACGGCGTGAAATTCCCTGACGGCGATAGCCGGGCACTGCGGATTGTAGCCTGTTCAAATCCAGACACCGAGGCGGTTTTGGCTGCGCGGGAGATATTGAGATTTGTGCGAGAGGGAAATCGTTTTCGTGACTGCGCGGTTTTGGTCCGTGACCTCGAACCGTTTCACAAAACGCTCGCCCGAACATTTCGGCGATACGGCATCCCGTTTTTCCTGGACCGCCGGGCAAACGTCGCGCATCACCCTCTTGCCGAATTGACGCGAAATGCGCCACGCGTTGCGGCATTTGACTGGCAGCACGAGGACTGGTTTGCCGCACTGAAGACAGGCTTCTGTCCAGTGGGAGAATCGGAGATTGACCGGCTCGAAAATATTTCGCTTGCGCGCGGATGGCGCGGGAAAAAATGGCGCGAACCCATTCAAATTCCAGATGACGCCAAACTGCAACTGGAATTGGAACAACTGCGTCGAAAACTTGTTCCACCGTTTGAAAAGTTTAACAACGGGCTTGTTGAATCGAAGTTTCAACCGGACGGGAAGCGATTGGCGGAGCTATTTCGCGGGCTTTGGAACGACTTGCAGGTTGAAGAAACACTTGAAACATGCAATACCCATGAAACAAACAAAGGGCGCAAAGCTTTGAGCCCGCCCATACATGGGACGGTTTGGGAACAGATGAACTCATTGCTCGCAAATGTGGAACTTGCATTTGCAAACGAGACAATGAACCTGCGTGATTGGCTGACGATTTTGGAAGCCGGCCTGGCGAATCTGACGGTCGGCGTAATCCCGCCAACCCTGGACCAGGTGCTGGTCGGGGCGATTGACCGCGCCCGCAATCCGGACTTGAAATTTTCGCTGATACTGGGCGTCAATGACCGGATTTTTCCCGCTGATCCGGTGGCCTCGGCCATTTTGACGGACACAGATCGCGACGAATTGAAGCAGGTTTTCTCCCTGGGGGCGGATTTGCGGGAGCGTCTCGCTTGGGAACGATACTACGGTTACATCGCTTTTACCCGTGCCAGGAAACAAATGCTCGTGAGCTTTTCAAGGACCGATTCCACCGGTGCGCCGCTAAATCCTTCGCCGTTTGTCACACGATTGCGGAACCTGTTTCCGGAACTTCAAATTGAAAGCTTTGATGGCCGCGCGCCATTAGATGAGATTGAAAGCGTGAATGAATTGGTTCCCCGGCTGACCGAAACTCAAAAAGCCGGGGCGAGCCATGCCGTGTCGGATGCCGCGTCGGAATTGGTACAGTCCCTGGACGCACTGCATGAACCAGACCCAGCGGAAAAGCTTACACCGGAAATAGCCGGGCGGCTTTACGGCCAAACCCTGAGCACTTCAGTCAGCCGGCTCGAAGAGTTTGCGCAATGTCCGTTCAAATTTTTTGTCCGGTCCGGGCTGAGAGCGGGGGAACGGAAGATGTTTGAACTCGACGCCCGCGAACGCGGCACGTTTCAGCATGACGTGTTGAAACAATTTCACGAGGAGCTGGCAGCCGAAAACAGACGCTGGCGTGATTTGACTCCGCCGGAGGCGCGCGAACGCGTGGGCCAAATTGCGCGGACCCTGGCGGCGAATTTTCGTGATGGCCTGTTGCGCGATTCCGCTCAAACGCAATTTGCGGCTCGCGCTATGGCCGAATCGTTGCAGAATTTTGTCGAAGTCGTGGTTTCCTGGATGCGCGAGCAATATGAATTTGATCCCGTGGCCGTTGAGCTGGACTTCGGCGAGATGAATTCGCCGCTGCCGGCGTGGACCATTGCTTTGGATGGGGGACAGGAACTCTCGTTGCGAGGCCGGATTGACCGGGTGGATTTGTGGCGGGAATTGGACGGAGAACACGGCCTGGCCGTGGTCCTGGACTACAAATCGAGTCAAAAAAAATTGGACCCCGTGCTTGTGGAACATGGAATTCAATTGCAATTGCCGGCTTATTTGACCGCGTTGTTGCAATTTAAGGATACGCGCGGCGTCTTCGGCGTGGAAAAACTGGTTCCAGCGGGCGTTTTTTACGTGAACTTGCGCGGCCAGTTCGAAAATGGCAAAACGCGGGCGGATGTCCTGGCCGGGGGGTCAGAATCGCGGCGCGCGGCGTATCGCCACACCGGGAGATTCGACGTCCGGATGCTGGAGAAACTGGATTCGGCGGGCGCGGCGGACCAATTTCACTACACCCTCAAACAGGACGGCACATTGCACAAACGCACAGTCGAGGCCCTGGGACAGGCGGAGTTTCGCGCATGGCTGGACCGAGTCGAAACGCAACTGCGCCGGATTGGCAATGAGATTTACTCAGGAGCGGCCCGGGTGGATCCATATCGTAAAGCCCGTGAAACAGCCTGTGAACTTTGTGATTATTCCGCTGCCTGCCGCATTGATCCATGGACTCACCGGTTTCGGATGTTGTCCGGCGCAAAGGCTTCAACTGAATAAATCCAACTGCGGCGGCGGGGCGAGGGTTTTCAATTTTTCCCGGTCACGATTTCGGCGTGCGCGCACGTTGCCTTCCGGCGTTAGCTCGGATTCTTCGAGATTGTGCAGGATTTCCTTCGCGCGATCGAGGACGGGTTTCGGAATTCCGGCAAGGCGGGCGACCTGGATACCGTAACTCTTGTCCGTGCCCCCGGCCACGATTTTCCGGAGAAATACGATTTGGTCACGCCACTCACGCACAGCGACGTTAAAATTTTTCAGCCGCGGCAATCGGGCCGCCAGTTCAGTCAGTTCGTGATAGTGAGTGGCAAACAGTGTTTTCGCGCCAACCTGATGGTGCAAATGTTCCACGATGCTCCAGGCGAGGGACAGGCCGTCGAAAGTGCTGGTGCCGCGGCCGATTTCGTCCAGGACAATCAGGCTGCGCGACGTGGCGTTGTTCAGGATGTTCGCAGTCTCGGTCATTTCGACCATGAACGTGCTCTGGCCGCGGCCCAGGTCGTCGCTGGCGCCAATGCGCGTGAAAATGCGGTCTACCAGGTCAATTCTCGCTTCTGTCGCCGGCACAAAGCCTCCGGTGTGCGACAACAACGTGATGAGTGCGACCTGCCGGATATATGTGGATTTCCCCGCCATGTTCGGACCGGTAATGAGCGCAATTTGCGGAAGCTCATCAGGGCCCGCGCCTTTGCCCGAACCAAGCGAGGTATCATTTGGCACAAAGCGTTCCTCGCTCAAGTTTCCCTCCAGGACAGGATGGCGCCCGTCCCGGATTTGCAAAATGCCCTCGTCTCCGATCCGCGGACGGCAATAGCTGTGAAGACGCGCGGTTTCCGCAAATGACGCCAGGACATCCAGTTGCGCCAGCGCGCCTGCGCCCTGCTGAATGTCTCTGAGGCTGCCCAGTGCCGTTTCGCGGACCCGCTGAAAAAGTTCGTATTCGAGCTTAAGGGCGCGCTCTTCGGCGCCGAGGATTTTGCCTTCCATCTCTTTTAGCTCCGGCGTAATGAAGCGTTCACCGGTAGCCACAGTCTGCTTGCGGATGTAATGCGGCGGAACCTTATCAAGATTGGCTTTGGTGACCTCGATATAATAACCAAAAACCGAATTGAACCGGACCTTCAGGGAAGCAATTCCGGTTTTTTCGATTTCCTGCTGCTGCAGCTTGGCAATCCAGTCCTTGCCGCCGCGCATGGCCTCTCGCAGTTCGTCCAATGCAGAATCGAATCCGTCCCGAATCATTCCGCCCTCTTTGATCGCCAGGGGAGGTTCGTCAACGATTGCGCGGGAAATGGTGTCAACCAGGGCAGGCAGCTCTGAGATTTGGGAATTCAGGGATTGGATGAGCGATTGGGGATTGGCTCCTTGCGGATGCTGGAACGCCTCGTCCCGAATGAGCATTGCGGCTGAACCGGCCGGGGCGAGATTGGAAAGAGTCTGTTTAAGATTGGGAATTTGTTCCAGGGCGACGCGCAGGGCGATGAGATCGCGGGCATTTCCGCTGCCGGAACTAAGACGGCCAATGGTCCTTTCCATATCGCGGACCTTTGCCAATTGGCCGCGGAAACCCTCCAGGGCCGTGGAGTTTTCAATGAACGTTTGAACGGCCGTCTGGCGTTGCTCAATGGGTCCTGCCGCCGAAAGCGGCTGCGACAGCCAATTGCGAAGCAGCCGCGCGCCCATGGGAGTCACCGTCCGGTTCATCGCGCCGTAAAGCGATGCATTTCGGGGAGCGTCATGGCGCAGGGGTTCGAGAATTTCCAGGTGACGCAGCGTGGTATAATCCAGCGTGAGAAAATCGGAACGTTGATAAAAGGAAATGCGGGTCAGGTTTTTGGCGTCCCGCCGCAAATGCTGCGTCAAATAGTGCAGGGCACCGCCCGCGGCGCTGGTGGCGGCGTGTTTGTCCTTTAGGCCGAAACCGTCCAGGGAGGCCACTTTGAGATGGTCGCGAACGGTGAAAACCGCGGTTTCCGGCGCAAAAGTCCAGTCGTCGTAGCCATTAAGGATTTTGAATGAGTCGCGGAGAGTGTCCCGGACAAATGTTTTTTCGGCGGGGAAAAGAATTTCAGCCGGGCGCAGCCGCTCCAGTTCCGCCAGGAGCGCGGCATCCGTGTCCAATTCGGTGGTCAAAAACTCGCCGGTCGTCAAATCCACGAGGGCGAGGCCGAAGATTTTCCCATTCGGACAAATAGCCGCCAGGAAATTATTTTTCTCGGCCGCGAGCATTCGTTCATCGAAATGCGTGCCGGGAGAAAGGATTTGAGTGACTTCGCGTTTGACCAGTTTGCCGGGCCGGGCGTCCTCAAGTTGCTCGCAAATCGCGACTTTGCGCCCGGCGCGAAGGATTTTGCCGATATAACCATTCGCCGCGTGATAGGGCAGGCCGCACATAGGTATGCCGTTCCGCGCCGTGAGCGCCAGATTGAGAATTTGAGCGCCGGCCTGCGCGTCTTCGAAGAACATTTCGTAAAAGTCGCCGAGGCGAAAGAGCAAAAGCGCGTCCTTGGGCAATTCGCCCTTGATGCGACGATACTGCGCCATCATGGGCGTTAACTGGGATTCGGCATCGGCCATGACAAAAGCTACCAAAAGGCGTTGAAGCGTTGAAGAGTTAAAGCGCTACCCGTGGTGCGTTGTGCGTGGTGCGTCAAGTATATGGGTACAGGTAAACGATGTCCGGCGTGACAGGGCGCGTTTCAGTTTTTGTGAAAGTATTCGCCAGAATACGCCGCCCCTAGCGGGGCTTGTAGTTTTTTTCGGTCGGTTTTCTACAAATACATCAGCCCTACGGGCTTTGCAGCAATGACCGATTCACTAACCTTTGGCGTCTGGTCAAAGCCCGTAGGGCTGGTGTATTTGTAGTTAAAACGCCCATTAAAATCCCAGCCCCGTTAGGGGCAACGTATTCCGTGCATAAAAAGCGAGACGCGCCGGCGCGGTAATTGACGCATCAACCATCACGAGTTCCGCTTCAACGCTTTAACGTCATCCGCGATCGCCGCAAACCTGAGCCCCCTGGTGCTCACGCGGAGCTCGGAAAAGCCGAATGTCTCCATCACCGACGCATATATGAGAATGCCCGTCAGGATGACGTCCGCGCGAGATTTGGGAAGACCGGGTATTTCCTCTCGCCTGGGCAGTGGCAAACTCCATAGGTTTTTCACATAAGACTGAATTTTCTCGAGGCTCAGATGCGTCCCTTCTATCTGCTCCCGATCGAACCGGTCGGATTTTAATTCCATTCGAGCGAGGATCGTTGCGGTGCCGCCGGTTCCGGCCAATTGAATCGTCCCGGCCTCTTTTTCGCGCTGCAAAACCGGTTCAAGCGCCGGCCGGACTTGTTGCTCCAGGCAGGTTCGGACCCAATCGCGGGCCCTGAAAAAGTCGTCAGGCGTGGGCGGTTCGCTATGCGGACAACTTTCCATAAGGCGGACGGTGCCGAGTGGAAAACTGCGCGCAAAACTGGTGTGTCCGCCGTGGCCGAGGATGAATTCCGAACTGCCGCCTCCCACGTCGAGCAATAGCAAGGGTGTTTTGGCCAGGTCCGTCCCGCGGGTGGCGCCCTGGAACGCCCATTCGGCTTCCTGCTCGCCTGAAATGATTTCCAGTTTCAAATGGCAAGCCCCGGCAATTGCGGCAACCAGGTCATTCGGGTTGATCGCATCACGCGCGGCGCTGGTCGCAAAGACACGTATCGACGCAGATTGTTTTTCGCGGGCCGAATTCGCGAACTCCGCTACCGCTTCGGCCGTTTGGGCGATGGCGTCCGGCTGCAAACGGTGCGTGTCGTAAAAATTCTTGCCCAGGCGGGTTTGCCGGCTTTCTTCCATGATGGGAACAACGTCCGAGCCATGGACGTCAGCTACAAGCAATTTCACGGAATTGGTGCCAACATCGATGACGGCGCGCCGCACAGGTTTCATTCGTTGGGAAAAGATAAAAAATGCCGGTCCGATTTTGAAGAAATTTAAGGGACCGAGGGCGCATCCAAATCCTGTTCTTGATGTCCCCGTCCGCGTAGATGCGGGCGGAACATGCGTGGAACGAGGTCCGATTCCACTTGTTGCGCCGCTGCACGCGGCGCTGGACGCCGCAGCGCAGCGTCCCTACCAGGAACACTGCAAGATGCGCCCCGGCCGTTTCGCCACGCTTCAACGCTTTAACACTTCAACCTCAAAAATGCGTCTTGCGCTCAAATTTTGGAGCCGATTGCCAGTAAAATCGTGGTGTTTTGCGACATTTGCTTCGGTGTCAATAAGTTCACATTTAGTGAGGTTATTGACACCAAGCCAAAAACGGCTTTTCGCTCGGTAGAATCAACGAATTTACTAGCCTCATGGTCATAGACACGCATTTTTGAGGTTCAACGCTTCAACGCCCCGGCTTGCTGCCGCACTGTTACCGCAGTACCTTTGTCAAATATGAACATCTTCATCTTGCGCCACGGAATTGCGGTGGAGCGGGGGACCGCGGGATTCGAAAAGGATTCAGAGCGTCCGCTCACGGCCAAAGGCAAACGGCAATTGCGAAAATCCACCGCGGCGATGCGCCGGATGAAGTTGCGGTTTGACCTGATTTTGTCCAGTCCATACAAACGCGCGAAGCAAACGGCGGAAATTGTCGCTGAAGAATTGAAATTGAAGAAGCGGCTGAAATTTGCGGACGCGCTAAAGTATGAAAACAGCCCGGAAACAATGATCAGCCAAATTGCCGGGCTCAAGCCGATGCCCAAAAACTTGCTGCTTGTGGGGCATGAACCCTACTTAAGCCATTTGATTTCACGTTTGGTCTCCGGCAACGGAACCCTGGCCATGGACTTCAAAAAGGGCGGCTTGTGCAAGCTGGAAGTCGAAAACCTGCGTGACGGCGCCGGCGCGCAACTTGTCTGGCTGCTTACACCGAAACTGATGAAGGAAATGGTGTGACTTCGGCGTGGGAACCTGAGAACAGGACGCCTACCCTACGCACACAATTTTTGGGTATAGGCGGGGAAACTGGAAACGAGGCCAAAATTGGCGATTTATTGGGGAAATTGAAGAATTTGAGGAAACGGGGTTTTTCGAATGTGGATTGCGGATTGCGGATTGCGGAATGGCAGAACGGAGGCGCGGCAGGCGAGGATTGAGGATCGAGGATGGACGATAGAAGATGAGCGGTGCACGCGGTCAACCTGAACAATATCGAACATCGAACATGCCGAACCGTAATTTCGAGCAGGACGAGGACCGACCTTCGCTAAAGAGCCCGTGTTAAAACTCATTTTCGGATATCGAATCCGTATCGGCATCTCGCCAAATGGGTTCATAAGCTACGGTGGGCAGGCGAGGATCCGCCTTCGTCTGACTACGGCGCGGCAAGCGATTCCAGCGTGGTCTGGTTTGCCCAAATTAAGTAAAAATGGGTGTGCTACGGTTTTGCGGGCTTAACTTGGGTTAACGAAATGCTTAATTTGAATGTTAAGGGGGTAAAAGGATGCGTTTTTGTTTGGAAATTTGAAGATTCTGCTTAACGAACAACGAGCGGTTTTTCGGGAAAAAAGCTCAATCTGATGAAGGCGAAATTAAGGGGGGACTTAATTTCGGAAGGGGGATACGCGGGCTTGGACAGGCTGGAACAGGGTACAGAAACCGCACTCATGATTTTCGGAAATAAATAATTCTCACGCAAAGGACGCGACGGCCGCAATGGGGAGATTGAAGGACACCTGGTGGCGACCGTGGGCGAGGCGACTCTTTAGTGGCTATGATTTGATGATTGCTCGGAAAATCGGCTACATCGGCTACATCGTTGATTGCCAATGGTTTAGTCGGCAACATTTCGGCAACACGAAAAGCTACAAAAAGCTACATTATCGTTATCGTGGAGTGCAATGAACAATGAATCGACTCACGGTTTCTCAACTTGGATTTTTACCGGGGAAAACCTAAACAATCCTTTGGACCGTTCCACTGGATCGTAAGAGGACACATATCGAAACATCTGCATTTGAATTTCCAGCGTGTAAATCCCCGGTTTATCCATTTGAAATAACTCGTGTGGAACGACAATTAAAAATCACCACTGACGACAATTAAAATTCACTACTGAGCCGGTAATGATTATTGCGGCGGCGGGATGGCCGGAGGCCATCTCAACCGCCGCAGATGATCACAAACCAACAA